>BNJU01003630.1_pt1 | contig 322536 bp, 433 predicted proteins | sample 8539281 | NCBI WGS metagenome assembly BNJU01 (sample SAMD00202456, study PRJDB9452) | human saliva metagenome | isolation source: human saliva | place: Japan
GTTCTTATGTACTCCTCATAGAGCTCAGTCTGCGCTCCTTAGTTCTTTTTAAGTGCCTCTTCAAGCTTTCCACTGTTCTATCTTTGCCTGGTGGCCTGAAAGAAGTATTTCAGGAACTCTCATATCCATATACACCTCAGGTCTGGTATATTGTGGATGTTCAAGTAGACCGTCTGTAAATGATTCTCCCACAGCAGATTCAGTATTGTTAAGCACACCCGGCATCAGCCTTGATATGGCATCTATCATAATAACAGCGGGAAGCTCTCCTCCAGTGAGTACATAGTCACCAATCGAAATAAAATCGGTACAAACCAGTTCCAAGGCTCTCTCATCCACCCCTTCATAATGCCCGCAAAGGAATACAAGTTCATCTTCTTTCGCAAGCTCTACCGCTATTTTCTGCGTAAAGGTTCTTCCCTGTGGGGTTACATAGATAGTTCTGGGCTTGTGGCCGATTTTTTCAGAAATAGCATTATGACAGCGGTGAATAGGCTCTACCTGCATAAGCATACCAGCTCCACCGCTATAGCAGTAGTCGTCCACCTTATTATGCTTATCAAGGGTGTAATCCCTGATATTTACAGCATTTACACTGATTAGTCCCTTGTTTATGGCACGGCCTAAAATGCTTTCCCCTACGATATTATTTATCATTTCAGGAAAAAGTGTCATTACATGGAAATTCATAATACCCCCTTAGTCAAGCAAGCCCTTCATAATATGTACCTTAACAAAGCCTTCTTCAGTATTGATTTCAAGCACACACTCAGGTATATGAGGAAGGCAGAATTCTTTAAGTTCACTATGAGCTTCATTAGGCTTTACAACTATCACCTTATTGGCACCTGTATCCATTACCTCAGATACTGTCCCATACTCTTCACCAGTATCAGAGGTCACCTTACAGCCTATTACATCTGATACATAGTGTTCTCCCTCTGCAAGCGGAAGTGCATCCTCTCTTGCAACCAAAAGATCCATTCCCTTGTATTTTGCTATCAGGTCAACATTATCAATACCCTTAAAGGTAACTATAGGGGTATTCTTGAAGTACTTTCACATTGTCTACTTCTACTTCAAGCATCCCACTCCCTTTTATAGCTCCTTTTCCTGAACTAAGGTCAATAAAGGCTCTTTTTAGGCTGTCAAACCTCTCCGTATCATCAGTTGTTGGAAATACCTTAATCCCACCTGTAAGTCCATGTGTACTTGTAAGTACTCCTACTCTAAAATAATTTTTCCATACCATCCTCATTAAAACATAATAACAAACTATTTTTCTGGATTGTTAGTGTCACTTTTTCCATTTTATCAGGCATTTACTGCTACTACTATAAATCCTACACATGGCGGCAAACTAAAAAAGGGAAGGATTGCTCCTCCCCCAATGTCATCATTTTATTTCAACGGTGACTTTCTTATCATCCCTTGTAGCAGCTGCTTTAACAACAGTCCTTATAGACTTTGCTATCCTGCCCTGCTTGCCAATAACCTTACCCATATCACTTTCAGCAACATGAAGATGAAGAATAGTTTCTCCATTCTCCTCTGTCTCAGTAACTGTGACTTCATCAGGATGATCAACAAGGGCCATAGCAATAACCTTTACTAATTCATTCATGATGACTACCTCCGATGATTACTCAGTTATACCGGCTTTCTTTAAGAGCTTAGCTACAACCTCTGTAGGCTTAGCACCGTTAGCAATCCACTTCTTAGCCTCTTCAGCATTGATATTGATTGCACTTGGCTCCTTATTTGGATCATAAGTTCCTACCTGAGCAATGAAGTTACCGTGCTGAGCTACTCTCTCATCAGCAACCACTACTCTATAGAAAGGATGTCTCTTATATCCCATTCTCATCAATCTAATCTTTACCATTTTTCTTTCCTCCTATGTGTTTGTTTTAATTTTTGATACTTGTATCATTTATGAAAATGCATAGCATTAACACCTAATTAAAGTCCGAAAGGCAGACCGAACTTCTTCTTTCCCTTACCCTTTCATCATTCCGGACATCTGCTTCATAACCTTCTTCATCTGTTCCATCTGCTTGACAAGCTTATTTACCTCAGCTACGTCAACTCCGGCTCCCTTAGCTATTCTGTGCTTTCTGGAAGGATTTAGAAGATTAGGATTTCCTCTTTCAGCCTTCGTCATTGAAAAAATAATTGCTTTAACCTTATCTAAGGCTCCTTCATCAACAGCAGCATCATCAAGCTTTCCGCCAAGGCCTCCAGGCATCATTCCAAGAATGTCCTTAATGCTTCCAAGCTTTTGGATTTGCTCAAACTGAGAAAGCATATCGTTAAAGTCAAACTCAGCCTTCTTGAATTTCTGCTCAAGCTCCTTGGCTTTCTCAGCATCAAGTGCACTTTGAGCCTTGTCGATGAGGCTAAGAATATCTCCCATTCCGAGTATTCTATTCGCCATTCTGTCAGGATAAAACTGTTCAAGATCTGTTAGTTTCTCTCCCATTCCTGCATATAGAATAGGTTTTCCTGTTACACTTCTTATGGAAAGAGCTGCACCGCCTCTCGTATCACCATCAAGCTTAGTAAGTACAACTCCGTCGATTCCAATTTTAGAGTCAAAGGTTGTTGCAACATTTGACAGCTTCCTGACCTGTCATTGCATCTACTACTCAAAAGTGTCTGTGTAACTTCTACGGCTTCCTTTTATATCTACAAGCTCCTGCATCATGTCTTCATCTATCTGAAGTCGTCCTGCAGTATCTAGAAATATCATATTGTAGCCATTGCTCTTAGCGTGTTCTAATGCCGCCTTAGCAATGTTTGGCGGCTTGTGGCCGTCACCCATAGTAAATACTGGAACTCCAACCTTCTCACCATTTACCTGAAGCTGCTTTATCGCAGCAGGCCTGTATACATCACAGGCAACAAGCAAAGGCTTTCTTGTACCTTTGAACTTTGCAGCAAGTTTTGCAGTTGTAGTTGTCTTACCTGCACCCTGAAGACCACACATCATTATGACTGTAATTTCCTGAGTAGGTTTTAAGGTAAGTTCAGTTTTCTCAGAACCAAGAAGGGCTGTCATTTCTTCATTTACTATCTTTATAACCATCTGACCGGGTGTTAAGGAGTTCATAACATCCTGTCCTATTGCTCTTTCTTCAACGGTCTTGATAAAGTTCTTCGCAACCTTGAAATTAACATCCGCTTCAAGCAGAGCAATCTTTACTTCTTTAAGGGCAGCTTTGACATCATTTTCATTTAGCTTACCCTTGCCGCGCAAGTTCTTAAAAACCTTTCGTCAGCTTCTCTGTTAAACTGTCAAATGCCATAGCTCCTCCTTCTAGAATATATTGTAAAGTCTGTCAAGATCTATCCGTACATTTTCTTTAAGCTTCTCGTCTGTAGATTTGCTTATTGTTTCTTTAAGCATATCCAAGGTAGCGGATATTTCTTCGGATTTTTTAATTAGTCCCAGTTTATTATCAAACTCTTCCAGCTGTTTGATACTTCTTTTAAGATTATCGTGTACTCCCTGCCTTGATATGCCTTCCGTTTCAGCTATCTCGGACAGTGACAAGTCTTCAAGTATATAAGCTTCAAGCAGCTTACTTTGACCTTTTCTTAAAAGCACACCATAATAATCAAATAGTTCAGAAACCCTCAGTCTCTCATCAAGTATATCTGCTTTCTTTTTCCATAATAAACTCACCATCTTTTTATCCTAGGGTATTGTAACAGAAAGAAAAAGAGATGTCAAGTTTTTTTCTTGACATCATAAAATTATTTTATAATACCTTTTTCACTTTCTAGATATATTTTAATAACATCTATAAATTCCTTAGCACGTACTATCTGTCTTTCTGCCTCCTCTTTTAGATGCAATAAAGAAATCCAAATAATCTGCCTTTTTCTCTGTTTTTCTGAAGCCATTCTTATAATTTTAGATAGTTCTTTTGAAAATACACCTTCTTTTACATAATTTTTGATTAAAATATGCTATTACACCACTATGTTTACTACTATCAAATCCACTCAACGCATTAACAGCCCTTATAGCGTGAAATATAGCATAATATGCTCTATTTAATGTATTTTTATATCTTTCATTTTCATACATTATTTTAGCATCCGAAAGTGCTTCTAGGCTTGTTTCAAAAACGGTACTTTGATAACTCTCTCGCTCGTTCTTCCATAGAGAAATTCCTTCCTTTAATAAATTCTTATAAAATGGCAGTGTTGACTTCCATTCATTTAAATTATCTTCTTCTATTGTAATAACGGATAAGGTAATTTCAAGATCCAACTCGTTATCAACTACTATATCTATCATCTTTCTATGCAGTTCATCTGTATCGGGTAATCTTAAAATAACTGCTATATCTATATCTGACTCAGAGTTTCTGACCTCTTACATATGAGCCATATAGTATAATTTCTTCTATCACATCTCCGTAAATTTCACCAATGTCTATACATATTAGTTAACTGTTTAAGAAGCCCTGGATATTTTTATTAATTCTGGTTTTTGTTTCTCCAATTTCTATACTGACCACTTTTAATTCTTTTTATCCTCACTTATTTCAGCAGTTTTAGGAATAAGCCACTGATTACCGACTTTTTTTCTCCAGTTAATTTTTCCATTTATAAGCATTCGCCTTATATTCCCTGAATCTTTTCCCTAATATAGCAGCATACTGTGAAACAGTATAAAACCCTTTCATATACTCACCTTCTTTTCACATTTGACATTAACACATTATCGTGTAAATGTCAAACTACTATCTAAATTTAGATAGCACCTAAAGGCACTATCTAAATTGTAATAATCTATCAAATTTTATTCAAAAAAGTCCCTGCCAATGTCTTTAATATTGTCAACGAAGCTCTTCCTCTTGGAACTCTTACCCTTCTTACCTTTTCCCTCATCTTTAGCAGCTGATGATGTTGATTGGCTTGCATTAGGCTTTGCTTCTGCCGGATTGCCCTTTGCCTTATATCTGGTTTCAAAGGTTTCATCAAGTTCTTCAAGGATTCTCTTTGCTCCTTTGGTAAGAGATGCAGGAGTCTGAACTATGAAGGTGATGTAATGATCGCCTCTTACGTCCTTATTTCTCAGTGTAGGCATACCCTTACCTCTAAGCCTTACTCTTGAATCTGTTTGAGTTCCAGGCTTCACTGTATATATAACATCACCATCAACTGTACTTATCCTGATATCGCCTCCAAGAGCTGCCTGTGTAAATGAAATAGGTACTGATGAATAAATATCATATCCATCTCTCTGGAAGTTTGGATGCGATGGAACATGTACCTCTACAAGTAAATCTCCACGAGGTCCGCCATTTGTACCAGGCTCTCCCTTATCTCTGATTCTGATAGCCTGTCCGTCATCAATACCTGCTGGTATGTCTACCTCTATGGTCTTTCGTCTGGTGATGTAGCCTGTACCACGGCAATCAGGACATTTATCCTTGACTATCTTACCACTTCCATGACAATCAGGGCAGGTCTGTACATTACGAACCATGCCAAAGAGTGACTGCTGGGTATAGGTTACCTGACCTGAGCCTCCGCACTTACTACAGGTTACAGGAGTAGTTCCAGCCTTAGCACCACTTCCGTGACAGGTAGCGCATTCCTCCTTCATATCAAGTGTAATCTCTTTCTTACATCCTTTTACAGCTTCATCAAATTTAATTCTAAGGCTATAGTGGATATTTGCTCCCTTTTGCGGGCTGTTGTTACTTCTTCTGCCGCCTCCGCCGCCAAAGAAGTCAAATCCACCTCCGCCTCCTCCAAAGAAGCTTCCAAAGATATCTCCGAGGTCTATATCACTAAAGTCAAATCCGCCTGCTCCAGGTCCGCCTCCATTACTGAAAGCAGCGTGTCCGAACTGGTCGTATTGTTTCCTCTTTTCATCATCACTAAGTACTGCATAAGCCTCTGAAGCCTCCTTAAACTTAGCTTCAGCCTCCTTATCACCCGGATTGGCATCAGGATGATACTTCTTAGCAAGCACTCTGTACGCTTTCTTCAATTCATCAGCAGACGCATTCTTAGCCACACCAAGAACCTCATAATAATCTCTTTTCTGATCTGCCATATTTATCCCACTTTCATCAATTTATTTTAAACACATACAATTCACCCTATTGACCACAAACGCCTTATAACTATAACACATTTCGTTATGTATATCTATGGTAAAGTGTGATTATCTTATATCTTTATACAGGTATTGGGCTGCCGCCAAGGCTTAGTGCGACAGCCCTATTTTTATCAAATATTATACTTCTCTATAGTCTCCATCAACAACATCATCATTGCTACCTGAATTAGATGTTGTCTGACCTGCCTGTCCTGCCCATATCAGGACCTGCACCTGCAGCACCCTGTGACTGTTCATACACCTTGGTAAAGAGGCTCTGCGCACTAGCCATAAGCTTTTCTTTAGCAACCTTAAGCTTATCAATATCTTCATCAGATACGTTGTCCGCAGGAGTAGCCTCAAGAATATCCTTAAGTGCCTTGAGGTCAGCCTCTACTGAGCTCTTGTCAGCCTCTGTAATCTTGTCACCTACATCATTAAGTGCCTTCTCTGTCTGGAATACCATAGCATCAGCATCATTTCTTGCATCAATGCCTTCCTTACGCTTCTTGTCCTGAGCCTCAAACTCAGCAGCTTCTTTAACAGCCTTATCTATATCTGCATCACTCATGTTTGAGCCTGCAGTGATTGTGATATGCTGTTCTCTGCCTGTTCCAAGGTCCTTAGCAGAAACATTAACAATACCGTTTGCATCTATATCAAAGGTAACTTCAATCTGAGGGATTCCTCTTGGAGCAGGAGCAATTCCGTCAAGTCTGAACTGTCCGAGGCTCTTGTTATCCTTAGCAAACTGTCTTTCACCCTGAACTACATTGATATCAACTGCAGACTGATTATCTGCCGCTGTAGAGAATACCTGGCTCTTTCTGGTAGGAATAGTTGTATTTCTTTCGATAAGCTTTGTAGCAACACCACCCATAGTCTCAATTGAAAGTGAAAGTGGTGTTACATCAAGGAGAAGGATGTCACCTGCACCTGAATCGCCTGCGAGCTTACCACCCTGGATAGAAGCACCGATAGCTACGCACTCATCAGGGTTAAGGCTCTTGCTTGGCTCTTTACCTGTAAGCTGTGCAACCTTTGCCTGAACTGCAGGAATACGTGTAGAACCACCAACCAAAAGTACTTTACCGATATCACTTGCATTAAGCCCTGCATCCTTAAGTGCATTCTGAACAGGAATAGCTGTTCTCTCAACTATATCGTGGATAAGCTCCTCAAACTTAGCTCTTGTAAGGTCAAGTTCAAAGTGCTTAGGTCCTTCAGATGTAGCTGTAATGAAAGGAAGGTTGATATTGGTTGTAGTTGAAGAAGAAAGTTCCTTCTTAGCCTTCTCAGCAGCTTCTTTAAGTCTCTGAAGAGCCATTTTATCAGTAGAAAGGTCTACGCCTTCTTTGTTCTTAAAGTCTGCGATGAAAGTAGTTGGTAAGTACATTATCTACGTCATCACCACCAAGCTTGGTATCGCCGTTGGTTGAAAGAACTTCAATAACACCATCACCGATATCGATGATAGATACATCGAAAGTACCGCCACCAAGGTCATAAACCATAATTTTCTGTTCTTTTTCATTATCAAGACCATAAGCAAGAGCAGCGGCTGTAGGCTCGTTGATAATACGCTTTACATCAAGACCTGCAATCTTACCTGCATCCTTAGTTGCCTGTCTTTGCGCATCATTAAAGTAAGCAGGAACAGTGATAACTGCCTCTGTTACCTTTTCTCCAAGATATGCCTCTGCATCAGCTTTAAGCTTCTGAAGAATCATAGCTGAAATCTCCTGAGGGCTGTATGACTTACCATCAATATTTACCTTATAGTCAGTTCCCATATGTCTCTTGATAGAAGATATTGTTCTATCTGCATTGGTTACAGCCTGACGCTTTGCAGTCTCGCCCTACAAGACGCTCACCATTCTTTGTAAATGCAACTACTGAAGGAGTTGTACGCATACCCTCAGCATTAGGAATAACTACAGGCTGTCCACCTTCCATAACAGAAACGCATGAATTTGTTGTACCTAAATCAATACCAATTATTTTACTCATAATAATTACCTCGCTTTAATATTTATATTTTTAATGTGATACGAAACTGCTTATATTGCAATCCCGCAAATGCTAGTTAACAACTTTAACCATACTTGGTCTTACTACACTTTCTTTATACATATAGCCTTTTTGCATCTCTTCTGCCACAGTATTTTTCGCCAAGATTTTTCATCTTCACCGTGCATAACTGCATTATGTATTTCAGGGTTGAACTCCTTGCCAACAGCTTCTATAGGAGTAACTCCTACATCCACAAGGCACTGCATAAGCTGCTTATACACCTTATCTATGCCTTTAGCAAAGGCTCCTTCCTTTTCTTCTTCAGAAAGGCCGCCAAGTCCTCTTTCGAAGTTATCAATGATAGGAAGAATCTTTTCAACTATTCCTTCGCACCTAAGTCATACATCTGCGACTTTTCCTTCTCAGTACGCTTACGGAAATTGTCAAACTCTGCCATCTGGCGCATTAGCTTGTCATTTAACTCATCTATCTTGTTCTTATATTCTTCCTCTTTTGATGCTTCTCTTTCTTCTTTTTATCTTATTTAGCTCTTTTTCATCTAAAGATTCTTCAGAAACTGTTTCAGCTAAAGTTGTTTCTTCAGCATCAACTTTTTCTATTTTCTCTTCAGAATGTTTCTTTTTATCTTTCACAATCTACCACCTTTCTATGTATCACTTACATAATTTATGTCATTTTTCATATCTATAAGCTTAATTGCCTTTGTAGTTTTATCCTCACTCTGATGCTTAAATATACTATCCAACTGCCTCATTAGATTCTTGAGTGATCCGACAACTTTCGCATAATCCATTCTCTTAGGACCTACAATTCCTATCTTTGCCGTAAACACCTTCTTCAATCTCATAAGTTGCAGTCACAACTGAACAATCCTTCAAGCTTTCAACATTCGTATCATTTCCTATATAGACCTGAATGCCATCGTCATTGCCATCATCCATCCTGTCTGTAAGAAGAGCACTCAGTTCTTTCTTTTCCTCGATTGTATAAAGAAGCTTTTGCATATTGTCACTATCATTAAGTTCAGGATACTTTAGAATATTCGTAGTACCACTTGTATATATTCTAAGTGAATCATCTTCAGAGAATACAGATCCGATTGCATCTATTATTCTTCCGACAAGATTCACATATTCTCCTGCCTGTTCCTTCATCTTTGCAATAACTCCTATGTTTATGTCCTTCATATTAAGTCCTGCAAGAAAATGAATTAAGCATAATATTAAGCTTAAGGAGCAAACTTTTCTCAACCGCTTCATCAAGCCTAATTATTGTGTTCTTAACAGCATTCTTTTCCAACACAACTACTATAAGGAGATTTTCTTCATCAATCTCTGAAAGCTGTATAAATTTAATATTGTTGCTTTCATATTTAGGAGCAGATACCACTGTAGTATAATTTGTATTCATTGCAAGTAAGTTGGCAACCTGCTGAAGTAAAGTCTCAAGCTTATCTGACTTTTCAATCAAATCCTTTTTAAGACTTTCTTCTTCCTTTATTTTGGTCTGCATAAGCGAATCGACATATAATCTGTAAGCATCATCCGAAGGTATTCTTCCTGCCGAAGTATGAGGCTTTACCAAATACCCCATATCTTCAAGATCAGACATCTCGTTTCTAATTGTTGCAGAGCTAAGTTTCAACTCAGAAAACTTAGATATTGTTCTGGAGCCGACAGGCTCGCCTGTCTCAAGATAGTTCTTGATGACAGCTTTAAGTATCTCAAGTTTTCTATCGTCAAGTTCCATCTCATCTCTCCTTTCTTTTAATTGTTAGCACTCACTTAACTAGAGTGCTAACATCTATTAGTAAGATACCACCTTATATATAATTTGTCAATAGAAAATTGCAATAAAAATTGTGTAATATTTGTGTCCTTTAAAATAATAAAGACACTCTTCTTAGAGTGCCCTCATATACATCTTTTTTGATTACACTTAATATAAGAGATTATATACTCTCAAATCAATATCATAGCATCACCAAAAGAAAAAGAATCTGTATCTTTCTTTAACAGCTGTCTCATAAGCAGAAAGTACATTTTCTTTTTCCTGCAAATGCTGAAACCAACATAACCAGGGTGGACTCAGGCAGATGGAAGTTAGTTATAAGCCCATCCATAACCTTAAACTTATATCCGGGATAAATGAATATGTCTGTTTCACCTGTCTTTGCTTTCATATAGCCATTCTCATCTGCAACTGACTCTATGGTTCTGCAGCTTGTAGTACCTACGCAGATTACTCTTCCACCGTTTCTTTTTAGTTTCATTTAATAATGTCAGCTGCCTCAGCGTTTACTTCATACCATTCAGTGTGCATCTGATGATTGTTTACATCATCTACCTTAACAGGCTCTGAAAGGTTCCAAGTCCGACATGTAATGTAATACTTGCTATTTTTATACCCTTCTTCTATTTTAGTACAGAAGCTCTTTGGTAAAATGAGAGTCCTGCTGTTGGAGCTGCTGCAGAACCATCAAACTTAGCATAGACAGTCTGATACATTTCTTTGTCTTCAAGCTTTATGTGTGATATATGGAGGAAGAGGCATTTCTCCCGAGAGAATCAAGTATCTCTTCAAATATGCCCTTCATAGTAGAAACCTGACTAATCTGTTTCCTTCTTCTGCAACTTCAAAATCTCAGCTCTAAGTCTTCCATCTCCAAAAAGTAACCCTGGCTCCAGGCTTTTAGCTTTCCCGGGCTTTTACCAGGGTTTCCCACATCATTTGCCTCTTCTCTAAGCAGCAAGACCTCAACCTTGCCGCCTGTGCCTTCCTTTTTCGCCTATAAGTCTTGCAGGAATAACTCTGGTATTGTTGATAACCAGACAATCTCCCTCATTTAAGATAATCTATGACATCACTAAATATCTTATGTTCTACTGCTCCCTGTCTTCCCTATTAAGAACTCAAAAAGCCTTGATGCCGTTCTGTCCTCTAAATGGATCCTGAGCTATAAGTTCTTCAGGTAAATCATAATAAAAAGTCACTGGTTTTCATATATATAAGGTCCTCGCTCTATCGGCTATATTCTTGTTGAAATCAATTATCATATGGTCATATTCCTTATCCATCAGTGCAGATGTTATCATAAAATCAGCAGTTGCCTTATTGGTGGCAATTGGGATATCATATACCTGACAGATTCTTAGAAATGCCTTCACATCAGGGTCATGTGGCTGTGCTGAAAGAGGATCTGAAAGGAAAACAACAAAATCAATCTTTCCCTCAACAATTTTAGCACCTATCTGCTGATCTCCTCCAAGAGGTCCGCTGTTGTAACCACGGACAGGAAGTCCTGTTGCATCTGTTATCATTCTGGCAGTGGTACCGGTTCCCGATAGAAAGTGCTTCTCAAGAACAGCTTTGTTGTCCAAACACCACTGTATAAGCTCTTTTTTCTTCCCGTCATCGCAATAAGTGCTATATTCTTCTGCTTTTCCGATTGTTAGTGTAATAAAATTCATTGTTTAAGTTTTCCATTATTCTTACCTTACCTTTACTGTTAACGCCTGTTTATGGTTTTTTTATTTGAACATTTTTGATGTAGTCCTCCGGCTTCACCGTCAAGAGTCCATTGCAAGCCTTCATCTGCATCTATCTTTATGTTGCCTGAGTGAAAATGACAGATATTATCTGTTTTCATATCCATAAGGATAAATGAATTAATAATATTTTTGCAAGTCTAGTGGTGACTTAGGTGTTTTTTACAAATATTGCATCAAACTCTCCATCATCCAAATACACCTCAGGACCTGTAATTCCCTTTAAATCCTCCAACCGACATTTGAGTTAGCCACCATACCAAATATGAAATCATCTTCAATAACATAATCATCATAGGTTATTCTTAGGTGATATGGTCTGATTTTTTGAAGGCTTTTAACTCCTTCAAGAAAATATGCTGCCTTTTCCTATAACGTTCTTAACATCCTGAGAAGTCTCATAAGAAACCTCTGTAAATGCGCCAAAAGCAGCAACATAAGTAAAATAGCTATACAGCTCGCCCTGGTCTCCAACATGGAAAGAACCAATATCAACCTCTTTATACATTCCGTAGATAATAACATCTACTGCATCGGATACATCTTTTGGTATATCGAGACTTGTTGCAAAAGTCATTAACTGTGCCTACAGGAATATACCCAATCACAGGGATTTTATTTCCTAGCTTTCTGGACTCCATAAGGCCTCTGGCAACCTCGTTGAATGTACCATCTCCTCCTGCACATACAAGCAAATCAAACTTATGACCCTCATTCTTAGCCATTTCATCTGCATCACCACTTCTAGCCGTTGGAAATACTGTTATTTGATAGCCCTTAAGCGACAGCTTTTCAAGGATTAAGGATATTTCCTTTCTTATATTACCTTTACCCGAATTGGGATTGTATATAAATAAAAGTTTGGGCATTATATGGCCTCCTCTTTTAATCAAAAATTTTTATAATTTCTCTCTTTTATAGCCACAAGTGCAGCTTCTTTTTGAATGGCTGTCATAAAAATTCAATTCTAAGTACCCCTGTCTGAGAACTCCCTGTTGTGAGCTATTCCCAATATTTTTAATACTAATACCCTTGGCTGCAAGTATTGAAGCCATTATGGCGATTGAGCCAGGTTCATCAGGTACATATAAATAGAATTTCGTGAGAAACCGCCATATTGCTTTTTTCTAAGAGGGAAGAGAATCTCTATAATCTTTGTTGCTGTCAAAAAAATGATACAGTCTTTCCTCGTCTTTATCTTCTATCAAAGCTTTTTATTTCTTTAAGTTCACATTATGTATTTATCGAGAATTCTCCTATGCTGTCTCTATTTGTAATGCAGATATCCTTCCACATCGCAGGAGAGGATGAAGCTATCCTAGTTATATCCCTAAATCCTCCAGCTGCAAGCATCGCAAGTAGTCCATTTTCCTCATCTGCTTTAGCTACCACTCCAACAAGTGACGAAGCAACTACGTGAGGAACATAGTTTATTGCAGCAGTTATATAATCGTGCTTTTTTGCATCAATAATTATGGAAACTGCCATTGTTTCATCCACTAATTCTCTAAGTTTTGCAAGTTTAGTCTCATCTGTATCGCTAAAAGGAGTTAAGATGTAATACGCATTTTCAAACAAGTGCACATTTGCATTTGAATAGCCTGTCTTCTCTGAACCCTGCCATTGGGTGTCCGCCCTATGAACTGCTCTTTTCATTCCAAGATTTACCGCTTCAGTGGCTATAGCTTCCTTAACACTGCCAACATCAGTAACTATGCAGTCTTTTTATTATGGTTTTAAGTTCTTTGAGATAAGATATATTGCTCATTACAGGGGCAGAAAGCACTATCAAATCACATTCTGAAAAGCTGTGTCAAATCAGTTACTATTTCATTCAGAACTCCGTCTTCCTTTAGCCAATAAAAGCTCAGCATCCTCATCTTTTTATGATTATACGCTATAAACATATAATCAGGATGCTTTTTTCTCCATATCTTAGCAAGTGAGCTCCAATGAGTCCAAAAGCCAATAAACCCTATTCTCTGCATATATACTCTCCAAATAAAGTCAAAACCATAGGCATAATTTCACATATAAACTCTCCAAACAAGTCAAAACTAATAAAAGCTATTTTCTGCATATTAACTCATAAAAACAAGCCTATTTCTATACGTTCATTATGAAACAAGTCTGCTACAGCAATCTGTAGCAAACCTGCATCACAGGGTATCAAATACTCCTATCACCCTAAGTCAATATAAAAATGATAGCTTCAAGCCTTGGTTTTGTCAATGCTTTTTAATAAACCTTTTAACTTTGGTCCTTCTCTCCTGCCATATTTTTCTTAGACAGGTCAAACACAAAGAGATCCCCGTGTAAAAATTTTATCTCATCCCCATTGATGTCTTTCCTCCTTCTTCCAAATGTTTCATATCTCCAATTGTTAAAGAACCCATCCTTTTTCATTATCGGAGTTGATATAGCTTAATACCTTTTTCCCGTCTTTTAATGTAGAAATGTCTGCTAATACAGTAAGATATCCTGATTTAATCCAAAAATCTTCATCAAAATATATAAATGAATGCTTTTTCATATACTCTTCGAGGTTGAATCCCTTTTGCAGACATATATCCTTTCCGGTAAAGAGTATTCTCCTCTCCATCTCTGCAGGTACATATTACTTCCCGCTGCCAAAAGCTGCTTTGGTAATAGCGCCTTTATCATACCTGTACAAGCCAATATCTCTATCTCCTACTTTAGTAAAAATGAATGTTACTATTGTCTCTTTTTACCTCCAACCTTTATTAAGCCCAGCTTCTTATTATCTTTACCAGACACCTCTTCATAATAAATATCAACAGGTATCCTGCTTCCTGCCTTTGTGTCAATAACATAAAAGTCAAAATCCATCCTTATGCCGTATGCTTCATTTAGATAATTCCCTATGGTTGTCATCTCAAAGGAAACCGCATATCCCCTTCTTGAAGGCTCCCTCATTGGTAAACTTAGGATTATCACCTTTGATAAGAGGTAAATTGTATAGTCTAACACCCTTACCAAAGACAAATTCTTATTCCTTCCTTCCCACATTGATGTATTTTTAACATCTAATAAGGTAAAATCTATGAGTCTTCCGCTTACTTCCACATTGATTTTTATTTTTCAGCTATATAATTCTTATACGAAAGATTGGCATATTCTTCAGCATCTGAATTCGATATATGATTTAGAGCATAGGCTCTTACTACAACAGTGTATTTCCCCTCATTAACTGTCATAGGAAGATGAAAAACCGTATTGCCGCTCACTGTTATTGGCTCATTTGCAAAATAGGTTTTACCATCACTTCAACTTCAAAAGGAAAAAAACGACTTCCTTTTTCAGTGTATATTTTGAATAATCCCTTTCACCATACCCCTTTATATCCAAGTGGTTTCCGACTGTTTTGATGTCAATACCAAAGTCCTTTTCAAGCACAAGCTGGTATAAAGACTTGTCGGGCTTTATCAGCTGGCACCACTTTCTGGCGTCTTCGATACTGTAATCGCAGACCACAGGAGTATGCACCTTAACCGGATTTACATCATCAATATCAAATACCAGACTTGTTTCTCCTTCAGGATTTACGCTGTCGCTAAGCGTGTAAAATACTTGCCCACTACTTTCGTAAATACCATTTTGTACCTGTGTATATATCGTCTTTCCATCTTCATACAGTACTTTATCACTTATATTCTTACCCTTTGTTGCCGGTTTCACGGGCTTTGGCGCAGATTTTCTTACTTCCTTATCATCCATAATAAGCTCATCATCTATGACAAGACGGTCATTTTTAACCATCAGGTCACCTATATGAGATTCAACAGCAGATGAAGGATTATAAGGCGGTATAGTACGCCCTTTTGCCGATTTATCTCCCAGATGAACTGATGTTAGGCTTTCAAGTGGTGGCTTTACATGCTCATCAAATGATAAGCCTGTAATATACTCTACTTTTGGTGTAACTGGCTCTTTTGGCATCATCATACTTCCTGTATCAGGTATAGCGGCATTAACCAAAACCGCGCCATCAAGCGTATACACCAAAAGACTGTCAATATACCAATATGAATACTTCCTTTGAACTGTGGTTAGATAATCCATCTCTCAACTTTAGAATGGCGTTTACGCTTTTTACCCTTGCCCTGTTGTCCAGTGCAGATGCCAATTAATATAACTTCTACATCTATTAGTTTTTCTCCCTGTTTTTCTCTTAAAACGGTATTTAAGAAGATAATTCTCAGTAACAACGTTTTTAAAATAATATTCACTGACCGGTATTCCTTTCTCAATGTCAAATGGAGAATTGCCTATGGTACCCGAGCCAATCACCCCTTTGGCTCAGGTGTACCAACTTCTCCCGGATATCTCCTCTTCTTTTTCATATACGGTTGGAGGTGGTCCCTTCCTATATACCCACTACAACAGACTTTTCATTGCCCTAGCACAACCTTCTGCTTGAAAGCCTCATTTCCTATCTTGATGTTTTCCAGGCACATTAGGTGTACTTGCTTCCCTGTACTCACTTGAAATAAAGCTTTATACTTTTACCTTTTTCTTATTTCTCGTTACTACTATCTCTCTAGGAAGCCTTATAGTGACCTCATCACCAAAAATACTTCTTTCCTCACTTTTGAGTTAATTCATTATCTTTTTCATCCCTATGATATGCATAATGAGGATTGCTCAGGTCCTTTGAACTAATATTTAACATCTTTGAACCTGAAGCATTATTCTTATCTGTAAGCTCCTCATCCCAAAGTGGCTTACCTTTCTTGTCTACATACTTAACAAGTACATTAGAATAGATCTCATAATTAATCGCATAAATTATAATACTTGTCACTTAACCACTGCTTTTAGTCTCTTCACTCCATCCTCTGCCCCTGGATTTTATCAATATCAGTCAAATCATTTTTCCTGATTTTACTTCATTTTCTCTCACTATCATATTCATATTTGTGCCCATCTACATATATATACTTACCATTTGGCTTTTTCAAAGTCTGCCTTGTTCTTCTTCCTAAAAGCATCAATAACTCTTTTTCTTGTATAAGCATCATTTACTAGCTCATAGGTCTCAAAAAAATGTATCGATATATAGCTTTCTATCCCCGTTCTTGTACTTTTTATAGTTTGGAATAAAAAGCCTTATTAGACATAATTTGATCCTTAATATACTTTCCTGAGATTGAATTCTCTACTATACTTAAACCCCTGGGAGAATTTTGCTTTTCTGTTTTTACAGTTACATTGTTGGTATACAAGGTAATAATAGGCGATTTCTTCCTTAAAGGATAACCAACATCTTTTTTGCATCCGAGGGTTCCAATGAAATAAAGTAGCCTTTTTGGCTGCCATCTTGTACCGGTTTTTGCTGATATAGCTGATGATTCCCATATTATATCGCCATTTTCCGGGTTTGTCTTGAAAGATACGGCTGACTTTACTAAGCTTACAGAAGTGAAGGTGAGGATAATAGTCAGTATAAGGAATAAAAAACAGGCTTTCCCTCTCCTATTCATAATTATTCCCAACCCAACCAAGTTTCATTAGGCGGTGCAAAAAAGTTCTTAGTATTCTCAGTCACTCTAACAACCCTCATTTTTAGTTTTTTTGCAACCCCTTTTGCTAAATCTAAATCGTCTCTCCATACGCATCTCCATGGGTAGAATTCTAAATCATGAGGTGTTATCATTCCCAGTGGATAATTAACTTGATAGACCCCTTCGCACCATTCTCCAAGCTTTACTTTCTTTTCACGGTATTTTGCTAGTCCATGGGACCAGTCCCCTGTTAAGCTTCCGTATATTATCTTATACAAATTTTTATCAAGATTTTTACAGGATACTATTCTAAATTTTCATGTAAGTATGAAAAACTTGGTGTGATGTGCCAATAATAGCAGAACTTGCATCGGTTGCAACAGGCTTTTGATTCAATTATAACCTTATTTTCCTTTACAAACCTGATATATTTATCTATGTCCTTCTTCATTCCATTTAAATCACTTTTCTTGGTATGTTCTTTCCCTTCTATAGAATGAAATAAGCTTATCTCTCCATTTTTATCAATGGTTCTGTAGTCTACATTCATCCTGTGATTTTGAAATCTACGCACTTTATCTGCCTCTTCGATAGATATTATCATTAGTTTCATATCCATTTAAAATTCGTTCATATGTATACTTTGGTGGATCATAGGAACTATGTAATTTAAAGCTGGTTGCAAGATGACTTTCATAACCAAACATTGTTTCATAATATGAATCCGGATAAGAGGCAAGGATATACTTGTAGTCTGAAGCCCAGAAAGGCAGATTAGTCTTTCTTAGAAGCTGTCCATCAGGGCTCATTGGATATCTCTTCTTCGAATCATATACCCTTTCAATGACTTTTTAGCCTCAGCAAGGCTTACCTTCCTCTTTGGCATAAGATTTCTGTTCTGCGTGTATCTGCCCATTGACTTACCAATTATGATTCCTTTTTTTAATACTGTAATAAGGTCTAATTGATGTCTCTTTCCGGCAGACTTTATATCATTAACTCTTCCAAGTTTCTTCATTATAACTCTTAGCCTTAATTCCCATCTTAACTGTTTTGATACCAGATATTAGAAGTTTCATCAGACCATTTATCATCTTCAAATAAAACACTCTGTCTTAGGATAAACATAAAAGAAACTGAGAATAATCATCACTAGTATGAGTTCCTTTATCTTCTCCTGTAAATCTAAAATATCAGCACAAACAGAGGCTAACTTTTCAACTGTAACAGCCTCTTCTGGTGAGGTTAAATAATCTAGTCCTTCAATTCCGAACTTATTTAGCCCCTGCTTTTTTTGCCAGTGAAACTGTTGTCCTCAAAGACGCCAAGATTGCTCCTTTCAACCAGATAGTCAACCAGTTCACCCTCTGTAGCGTAGCTCTTAGCAGATACCACAGACCTATTTACAATGCCTAATATGAAAGCAAATATCAGTACTACATTAATAAAAAAACCATTTTTTTAAGATTATTTTTTATCATCTCTAACCCCTCTTTAATTCAAATTGTATTCTATTTATTTTTCCGTTTCCATCCCTGTTTATATGACCTATATAATCATCATAAGGCTCGATATAAAAGCCGCTCTCAGGAATGTTTGCGCAATATTGAACTTGTTGTTCTTAGAAAATATTCTGCTGCCAAGGTCTGTAATCACTATTACCTCCATATCATTTTGATATTTACCGGTAAAGTTGATTACCTCCGCTCCAGTAAGGATTTCAGAATCATACTTAGCTATGTTGTATTCTCTGTAATCTCTCTCCTTTTCATTTAGCTCGTTTACAAATACATTGCCAAACGAAATGCCTTCCCTCATTAGCAAAAGGCTGAAAGCTAATAACCACACAGGTTATAAAGATTCCTGCTGCAATTGTCAGCATCTTTAATGAATTCTCCAATTTCCCTCCTTATTCATAAAGGCCCAGCACACAGGCTTTGCAAGGATATGCTCCCTTTAGGGCACATTCCTCCATAGAGGAATATACGCTAATGCCGCTTTTATCAGAAGGCAAATGACTGCAAAGATAATTACTATGATATACATGGTCTGCCTCATAAAAGTATATTCTTTCTGTATTGTTTGCTCTAACTCTGTATACATCCCTAGTATATTTTGAGTAATTACCTCTTTTAGGGAGTAAGGAAAGAATATCTTTTTCGGAACTATCTAAGTACTCACTTAATACTATCTGCCTTTCTGTTTCCGACAAATCTTCCTTGGTCCATATAACTCTTTCTTGATATGCTCTTTAACATGACCTTCACTCAAATCATATTTTGACAATCTGAAATCATCTTGTGCATCTGACGCCCCTGACTTTGCTATCTCCATCATTTTATTTTTGGTTAAAGTCCTCTCTCTGTATCAGTAAAAACTGCGTAAGTTTCCACTATTCCTGATAGTACGAGGACAATCAAAAAGACAGAAATAAGTGAACTAACCTTTAATATATTCGTTTTCTATCATACCTCCCATCTCTATTGTTTTCTTTGGAAATATGTTTAACAACCTCTCTTTATCCCTGATTATCAGACATATTTCATCGCCGATTTTAAACTCTGTATTTGGAAGAGGTTTTAGGCTTTCCTTAATCTCAGCATCGAAAACATCAACATAGAATTCTCTGCTGTCTACAACCTCTCCATTCTTTACTACAGGTCTTACCGCTCTTTTTTTATGAACAAGGTTAAGCTCTTTACTGTCTCCGATTTTTGACATATTCAGGTAAAAATTATCAAGTTCCTTTCTGTCTATATAACCTGTATATTTTTACCTTGTCTATGAATCTGTCAGTAACATTCATAACTTGAATGTCTTCAAGAGCTTTAAGCCTCATTTCCATAATGTAAACAGGGCAGATAAATATCAGTATAAAACCAACTACTATACTCCAAAATTTGCCAAAAACCTCCATATAAGCTCCACCTTCAATACCCTTAACAATTTGCTAAAATAAGCTTCATACAATAATATCTGACTGATACCAACAACAAATAAAATCAAATATCCTGTTTTTCTAAGTAACTCAAGTACTTTTAACATAGCCTTCTAATGTTCCTGCTGTATAAAGGTTAATCTGTCAACACTTCCGTCATCTTTATACTTTACCTTTCCTATAAAATTACCATATTGGTACACATTGTTGGTCAGCCAATTGGTTGTCTCAACCTTTATTCCACCTGGAGCACCTGCCTTGGTATCGTTAGTAACCACATAAATATTAGTTTTTCCCTTAAGTCTCTTTGCAGTCCTTATAACCTCATTACCTGATAAAGTCAGACCATTGTAAAACTCAATTCCTCCGTTACCCATTTCAGTGGTATATTCACCCATCTGATTGATTCCCTGTGCTGCTATATCCTTAGCCTCCCTCGTTACAAAGAATGCAATGCTTATAACTATACAGGTTATAATTACGCCTGCTGCCAATGTTAGTCCTTTTAATCCATTACTCATATTAACCTCTTTCTCTTAACTATAATTAACTTAATTTCACTGTTATGTCTAAAAGATTCCTTACGCTTATTACCATAAACGGTGCTATCATATATGCACCTACCGACAGCATAAACGGCAGATATAAAAATGTAGAAATAATTGTCTCCTTTTTCCTGACTATAAGTTCCTGCTCCTGCCTCCTCTTCGCACTATAGTAATCTCTTCTTGAAAGCAAATCTTTAAAGGCTTCGCTTATACCTATTTTGTCACTTGCAATAAGATCATCTATGACATTGATAAAGCTCGTAGTCTTCCACCTATCTCGAAGTAAATCTAGCGCTTCATGTTCATCTACATCCAGTTCATCTATGCAGGTTGAAACACTATCCCTTAAAAATGAGGTAAAGTTCTCTATCCAAAGCAGTATTTCCTCCACTGTCATCCCTATAACTCCGGCGAGAGATATCGTCATCAGCCTTACCTGTCCTATTTCCTCCTCAAGCATAGCTTCATAAAACATACCATCTATTACCAAACTTAGGTGAGGAATAAAACTCATACAAAAGGCTATCAGTATGGCAGGAATCATTAAAACTAAAGATAATTGCCAGTAGATTATCCAAAACAAGTCCTATAACAAAACTGCCTATGAACCAAAAAATCCTTAACAAAATGAAATGTTGATAGGATTTTTCCGGAAAATTCTTATCAAATATATTGGCGATTGAATTCTTACCTGTGGAAGTCTTATCAAAAAGCCACTAAAGCCTTTATTAACCAAGCTCAATTTCCATAATTCCAGATAAAAGCGGTGTGATCCCATCACATCTTATTTCCTGCATCTTTTCAAAAATATAACAAATAATAATGTTATAACCAGACAGGCTGCCCTTTGTCACACTTCCTTAAATCCGTTATAAAACTCCGTTAACCCTTCAACCTGAGAGATTGCCCATCTTTCCATAATAGGAAGGCTTATAAGAGCAAAAACAGATAGCGAAGAAGACTGCGCTGAATATAAAGTCCTCTCTTTCCCATTTTAAGAGGTCAGAGTCAATGTTCTTTTGCAATTCATCAATGTTTGAAACAAAAGTATTGTCATTGTCTCCATACTTTATGTGCACATTGGCAAATTGCAATTAAGATAAATAAAAACCTATTGGGGGAAGCATCCCTGTACCTCTCAGGTACGCCATCTCCATCCATTGCTTCCTCTATAAGTCCCAGATGAAGTTTAAGCTCCTCACCTGCTGCTGAAAAATGCTGCGAGAAAAGCCTCCTCTACATCATTAAAACGGTAGTATTCTCTTCTAAGCTCATTTAAGTATGAAGATAACTGCCTAAGTATCGTCTTTTCCTGCTTTCTCTTCCATTTTACAAAGCTGTCTTTGTAGGTGGCTCCACCTAGCATAATTGCAATAGGAAGATACTTGATATCAAAAAAAGCAATGGAAAAGGCCAATCCTGCTATGAAGAACGCCTTAAATAGGTTTAATAGGAGAACCCTGGCTGTAGTAATTCCCATTCCATAATTATCAAATGGAAGGTATCTTCCAACTTCGTATTCTGTCTTTACTTATTAATATTCTTCCAAAGGTGCTGAAACAAAATAACTTGTATATGCTAAATAAAAACTTTTTCCATCTTTCACCTTCTGCCACTGTTTAATAAATTTTATAAAGTTACTTGTTTCTGTTTCCGGTAACCTCCCATATATTGCCTCCTGTGTCTCCCCTGCTAAGTTCGTCTTTTTAGCACATACTTGTCACCACTTCTATATGCAACAAGCCTCTCTGTAAATGCTTCATCACTATCACTTGGTACTATCTCACTTATTTTATCAATATATCTTTTTGCCAAATTGATTCTTCTTAACGTGAATATTAATCCTTACTGAGTTAACTGCTTGTTTTAGTGCTATGACCTCATTCCTAAAAGTTTCCCTGCATACAAAGAATTTCTTATATAATGAATAAGAGCCGTTGTATCCTTTGCATGATGTGTAAATAGTGTAAACGCGGAAGCATTTTTGAGCGATTTGTACTAGGAATAATACTGCCTGCATAGTGGCTACTTCACCAAGTATGGTTACATTTCCATCTGTTTTCTTAGTGAAATCAAGACCTTCCTGTATCCCAACACCTTCAGTCTCCTTGAAACTTACAATATTCCTGCCTGGAAGCCTTGCTCTTAGATGCAGCTCAAACGACATCTCGGCTACTCTTATATTTAACCAGCTCGGAATAAACTTAACCATTGCAGCTAAAAGTGTGGTTTTACCTGAACCCTGTTCTCCTGTTATTGCTATTAGCCTCTCACCTGTAATAAGGTATTTTAAGAGCTTTATTATATCTTCTGAACCATCATCCGTGATTATATCTTCAAGCTCAAGAATCTTCTCCATCCTGAACTTTCTTATAAAAACTCCAGCTTTCACAAAATGGCGGTCTTGATACAGAGGCTCTTGAACCATCATTTAGCTCTGCCACCACATAGCCACGCCTTTCAGACAACTGTCCTATGCCGTAGCTCTTGCAGAGATTTCTGCATATCCTCTTTATCTCTGTCTCTCCCTTATACTTAAGAAATGACAGGCTTATGGTATTTCCCTTATACATAAGCCATACATAGTATTCTCCGTTATCACTTGATACCCCTCCTGATATCCGTCTATAACCATGGCGGAAAGAGTCTATTATGCCATTTCCCTTATAATTCTCATAAATCTGCTGGCATAAAATCTCCATTTTTTTCAGGAAAAAGTAATACCCTCATAGCTTACCCTGCCAAACGCCCTGTTAAGCGCTTTTTCATCTATATCTCTCTTATCAGACTTCATTAATGCATATCAGAAAATATTTATCAATAAGCTTTTCAAGCCCCATATTGCCGTATTTTAGTGTGCTTTTTCAAGCATTACCTTAAACTTATATTCTGAATCTTCCTTTTAAGTATATATCTATGTTATCCTCAGTTATTTTATATTTATCTGCAAAGCAGATTGGTAATATAACTTTTTAATAAAAATCTTTGACGCTTCATTTTCCTGAGCCACCAGTTCTGAGAGCTTCTCTTAGTTCTTCTCTTTTTCAATTCTTATCAGTCTTTCTCGTAGAAGAAATGGACCAAGATTAAGATTAACCCTTAAAAGCTGCGTAAAATCTTTCCTTAATCAGCTGCTAAAAGCTCTTCAAAATCATTAACTTTATCAGTTGTATTTATTTTTCTAAGGAGTGTCATACATTAATCTCCGTTTGGGAGTCATTATCTGACTGAATCTTTTATAAGCAGTTATTTTTCTAAGCTGCGATATCAGTTCAAATGTTTTTCGCCCTTGTTGACCAGAGATTTTTTTGTTAGAAAACTTGATAAACTTCCATTTTTACAAATTCTAGTAGAGATTCACAATAAGGTATATATGATATGCTTACATCATCCGTGCTATAAGTTGAAATGAACTCATCAAATCCAATGTTTTCGTTTTTCTTATATCTGCTTACTGAAAAAGGCAGGTCTTATCTTTATCAAATGAATGTTCACTTAAAACACTACCCTATTCATCTTGAGGAACATTTACAAAAACCAGATCTGATCGTTCTATTATTCTCTTCGTAGTCAAAGTACTGGTTTTTCAAATCTACAAAAACTACTTCATATCTAACTAATAACTCATCCAACAATCTATCGATTATCTTATTCATTTCATAATCGAAAGATTATGGTTGGATGAAACCCGCGGAAAATAGTACAGTTTCCGTCCGCCATCCGCACTCTGCATTTCCTATTCCGTTTACCGAAGTCCCGCCTTCATTAAACCATAATAATAGTTATTATAATTGTTTTCTGCCATAATAAATCGGTTCTTCAAATGCAAAAAGGTAAATTCTTTTTCCAACCAGTATGTCCTCTAGGCTATATCTTCCCGGAACATGAGTTTTTCAAACAATGCTAACTCTTTTCTTATATCGTTGAGCATAAAATGTGAGATTAATCTGACATTAGTAGTAACGCCTGTTCTAATCTCTGCACTGCTCCAAAAAGCAACGAGCATAAAACAACCTCCTACGCACAAAATAATTATTTTAGAATACCCTGGACTTAAAACTAAATAACTGAGTAAATATTATATTGGTAATCCAGCTCTATATTATCCAAAATAAATACTTAGAACTCAATAATCAGATTTAATCAAACTTCGATTCATAGATAAAATACTACCTCTAAAAACCTTTTTGTAAAGGCTTTTTAGAGGGTATTATATATAAAAGTACACTTGTTTTTGTATAACTCACTTACAGTTTAAACCAGTTAATTTCCAGTTTTTAGTATAACTTGCACAAAGTATCGGGTGGTTGACTACTAAAACTACTTTGCTCCATACTGTTTATAATAGTCGTCAATTCTTGCCTTTATCTCATCGTTAATAATAATCTTTCCATTAACTTCTCTGTTATAAAGGTATTCATAACTTCTTTCATTGTAACTATATGCACCTGTAGGAAATCCGTAAAGAGATGAAACTTCTTTAAGTGCACTTTCTTCACTCTTGCCCTTTTCTCCTCTGTCAAGAGAAACCATCATACCAACTACTTTTAACATCTCCCATTGATTTAATTATAGGATAGGTCTCTTCAATTGACTTACCTGAAGTAGTAACGTCTTCTATAATGACTACCTTATCACCTGACTTAATCTTGCTTCCCAGTAATATTCCGGTATCGCCATGGTCTTTAATTTCTTTTTCTGTTTGAAGAGTATCTGATTCTTTACCGTAAAAGCTCATCAAAAGCGTGCCACTGTTACTGACAAGGAATACCCTTATACGCAGGGTCCGAAATAAGACATCAAAAATCATCCCCATAGGCATTATGAATAGCCATTGCATAAAATTTGCCAAGTCTTCTTAACTGGCTTCCTGTCACATAAGCGCCTGCATTCATAAAAAATGGTGACTGTCTGCCACTTTTAAGTGTAAAATCTCCAAACTTAAGAACTTCGCTTTCCACCATAAATTCAATAAATTCCTGCTTATACTGTTCCATACTATCCTCCTAAAAATACAATCAATCTTGCAAAGTGTTTCCAAATCTATCGATTACATCAGTATATTGTCTTCCGCCCTGAAAAGTGTATATCACATTGAGAATATATTTGTTGAAATTGAGTCAGAATTTTCAACAGACAGCTGTCACTACTCCGGTAACAGCTCTTTTATAATCATTTAATTAGCACGTTCTACACGATTGCTACGAAGGCATGAAACACATACATGCATAGTCTTAGCACCACCGGGGAGTCTGCTCTGACAGTTCTAACGTTAGCCTTCCAAGCTCTGTTGTTTCTTCTGTGGGAATGGCTCACAGCATACCAAAAGCCTATCTTTTCCACAAACATCACACTTTTGCCATTACAGCACCTCCTCTATCTCAATGGATATTTTAGGTTTACACACAAAACACACTAGCTAATTTTAGCAGAAACTCTGCATAATTGCAAGCCCAAATTTTTAAAAGTCGATGTATACCTTTGCTTATTGCTAAAACAGCTTTATAAGGCTAGCTTTCTTTCAGCAAGATAAGAAAATCTTAAAAATATATAATTTAAAAAGGTCTTCTATGACATAACTTTCATCATAGAAGACCCAGATTATGTAATAATCCTGCTTATCAGGAATCTTTATTTGTTGTGAGCTTATCAGTAACAGCTTCACATCAATGAAAAGCTATTCCTTACAAAATTAAGCCTTTTTCAACCTCAAGATACTCTAAGATGCCCTTAGCTGCATGTTTTCCGGCACCCATTGCAAGGATAACTGTAGTTTGCACCTGTAACTGCATCACCACCGGCATATACACCTACCTTGGTTGTTTCACCATTTTCATCCCCTTAGCAACAAAGACAACCCCATTTATTTGCCCTCAAGCCCTTCAGTTGTTGAAGAAATAAGTGGGTTAGGGACTTGTACCAAGTGACATGATCACTGTATCGCAGTCGATAACAAATTCTGAGTTAGGAACCTCTGGTGAGTCTTCACGACTAGACTCATCAGGCTCTCCAAGCTCCATTTTAACGCATTTACTCCCTTTACCCAGCCGTTCTCATCTTCAATAATCTCAATAGGATTGGTGAGTACGTCAAAGATAATGCCTTCTTCTTTAGCGTGGTGAACCTCTTCTACTCTGGCTGGAAGCTCTTCCTCAGATCTTCTATATACGATATGTGTCTCTGCACCAAGTCTAGAGCGGTTCTTGCTGTCCATAGCTACGTTACCACCACCTACTACTGACAACCTTCTTACCGGGATGTATAGGGTGTATCATAATTATCATCAAAAAGCCTTCATAGGTTTGATCTTGTAGAGTACTCATTGGCAGAGAATACACCATTTGCATTCTCACCAGGGATACCCATAAACTTAGGAAGTCCTGCACCTGAGCCGATAAATACAGCATCAAGCTTCCTCTTCCATAAGCTGGTCTATAGTAAGAGATCTTCCGATTACGTAGTCAGTCTTAATCTCAACTCAAGTGCCTTTACGTTATCAACCTCGTACTCAACTACTGTCTCCTTAGGGAAGACGGAACTCAGGAATACCATATACAGCACTGACCTGCCCTCATGAAGAGCCTCGCAGATAACTACTTACAGCCTAGCCTTAGCAAGGTCACCTCGTCTGCTGTAAGTCCGGCAGGACCTGCGCCGATAACTGCTACTCTCTTGCCATTTCCTTAGCCTTTGCAGGCTCAGGACGAATACCCTGCTCACGAGCCCAGTCAGCTGTAAAATCTCTCAAGCTTACCAATAGATACTGAATCACCCTTTATTCCTCTTACACAGTACTTCTCACACTGTGATTCCTGAGGACGACACTACTGCACTGCAGGAAGTGCACTGTACTTGCTTATAGTCTCATAAGCGCCCTTAACATCCCTTCTTTAACTCTCATGATAAAGCCCGGAATATCGATACCTACAGGACATCCACCTCACACAGCGAGGGATTCTTACAATTTAAGCATCTTGTAGACTCTTCCATAGCCTCTTCAATATTATATCCATAACAAACTTCTTCAAAGTTATGTGCTCTTTTCCTAGCTTTCCTGTTCTCTGACAGGAATTCTAACCATTGGATTAACTGCCATTTTTATTATCTCCTTTATAACTTAGAATTAATCTGCCTTCTGAGGATTAGGGTGTAGCACTAGCCTGGTCCCTTATGTGTCTCACCTTCCTGTTCCTTCCAACAACTTTCTTCCTTCTTCAGACTTGTACATACGCTGTCTGTTCATAGCCTCATCAAAGTTAATAAGATGTCCGTCAAACTCAGGTCCGTCTACGCAGGCAAATTTAATCTTACCACCCTACTGAAAGACGACAGGCACCACACATACCTGTACCATCAACCATGATTGGGTTCATACTACTATAGTAGGTATACCAAGTTCTTTAGTTGTAAGACAGACAAACTTCATCATTATCATTGGTCCGATAGCAACAACTCTTGTGTATTCTTTACCATGAGTTAGCAAAGAAGATCCTTAAGGCAGTCATTTACATTACCTTTGAAGCCATAAGATCCATCATCAGTTGCTATATAAAGATTAGCAGCCCACTGCTTCATCTCTTCTTCAAGAATAATAAGATCCTTTGTTCTTGCATCCTATAATAACATCGCCTCGTAGCTATTCTCCTTTAACCACTAACCTGTGGATATACAGGAGCAGTACCCTAACACCACCCGCCATAAAAAGAATCTTCTTTAGCAAGTTCTTCTCTTGGCATAGTACAAAGCTCAGAAGGCTGTCCAAGAGGTCCCACTACATCGTGGTATCCATTCTCATCAGCATCTCTCATACGCATTGTGGAAGCTCCAACTGCCTGGTAAACAAGTGTTATTGTGTTTTCCCTATCATAATCACAAATGGTAAGTGGAACTCTCTCAGCTTTTTCATCAAGCCTACAATAACAAACTGTCCCGGAAGACAGGGACTTAGCAACATTAGGTGCCTCTACATCTACTAACCAGATATTGTTGGCTAAAGTGCGCTATTTACAACCTTAAACATTTTTTTCATCCTCCTAAAATTCACTATACGTAACCTGTACATCACTAAGCTTTCAAGTTCATACGGCGATTTAATTTTCACCTTGATAATAATATCACAAATTTGAAAATAATAAAACCAGTATTAGAGATTTTTATCAATAAATGCAAAAAAATCTACTATATACAGTTAGTTATAACTAATTATTTTGAGATTTTGATAATTAACAAGTCTTTCTCCAAGCTCCTCCATTGATTCAACTATAGCCATTGCACCTGAGTCCTCTAGGAATTTCCTATCCTTAAAGCCCCCATAGTGCTGAAATACAAGGTATCTCTGCATTCTTAGCTGTCTGTATATCTACCTCCGAATCTCCAATGTATATGAGTTTTCCTTGTCTGCACCCATTTCCTCCATAGCCCATAAATACCATATCAGGCTCAGGTTTATGCCTTATACTTGGTTTTTCGCCTATAGCTGACTTTATCCTCTCCCAAAGAACTTGTGCACTTAGGCTCTTAACTGCGAGTCTATCTTGTTTTGGACACTATGGCTATGTCAAAAGCCACTATGAAGAAGTTTATCAAGCATATCAAGGGTTCCCGGGTAAGTGCGGTCTTTATATCCGAATGAGAATTATAGTAAAGGCTAAAATCATCATAGAACTTTATCTATAAATCTATCATCTGCTTTAGTATTCAGGAGGAACTGCCCTCTCTACCAGCTTTCTGACACCGTTTCCAACAAAATTTCTTACCTCATCCCTTGTTCTTAGAGTAAAATTATGCTACCAAGTATGTAGTTCATAGAGTCGGTAAGGTCATCCAAAGGGTATCAAGAAGAGTTCCATCAAGGTCAAAATAGCATATCTTTTTAGTCAATTTCACCTCCTGACAGATATAGCTGTTTTTTATATTTCCATCAAGAAATCCTTCCACACAAATTCTTTGTTCTCATAAGTCATCATAACCATAGTGACTGTTTTCCTAGGTATGGAAGCAGAGCCCGGATTCATATAAATATAGTTATCGTAAGCTACGCATTTTTGGCTATCATGTCGTATGCCCACATAGCAGGATATCCCCTTGTGAAGTTTTTGGCGGATTGTTCTCGCCAAATATATGTCCATGTGTGGCAATATTTATTCCATCTACATTTACAATTATATAATCGGCAAGACATGGAAAAATCAAGTACCATCTGGTCTACCTGCCTCACAATTTCCTCTTACAGAGAGATTTTTATCACTTAGAGGATTTAAGAGGGCTATTACCTCCTTAGGATTATGTCTCAAAAGGCAGGTCATTCCTTGGACCATGATTACAAAATATCTCCTAAGAGAAGTAGTTTATCTGCCTTTTCTTTTTCAAAGCTCTCCACTACCTTCTCAGCATAATAAGCCGAGCGATGAATGTCTGACGCTATAAGTAATTTCATTATTTTTCCTTTCACGTGTATGTATACAGTTTATTCTTTATTGATGCTTTCTATAAGTGCAGATTACTTTTAGCATAAAAATTTGTGTGATTGCACCCTTATAACCTCACAACCTTATCAAAACTTCTCCAAATACTCTTCTGCCCAGTCAGTGGGTAACTACGAGCCTTGTTTTTATCTTTTAAGGCTAAAGATGATATCGTTAACTATTCCCTTTGTTTTTCCGGATCCAAGTCAGAGTTGGTTCATCTAAAATGATGATTTCAGGGTTGTTAAACAATGCCCTTGCTATAGATACCTCTTTTTCTCTCCTCCTGACATTTCGTCAGGTTTAGTTCATCATCCTTATGTAATTCCCATAAAATTTCTTTTTAGATTTACCTTTTCAATTATATCCCTCAAATCTCTCCTTATCGCCCTCTGAATAACCATTAAACATAGTAACATTATCATATAATGATGACTTAAATATAAAAAGCTATCCTGAGGGACTAAGTAGACCTTACTGTATAGCTCATCTTCTTTAATGTCCCTTAACTCCTCATTATCATACTTAATTTTTACCACTGTATCCCTTAAAAGACTTAAGCAATAGATTGATTAAAGTAGACTTTCGGAACCACTTTCACCTGTGATAGCAACTATTTCACCACTATCAATATTTAACGAAAATTCATCAAATATCCTTTTATCATCATAAAGCAAAGCTAAGATTTTCTATATCTATCGAAGCCTTGTCTCGTTCACTTTTTCTTATAGCTAAGCTTTCATTATCAGCAATTTCATTGTTCTTACCTAAATAAGGTCTGAATTTATCTAAAAATACCTTTGCTGATTTCATTTCTACACCATTTTCAACTGCATTTGAAAAGGCATCTGAAAAATTGGCAAAAGCCTGACGTTGTTGCTATTATCAGTCCTGGTTCAATTTCATATTTTTGTTATTAGAAAAGCACATATTCCGATAAGCAATAGCTGATTAATACTTCCTATGCTATACATCGTCATCCATATCATATTAGTAACTACACCATAATTCTTATATGAATTAGAACGTCTGCTATTGACTTTCTCAAAAACACTGGCATAAGACTCAAAGTGTTGACCTTTTAATAACATCTAAGCCCTTTACCATTTCCTGTAATCTGCTTAAAGTATGCCTCATTTGCAGCAGTCCTCTCTTTATTTATGCTGATTGTTTTACCTGTCATCATCTTGCTACCAATATGGAATAATTGTCAGAATTACTGTAGCTATCAGCATAAAATAATGTACTCTTAATAGTGTATACAGCGACTATCACAGAAAGTGAATATGACAATTACAAACACTCCCTAAAGATACCCAGTCCTAAAAATCCTCGATATCATTATTCAATAAACTCATATAATAGTCAGAATCTTTAACCTTTGAAAGAGTAATCTAAACAAGCTCTTAATTATACTAAGTAAAATACTATCTCTGGTATCATACATAAACTTCTGGCAGAATTTCATTTTCATATAGCTGCGCCCCATTGACAGACAAGATAGAGTGTAGTAAGCATTATCTCTTTTAACTATGCCATCTGTTTTAAGTTTTACCGCCATATCCATAACATTACTCATGCGAAGAAGAGCCTGCATTATAAATACATCCCCTAATATAGAGAAAAAAACAAACATATAGCTAACTTAAATTTATTCTCTTTACTAATCAATTCATTGAACTCCCCCTTTACCACACCAAAATACCCTTTTTGTAAATCATTAAAATAATCTATATGGCAAACATATCTAATATTGTAACAAAATTAGATTAATTTGAAAAGAGCATCTCATCAGACATTTGCACTGCTTTTGTCTGGTAAAATGCTCTTTTATCTAATAACTTGTTATTTTGTGAGTTCTTCCATTTCCTCTATAACTCTTTCAAATACCTGAAGAGCTGAGTTGATTGGCTCTTTGGTCAGCCATATCAACTCCTGCAATCCCTAAAGGAGGCTTACAGGATCTTTGGTACAGCCGCTTTGTAAGAACTTCATATAGTCATTTACAGCAGTCTCACCCTCTTTTAGTACACGGTTAGCAATGGCAACTGCAGCTGAGAAGCCTGTCGCATACTGATATACATAGAAATTGTAGTAGAAATGAGGTATCCTCATCCACTCATAGCCTATGAGGTCATCGCTAATCATAGCCTCGCCGTAATACTTCTTATTCAAATTCAAGTAAAGCTCTGTAAGGTTCTCGTGTGTAAGAGGCTCACCAGCTTCAGCCATTTCATTTGAAGTCTTCTCAAACTCAGCAAACATGGTCTGTCTGAATACAGTTCCCTTGAAGCTGTCCATATAATGGTTAAGAAGATATGCTCTTTCCTTGTTGTCCTTTGCATTTTTTAGCATGTACTCCATAAGAAGCACTTCATTAGTAGTAGATGCAACCTCAGCTACAAAGATCTTATACCTTGAATCAAGGTAATTCTGAGCCTCGTTTGAGAAATAGGAATGCATAGCATGTCCCATCTCATGAGCCAAGGTGAATACATTGTCAAGGGTTCCGTTAAAGTTAAGCAGAACAAAAGGATGTACCCCGTAAACACCTGAAGAATAAGCTCCATTACGCTTTCCTTCATTCTCCACTACATCTATCCAACGCTCTGCAAATGCCTTCTTTATGAGGTTTACATAGTTGGTGCCAAGAGGCTCTACTGCCTTAAGGACTAACTCCTTAGCCTCTTCAATAGTGTACTTTGCATCATAGTCCTTGACTATAGGTACATAGACATCGTACATATGAAGCTCATCAAGTTCTAAGAGCTTCTTTCTAAGTCTTACATATCTATGCATCTTGTCAAGGTTGTCATTAACCGCCTCTACAAGATTTTTATACACTTCAGGAGAAACATTGTTGCCATCAACAGCGGCTTCTAATGTTGAAGAGTACTTTCTAGCTCTTGCATAGAACATAAGCTGTTTGACCTGTCCTGCATATAAAGTTGCCCAAGTATTCTTAAAACTTCCAAAAGTCTCATAGTACTTCTCAAATACTTCTTTACGAACCCTTCTGTCCTTGCTTTCTTCAAGAGGAACAAATCTTCCGTTGGTTATCTGTATCTTCTCTCCCTTTTCATTAGTTATCTCAGGGAATTTGAGATCTGCATTGCCAAGGGTTGCAAAGCCCTCATAAGGAAGATCCGCAAGTTCATTGGTTCCTGCAAGTAGTTTTTCAAGTTCAGGGCTTAGCGAATGCTCCCTACCTCTTCTAACCTCAGTTATGTATATCTTATATTTGTCAAGTTCAAGCTTTCTCAGCATAGAACTTCTCAATCAGACATCATCCACTGCGATGATTTCAGGCTCTAAAAATGCAAGCTTTTCAGATATTTCCACACCTGCTGACATAGACTTTGAATAAAGAGTCTGTGCAGAGGTAGAGTTGTATCTACATCCCTCGACTTAAATGCATATCCATAAACCTTATGCATAATCAAGCTGTCTTTTTCATATATTTCAAGAACCTTATATAAGGTCTCAGCAGATTCAGCTACCTTTCCTGCATAACCTGCTAATTCATCCACTAAAGACTTCGCCTCTGACAATGCTTTTTCCCATTCACTTTCAGAAGCAAAGATATCTTCTAGCTTCCAAGTGAGTTCTACATCTACCTCACTTCTCTTTGGCAATTTATTTTCCATTGATAAACTCCTTGTAACAAATATTAGTCATTAATCCTAATTTTTTAAGTTCTGTAGCTACCTTTTTAAGCTTCTCATCAGCATCCTCTAAGCTGTTTCCCTTATACCTGCATAGAACTTTAATCTTAGGCTCTGTACCTGATGGTCTTACGCAGAACCAGGGCATCATCTGTCATATCAAAAGTAGAGTACATTTGACTTAGGAAGTCCTGTAGTGGTGGTCTCACCTGTAGCCAAATCCTTTACTATATCGTTCTCATAATCTCTTGTTTTAACTTCACCTTGTATCCTGCAAGCTCAGTTGGAGGGTTCTTACGGAGATTGTCAAGGATTTCATTGATGCGCTTTACTCGTCTTCTCACTGCAAGAGTCATGGTATAGATACCCTCTTTGAAATATCCATATTTCTCATACATTAACCATCTGATCCCAAAGAGTGAGTCCCTTTATCCATATAGTAGCAGCAGCCTCACAAAGAAACCACAACCGCCATAATACCGTCTTTATCTCTTGCATGTGTTCCTATGAGACAGCCATAGCTTTCCTCGAAACCAAATTCATAGGTTCCTCTTCCCTTTTCTTCAAAGCCCTTAATCTGCTGGCCTATGAACTTAAAGCCTGTCAATACCTCAATGAGATGAATCTTGTAGTATTCAGCTATCTTAAATGCAAGATTTGTAGATACGATTGTTGTAATAAAGGGTACTGTCGTCTTTGAGCAGTCCTCTTTCTTTCTTTATTGAAAGCTCATACTCTGCAAGAAGCATACCTGACATATTACCTGTAAACTGTATATAATTTCCTGTCTTTTTATCCTTTGCATATACACCAAGACGGTCAGCATCAGGGTCGTTTGCAAGCACAATATCAGCATCCTTCTCCTTTGCAAGCTTAAGAGCAAGGGTAAAGGCTTTCTCATCCTCCGGATTTGGATAGTCAAGCGTGGTAAAGTCTCCATCAGGCTCTTCCTGCTCCTTAACTATATAAACCTGCTTAAAGCCAAGCTCATAGCATCCTCTGTACAGGCAAACTTCTGTCCCATGGAAAGGAGTGTATACGATCTAAGATTCTCTGCCTGTTTTTAATCACTTCAGGACTGAGAATGAGCTTCTTAAGTTCAGCCACATACTTGTCATCTATATCGGCGCCAATCATATGGAAAAGACCAGCTTTTACAGCCTCTTCTTTGTCCATAGTCTTTATATCAGAAAAATCTGTTGACTTAACAAGGTCAATTATATCCTTATCTACAGGAGGTGTTATCTGGCAGCCATCATCCCAATATACCTTATAGCCATTATATTCCGGTGGGTTATGACTGGCTGTTACCATTATTCCTGCGGTACACTTAAGCTCTAACTGCGTAAGAAAGCTCAGGTGTTGGACGGAGCGCATCAAAAGATATGACTTAATGCCATTTGCATTAAGAGTAAGTGCTGCTGCTTTCTGCAAATTCTGGCAGAAAAATGTCTGGAATCATCAAGAAATAGCTACTCCCTTACTTTGAACATCCTTGCTTATGATGTACTTTTGCAAGTCCCTGTGTTGCTCTTCTTACAGTATAAAGATTCATGCGGTTGGTACCTGCCCCTACTACACCTCTTAGTCCACCTGTACCAAATTCGAGATCCTTATAGAATCTGTCTCTGATTTCTGCATCATTGCCAGCTATGGCTTTAAGTTCAGCCTTAGTAGCCTCATCAAATACCGGGCTTGTCAACCACTCTTCATAAAGTTTCTTGTCGTCCATACCTTCCTCCTATTCTGCGTCTACACTGCGCATTATATCCATAACCTCAACCTCTGAGTCAAATTTGATTTTGACAATAGCCTGAGGGTGTGGGCAGGATTCAATTTCTACTCCATTTTCATCCCACATATGAAGCACGGTGGCATTAATATCCCTGCCATCTGCCTTCATAATCTGAATCTTGTCCCCAACACTGAATTTGTTCTTCTGTTCAAATACAGCACTTCCGTCCTCATTTACCTTGTCAATGTACCCATAATACTTACATCCTGTCACATAGGTGTTGTTATCATATATCTGTGAGTCACTGTCAGGCTTGTCAAAGAAAAATCCTGTAGTAAAATTACGGTAGGTGCATTTTTTAATCTCTTGTGCATACCAGCCTTTGTTTGCCTCATATAATGCCGCTGACTCAAACCAGTCATCAATAGCCTTTCTATAAGTTCTGGCTACTGTAGCTACATACAGAGCGGTCTTCATACGGCCTTCTATCTTAAAGCTGTCAATAGCAGCCTTTACAAGCTCAGGCACATAGTCTATCATACAGAGGTCTTTAGAGTTAAATATATAGGTTCCTCTTTCATTTTCCTCTATAGGCATATATTCGCCAGGTCTGTTCTCCTCCACAACATGGTACTTCCACCTGCAAGGGTGGGTACAGGCTCCCTGATTGGCATCTCTTCCCGTCATATAGTTTGAGAGGAGGCACCTTCCTGAGTAAGCCATACACATAGCTCCGTGAACGAAGGTCTCTATTTCCTTATCATCCGGTATATGCTTCCTAATCTCTGCAATTTCTGCAAGCGATAGCTCTCTTGCAGACACTACTCTGGTAGCACCAAGTCCGTACCAGAAATTAAAATCCGCATAATTAACATTGTTCGCCTGTGTACTTATATGAATATCTATCTCAGGCGCTATCTCTTGTAAAGCATAAATACGCAGGTCTGAGATTAGTGATTGCGTCAGGCTTAATCTCTTAAGCTCTTTCAAATACTCTTTAACCCCCTCCAAATCTTTACTCATGGGCTGTGATATTGCTGTAACAAAGACCTTCTTTCCTTTTTCGTAGACATATCTAATACCTTCTGTCATATCCTCCTTAGAGAAATTCTTTGCCTTAGCTCTTGAGTCCGTACATCTCACCGCCAATGTATAGCAGCATCAGCGCCATATTTTATTGCAAGCTTAAGCACTTCAAGACAGCTTGCAGGATTAACAGTTCCGGTTTTTATAACTAAATTTCCTTCCATCTAATCTTCCATTCTAATTTACTTTTTGACAGATACTGCCATGCTCATCTCCGTTTCAAGAAACATGGTCTCTAGCTCTTTGTCTGTAGCGAGAACATTTACATACCTCTCATTCTTTGGTGAATTGTTCTCTCCTCTAACCACAGTATATCTTGAATCAGAAGTCTTCCCTCCTGAGCTTATGTTGTCCGTGATGAGCATTCCTTTTGGAAATAGGACTTTTTAATATTATCAAAAATTGATATACTGTCCTTTTTGCAGCATCCATAAATATGAAGTCGTACTCATTGCCATTTACACAAGTTCAGACAAGACATCCTGAGCATTCCCTTTTATAAGGGTTATCTGACCCTCTTGTCATATTTCTTGAAGTTTTTCCTCTGCCTTTCGTGCTTCCTGTCTTCCATTCTCTCAATGGTGGTTATTTTAGCTTCTTTACCAATATACTCAAGCATAAGTAATGCTGAAAAACCTGTAGTACCTACTTCAAGTATATTTACAGGTTTTTTTAGCTCCAGCATAAATCTAATGAGCGTTCTCCTCCCTTTCTTATAATGGGAATGCCTTCTTTATTTCTCAATCTCTAAGTCTACAAGATGTTTTCGGCAGGGATTCAGGCAGACTTTCTAAAAAGCTCTCAAATCTCTCGTCTCTCACCATTATTTATTTTTCTCCGTAGTCTTATCTTTGTGGTTTTTCGGTACTCTTTTTACGTCCTTGTCTCTGGACTTTTCCGTAACCTTATTTGGAGTAGTTATCACCTAAAAATAGCATCATAATCCATATCACTGCTACAGTATAGGTTCCCGCAAAAGATATTCTGCTTGGTTAGCTTTGCCCTCAAATAAAATGAATACTTGTTGGCTATAATCTTCTTTGCATCCAGAAACTTTGCTATATCCATAGTTGATTCACCCTTGTTTATAACAAGCTCAGTAGATATATCCCTGAATCCTTGGTAACAGATACAGAGCCAAACACCTGATAAGCAAAATTATAGGCATAATGACTTGCTTTTAACCACCAGATGGGATGTTACCAAAAGTAAAATATAATATTCAGAAAGATATGAATAACCACGCCAAATATATTTAGCTACGATTCTTTTCTGTTCTTCTACTCATACCAACAGGTCACCTCCATACATTACTCATATCAGCAATGATAGTGATAATCATAGGTGAACGCTTAGTCTGTTTCCATATAAAGTCACTAAGAGCATCCCTAATCTCATTTCTGATTTTATTTCTTTCAGTTATCCCCTTATCCTGACACTTAATCAAGGCATCATTTACAGTATGCAGGGCTTCTTTAAGAATTGTATCTGATTCTTTTTACATAGATAAAGCCCTTGGTCACGATTTCTGCGTCAGACATCAAAAGGTTGTGCCTTCTCCATTGCAAATGTAACTATTACAAGTCCATCCTCGAAAGCTTCTGTCTGTCCCTCATTACTGAGTTACCTACATCACCTATGCCAAGTCCGTCAACCATTATTCCCTTACATTCTACCTGGTCTATGACCTTCCCGCTATCTTCCTTAAGCTCAAGAACATTGCCATTCTTTAAGATAAAGATATTATCCTTTGGTATACCCATCTCTTCAGCAAGTTCAAACGATGGCGGACCAGATAGTCTACATCCATGGATAGGAATAGCAAAATCAGGCTTATAAGCGAATACATAAAGCTTGATTTCTTCCTGACAGGCGTGTCCTGACACGTGTGCATCCTGGAAAATAACCTTGGCTCCTTTTAGATAAAGCTCATTTATAACCCTGGATACAGACTTTTTCATTACCGGGATAGGAGTTGAGCTAAATACTATGGTATCTCCCGGCTTTGATGCTTACTTTCTTGTGTATAGAAGCCGCTCATCCTGGAAAGTGCACTGACCCTGCCCTCTGACTGCCTGTAGTAATAAGCACAATCTGTTCATCTGGATAGTCCTTCATCTGGTCAATATTTATAGTGTATTTTCCTTGAGATTGATGTAACCTAACTCTCTCGCAATGGAAATAATATTGACCATGCTTCTTCCGTCTACAACTACTTTTCTGTTAAAATTCTCTGCTGAATTGATTATCTGTTGAACCCTGTCCACATTGGAAGCAAAGGTTGCAACTATAATCCTGTTATTCTTATTTTCCGGAAAAATACTGTCAAGGGTCCTTCCTACAGACCTCTCCGACATAGTAAATCCAGGCTTTAAAACATTGGTTGACTCGCACATAAGTGCAAGCACTCCCTTACAGCCTATCTCACCAAACCTCTGCAAATCAATAGGGTCTCCGAACACAGGAGTATAATCTACCCTTGAAGTCTCCAGTGCATGTACACTAATTCCAACCGGAGAATATATGGCAGCGACCGCATCACTGATGCTGTGTGTTAGTCCTATAAATTCAATCCTAAACAGCCCAGATTGATGGACTGTCCGTATTTAACTATCTCTTACGCTTGGTAGTCTTAAGCATATTTTTTTCGCTTAACTTACTCTCAAGTATTGCAACTGTAAGCCTTGTTGCATACACAGGTACATTGATATCCTTTAAGATATAAGGAAAGAGCACCTATATGGTCTTCGTGACCATATGTAATAACAAAGCCTTTCACTTTATCAATATTCTTTTAAATAAGCTTTACATTTGAATGACACAGTCAATTCCAAGCATGTCGTCCTCAGGGAATGACATACCGCAATCAACAACAATAATGCTGTCTTCGTATTCAAAAGCGGTTATATTCATTCCTATATGTTCAAGGCCTCCAAGAGGAATGATTTTAAGTCCATTCATAGGCTTCTTTACTTCTTTGTTAGTCTTTCTTGGCTTAATCTCTCTTAAGTTTTCCTTTGGCCTCTTGGATATAGCAGGAAGTTTTTCAATCTATTTCCTCTTCAGTAAGTTTAGCCTTCTTTCTGCTGTTTCTCGCAGACTTAACTGTTTTCTTGCTACACTTACATTGCCATCAGCCTCTTTTTTAGTTTTTCTGTATCTGCTTGTAGCTTTTCCTATACTTTCTACAAGCTTTCCAAATTTTTTGTCATTATTAATATCCGACATTTGTCCTCCTTAACTTCGGAGTAGATCGTCCTGTATACCTGCTTCCTGACAATCCTTACAATAGCCGTACAGTTTAACCTCGTGGTTAACAACCTTAAATCCCGTCAGCTTATTAATCTCATTTTCCAGAGGCTCCATAAAGTCCTTTTCAAATGAAAAATACACGATTACAGTTCAGGCAAATCAAGTGGTGATGCCTATGTCCGCTTTGGAGACGACTTTTCCTATCTCATATCTGTGTAAAATCCGTCATCAAGACTGAGTTTGTCTATAAGTCCCATATCTGATAACAGCTGTATGTACGATAAAGCTGTTGCCAAGCCAATATCAGGATGGTCGTTCTTACCAAATCAAAAATCTCTTCTGCAGTAAGGTGTTCATCCACTCTTTCTAGCAACACTTCAGGACAGCCAATCGCTGCCCTGTAACTTTCAATCCGTTTGACTTAAGTAATGCCTTAAATTTCTCATTCCCCTTTTTCGTTTTGCATAGACTCACCTATCCCTCAGGTTCTGATATACTTCAGTTTACAATTATTCTTCGTCTATTTTCAAAATCCACGTCATCCATCATTTCTTCAAAAACTTTAGATACCGTGAGTATTTCCTTTTCATCCTCAACAACCTTATACAAAACGTCTTCTCCGTCCTCGGATACTGCTTCTTCCTTGATGATAAAATACATCAACTGTGGATCATCATCTTCCAGATCTTCAATCTGCATCTGATACAAGGAGATAGTTCACCCTGCAAAGTCTTGTCTGGCAGAGCACGGTTAACTCTCATTTTCGCCGTCTTCATCAACAAAATCAATAGTTCTTAATTCTTCATTCTCTAACATAGTTTCTCCATTTCTTAGTTTAATTTTTATTTGAATTCATATAATCTTCCAATATAAAGCAGCGGCTGACCTTTATCAACTATTTTTCACGCTCTTCACGCTTAAGTCCCTGCTTTCTATCATCACTTCATGGGCACTTACCGTCGTAAGCCTCTCATCCCATAGTATAACTTCTATTCCGGTTCTTTTGCAAGCTTCTTTCGGGCAAATTCTTCAGAAAGCTCACATCTTTTGCTAACAGAACCATCCATATTTTTCGGATAACCTAATACTATCTGCCTACCTCATACTCATGTGCAAAGTTCTGTAATTCTGGCAAGAGTCTGTCTTGGCTTATCTTTCTTCTCCTAATGACTTCAGGTCCCTGTGCCGTAAGTCCAAGTCCATCGCTAACAGCCCACCACAGGTCTTTGAACCCAAATCAAGGCCCATTATTCTCGATTATCTCTTGCCCATAAACATAGACTTCTTACCTGTTTGGGTAAGAATCTATATAACTCTCCATCAGCTCTTCTACAAGTTCATCTCTTTCAACCTTCATTATCATGGCTTCTTGCGTTGTTGTGGTTGGTTATGTATGGTAGGGTCTCCAGACATAATATACCCAACGAGCTGATTGACAGGGGTTATCCCTTTTCATTGAGAGCCTCATAGACTTTTCTTTCAGCACATCTCCTACTTCTATCTCAGGAGCTAATGTCACTTCTTTAAAATACTGTGTATTATTTAAATCCGGCACTGGTTCTCTTCCTTCCAAATAAATTGATGTGGGTGTCAAAAGATAATAAATTCTCTTGCAAAGCAAGCCCCAATCGAATTTTTATACTTTTGACACTTGTATCATAAATTCAAATTAGACTTCATTTAATTTTAATATAAAAAGATATATTTCAGTGTCGTTTTTATCAACAATATCAAAGTTTACAACATTGAAGAGTATATGTAGACTTGAGATTGCTTTACTGACACTTTACTATTCATTCTAGCATAGGCTTATACATAACCTCATTGATTGTAGATACTGTTACAAAGGCATCAGGAGCTGTTCTTCTGATGTACTGCATAAGTACACCGTATTCCCTCTTGTTTACAATAGCGACAACTTCTTCGTGTTCTTCGTTGTTATAGGCTCCGATTACCTTGTAAAGGGTGGCTCCACTATGCATATTTTTAAGGATGTATTTTTTAATCTCCTCATTCTTGCGTGAAAGAATACAGACCTTCTTCTTGATATTGGTACCAAAAAGGAAGTAATCAAGTATGATCCCATTTAAATAGGTTCCAAGCACACTAAGCACAACTGTTTTCGTATCATAAGCAAAAATAGCGGAGAGCGAAACTAACATACCTGCTATAGACATTGCCTTGCCCTTGTCTATATGAAGATATTTATTCAGTATTTTGACAATGATGTCAAGTCCACCGGATGAAGCATTATGGTTAAATAACAGACTTAACCCTATACTAACGATAAAGATATAGCAAATCATATCCAAGAACGGATCACCTGTGAGACCGTTGTACTTCGGGAAGAGTTTTTCAAAAATACCTACAAATATAGGCAGTATGACTGAAGTATATACAGTTTTTCCACCGAACTCCTGCCTACAAATATAAAAGCCTATAATAAGCAATCCCACATTAAATATCAAACTTATAGTCGCAACACTTAAAGGTATAAAACTCTGCAATACCACTGCAAGACTCAGCTATGCTTGCTATAGCAAGATTGTTAGGCATCATAAAGAAGAATACAGTGCTGCCACTATAAAAAGTAGCAAAGGTAGATAACCGCCATATCCTGAATATATATAGCGAAGTTTACTTTTCATATTCATCCCCAAAAACTTACAAAATTCTTAGATATTATATCATAATTTTGTTGATTTTTGCCAGTACATAGTATAATATTACTTTCTAAAACATCAGATTCAAGCAGGCCTTTTTCAAATATTTTCTGTAAACTCATCATTATTCCAAACTTAAAGATGGTTAAATGTAGTCCTCCTGAAAATACGCTGCATAAGGCTCTCTCATAGGTCCGTCAGCCAGAGTTCTATGGATGAGCCCTGCACAAAGGCTCCGGCGACCATTATAACCTGGTCATTATATCCAGGCATATCCCAAGGCTCAGGAGTTGCGAAGCTGTCTACAGGTGCAGCTGCCTGAATTCTCACAAAAGGCTTTTAAGTCGTTCTCCTGACTTAGGGAAACTGCCTGAATTATGTCATATCTGTCTTCTTTGCTATCGGAAGTACATCAAATCCTAAGCTTTCACATACATTTGCAGCAAATATCGCTCCTTTACAGCTCCTGCCGTAACTGTAGGCGCCATAAAAAGCCCCTGGAAAAGCGCCTGGTTGAGCCCAGAAGCCCCTATCTCCTTCCCAAGCCCCTGGGCAGGACATACGGTAGGATGCCATATCCACATATTTTTCTTTTCCTGCTATAGCCTCCAATCGGCGCAAGACCTCCCCGGGATTCTTGATAAGAGAGCCTACAACCATATCAGCACTCTACATCAGATGGCTCCAGTTCCTCAACAAACTTCCGTAGCAGTTGTCAACCCTACAGATAATCTCAGGCTTAATCTTCTTTATAAAGCTGATGAGCTCCCCTATTTTTCAACTGAAAATGTAGGTCGAACTGCATAACCTTTTGAACGCTGAATGGTAACAAGCTTTTGTCTTATCACCTATTGCACTTTTATACCTTCATAGTCAAAACGAAAAATCAGTAACAAATCAACCTGCATAGGTTACCCATATTCAGCCAATGAACCTGCTGTAGGTGTTATTCCTATCACTCCGTCAAAGAGTATCATAGGGGTTTTTCCTACAGGGAGAGCACCTCATCTCCGGGCCTTAAATTGCCAAAGAGCAACTGTGGCAGACATGTTCCACATAGTATGCCGGTCGTACAAAGGCAGTCTGTGTGAAATACATCAGCATACACTCCCTCCAGGGTATCTCTTCCAAGGTCATTAGTAGCATAGCTAGCCGCTTTAGCTGCAAAATGAATATCAGAAACCTTATGCTTCTGCATGACTGGCACCTTAAGCTGGTTTATTTCCGCAATTTCATCTACCCTCTTAAATCTATCTTTCAAGGCTTTTGGCATATTTTTCTCAGTAGATCAAATACTTCGGTGCTTATGCCCATTTCCTGATATTGTTCTTTTAACATCTACATCCTCTTTCTATGTTACATTGTTCAAAATATTAGACATCTGACTTTGGTATGTTAGCTTTTGAAATATTAACGCCAAAAGCTAAAGCATCTTTTAAAGCTCTTACAATGTCTTTGCAATCATCATATTGCTAAGAGCCTTGTCAGAAGCATCAGACTCATCAGTTCCTTTTAACCACGATGAATTCCGTGTCATCATCTTCCTTTCCCTTTAACAGGAACTTTGGAACAGCAACCTCGTATATCTGTCAGTATGCCCTAAGATATAATCTTCCCTTCCCTTTAATCTCTTCTTCAAGTAAAACCCTTTCAGAATCGCCATTAAAGCTATCCAGATACTCTAGCCACTTCTTCACAGATGGCTATAAGCCTGTCTTCCCTTTTCTTCTTAATCTCAGGCGCAACCTGTTCACTCATTTTAGCAGCATAGGTGCCATCTCTCTTAGAATAAGGGAAAACATGCACCTTAAGGAAGCCCACTTTCTTCACAAAGGCAGCAGTTTCCTCAAATTCCTCATCACTTTCTCCAGGAAAACCAACAATTATATCTGTGGTAATCCCCGGTCTGTCATAGTATTTTTTAAGAAGATTAACCGAAAGTCAGATATTCATCAGCTGAGTAATGTCTGTTCATCCTCTTTAATACCACCGTCGAGCCACTTTGAAGTGATAGGTGAAAATGTGGACAGACTTTTTTAAGTTTCACAAGTCCCTGTAAGAATTCCTCTGTAATAAGTCTTGGTTCAACAGAGCCGAGACGTATTCTAAAATCACCCTCTACCTCATTTAGCTTAGTAAGAAGCGCAAGCATCCTACTCTCTCCGTCTATATCCCTGCCGTAAGAGCCTATATGTATACCTGTAAGCACCATTTCTTTATAGCCCGCTCTTGCCAGTCTTTCAGTCTCTTCGATGATACTTTCCATATCCCTGCTTCTATACTGCCTCTCACAAAATGAATGATGCAATAAGTACAGAACTGATCACAGCCATCCTGTATTTTGATATTTGCCCTAGTTTTACCACCTAAGCATTTTCACCTCACCATGTCATACAGACCAGTCCTTGTTTTCTTCTCCTTCCTTAACTACACTATGCTTTGAAAATCACGTTCTTTATTGCTTCTTATATACTCCTCAACAAGGTCAAGCACCGAGGACTTCCCTTGTTCCCACAAGTATATCCACTAAATCATCATCCTCAAGCTTGAGACTGAGGTGCCTGTACATAACAGCCTACGGCAACGACCACCGCTTCAGGATTAAGCTTTTTAGCCCTGTGTAACATCTGTCTGGATTTTCTATCTGCAATATTGGTAACTGTACAGTATTACAATATATATCAGCGGCTTCATTGAATTGTCTAATTTCATAACCGGCATTCTTGAACATTTCCTTAATTGACTCGGTTTTCATAGGCATTTACCTTGCAGCCAAGGCTCAAAAATGCTACTGATTTTTCAAAATATCGTTGTTTTTCACAGTTTTTAAATTTCCTTTTTATTTAATATGTATATTGACTTTTCTTCTCTAAACCTTATCATTTGTTTGTATGTAGCAATTAATTTCAACAAGGAGGAGGATTAAAAATGAAGTCAGTTAAGATTTCTTTAAATTCCATCGATAAGGTAAAGGCATTTGTTAATGAGGTAACAAAGTTTGATTCAGATTTTGGACCTTGTTTTCAGGAAGATATGTAATTGATGCCAAGTCAATTATGGGTATTTTCAGTCTTGATCTATCAAAGCCTATTGACCTTTAACATCCACAATGATGCTCAGGCAGACACCATAGTAAATGCGCTTAAGCCTTTCATCGTTGAATAATCTGCTAAATCTTTCGCTGGCTCTCTTTATGAAAAGCCGGCTTTCCTTTCTGTATAACTACTAAACTTCCCATTGGTTCACAGTTTATTATCTCTACTCATCTACCGCCTTTTTATATAGTTCATCTATGACATCATCCAGTTTTTCTCATCTTTTTCAATCTTAGAAAGAAGTGGCTTTGGTCACAGGATGTTCATACGAAGATAGTACAACAGTCTTCAAATGGAAGAATCGAGGTCTCAAAAGTACCTATCCTTTGGGAAATATTGATAATGTCCTGTTTTATCAAAGCAGATTACAGGGCGGTACACAGGCAGGGTCGCATACTGCATTAGTAGATAAAAGACTCTGCATAGTCTGACTTGCCACCTGACCTATGCTCTCACCTGTTACAAGTCCTACGCACTCATCTCTTAAGGCTAAGTCCTCAGCAATCTTCATCATATATCTTCTCATTATAATCGTAAGTTCATCGTGAGGGCATTTCTCATAAATGGCAAGCTGAATATCGGTAAAATTAACCACATAGAGCTTGATATTTCCGGCATATCTTGCTGTAAGCCTTGCAAAGGTCAACTACCTTTTGCTTAGCTCTCTCACTTGTATAAGGTGGTGCGTGGAAATACACAGCCTCTACCTTAACTCCTCTCCTTGCCATCATGTAAGCGGCAACAGGACTGTCAATACCTCCTGAAAGCAGACACATAGCCTTACCTGCTGTACCAATAGGCAGACCTCCCTCACCCTTTATCGTTTCAGAGTAAATATATGCCTTATCCCTAAGCTCTATCGTAATGAACTTATCAGGATTCTTAACATCAACACTAAGTCTGTCTCCGTATTTTTCCAGTATTAAGCCGCCAATATCCGCAGATATTTCCGGAGAAGTCTTAGGCATTTTCTTATTACTTCTCTTTGCCATTACCTTAAAAGGTAAAAGCTCTCCGGGATAACATTCTCCAATATAATTAACCACTTCTTCATAAGCCTTATCAAGGTCTGTCGAATCCACTATGTAGATAGGGCAGATGTGAAGTACTCCCATTACCCTCTTTAAGGCATCAAGAGCACCCTCATAATCTATGCTTCCCTTTCCAGCCTCTACAAAGACTCTGCCCGGCTGCTTATATACCTTGTAGTCACCCTCTATTTTTCTTATGGGCATTCGCAATCTGTCCTACAAGGGCATCCTCAAATAAATAACGGTTCTCACCCTTTACTCCGATTTCTGCATACTTTATCAAAAAGCTCTATATTCAAACATTATCTTCTCCTGTATTTTGAAAGTGTAGTAAGTTCTCTAAGTGCCTCTATGGCATAATCAGTCATTTCCTGCTCAGTAATACTTAAGCCCAAATCTAAAGTGTAGAATCAAAGCAAATCATCATCAAGGCCAATTCCTTTAGAGTTCCGCTAAAATCAGGATGATGAGAGGAGCAGGCAGAGCCTGAGGACACATAAACCTCTTTCTTCAAGTGCATGATAAGAGAACTTCTGCCTTTACACCTCTAAAACTTACACTCACTATCTGTGGAGCTGTCTTTCTCACATTCTCACCTAGATTCCCCTCAGTATCTACACCATTTATCAGTGCAGTCAGGAAAGGCTGTGAGTAAATCTCTATAAACTCTCTTTGATGGCATAAAAAGCTTGTCCATCTTTTCCTTATGTCCCTCATAAACGGCCTTAGCGCCGGCTCCTAGCTGCAATTCCCGGTACATTCAAGGTACCTGAGCGGAGATTCTTCTCTTGCCCTCCCCGTGTATATAAGGTGTAATACGCACTCCGTCTCACATATAAAAAGCCTATACCCTTTGGGGCATGAAACTTGTGTCCGCTTACTGAAATAAAGTCTGCTACCCAGCTTTTTGGTGTTTTATCTCAAACTTCCCATAGCCTTGGATTGCATCTATATGGATTAGGATATCCGGATTTTTCTCTTTAGTAAAGTTTTATGATGTGTTCAGCATCTGCAAGAACTCCTATTTCATTGTTTACAAGCATAAAGGAGAGCATTATTGTCTCAGAGTCTATGGACTTAGGATGTCTTCATCCCCTTATGTGACCAAGTTTATCTACAGGGAGGTAGGTTATATCATAGCCCTCTTTTGCAAGCACCTCTACCGACTGAAATACAGAGGCATGCTCAAAGCAGGTGGTAACTATCTTATTACCATAACGCTTTCTGGTAGCAGCCCCATAATTATAGCCTGATTATTGAGACTCGGTTCCACAGGAAGTAAAGATAATCTCACTTTTAGCCTTCAAGGTCTTTGCTATCTTCTCCTAGCTTCTTCCACATATCTTTCTGCCTCAAAGCCTTTTTATATGCTTAGATGAAGGATTTCCATATGCTGTCCTCATAGTCTCATTCATTATATCGATTACACTGTCACACCCTTGTGGTTCTTTGCATTATCTAAATAACTATTCCATTTATTTCTTACTCTATATATCTATCTCAAATGCAGGAACTGAAATAAGGGCAAGTCCTGCAGTTTCGGTTCTAAGTATTCTGTTACTAAGGCTATAGGCTCTGCTCCCATTTTTACGGCAAGTTCAAGCTCTTTACTCAGAGATTCCCCTTCAGGACCCTATGAAGATTCCTATACTATTTTTGCTTTTTGCCTCTTTTACTAGTTCATGAGCCCTATCCATTCTTTTTTTCATTCTCATAGGGAATTAGGTTATATTCTAGATTCTCTGCCCTTTTAACTGCCTCGTTCAAATGTAATAAATTCTGAGACTTAGGGACTATTATCCCTACCGGACTGCTTTTAGCGGTAAGTGAAATAGTTCTCCATCTTTCAAGCTCTTTTAGGTTCCTTTTTAGCATCTTCAAGCTTTACTATGGTTCTCTTCATCATAACCGGAACTATCTCACTAACCCCCAGTTCCACTGCCTTCTGAATGATAAGCTCCATCTTGTCTTTCTTAGGCAGTCCCTGAAAAAGAATGATTTTAGCAGGAAGTTCAGACTTGCCTCCCTCACAGTCAACTATCTTGCATACTATCCTATCAGGTAGAAACTCACTGATTTTTGCAGTATAAAGAAGACCATTTGACCCGCAGAAAGCCTTGTTCATCATCTTCCTCCATCCTCAGTACACATTTTTAATGTGATTTACGTCACTTCCGGTAATATAAGCGACCTCACCGTCTATATACCACTATCTATAAAAAGTTTGACATTCTACTTCCTCGCTACTAAGCATACCCAGTCATTGTCACAGGTATTGGAAACCAGTCTAAGTCCTGCATCCTGTATTGCTCTTATCACATCATCTGCAAGCTCCTTTACTATACCTGAACAGACATAATAACCGCCTTCTTTAAGTGCAGGAGTGATTATAGGTGTTAAAGGCACAAGCACAGGAGCAAGAATATTGGCTACAACTATTTCATACTGCTTTTTGTAAAGCTCTTTACAAAGCTCTTCATCTTCAAGCAGGTTTCCTGTTTCAAGCCTTGCCATATCCTCAGTAATATCGTTTATCTCAAGATTTTCCTTTGCAGACTTCACTGCCACAGGATCTATATCCACAGCATAAGCCCATTTTGCTCCAAGCTTAAGCGCAGCTATGGTAAGAATAGCACTGCCACAGCCAACATCAAGAATCTTAGAATCCCTCTTTACATATTTTTGCAGTGCTTCCACACAAAGCCTTGTGGTTTCGTGAGTTCCCGTACCAAAGGCAACTCCGGGATCCAGCTTTATGACAACATCCTCTTCTCTCACATCTGATGGTTCTTCCCAAGTAGGAGTAACCACTATGTTGTCTCCTATTCTAAAAAGTATGAAAGTAGTCTTTCCACTTATTTGCCCAGTCCGCCTCGTCTGTTTCAGATATGTAGATTGCACCGCTTCCCACATCCACAAAGTTGGCAACCTCTTCAAGTCCTTCTCTAATCTTTTCTATGAGCTCATCCGAATAAAAGGGCGCTATATCTTCAATTCCTGTTCCACTGTTGTAGAATGCGGATGAAGACTCATCAGAGCACCGTCGCTTAGATAAACACAAGCTCAGCACTTCCATCATTAGGTTCGCTTTCAGGAAGAATATCCACATACATCTGCTTCTTTTCAGCCTCTGTAAGCGGTACCTTGTCAATGACTTCTACCCCGTATATTCCAAGTTCCCAAGCATATCTATAATCAAATCAGTTGCCTCTGTTGTTGTTTCAAGTCTGTACTTAAGCCATTTCATAATCATCCCTCCCATTGCTATGCTGTTATCTTTAGTAAAACCTACTAATTTTTATCACATAAGTATCATTTTTTTGCAAAAGGCTGTCTCGTACTTTTTTTGCAAGATACTTGAATATTTTGCAAAAATTTATGCTAAACTACTTCTTGCTTTGCAGGGTGGCGGAATGGTAGACGCATCAGACTCAAAATCTGACGATAGCAATATCATGTGGGTTCAAGTCCCATCTCCTGTATCACAGGATGTCAAATGAATTTGACATCCTTTTTATCTTCAGGAAATTTCTTAAAAATTACTTGTCAAATAAAAATCTCTTATTTCAGTTTGCAAATACCTTACCAGCCACATCCACTCCAGTATAGTTTCCCCTGCCTTCACCTTCTACAACCACACTGATAGCAATCTGCTTTCCGTTTCTTTTCACCAAAGCCCATAAACCAAGAATGGTCTCCTTAGTGCCGTCTTCCTTTTTGTATTCTGCAGTTCCTGTTTTTCCCATATATGTCAAAGTCCCAGCCAAGACAGCTTCTTAGCAGTGCCCTCAGTAACTACAGCCCCTCATATAAGACTTGATGGTTTCTGCCTTTTTCTTTGAGCAAAAGCCTTTCTACTTTTGATGCCTCAAAGCTCTTTTACAACCCTTTTTTCCATCTTCGGTTGTTATTTCTTCAACAGTATAAGACTTCATCAGCACTCCGCCATTGGCTATGACAGCAGCTATAAGAGCATTGTGAAAAGGAGTTGTTGAGTCTTTCCTGTCCTATGGCTGTCTGCATCACCTCACCAAGGCTAGATGAAGAATCCAGTACAAAAGCTGCTCTTTGAGGTGGTGAGGCAAATGGAGCTCCTTTATTGAAGAGAAATTTCTCAACAAGCTTCATATATTTACCCTTGTTAGCCCTATGCCAATACTTGCAAAGGCACCGTTACAGGAGTTTGCAAAGGCTTTCTTCAAATCTTCTTTTCCGTGTTTAATCTTGTCATAGCAAGCTATACTCTCTCCACTGACGGTATATACACCCTTGCAGTCAAAACTGAATTTATCATAGTTTTTTATTCTCACTTATGTATTCAAGAGCAGTAATTACCTTAAAAGTTGACCCCGGCGGATATAGCCCGTTTGTTGCCCTATTTACAAGCTTCTGCATCCTTTTTGGGAAGCTTTGATAGGCTGTCCCAGTCAGCAAGTACAGTGTTTGGATTATAATCAGGCTTTGATACCAGGGCAAGCACCTTACCGGTCCCCGGCTCAATGATTACTCCTGCTCCGTGAAAGCCCTCCAGTGCATTATTTAAACTCTTTTGAAGCCTGCTGTCTATGGTCGTAACTACATTATCACCTTTATTTTTGACCTGATTCAGTCTCTCAATCACCCTGTTAACCGCATTGTCATTTGAGGTCAACAGCTCATAATTCATAATAGCTTCTATCCCTGTCTTACCGGATACATTTCTTCCTACTATGTGGCTGTACATATCTCCATAAGGATATACCCTCACACTCTTGCCCTTTTCTTCTTTGGTGTATGCAAGCACATCTCCGTCAGCAGAGAGTATCTTTCCTCTGGATACATAGGCTGCATAGATATCAGTCCTTTTATTGTAGGCATTGTTCATTATCTTTGGTGCAGTTTCAAATTCAAAATATGTGAGGTAGCCTACCATGCCTACAAAGAGTCCTATAATCAGGTAGGTCAGTCCAAGAGGCTTTTTGATAGGTTTAGCAGATACTGCTTCCGTAGCCTCTTCATTTTTATTACCCGCTATATAAAGTCCCTGTATTACACCAAATATAAATATCGTACTTATGATTGAACTCCCTCCCTGACTGACAAGAGGAAGAGTTACTCCTGTTGACGGTATGAACTTAACGGTTCCACCTATGGATAAAAAAGTCTGAAATGAGTACATTGTTGCACAGCCTATGGATACAAGCTGATGAAATGCACTCTTTGTTCTCCAGGCAAGTAAAATAAAGGCTATTATTGTACATAGATAAATCAGTATGAGGCAAAAACCAAAGAGAAGGCCAAGCTCTTCACAAAGTCCTGAGAATATAAAGTCACTCTCAACCACAGGCGTATTCTTCGGAGCACCATTGCCGAGTCCAAAGCCAAACCAGCCACCGCTTCCTATGCCAAAGAGCGACTGAGTCACCTGATAGCCCTTGTCATCTATGTATTTCCAAGGATTTACAAAAGCCTGTACCCTCACCCTTACATGGGCGAAGATGTAGTAGCCTGCAATAGCAGACAATATGCCTCCTCCTGTAAATAGTCCAAGAAGTTTGACATTCCCAGTGGCAAAATAAGTCATTACTACAAATGTAGTAAAGTAAAGCATGGCTCCGCCAAGGTCTTTACTAAGCACAAGAAGAAGCACCATTACGGCTGTTAAACAGGTTGTGATTATTATCTGTTTAAGGCTTCTGCTACATAAAAACAAAAGAAGCTATCATAAATATCAAAAGAATCTTTACAAACTCGGAAGGCTGTATACTTACTCCAAATATCTTTATCCAGTTTTTAGCTCCGTATTGTACTCTAGCCCTTAAAAACACGTAGGCAAGGGAGGCTATTCCGGTTACCGCATAGAGATATCCCATACTTCTAAGCATGACCATCTTCTTTATCAGAAATGGAAGTATGAGGCAGGCTGTTAGTGCAGCTGCTACGAATACAGTCTGTTTTGCTCCCAATATGAAGTTAAGCCTTGTAACAAAGACAAAGCCAACTGCTATGAGAAACTGCATATGAAAGAACAGAGTTTTAAACAGCTTCCTGTAAAATATTCCATACAAAAATGTTGTTACAACAAAAAGCAGTACCTGTACAAAATACAGTATAACCACCTTTATTTCCGGAGTTTTTAGGAATATACATAAAAACCCCGCCAAATGAAACATAAGGATGAGTACCGGTTGAAAGAAATATATCTCACCATTTCTTTTTTTATCACCATATACAAATCCGATAAAGCCCAAATACGCATATATAGCAGTAATAATTATAATTATGTACTTAGATACTTCCACTTACTAAACTTTGCAAGCTTCATTACCTCTCTTACTTCTGAATCCGTTTCAAATGAAAAATCGAGCCTTAAATAGTCGGGGTGAAAGTTCCCTAATCTCATCCATTTTTCTCAAATAGGTTAAGCGGAACATCCTGATATACATAGTTGGTACAGCTCTCACAGTCTTTTTACTATGGAAATTTACCTCTTTCCATCAGACTTGCTTTCTTATTCTCTATATAAAGAATGTCAGGAAGCCTCTTATCACCTTTTTAAGTTCTTTTCATCAGGCACCTTTTGTTTTTCCATTGCACTGAGTCATCAACCATAAGCTCTTCTCGTCCATATACTACAAAAGAAAGCTTTAGAGGCAGGGTTATATTATTTCTAACCTCCTCTGCCTCTCTTATACTCTGCTCCAATGAAGCTGTATAATGATGAATACCAAAGTCAGACAAAGTCTCCACAGCCTTTGAATTAAAAGCATATAAGTTGGTATCTCCTATCATATCAAAGGATACAGATGACAGTTCCTCGAGTTCCTTTACAAAGGATATTTCTTCTAAGTTCCTTACTAAAAAGCCTTTAACCCTAAAAAGGAGGTCAAATCCTGAGCTTCCCTTAGCAAAAAAATCTCTGATATTTTTTCTTTGTTATTTCTCCTAAATATTTCAGGAAGCCTAAGATAAAAGCATTCTACCTTCATTTTTCTGCCCTCATCAATCCCCGGTTCCCAGATTGGAAAGTCCGAAAAGTTCAGTATTTATAATAATCTCTACCCTGTCTTTGTAAGGTCTGGTTACCTCTAATACAGTTTTTAACTGCTTTAAGTCAGAGACTACAACCTCATAATAAGGATTGAAGTCTGGCTTAGGAATCACACTATGAGCCTCAGTGTCAGGCTTCATTTTGTTTTTCATACATTTTCCGACAATTTCCGTTTCAAGGGCTTCACAGGCCGTTCTTCTAAGCTCGTTCAGAGCGGACATTGGAAAGAATACATCTCCCACGAGATTTACATCAATATCCTCCTCTTAAGAGTAAATTCAGTATCACCCATCTTTAGTAGAGATGAGCAGACTCTCTCTTCATCCACAGGCCTGTTTTCGGCTTTCATACAGATGGCTCCGTTTACTGAAATACTGGAATCATCTGTATAAAGAGTCAGGATAAGCTCGTTGTCAGCCTCTGCATAAAAGCTTGCTTTAATTCGCTTTTTAATAGGTTTTAAGATAATATTATCGTTTATATCGTTAGCAGTACTTCATTTTTTGTCCTGTACACACAAAGCCCTGCCTTAACAGGCAAGCCCTTCGTAAAGTTAGCTTCAAAGCTCTCTCCCTTTTTCTTGCCATCCTTAAGAGTAAACTCATATACAGGCTCGGTCGGCCTATTATCAGACCTGATTTCCACCACATCATGTGCGTTTAGGTCTTTCTCTGCACTAATTAGCATCACATTTTTTCTACCGCTTGCAATCACATTGGTAACTCTTCCAACAAGCACTCCATTGTGATTTGGCCTCGTATTAGCCATCATCTCAAGACCGTTATGATTAACCAGATAGCCTTTTGTAAAGCTGCCTCTGTTGTAGATATCAGAGAGTTTTTCTACATCTGAATTTCTTTCCCGCACAGCCTGTGCAGAATCAAACTCTTCTCTCCCATCATTTAAGTACACATCTGTCCATTTTCTGTATAAATAAGCTGTGAGAGCAGACATATTCAGGGCGTTTCATCCTACCCTCTATCTTAAATGAATCTATACCTGCCTCTACCATATCAGGAATGAGGTCAAGGGCACAGATATCCTTTGGACTAAGCAGATATGGCTTCGTTTCAAGGCTCTTCCCAGGGCTTATACCTGATGAATTCTCCCCTTCATAGAGGTTGTAGCTCATACGGCAAGGTCCTGCGCAGCTTCCCCTGTTGCCACTTCTTCCTCCATTCATAACTGACATAAGGCACTGTCCCTGAATAACAGACACAGAGTGCCCCCACTGCTTTAAAGCACTCTATCTCTATATCTTCCTCCTTAAAAGCCTCTACTTCTTTAAGAGATAATTCCCTTGAAAGCACCAGCCCTCTACATTAAACTTTTTAAGCAGACCCCGTAGCTCCTGTGTCGCAAACAGTCATCTGAGTGCTGGCGTGAAGTGAAAGGTCAGGAAAGCTTTCACGAAGAAATTTTAATACTCCAAAATCCTGCACTAGTATGGCATCAATACCTGCCTTATAGTATGGGAGAACATAGTTATAAAGCCCCTTCATCTCATTTTTCTTTGATAAGTGTATTGATAGTCATATATGGTTTTTTATCGTGTACATGGGCATAGTGAATGGCTTCTACCAATTCTTTTTCTTCAGGATTGTCCGCAAAGGCTCTGGCTCCAAAGTTTTTTCCGCCAATGTAACAGGCATCAGCACCTCCTGCAAAGGCGCCCTCATCCTGTCTACAGAGCCTGCGGGGCAAGTATTTCAATTTCTTTTTCTTATTCATCTGTTACTTTCGTTTTTCCTCGTTCTTCTTCCTTCTTTGAAATAAGTTCATGCTTTTAGTTCAAAAATTTCCTTATTCCTCTCCTCATTTCTTTTTTTCCAAATCTTCTTTTTCTCTACCATTTTGTAGTATTCATCAGCAAGGTTAATCTGTAACATCAGATTCTTATGCTTCTCATCCAAATGCTTATACCCATCCTCTTTAGCAAGAGCTGCATATCTTGAGTTTAAGAATAGGGCGATTTTTTGTAAATACTCTTCGCTTTCATATCCGCTAATGGTATATTGTTTATTATTGATAATAACCTTGATATCATTTTTTACATTCATATTTTCACCCCAACGTAGTCTACCTTAAGCTCAAAATGTGTAGGCAAGGTCAGTAACTATCCTTCCTCTTTTGTGTTCTTGCTAGAATCCTGATTGAATCAGATATGGCTCATATACATCCTCTATTGTAGCCGTATCCTCTCCTATGGAAACCGCTATTGTCTCTAAGCCAACAGGGCCTCCGTTAAACTTTTCTATCATTGTAGTAAGTATCTCTCTGTCTATATGGTCAAGCCCGTAACTGTCTATATTAAGGAGTGCAAGTACCTCTGTTGCAACCTCTTTTGTTACCTTGCCATCATACTTTACCTCTGCAAAATCCCTGACTTCTTTAACAGCCTGTTGGCAAGTCTTGGAGTACCTCTTGAACGCCTTGCCATCTCTAAGGCTGCATCCTCATCTACCTTCACTCCCAGTACACCTGCAGAACGCACAATTATGGTCTTTAGTTCTGGCAAGGTATAGTACTCAAGCCTGTTAACAACACCAAACCTGTCTCTAAGAGGAGCAGAAAGCATACCCGCCCTCGTGGTTGCACCTATTAGAGTGAATTTGGGCAGTTCAAGCCTAATGCTCTTTGAAGTTGCACCTTTTCCTATAACCACATCTATGGCAAAGTCCTCCATAGCAGGATAAAGTACCTCTTCAACCTGTCTGTTCAGCCTGTGAATCTCATCTACAAAGAGCACATCCCCTTCTTTGAGATTGTTTAATATGGCTGCAACATCTCCCGGCTTCTCTATGGCAGGACCTGAGGTAATCTTAATATGTACTCCCATTTCATTTGCTATGATGCCGGCAAGAGTGGTCTTGCCAAGTCCCGGTGGTCCGTAAAGAAGCACATGGTCAAGCGGTTCTTCTCTTCCCTTAGCCGCCTCTATATACACCTTCATCATTTCCTTGGCTTTTTTCTGTCCGATGTAATCAGTCAGAAATTTAGGCCTTAGAGTATCATCATTTCTTATATCTTCCTCTGAAGCGACTGTAGATATTATCCGTCTTTTTGTATCGTTTTGCATCTATTTCAACCTTTTACATCAGATTTTTAAGAGCTGATTTAACCAGGTCTTCTGATGTCATTTCCTCTGTTATTTTAATTGCAGTTATTGCCTTCATAGCCTCTGTCCTACTGTATCCAAGTGCCTCAAGCACCTGATAGCTTCTTCTTTACCTTACTTCCTGCTCCACTAACAGACACATGTTCAGAATCAGTACTCCTTGTAAGTGTCTTCTCATTGATGACACCAACCTTGTCTTTAAGCTCAAGAACCAGCTTTTTAGCAGTTTTGGCACCTATTCCCTGAGCCTTCTCAATGGTCTTTATATCCTCAGAAAGTATAGCAAAGGTAAGCACATCTGTAGACATAGACGAAAGTATGGCAATCGCAGCCTTAGGTCCAATACCGTTAACCGTAATCAAGAGCTTAAAAAAATCCAGGTCTTCTTTATCAAGGAAACCAAAAAGCTGCATAGCATCTTCTCTTATGTGTAGATAGGTATGGAGTTTTATAGCCTCATCCTGCTTTGGAAGCCTGCCGATTACATTGTTTGGCACTATCACTTCCACTCCCATACCATTTACATCTATTATCACACTATCAGCGGTTACACCCTCTAATTTTCCTTTAACTGAGGCTATCATATACAGTCTCCTACATAGTTTATTGTCAAAAATAATCAGTTCTATGATACAACAAATAGGGCTCTATGTCAAAGTTTAGAGGTGGAAATTTGTGAGTATTCGTGCCGAAAATGTAGTTTTTGTTTGCATTATTGATATGTAAAATGTGGTCAATTATTACATTAATGTCACTTAATCTAGAAAGTAAAATATTTGCTTATTTAGTAAAAATGATTTAATATAGTTGTTGGTGTCAAACGCATAAAAATTCTGTTAAAGCTTGCCTGCAAAAAGAATTTATTAACCTTTGATACGATTTATATACATATAGGAGGGCTACTCATGTTAGCTTTGATTACAGGTGCAAGTAGTGGACTTGGGGTTGAATTTGCAAGACTTCTTGCAATGAACGGATATGACCTTATTATAACTGCCAGAAGAAAAGACAGGCTTATGACACTTAAAAATGCTATAGAAAAGAAATATAAAATAAAGGTGGAGGTTGTTTCTGCTGATTTATCTGATGTAAGTGAGGTATTGAATCTTGCGGGTAAATGCTTCACAAAGAAGATTGATGTCCCTATCAACAATGCCGGCTTTGGTATACTTGGTACATTTAACAATATGTCAGGCAGGGACAATGTAGACCTGATTAATACCAATATTACTGCCCTTACCCTTCTTAGTCAGGAGTTTATAAAAACGCAGAAAAAAGGATATATACTTAATGTTGCCAGTATTGCAGCTTTCCTACCAGGGCCTCTTCTCTCCACCTACTACGCTTCAAAGGCCTATGTGCTTAGCCTTTCTACGGCGGTAAATGAAGAACTAAAAAGGAGTGGCAAGCCTATATCAGTTACCACACTTTGCCCCGGACCTATGAAAACTGAATTTTTCACTACAGCAGGAGCTTCCAAAGAATTTGCCACTGCTGCACCTAGGGACTGCGCAAAAAGAGGCTTAAAGGCCATGTTTAGGAGAAAATCTTTGGTGTTCTCGGATAACCTCACTGCACTTGGAGCCCTTGGAAGCAGATTTTTACCTTTGGGACTGATTACTAAAATAAGCTACAGGGTGCAAAGAAGTAAGTTGTTGTAGTCCGGTATGAGGCGGCTAACCGCCGTCACCTCACAGCACTGTACATACGATATTAAACTTAATCTATAAAATTATCAATCAGATTACCATTTACATCAAAATATGAATAATAGTTATATAAAAATTCCTTTTCTTTTTGAGTATATTTGAAAAACAATACAAAATTGAAACAGGTTATCTCTTAATACATCAAATCTAACGCCATAAGAAATTAATTTTGTATTATCTTCAAGAGTTTCTAAACAGATATCTTTTAAAAATACTCAGAAGAATCTGTTTCTAAAGTTTCTTTTAAAATAATCAATCATAATTTGTTTTGAACTTTTTATAATATCAAGACTATCTAAGTTATAATCAATCATTTTTATATAGTTCTGTATCAACCATATGGTAATATTCTCCTTTATTTATGTGATTTTTACAAAATAATCAAAAATCCATTCACCAGATTTTGTTTGATAACCATAAATTCTATTTATAAATGGAGTTTGACTTTCAATTTACCATAAATTAATGTCTTCCTCATATCCACCTTTCTTCAAACTCGAGGTCACCATAGGCACACTTCCTTTTTAGTTCATCTTTCCCACTATCTGGCGATTTGGGACTGCACCAGATAGAAATGTGCATGCTAGACTTTCTAAAAAGGAAAGCCACGAATCTCTTCGGGCTTCCCTTTTTATGGTAGGTTATATTTTTAGAAAAATTAACCATGACAACTCGTGAAAACAAATCCAGCAATTCTTTATTCTGATTGATAGATGAATTTACCATATCGAAATCACACCACTTTGTATACCATATACAAAAAGTTTATGTGGCATTTTATCATAAAAAAATCTTAAGGTTTGTACCCGTAGGTATATCAAGCTTAATTTTATCAAAAACCTCATCAAGAGCCTTCTTTATAACTCTATGTAGTGGTAAATCATCTTTTTGCGTCTTTTTGGTAGGCTGCAATTTTCCTAGAAGGTACAATAAAAGGCTCTCCTTTAGAGAGGAGCTTGATTCCATCCTTAGAAAGCTCATAATCATCCATCCTTTTTCTTTTGCCATATCGTGTATCCAGCCGTTTTGCCCTACTCCGTATTTATATTTCTGGCGTACATCAAGGAGATGACCATCCTTAAACTCAATATCGGTAAAAGCATTTTCTTTATAAATGCCCTTTTCTGAAAAGTATTTTATGTTTGAACGCAACATACCTAATGCTGCTCTCTGCTCGGTAGGGGTATTGTCTGTTGTTGCATTTCTCACACCCTCTTCAACCTTTTCTAAAACATCTTCTCCTTCCTTTGTAAAAAAGCTGCCGTCTCTTGCTTCCAAATCTCGCATATCATATCCGGTATATTTGTAAATTTTTCCTGCTAAATTCCAAAGTCTGCTCTTTTCAAGACTATACTGTTCAGACTTTCCAAGGGATGAAGCCGAATAACCAATATGTGTTGATAATATATCAGCGTTATTGCCTTGATTCAAAACATTTTTCTATCCTTTGTTTTAAGTTATCGTCTATCTCACCTAAAACAGAAATTCTGTTCGTATATAAATCGCTTCTAAATGTAAGAGAAACCCCACTCGGTATGTTAATGTCATTTTCTTCGAAGAGTTTAGATACCTGAAAGTCCATATTAAGCCTGTCATGAATGACACTCCTAAAGCTCTCTATCTCTCCATTATCACTAGGCGCTTCATAGCCACGGTATGCATAGTCTATAACAGAATAAACATAAGGTCTGCCTCCATTCAAAACTCTCATCTCATTATCATATGCATCCATACGATTTGCTGAAAGAAGATCTCCATCTAAAACCTTATAATGAGAATAGGTTGGGTCAAAGTATTTTCTTTCTATATGTTCTTTTGGGTTAGCAAATGACTTATTTATACGATTTTTCTCTTTCGTAAACCTTATCAATTTTATCAGCTAATTCTCCTGACGGTCCCTTATATAAATTTTTAGCTGTTCGCCCTTCCAATTGATAGGAAGGACTACCAGCATTAGGCATAGTAGTCCTTGTAATATCCATATTTTTCACCTACCTAAAATTCCAGTCAGAAGTTATGTCATAAATATAGTCTACTCTTAGCTTGACACTATTCATACTTTGATTTTGCACCTGCTTTTAGCATTATATTTGAATGACCATATTTGTTTTACTAGGTATCCTATTAGATGAATTTATATAGTATGACCCACTAGTAGCGCTAGAGACCTTAGACGTCCACCAAGCAGATTCAGTTTGGCACATAAGACAGTGTCTCACATTTCCCTGATTTGGAGACATGTAACTGCTTGTTTCAACTCTATTTACTATAGCACCTTTTGGAATACTTGTTTCTCTAGATAAATCAACTGTAATGACATTAGAGTCAACGCCTGCAAATGACATACCCTTGTTGCCATTATTTCTAGCTGTTCCTCTAAAATCAAAAGTTTTTGTTGTTCTCTTCATCCTATCCGCAAAATTTAAAGAAAAGAACATATCTCCTTCGTAATTACCTCTCTCACCCTTAATAAATATGAAGTAGACTCCGTTCCATCTGCTTTTACTGCCAAAAATTTAATAAAAGCTTGATGGATTAGCAATTTTAGTTGAGCGCCTCAACTCCTTCATAGTATTTGCATTAAATATAGAAAAAGTCATACCATCAGGAATGTTTTCTCAGAGCAGGTAATATAAATTTGTTCATCTTGACTCATATTGAAACTAAACCAAGCTTCATTTTGTTTTTCGTCAATAGAACAGGTCTTGATAATTTTGTGCTTCCAGTTGCCTATATATAGGCGGTTTCTTTACTATTGTTTCCTGTAATTCCGCATGGTCAGGATTGATTTTCTGCACGCACCATAACTGCATTTGTTAACAGTAGTGAGAATACAACCAAACTTACAACAACCTTCTTTAGTGACACAATTGCTTTCATCAATAGCCCTCACTTTCTTAAAATAAATTTTTGTTTATAGGTTAAATTAACCCTATCATTTATTATATCGGATATTTTCTGTAAAAATTTAGATGATTAATTAAAAATTTATAATTTCCATTCGCTATAAATGTTAATAAAAACCGCCCTAACTTTTTGTTAGTTATATGTTTTTATTGTAAATTATGCCGAAGTTATTACCTAAATAAAGTAGTAGTTTCCGGTTCAAGCGGAGATACTTTTTATAAATGGAAGTTAGACATTCAATTCGATATGGGTTAATATCCTCATATCAGGCTTCCCATAAGATCTGAAAATGCTCCATATGCAGTCTTGCTTTCGCCTCATCCTTCCAATATCAGGCAGATTCGGGACTGCACCCTGTTAGAAACGTGCAACATTTGTCGCACAACAAAAAGAGGAAGTATCTACATTACTATACTTCCTCTTTTATTTTAGCTTACAATCACGCAACCTACGGTAGCAACTTTAGTTTTATCCGAAAAAAGGCCAAAAATGCCATCATATTTAGTTATACTTGGAAAAAGCCTTACAGTTAACATCGCAATTGTCGGTAAAACCAAGTGACTTATAAAATGATATAGTCTTCTCGCTATCTTCAGTAATTAGATGCATCTGGTGACATTTTTCGTACTCCTTTAACATCCTCTTAAGTAAAAGAGTGCCTATACCATTTCTCTGAAAGTCAGAATGAACCAAAAGATCCTGTATGAAGAGTACCGAAAAAGCCGTCACCGACAGCCCCTGATTATGCCAACCAGCTTGCCATCAACATAGGCCCCATATATCTTAAGGGAATTCAAATAAGCATTTCTTAGCATTTCAGGGTTGTCAGTATAATTTGTCCAGCCTAACCTTGCATATAATCCGAGAATCTCTTCTTCATTATATCCTGTGTATTCTTTAAGTATAACTTCCATTATTCCACCTTAATTGGCTCACAAGCCTCCTTAAGCCAAGCTAACTCCTCACCCTCAAAGTAAGGTGAAAGCTCCTTATATACCAGTTTGTGGTAATCATCTATCTGCTCTATGTCTCTCTTCTCAAGATACTTTACATCAATTGCCTCTTTATCGATAGGGCAATAGGTTACAGACTCAAAGCACATGAACTGACCATATTCATTTTTAATGTCCTTCTTGCAAAGAAGCTCATTCTCAATTCTTATGCCATGGCTGTTCTCGGTATATACGCCAGGCTCGTCTGTGGTTATCATGCCCTCTTCAAGAACTGCACTATCATTTCTCTCAGGAACCATCTTCCATCTGAAGCCATTTGGCGCCTCATGGACATTTAAGAGATAGCCCACACCATGACCTGTTCCACACCTGTAGTCTATACCAATATTCCAAAGAGGAGCACGGCAAAGGATGTCAAGATTGATACCTGTACAGCCATAGAGGAACTTAGCGTTTAAGAGATTCATATGTCCCTTAAGTGTAAGCGTATAATCCCTCTTCCACTCATCTTTAAGAGGGCCAAGTACTATGGTTCTTGTAATATCTGTGGTTCCTTCATAGTACTGTCCGCCTGAGTCTACAAGGAAGAAGCCTTCAGGCTTAAGCTCTGCATCATGCTCAGGTGTAGCTGAGTAGTGCATCATAGCGGCATTTGCATTGTAGGCAGCTATAGTATCAAAGGAGAGCTCAATAAAGCCTTCCTGCTCCTTTCTTCTCTCCTCAAGATAATCACTTGCGGAAATCTCGGTAATCTTCATCTTGCCCACATTCTTCTTTACCCAGTAAATGAACTTCACCATGGCTACTCCGTCTTTAACATGCGCCTTTTTGATGTTTTCTATCTCTGTAGAATTCTTCTTAGCCTTCTCTAAAGTTGTTGGATTTACCTTAGGAAGCTTTTCAACATTTTCAGGTATATTGCTGTAAATAGCATAGTTTACCTTATTAGTGTCAAGCATGACCTTCTTGCAGTCCTTAAGCCTTTACATATTCGTAAATATCGTTGTAAGGTCTGATTTCCACATTATTTTTCTCAAATTCTGCCCTTAGCACATCGTTAAGAACTGCTTCATTTAAGAAGATTACAGCCTTGTCCATAAATACAACAGTGTATGACAGCACTACAGGGTTGCAAGGGATGTCATCTCCACGCATATTGTAGAGCCAGGCAATATCATCAAGGGAGGTAAGTATAAAGGCATCAGCTCCCTCTTCTTTCATCTTAGTTCTTACAAAGGTAAGCTTATCCGATGCAGGTCTGCCTGAGTATTTTTCTTCAAGAAAAAATGCAGGCTTAACGGAAAGCGCAGGTCTGTCAGTCCAGATTTCATCTACCAGATCCTTGTCATATTTGATAGTAGCATTTTTCTTTTCAATGGCAGCCTTAATCTTATTGCCAAGGGCTGAATTGATTACTCTTCCATCAAAGCCAAGCACTCCATTTTCAGGAATGTTATCTTCAATATACTTTGATATGGTAGGAACCCCCTCCTCACCCATACGCATAAGCTCTATAGTGCTCCCTGAGAGCTCTCTCTCAGCCTGAATAAAATATCTGCCATCTGTCCAAAGAAGGCCTTATCCTTCCCAACTAAAAGTGCTGCCTGCTGAACCGGTAAAGCCTGACATATATTTCCTATCTCCAAAATGTTTCTCCTGCATGTTCTGATTCATAGAAATCAGCTGTAAGTATGAGATAAAAATCAATACCTGATTCAGCCATCTTCTCATCTTAGTACAGTTTTTCTTTTAACTTCCATTTTGTCCTCCTTGCATTAGTTAGAGCTAATTGTTATAGAAAAGTCTAACACAATGGGAGTTTTTAAAAGCATTGATTTTCATTCTTGACATATATATTTATAAGGTATTTAATGTACATTATCTAATATTTAGTATTTAGGAGGAGGACTATGGCTGGTCTCAACTTTTTGGAACTTTGTTTAAGATAACTACTTGGGGAGAGTCTCATGTTGCAGGGACTTGGAGTGGTTATAGATGGCTTGTCCTGCAGGGGCTTTTCTAAGTAAAGAGGATATGTGCCCCTATATGAACAGAAGACGTCTGGCAGAGCAATCTTTACTACTCCCAAGAAAAAGAAGATGATGATGTGAAATACTTTCAGGTGTGTTCAATGGGCTACTACAGGCACTCCGATCGCGTGATGGTAAGAAATGCAGACCAACACTCAAAGGACTACAATAAGATTGCTAATTACTACCGTCCGGAAGATACTGACTATACCTTTGATGAAAATATGGCTTTAGAGACCACAGGAGGAGGCTCATCAGGAAGAGAAACCCTTTCCGAGTAGAGCACAGGTGCTGTAGCGCCTAAGCTTCTCAAAAGAATTTGGCATAGATGTCCTTGCTTACACTTTCACTCAATAGGAAATATTAGCTACCAGCTGATCCTACTTAACGATAGAAGTAAAATAACAAGAGAGACTGTTCTTAATTCCTCACTTTATATGCCTGATGAAGAATCTACAAAAATTAGCTGAGGATATCTGAAGAGATTAGGCTTGAACTCTGCAGGCGGAATAGTAGAGATGTAGCACAGGGGCTTCCCGCAGGGCTTGAGGAGACTGTGTTGATAAGCTCGATGCAAGGCTTGGGCAGGCTCTATTTTCAATAGGAGCTGTTGAGGGCGTTGAAAATAGGCGATGGTTTTCGCCTCTGCAAAAAGTACAGGAGCTGACAACAACGATGCCTTCATTTTGTGAAAATGGAGAAATTAAAAGATCTACCAATCATAGCGGTGGTGTTCTGGGCGGAATGGTGACGGTTCACCTCTCATTGTTGGAAAGCTGCTTTAAGCTTCTCCGTCAATTGCTGACACAAAGCACTGTTAAAGACAAGGAAGAAATCAGTATAAATATAGATAAGTACCACGATCCTATTTGTTTGAGTTTCCGTTGGTAGTAGTTGTTGAGTCTATGACGGCCCTTGTACTTGCTGAGTTCTCCTGCAAAACACTGTAGCTAAACTTGACAATCTAAAGAAAATTTATAACTAAAAATAATGTAAATTTACTCCATTTTAAGGTATAAAACACTTGACTTTATATATATATATATATAATTGACTTATAAATTTTATACCTTGAAAGGAGAGTTGCATTATGTACACTTACACAATTAGCTTTTGATATTCAAGAAATGGCAGATCTTGGTCAAGTGGTTCTACCACAGTAAAAGCAGATTCTGATATGGGAGCAGTGCACGGGTGAAAGTAAATATCCATATGCTATGATATTAGGATACTCAATAGACGTTAATATGAAAAAGCTGAAGATGAAACCATATCTTCAGCATATTTCTGATACTATTCTACCCCAATTCCACTATAAAACTCCATCATCCCATTGACCACTGAGTTCTGAGTTCTTTCCAGACTTCTTTCCTATCTCAGTAAGCCTCTCTAGCTTTGATATTGTTTCAGTATTTTCCCTTAGCTGTTCCCTTAGCTTTTTGCCTTCGTTCAGTTTTAACTTATGTCTTATCTCAACCATTTCTTGGTGTCTACCGCTCCTGCCTGATAAGACCATACCTCGCGTCATGAGACCTTATACTGAAAGAGCAGGTCCTTATACTTGTTGTGTAAAACTCGTAAGTTGAATTGGCTTTTCTTCTCTTCATCTCATCTTCCTTATAGGACATATACTGATTATACTGTACTCAAGCTCAAATACATTGTTTGACATACCTTATCATACAACGTAATCTAAAGATGACTTTTGATTAACATATTTAATCTTAACTGTACTGGTAAGATTAATCAGTTTATTCTCCTTAATGACATTTTAGCTTAAGTGCTTCGAGTTTTTATCGGTTTCAATGAATATATAAAAGGCTATTCAACTCCACAATTATGGTAAGTATAAATGCGATATCAGCAAAGGTATCAAATATCATATAAAGAATAAGATACATAAGCAAAGTAAGCCTATAACTGTGCCTGCTACCAAGCCAAGCTTCCCTAAATGCTTTTCTGCTAAGCTCTATCCCTCTTCATCTAGTACCGCCTTTTCACCTGACAGCTTTCTTAAGTCACTTTTTAATGGTTTTGCTCGTACTCTTCTTCTTTTTCAGTCTTTTTATCTCGTCAGGAATTATATCCTCATACCTTTCCATAACTGAACTCAAACTCGGGTGAGCTCAGTGTCTGCTTTTTCAAAGCTTTGATATATCCTTTCAGGTCAAGTATGTACTTTGCGTATGTAAGCAGTTCTTCTTTGGCTCTTTCCAGGCAAACCGTCAATTATCTGAGCATCCTGTAGATAACGGTTTACTTCATCATACTCTATGATTTTTATCTGAAGATTGGCTTATTTCAATCTTTTTCACAAATTGAACGAACTTCCTCTTATAATCAACCCTAATCTCTTCCTGTTCAACTTCCTTTTACCTTTTATGTAAATAAGCCCATTCAAAGCTCCTTCCCTATACTCGTTTCCGGAATCTTCAGCTTAAACTCTATTCCCTTGTAGCCCTCCGCCACCTTATAGGTCTTAGCTTGCCAAAAACATTTTCAATTCTACTTACATTCTCCTTATTTAGAGCCAATCTCTCAGTTTCTTTTCCATACAGACTCAGCCTTTGATATAACGGTCTCATCATTTTGTAAATTCAGGACACTTTTTCGTTAAATTCTTTTCGTGGCCTCCAAGCTTAAGTGCAAGTATGGCTAGTAATAGCGACTTATTGCTACCAGTATATTTGTAAGATTCTTAAAACAATTCTTTGCTTCTCTAAAGGAAGATACATGTATGAGGCAAATCCCTATAGCTTTTAAGCACAGTCCATAGTCCCTATCTGCAAGGCTTTCCACCTTCAGAGTTCTCTAAAGCACTTTAAGGTGCAGTAGGTATTTCTCTTCAAGCTTTTATAGCCTACTAAATGTCCTTTCTTTCCAGTCCTCATGTCTCTAAGGACTTAACGCTCCATGGGTTTCGAAAGAATCTCGTCCTCTATATGGTCGCAAATGCGCACAAAATAAAGCAGTGATTACATCATTCAAGGCTGAAACCGTTCAACCAATCTTTTTGAGCTTGTCTGCCCACAGCAGGCAATTTACGCTCTTCTTTAATATAATCTGTCAGATGATGAGAAAAACTTCATATCTATGCTGTATACATTGTTGTTTACATAGTGACGGAATTTCTCAATAGAGTACAGTCTTTTATCATTTCCATCCAGCACAAACGGCTTTTCCGCAAGTCTACCGCTACATATTATTACTTTTCCCCATATTAACTCAGACTCTGTTTGTGGTAGGTACAAGCTTCAAAGCCATATCAGAGGCTTTTATGATGCAGTATCTCTGTTTGTAAATTTAAGCGACAGCCTTATTCTAGTCAATCCTGCTTCAGCAGTGCTAATCTCGAAAAATGATATGAATCTGGCTGGTTTTCTTGGTAATAAAATCATTTATCTAGCCCAGCTCATCTTTCATCCCTTAATAATCAAGTCAATTTCAGTTTGCTTCATACCACTTTAATTGCAGGCTAAAGTGTAATCTCAGTATTTTTACCGTCCTTTACAGCCATGTTTGCGAAAAGCCCACTGTTATCTATCTCTCCTCCATCAGCACTTGTCTAGTTTAGTGTCTATCTGAGTCTTGTCTTGTCGCCAGGCAGGCTCCCTTTAGCATATAGGTTCTGTCCTCTAAATATCCTTCTACCCGGAGAGCTTCCTAAGTACTCCATCTGCCCAAGATCATAAAGCTCTTCCTACTGCATATAGTGAACTGTAGATTCTTCAAGAGCCATCAGAGAGGTGTGATTCAAATTGCACTTTTCTTCTGATTACTTCTAACCAGTGACTTATTAAGCTTTCTCAGCCTTTTTCCTTTTTACTTATTTTGGCTGTTATAGGCTCAAGCTTTTTGGATATGGTAAGTATTCTAAAGTGAAGTCCGTCTTCTCAAGTTCAAATAAAGCGTATCATTTGCTCAAAAGCTCAATTTTCTGATTAATAGTATAGTATAAAATGCCTCGTCATAGAGTTAAAGAATGTACTTTTTCCTTTTTCAAATCCAACTCCTAAAGTACAGCATTCATCATATATGACATCTCTTTTGCCAACTGTAGGAAAAGTAATTCCGGGTACTATCTCATTAAACGGATAAAAGCTATTTAGTACATTTAGTAAAGCTTCAAGAAATATCTTCATCATTGCTCTACATAGGTCTTATCACATACCTTATCTCTCATTAAGGCAGACATATTTGATGAAATCCTGTACTTCGACAATGTCCCTGACTCTTCTTTGTCTAACTCATCTCTATTATCCAGTCATTTTACTTTTTCTGTACGCCAGTTTTCGCAGGTATAAAATTATTGCTTCTTCCTTCTCTGCTGACTGATTCAGGCGAAAAGAAGCTCATTATCATAATAGGTCAGCTGGACATAATCCTCGCAAATGTCCATTCCAACCAAAAGTCCCTGCTTCTTCTCTCATTATCAAAACTCCTCATCTATAGTCTCCAGAAAACAGCTTATCTATAATCTCCTTTTCGGCTCATAATTCCTCATATTCTTTCAATGTTTTTCGTCTGACAAATCCTTACACTCATACATCATGTTTATCTGTGAGAATAAGCTAGTCCCAAGTCTTCCTCAAAGAGCACATCCTGCTTTGATGACTAACTCGTCACTCATTATTATCTTTACCATCATCACCTTTTTCGTAATGGAAATATAGACTGCTACCACTTCATCTGCAAAAACCAAAAATTCTTTTACAAAAGATGCCCTGATACATTCTTCATCCATTCTACAGTATAGCGTCTTCATCCCGCCGTTGTGAAGAAATGATTCTATAATTGATAGCAACCTCATCTTCGCTGTCGGCATAGCATACACATAGTTTGAATTTTCGATTTCAACGGAAGCGCACTTATTCTTAAATTCCTTAAAGAAAAGGAAGTAATGCCTTCTTCAGCAGGTTTTCTACCACACTGTGACATATAATCCCTCTCCTCAGTTAAATACGTCTTCTCTCGCTTAGGATTTTTAAGATATGAGCAATGAACAACGTGCTTTTGTCTTATATAGCTTCATCATATATGCGCTTTTCAGTATTTACCAACTCTTACATCCTCACAAGCCACTTTAGGAAACATAGGATAAAAATGCTTACTCAAGGTCTCTTGCCAAACTTTTCGTGTATTCAAATATCTTATCAGACTCTACTGCAGAGACTCAGAAAAGAGCATCTGCTGAATAACCCTTGAGACAAATTCTACATTCAGTAAATCTGTCATAGCTCCTTGTATATAAGGTTTAGCTCAGTCACTCCACCCTCATAATTGTCTCTAAGGAAGATGGATAACCTCATCATCAGCCTTTTATCGAAACATAGAGCCTGTATGCAGAGGATATGATTACCTCAAAGTTTTCTTTTTCTTGCCTATCTTCGATCTTTCGATATAGGATGAAATGACTTAGACAGCTTTCCTCGCCACCATATCACGGCCAATTATCTAGTGCTGAAGCGAAAGTGGATATACATTTTCTTATCAAGCTATATTGGCGCATAGTCAACCTGTCTTCCAGTCAACCTGATTAAAATTATAGTCATTTAATATGAGTTCAGCTTTTCACCCTCATTTGGCTTTCAGTAGTACTCTAGGCTTATTTCTATAAAATACTTATACTCTCTGTAATAACCTCGTGGATGCAAAGCAGTTGCTCACAGATTTTCAGTTAGGTGCTTACACCGCTATAAGCGGTCATTTTCAGCAACAATGGTAGTAGCTCCATAGCTCATCTCCTGCCTCATAACAGCTATTTAAATAATCATAGTAGTTTATAAGTCTTTCCGAATCACAATATTCTTTGGCAGGATATGGGTTTCGTCTCTTTATCTGCCACTACAGATAGAACACTCTCCTGACACATCTGCTATGGCAACTCAGTCATTGAACTTATATGAAGAGCCAGCCATAAGTCCCTGGGTAACTATGTGTAACAAACTGCATATTTGCATTTTTACACATTTTCTTCTTTAAAAATCACTGAAGGCAGATAGAATAATGTTCTGATAAAAAGTTGCTAATCCTTAAATACCAGCTTATACAGTTGCAAGATTGGCACTAATTTCACCTTTTTAATCTGTTCACCTGCAAATGAGTATATTTGCTCCATTTATATTCCTATATGTATCCTGTAAATCAGCCTCATTCTTATTCTTTATCAGGTATGAATACAGCAAGGCTTTTTGCGGTGTGCTGTATTATCATACATATGAATATACCGAGGAGTTCTATTTTCTCATCTGAATCATCTCATCGTTCTCATATACAGTTCGTATATTCCCGTAAAAGCTTGATGCCTCGCTGTAAGCGCCTGCTCTGCTTGCTCCTGGTCCAGCTTCGTCCCTCATTCTTCTTTCTAATAAGCTGGGCGCATATTGCGGAACAACTCTTGCAACTCCCCAGTTCTTATAAACTACGCTGAGGGCTTAATTGCCACGGGAGTTATACTCTCTAGTTCGTTGTAAGGATTACAGTTCTCTCTGTGACAAGCTTTTCCCGAGGAAAAGCCATGCTTTATAAGCCAGTTAACTACTTGAATAGAGAATGTCGCTTTGCGATAATCCAGCTGGAGACTTATATATACTCCAAGCCTCACATTAGTAAAACGGACTTTGGAAGCTCTCAGTATAAAGCTGTTCAATGAAATCCAGCCTTCTGGCTCATTCATCTTGTATCTGCCATCCATATGGATTATGTAATCCACGCCTGATGCCCTTTATATTAATAAAGCTTCTATCTCTCGTCTGTATTTTCCTCATGCTCCTCAGATGCAAGCCTGTGCTTGAAATAAATATATATGGCTAATAACGGTATCTGCATCGTGTGTTATTAAAGCTGCTGGTTCTTCCTTTGCCTCTGCCTCATTTCCATTAATCAGTGTAAATAAATATTGACATAATCCAACTATTTCCCTGATTTCGTCACGATATACCAATACCGTCAATATCGACCGTGCATCGTTGTCACATTTTGGAGACTGCTTGTCCCCATATCTGATAGGCGTAGAATTCATCTATTAATTTTGGTGTACTCCAAATCTCTCTTTCTATTCATGCCAGACTTTTCGGGAGAAATTGTTGTATTTATAAAAGTAAATTCAATGCGAAAGATCTTCTTCAAAAGGTACGGAAAATAATCCTTCCATACTTTGCTCTGACCTCTATACCTCGGATCTATAAATACTTCTAAGGTGCATTCTCCGTCTTCAAAGGACTCATTTGTTACTTCATTTTAATAATTCTAAAGAACTTCTCCTCCGTAATGATATCGGCCTTAACATATCCCAGTTACTTTTTATGTATAACTATCTTATCAACTTGATGTAGGAAGCCCTGAAATATGAGTGTAAACTGTCCTGCGGTTGTAGTCTAACCCTCTGCTTACTCTTAGTAAAACAGAAAACTCTCCTCTTGCGCCTGTATCTGTCCTTGTTTGCCAAGTAGCCTCTGCATGTGAGTTCATCCTCCTTGTCTTTTAGAACATATTTTTCAAATTCGTCCTTAAAATATCTTTAAGTTCAAAATTATATGTAAAGGGAAGCAAACTGATAGATATTTTGATATCCTCGCCCTCTAACTGACTGTCTTCTTTAGTTTTGGTGATAAAATTGCTGTAATTTCACCGCAATCGGTAATCAAGGATATTTCCGCTGTATTCCTCAATCAGGAGCCATCCCTGCCATCAAATTCAAATTTTACCTCAACTTCACAATTGAAAAAGCCTTGTCAAACTTAAAGCGATGGTCATTACAGGTACATAGCCTCTGTTTTCTGTCACCATATTTTAATTCATCTATATCTTATCTTAAAGACCGACCATGTCGGTTCTAACTAATACTTCTAAAGCGGATGACACTAATATTCGGAAGTTCAAGTTAAACTTTTCTTCGCAAAATTTTCAATCTTTCTTTCATTAGTACCCTCTACAATAGCCTTCTTCTATATGATACCTTCTCTTCGGTCCGTTGCCCACCATGGTATGGTACTCAATCTCTCTAAACTCAATGTACTCTGCAGTTCTCAGGAAGCTCATTATATTCTCTAGTTCATAATCTCACATTTCCAGCAGGTAACTTTTCATATACTGGCTTGTATCTAGTTCAACAGTTGCCGGAAAATCTCTTATCTACCATCTGTTCATAACCTACACAAATGGAAGTTCATCAGATAATGAGTACATCAGAATTACTGGTGAGACTTACCTGTGTAGCACTTCATCCTTACACCACCAGCGACGCTGCAACAGTATCCCATTCTTCTTGGGCTGTGGTTGCTCCGTACTCTCTCCTCCGTCTCCTCCTCTGCGTCTAAGCTCGTGCCTCTTCACCAAAAGATTTAACACAGATTCTCCTGCGCCAACACTTGAATAAACCTTTACAACAGATATATCCTTAATCTCGTAAGGAGGGTATACCTGTCCAATGCGCCATAAAGCGACAGGGTGAAGAAGATGTAACATCAGGATAGCAACCAAAATCACCAGGATCTGAGGGTTTAGCTGTCCTCAGAAGAACTGTCTTGTAACCAGCGCCTCCCCGCATGAAAAGTGCAGTATCGCAAACATAAAGAACAATCATATCCCTGACCGTGAAGTGTCTCAAGCTGCCTTATCAATGGCAGGCTTGTGATAAAGATGCTCTAAAGTACATCTTTTTGTATGCATACTCTTTCTATTTTTTGAATCTCGTCATCAAAGCTCTGATACACAAAGAAATAATTTGGCATGTTGTCTAGCAGATAAAAGGAGCTATGCCTGACGATGAGCCAAATGGAGTTTGCCATTTCTTCCTCGTATTCGTCAAAACTTGATATAGTGATATAATCTGTTACATATCAGATACAACTGTGGCTTGGCACTCCCTTTTCAATCAGTTGATTTCTTTGCTAGAATGGGAATATTGAGGTAGCTTTCTGTTTCCTATAATGCTTGTAGTATGACCAAAATACACCTGAAGGAGTAAATGGAGGTGCAAACTTGCCATAGTTATTGATAATGGTATGTCCTGCATTAGCTACCTGAAATCTAACGATAATGTCAGATGTCTCTGCAAACATATCTATAATCTGCCACCTTCGTCTCCCAATTTGCTCCAACTATTGCTCTTACCATTGCCTATCCCTTTCTTTAGCTAATTAGCTTTTCTTCTTCATAAGCCTGCCCAGCTCCTGGCTCCAGTACTGATTGTCGTCAAGGCTGTTGGAACTATATAGTTATCCATATCCTTTGATTCAGGGTATTTAATGCCGTCGTAGCAATGTTTCTTTTCACAATAAGCGGGAAAGTCGGGTCTGGTTCCTTAACTCTCCACCTAAGATTATTTTTGAGGTGAAACAGTAAGTATATATATGATGTAGTGCCTAGACTATATATACTTTCAATCTCCCAAACAGGTCGTTATCTTCCAAATCATGGCCTTCTTATTCCATCTTTTTTTCCATGGATGGACCTGTGAACCTTCAAGACAGCTGTCATCGTTGTGGGCATATACAATTTCCCATATCCTCAGGATGCTTGTTACTGTGATGTGTCCCTTCAGGATGAAGCATACCGTGTATAAGCTTGCCTCAATTTAATACCAGCTTACCTATTCCTGTTCCTGTAACATACACGACTGAATCAATGCCTTTAGCACAGCCATCTGTCTCAAGACGAGGAACCGTTCCATCTGTCTATTTCATTAGACAACATATCTTTTTGAAGTTCTTTTGAGTAAGTCATAATGTGTACCCAAGGCTTGAAATTGTCAAAATCTGCCCATGAGTGAGTGATGCAGGTGATACATCCACAGGTCCATGACCTATCCCAAAGCGCATCATGTTTTTATCTGAAAACCATAATAATGTCAGGTACTGTTTCTGCAGGGTGCCTGTCAGTATTGATATCTGCTCAGAATATCTCGCCCTTCTCATCTCCGACACAAAGAACCATCTTAGTTCCACCTGCTTCAAGACCACCTAGTCTCATCTTTCTTCCTCCTGATTGTGATTGATTTTTGACATGCACTCTCATTATAACATTTTTTGGATATATAATAAAGGGCAAGACGAGAATAATTTGATGATTGAAATTATTTAATTATCATAAAATCTCTCTCCTTTGTTAGGGCAAATGCAATAAACTCCCTATTTATAGGAGATTTAATCTCTTTGCTATTGACAAAAGGTATATTTTGATATCATTAGACTTATAAAAAGAAAGGCACAGTACAGGTGGTAAAATGATTACAAATGATTTAATTATGAAACTTATAACAATGGACGGTGATTTTACGGAATACGTCTGTGTTCTGAATGGGTGTTGCCTTCCCCAGTAACTGTGTTATTTTTATGCTGTATCATTAAGTTCTGATGGTAAATCTTGATATTAGGCATAATATACTCTTTAGGGCAGATCAATTTCTTCATCATAAGAGATGATAATTGGTTTAACTCTATATTGATGACGATAGAATATTTGTCTGTTTCAGAGAAAATGATGAGCTTTTTCATTTAGGAGGATTATGCTGCAGATAAAAAAGCCTAACATAACCATAAAAAGATAATCAGATTATATAAGTAACTTTTCCTCTTCTTTTAACGATGGAGATAAAGGCTTTATAATTATCGGCGAGAGAAATGGTAAGTCACTCTGCTAAAATGGTTGCGGCAGGCTGAAAATAACAACCTGCAATGAAGATGGAACCTTAATAAGTCAGGAAAACTTGCTTATCTCCCGCAGGAGATGCCAAATGATTGCTTAAGCTAAGCGTATATATTATTTATGCGGTCAGTGGTTTTCCTCTGGGTGAAACTTTAGCAAGATGGCCAAAGACTTTGGACTTCTGCAAACATTTACTATAGCGAACAATTAATGGAAACTCTGTCAGAGCGAAAATCAAAGTTCCGCTTATCAGGCTTTGCTTGAGGAACCTACAGTCTTTTTATGAGCCATCGCGACATTGATACAGATACTCTTTGTGTGAAACTTCTAATAAATGATTTTAAGCATATAGTCATTTTGTATCTATAATGAGGTGTTAATCAGAAAATACTGCCAATATGGTGATTCTGTGAACAGATTAAAGAAAACAGAAAACATACACTGTAACTAGGCTTCCATATCTTCCAGTATATGGAGGAAAGGAGGCAGTGCAACAATCAGAAAAGTTGCGCTAATGACCAGGCGTCTGAAAAGATTCCGAGATGAAAAACTAATGCATATATACAAAGTCATTGAACGCAGGCAACTATTTCAAGAAGGGGCCCCATGAGCGGACGGCTCTTAAAGAAGATGTCAGTGAGTCTATGGCTCACCGCTTTGAAGGGAAGAAGAGACAGCTGAAAGTCCTGAACAGGAAGGAGGCTATCTTTTAAGCTTGGAACAGAACTCTTTAATTCCATCCGGAAAAACAGTCATAGAATTGAACTCCCTAAGCTATACCCCGGATAACAAGGTCTCTTGCTGAAATATCAATCTTCGTGGTCCTAGAAAAATCTGCACCTGTGAGGCAGAATGGTTCAGAAGATAGTCTCAGCGCCATTGCTGAAATCCTTTATATCTAGGACTGATATAAAGGCTGAATATATACAAAACTGAAGAAATGCTTAAACTGATATAACTCCTGTAAGTACCTCTGCCTGATGCGGTGAAAGAACTAAAAATCAGAACTTTTTGGGTTCATAAACCTTCCTCAGATGAGATGAACACCAATCTCTGAGCAGGCTGTCAGGTGGGCAAAAGGCGAGATTTTCTGCCAGATATATGAAACGCCTTGGCTAATGTATATAGCAGTGAGCCTAAAATTTTCTCTCTTTCAGGCCTGTAATCAGAAGGATGTAAAGAATTTCGGGTGCCATTATAAGCATTTCTACGACAGAAAATACACTAGAGGTCTGTGATAGGTCTATGTTTTTGACAAAAGACAGTTCTCAGGTAGTGAAGCAAAATATTTAGGGACTGCCACAACAAGCAGAAGGTAAGCAAGATATAAAAGATTTGTTAAATGATGTATCGCATTCTTGTTAAAGCCCCTAACTAAACTTAATCACTTGGTTAATCTATTTACCTTAGGGTTTCGAGATAGTATCATCTTTTTCAATTGTTGTATATTTCTATGGTTTTGGTTTCTTTAACATTATTCCATTTTTCAATAGTTGTAAAAATATCTACTACTCCTCTGTCTCCTCATGGTTTTCACGCATCGAAGATGTCTTAGGGAGTTTTCCATGCTTCTTAAAGATCACTGGTATTCCTTATGAAATTCATCTTGTAATAATTGGTCTCAAGCTCTGGATAAATAAACCGTTTCGAACCTGAAGCCGGAAATAGCTCCTCTTGAATGGTGTGTCCTCCATAAAATTAATAGCATTAGAAAAGAGCACTTTTTCCTTTCACTTATTTAAACAACACCTGCAAAAAACTCCGACATTTTGCTGGAAAAACTCTTCCTCTTTAGCTCGTCATATAGAGTGGACTCAAGCCCAGGTATGGTCTTAAGATAAATCTTATCACACCTTGTCTAAAGGCTCTGCAAATAGCTTCTCCTTTTCTTTCTTTCGTCTACTCATAAAGCTCACATACTGTCTTATAGCCCTTTTTCTTCCTTAGCCCTTTTAAGCTGTCGTGGCCTTTTGAATTCCTCTTCCAGAAGTCTTTTAAAATAGTTGTGGACCTGAGCATCACTGAAACCACACTTATCTTCATCAGGCACACCTCTTGCTTGAAGTTCCAATGATATGTCCATTTCAGTATATCTTTTATCCTATATTTATTCTCATATTTATGGAAAAGCTCAGAGTTGTCAAATCTGGCTATTCTCTTTATCCTTTATATGACTCAAGGCTACCTGTTGGTATATCGTACTCTCTCATATCTCCCATAAAAGCACGGAAATCCTCCCATCCCTTGGGGTAACTATTCTCTTTCCTTCTTCCATGTGGTCTCCTCTTGGTGAAATTTTCTTTTAATCTAGGAAGCTCATTATAGCGGGATGAACTCCTGTTTTATGCTTTCATTCTTCCATACGCTATATTCTTGGCAATTCCATTATCATCGTGACTATCAGTAACAGTATACGCTCCTTACAGACTTATTATATGGGTTGCCCGCAGTAATATAATCGTATGGAGACACTGAGTTGCCAAACTATCTTCTCCTGAAATTCTGGAAGCATCATAGGCATAGTGTCTCATTACCTGATTCATTGTCAAAGGAAAAGTGTTCCTGTACCTGTCTTTCCTTCTCAGAGCCTTGCTATAATCTCGCTCATAAGTGTATTCAAGTGGTGAATACACCTTTCATGCTCCTTCCCTCTCTTTTATAAAGGAAGACCCTGCCTCTGCCTCGTATGGTGGGTAATGAATTGTAGGATACAAAGGGCAACCTTCACTCATGTGCTACCTGCTCACATAATCGCTGTCTTACCACTCCGGAGGTCCCACCAAAAGAGTCAGCTTTGCTTCACAGGGCATCAAATAATTACCCATCTCATCCTTTTCAAGTACATGCTAAGTACGCTATCTCTGTCCCAATGCCTTCCTGTTCATCTTTTACCTTTCCTTGTTCATCACCAAATGCGTGCCACAGAAACCCACTCCTGAAATTTCCCCATCTGGATAAACGGTCGACTAAAACCATCATTGCTCAGGCTTTGTGCTTCGGGATAAATACCGCCATCAATACCTTGGTAAATTAATCAGAAAACAGTGTCTACTACTGCTTCTCAGCTATATGGTCAGACCCCAGTGGTGCCTCCCGCGCCCGATAATTTCCATGTGATGCTGCTTCTCTGGTTCGGCCTTGTGCCAGAAGACGTAACATCACGAATCTGATTGTCTGATTGAATAATAACATTCTTTGTATTAAATCGTGCGCTTCCTCAATTCAGGATGTTTGATCCTTGAAGGCAGTCACAATCTACCCTGCGACCTGAGGTATCTATAACCACAAAATTTTTAACTACTTCCATTCTGTTCGGCTCCTCTATAAGAGCATATTTCCATAAACCTAAGTCCATAGTTGTAAAACCATAGTCAAGGTCTCTGAAATCCATAGCTTAATCTCTTCCAGGCTCCTTAAACTTTCTGAGGAAATCAGTATAAAGACACCTTTTCCTATTTTTTATACAGACTTTGATACTGACCTTGTGACACTTATACCTACTCTGGAATAAGTCTCAGTCTGTCTGTATTTTTAGTACACATCCTCCACAGTTCTTCTTTGGCATTTCTACCTTCTTTTCTTTTGTATCCTTCTCATCATTCTATATTTCCCAAAGAGAGAATGGTCATCTATAAATAATTCTCTAGGCCATGTATATTCTTCTTCAAATAGTCATAGATGTATTCTAACGAAATATCACACTCCTTGCTATCTTACACTCCAACTACAGCACCATAAGGGCGGACAGCTATGATTACCTGGCGACTTCCACATATCGTCTATAACTCCCTCACCGCATATATCCTGTGAGCAGGGTTCCATATACTCCATCCCTCTTCTCCCTTTTATACCGCCTATGTCCAAAGAGACGGTGAAGCACAGGTAAATAGGCTCTGTTGATAGGAGAGGATTTTCCATATACTTCTCAGCAGCCATCATCGGCAAAAATACAACTTTCCCGCCATCAACAGAAATCACCTCATATCCATACTATCTCAGTCCGTCAGAAACTGATAGAATTATCTGTAGAGAGGTAGAGTTCAGTTTTATGACCGTTAAATATCTTTAGTCAAGGTTCTCCCATTCTTTATAACTTCTTCCCATTTATATTTCATATCCATTATGCTTGTTTTCTTAAACTTCTTATTTCTGTTCAATCATAATGACACCCTCTGCAAAGTCTGTCTCATAAAAGAAAAGAAATCACAGGCCTCATCTGTTGGCTTCAAATATTCCCGCATCAATAGGCGTGACCGAGGAGCTGTCTGTTTTCTCGCGACTTCATCTAGAAGAACTTTTTGTGTTTACTAAAAACTCAAAGGTATTCTGCTCATCGCTCTGGGATATATAAGCGGCTTTACAGACCATAACCACCTCATTTAAGTCCATTGAGTATTTTGAATGGTGAACATGCATCATGTTTCATATAGTCTATCGCCTCTGCCTACACATTCCTGTAATTCATTTCACACACCTTCATTCTGGCTTTATTACTATTTTCGCTCCTACATTATCCGCAAATTCAGGCTGAAAATGTGGGAAAAACAATTCATTCCATGCCTGAAACCGTCTGACCTTTGACATAACAAAAAGTATTTCCTTAAGCCCTCTAAGGCTTCCTCCTGTTTAACCTCTATATATAATCAAGCTGCTGCCGTTGAGCTCCGTCATAAAACTCTATTTTATCAAAAGAATACAATTTGCGTGAATTTCTACAATTGTAAGCGTTATTTCCTACCTCTTCTACATTTTCAGGGCTCACCTCAGTCCAGCTCTCTGTCCTTAAAGCATGGCGACCCTATACAGCTCTCCTCCTTATGACAACCTCTTGGTTCAACCACATTCTGACCATTTCCCAATATTTATTTAATGTCATATCAAACCTTAATCTATTCCATATACCAATCTGAGGCCATCATAGGCTTTGTCTCTACACCAAGCAGGGCTGTATAACTGCTATAGCAATCAAAAGCCATTTGCTTCTTACCTGTGTTAGGAAGAGCGTAGAGATATAAGAACAAGAATTGCAGTTAGCAGGTTAAATACTAATTTTGGAAAAATACAATAGATTTGATCTTTTGGCATCTTTAATCACCTTTATCATAGTTCCCATATTACTCTTGCAAAATATATATTTCCACTACCGCATATTATCTTTGTTGTTTTATCGGAGCTATGAAAATACGAGCAATGGATCTTTGCCAAATATACCCTCCATCTGGCCTGATTCCATATCACCCACTCCCACAAAAATCCTGAGCAGGCTTAGCAAAAAGCGTACTCATCGAATACGCCTTCAGCGACACTAAAATAACAAACAGCGGTAAAGCCCTGCATAAACCAGTTGTTTACATTTGTCACGCAAACTCGTCCTCCCATACATTTACAAAGTGATCATGCTCATAATTTACAACACGGGTCAGACGCATCATCCGTCCGCTACCTCCTCCTGTACGTTTCTTACCTCTCGTATCTGGCCTAAGCTTAAGCGGTTGACAAGATTCTGATATTCTATGTTGTTTGGCTCCATAGATACTGCCATCCTTACATACTCCATACTGAAGGTTGGGAAGTCCACCTGAGCTATTGCGCTATAGTAATACCACTTTGCATTTCTGTTGAGCATAGAATCAGGCAGGCTTAGGTGACTGAAGCCCTTCTTCAAGAAGATTGCTCCTCCGCCACTGCCGCTCGCCGTGCTGTGCCTTTATTGTTACCGTTATCGGTATAATTAGAGTCTCCGTTTTCTCCTTCATAATGGCATCTTAAACTTCCTGGGCTGCTTAAACTTTTCTTCTGCTAATGACGAAAGTTCCCAACATAAGAATCCGGATGATACTTCCTGCTAAGTTCTTCCTTAAGCTCTCTTTTATTTCATCAACCTTGCGTTCATAATCCTCCTAGTACTTATATGGATTCATTCTCAAACCTCCTGTCAAACTTGTCCACACCATCCGCACAATATATTTCTCAAAATGTCCTTGTCTTTTTTTATAAAGCGTACAACGACGCACTCATATAGTCATTTCAAGCATATATTTTGTTTCACTAAAGTCCTTATCTATAAATCTTCTTAAGGATTATAATTCCTTTTTTTTATGTCTCACCACATCTTCCATCATTATCTTGTAATTTATATTCTATTCTCAAATCCTATTGATTATCCTTTTCTTCTTCTGTTGTCTCATGTTATCCTGCAAAGGTAGCAGCCTTTCTCTATATCTATGTCCTCTACCAATCCTGCTTAGTTATTACTGGCTCTTCTTTATTACCTTTGTCTGCCTTTCATGTCCTGGCCCCTTTTGCTGTCATTCTTATGTGCCAAAGCCCTCTGCACTGCTTCCTGTCTTATAATCATCATAAAATGCTCGCTGGGATGTTCATATCGGCTTCTCTTGAACTTATTCGTAATTGAGCTTTTTTAAGAGGATGCGCGGTGACGTTGCGCCCACCTATTGAGATCAGGCTCATACAACGACGTTAGCAAGACGATAAGAAATGTCATCGCCGGTGAAAATCTTACTTACGCCATAATCTTTCCAAAAGTCTCTAAAGCTACAATGCAAAGCCTTGAAACTCATAAATTTCACAAGCCTCAGCTCCATCTTATTATCTTTATATCGTACGCAAATCTCCTATTACAAACTTACCGTTAAAATTTTCAAATAGGTTAACTGACAATAAGATTAAACCTTATCAATCAAGTCAATTAAATCAGAATGAACATTACTAATTACTTTAATACTTCATCAAGGATAACATTACTGTTTTTCTTAGGAACAGCTTTTCCTTACCATATATGTGTTACCCCTCAGGGAATAGTACTTATCTGTTGAATTATTCAGGAGGCATTGAGCATACGAGGTGGGCGACAACAGTATTGTTGAGTGTGGTTGCCAAATAATTGCCACTCTTGTTGCACTCTTATACACAGAGTCTTTACAGCTGAGCATCACCGAGATTGAACGGCTTTACTTGCAATGCTGCTGTCTAGGACTCCATGCCTCAACATCAGCTAACAACACTTGAGTCAACCAGATCGCTGGTTCTTACTCGAGTTCTTACAGAATATCAAGACTGAGGGTCAACAGTGTTACCATCTTATCATACCACTTCATTGCTCCTGGGGTTTTCATCTACAATCATTTCCTACTTTCAAACTGGTGGATACGATAAACTCTATAACTGCTTACCACGAAAACAAGGTGAATAACTGGTAACTTCAGCAGGCTCTCTTCGTAAGCATCATCCAGCCAGCGTCTATCATAGAATGTTCGCTTCCGTAAGATAAAGATCTTCACCTTCAATCTGCCATCTCATGTTTCAAACTCATTACTCACTGTCTGACCTCCTGTCGCGAAAGGAGAGTTGCAGTGGTAAATCCTCTATCTATAAAGTCCCTTGCCAACAACAATACAGCTGGTAAGAATCTTTAATCTCACCTATGGGTAATAAAGCCTTTACTGCAACTACCTGCGCTATCAGGTCGATACCCTCAAGCTCTCCACTTCGTCTGGGTATCCGTGCAGGTATCTCAAAGTTAGGTACATGGCTCATGAACCTCTGAACCTCAACATTCTGAATCATCCTTACCGATAGGCACACTTTCATCTATTATATTGGTATAGTCTATTCATTTATTTTCTTGATTTTCTCATCGTTCAACCTGCTCTTTTTACCAAAAGACTCAAGCTCTTCGGCATCGGATGCGACTCTCCTTGCGGCTGGCATCGTCTATTCAGTCCTTCCATCAAAGGCACCAATCGCCTCAACATTGCTGTTTTGAGGCTGTCTCCTTGTTTTAGTCTGATCTATTAAGCTCCAGTATTCTTTTGCAAAGGCTTTTAATCAAAAATTTATTTAGTGTCTATAACTACATTCTGGTTCTCTCCCAGTAAATCAGTATCTAACATTGCTCTAATGTTTAACCTACAGCCTAACCCTGCTTAAACCCTACCTTGGCTTATCTTGCAAAATATTATTAAATTTGCATGTGGTCTGCAAAACTACCATCTTTCTCTTAACCTGAATTGCTTTTCTTGCTATAACAGATACCTCTTCATCAGAGCTTCAATGTAGTACATTGACTATCTGCCCCATAGTCAATGGCCAACAAATCTTCGCATACAGCTTGTTGACATTGAGGCCTATGCATACTAAAATAAAGCCATCTCACGCCCTTTGGTCTTTTATAGGTCTGAGATGAACTTTGCATATTCAGTTATATCATAAGTGTGTCAAATACAGCTACTGTAGTTGTTTTCTCCATCAGCAACGATTGAATCGGCCCATCAGCTTTTCCGGAACTTCTCCCCTCCTCTTCCTTACTTTCTCTAGGCCCCTATTTCACTGATGAATTGTGGTTGGTCAACCTATGACATCTTAAACAATGGACAAGTCTGTCCATACCTTCCATAGCATCCTCAGCACCTCCATCAGTTGGTTGAATACTTTCGCCGGCATCTGCGTTATCTAAGAGTTACCATACCATGGAAACATTTCACTTCTATGCTTTTCGTGGTTCTTGGATAAAGTCAGAAACCTGATCGTTTGTCAATAAAATCATCAATGCAGATCGTACTCACCAAGTCTTCAGTTGTAAGAATACATTGATATTGCCTGTTCCAACCTTGATTTCATTCTTTACCTTTCTTTACCATGATGGTGCTTCTTCTCTTGTTACTTATAATGGCACATTTTATAAGTTTTTTTAAGATATTTTAAACGACAATACTACTTAATTGGCTATAAATCAAATTCTTATTTTCTCTTAACCGGTGTACAACCTTCTCCTTGTTTTAATCTTTGTTTGTTTCTTTAAAAAATCCTTATTATTAGGATAGAACGGAGGTCCAAGTGCTTCTGCAACATCTGTGAGTATCTGCGTACTATCTCAAGTGTTTCTTCGTAGTTTGGTTTTCTGAGGTCTTCTTAGCTGACAGAGGTATGAGCACTTTCTTAATTCCTGCTCTTTCAATGCCATCGGTTTTCGACCCTCCTATAGGAAGAACAACCCTTAGAGATATCTCCGGTCATTGCAAGCAGAGTGCTTTATTAGCTTTCCAACAGTGTTGCGGTAAAACATAGTTGTCCCCGCAGACGGACCATCCTTTGGTACCGAACCACAAACTACTCGGATATGGATATCTTCTCTCTAAATCAATTTTCTTTTCAAATAATAATAGTTTTACAGGTTTGTATCGTTTGAGACTCCTTCATAGCATCTCAGCTGTCCTGGTACAAATGCCCTATTCCTGCAAATGCAGCCGTTTTATAAAGTTTCTCCTCACTGAACAGCAAGACCTGTCACAACTCAGATATGCTGGCACCTTATCGTGAAGCCTTTTATTGCCAAGGGTTTAGATAAGTGCCTTCTTTTGTTACATATAACTTCTTTTTCAAGTCTTAACTCTTTACTCATTAACATCAATCTGCTGCTTCCAGTCCTCTTACTCCTTCCATAGTGTAATTGGCTATTATGTTTGCAACTGTGTCAAATATTCCAATATTTTTCTTTAAAGTCTGTCTCTCTTCGAGAGACTTTGACATAAGATGCTCTTTAGCAATACTAAATTTCACTATATATGTAGAAGCTCTAATATCTCCATTCTATCGAGGAGAGAAACTCCTCATCCATCTATATTAGCAATTTAATACAGAAAGATCATATTTTATTCATATAGTGGTCAGTAACATTATGAATCAACACCTCAAGAAAGCGCACTCTCAGGATGTAATGAACTATCCTAACGTCTATCTCATTAGCTAATTAGGTTGTTTACACCCGAACATGATACTCTCTCATTATACGTCCGCTTTACCTATAGTTCTTCATTCCCTCATGTTCCTTCTTTATGCCTCCAAGGCTGATTCTTATATATACCTCTGCAAGTGCCTCAGCTGTTTATACTACGTTTCCGTTCCCGGTGCTCCGGTAAACAAACCATCAAACCTGCATTTTGCTTTTTAAAGTGCCATACCGCAATCCTCGGTAACTTTTCCTGCCGGTTTCTTAAGGCCATATTAAGTATTTCCTTAGCCTTCTGACCATCTACTTCCTGTTCTTACAGACTTCAATAAGGGCAGTAACAAACTCAGATAATATTTAAGGCATGAACCTGTATTCATCACTTCCATATAACTTTATTAAATACCTATCCATCTGGTAACTGTACCTCTTCCACGGAGTCTCTTCCTCTAACACACCTTCAAACTCTTCACATCAAAATTCATCTACAATTATATTCAGCAGTTCATCATTTTATGGGTCTATCTGCCTCCTGATCATACTTTCTCTGTAATTATCACACACTTGTCTGGTTTCTTGTTATTAATATCTACCTGAAGTTCAACGAGATCCCTGTGCCATGATGCCTCTGAGATGATAGGCATCTCTCCTGCAGTGGTCAGTTTCAGCATTGCATATTTTTCTTCTACGGTTAAGTCTATAGGTCTACTATGTATGACTTCGTTGACATTATCAAGCTTTGAAAACGCATAGCCAGCTTCCCACTGAAATACGAAAATCTGCATAAAAATTCTCTAAACCATATTCATCTGACTCTGCTCTCTCTCTGGCCTCGTCATAGATAATCTCCTTACTCTGCGTTCAGAGAACCTCTCTGTTTGCTACAAGGTTAACTACCTTTACCTTTAGTTCAGTTCTTACAGCCATTATCAAATCGCCATCAACATTTCTAATTCATAATAACTCTGTTAATCCTACCGGACAAAATCCTCTACTCTAAGTTCTTCTCTTGTCTTTCTTGTAAGCTTGGTAAAGTATGACTGTATCTTCTACCTTTAATACTTTTCCTATCTGTAGTGAATCTGGCTCTGATTTTTACGTGGGTAAAATTATTATGTTAAATAGGTATAACTAACATCTTACCTCATTCTTATTTTTAGTTATAGTTATTACGGATGCCACTGTTACATGTCCAGTTTATAAAATGATATCATTTGACAGTATTTTGTCGGTTTTAAATATGATTAGTTATTTTCAACTTCTTATCAGTATATCATATAATTGTGTTTTCTGCTTGTGATAAACTGGTATTTTCAAGTAATTCAGGATGTTGATATCAAAGATGGCATTCTTGCAAGCAGCCCCTCTTTCTGAATTTTTATACTTTTTGACACCTTGTCATTACATTAATCACCGTGCACCGATGACCAAATACTGAATATCGGTATTAACTGGTTATCAGTGTTTTGTTAATCATATCATTATAATACAATTGTGATGTCCTCTCTTAAGATAACAATATCCTTCAAGTTATGGTATATCTCTTGAAATCTTCTCCTATTAAGCGACTTAGATAGCTAGCATATTTCTCTGTGTCTTCTCTATTTACGTCCTCAGGAAGAAGATAATCACTGTCAAAGTTAGCTTTAAGCCCAGTCTCCCGCCTGCTTGTCATAAGAAGGCTGTCTGCTCACCTTGAAGCCTCAAGAGGCCAGAATCTGGAGCATCTGGGTGAGCATCTCGCCACCAATTGTGTGTCATTACTCGTCGACCAAACTCAAACTTGGTATCTGTATATTACCTTTGAAAGTGCATAGTCAGCACATTTCTTATAGAGAGCTATAGTTGCATCTTTAAGCTTTGATGTATTCTCTCATAAAACTCCTTTTCAAGTACATCCAATACTCTGCTCATAAGATATATTTTCATCATAGAAGACCTATCACAGCCTTTGTACTAGGTGTATATATAGGCTCAGGAGCCTACTCAGACTCTTCAGTCCCTCGGTAATAATACAAACGTTCCGTTTTTCCTTGTAGCTTGTAGTACTTCCTGTGATATAACCACGGACTATACTCAAGTGGTAACATGTAGGCTTCTTAACCTTCATCTTATTTGTAATTCAGGCTTTCTAAAAACTCAGGCATATCATTGCATCTACACTTCTTGTATGGTTGGAAGAATATCCTTTGTAAAAATCAAACCCAGAATTTTGACATCTGGTAGAATGGCTCCCTTATCTGATATCTTATTCTTTAATATGCGGTCAATGCCGATATTCTATCAGTTGCAACCATAATAAGGCGCATCGCAATATCGCGACCTCTAATCACTTTCCTTCTTTAACAGAACGTACTCTTTCATAATCATCCTTCCTTTCGCCGTGAACAATAATAATCTGTGATTATACTTATATCATAAGTGCAAATATCCACTAGTGGTGTTATATTTATCTCTTTTGCAATATCTAATAAACTAAATATAATATATAATTTGGTATAATATCATTTGGACTTATGAAAAGATATTCAATTAACCTGTATTATCACATCAAATCCGTTAGTTTGACATAGACTAAACTGGTATTATTCTATCAGCTTTTCCAGCAAGCTTATAATAGATATAGATTAGTCAAGAATAATAAAGTGTAAATAATAAAGGTTTGATTTGTTCTTTTTGTTTATACATCTCATTACTTTTGTTAATGGTATAAGATTTGGCAGACTGTACCTTATATAAATTTGTCTTGTGTTACTTGTACTTGCCACATCTCACAAGATGCTCGGGAAAAATATGGAACCGGCTGTATACGAGAGCAAAATGCAAAAGGGTTGAAGCTATCTCAGGAAGCGCTTACTGCAAAGATAACTGCACTTTATGCAGGAAGAGGTTTGCACTTGAGCCATATGGATCTGAGTGCGGAAACCATTTTGTCTGTACAGGGAAGGGACGTAGAAATGGAGGTCATTTACAGAAAGTGCGTGCTAATAACTACCAACAATGTGATTGATATCAGTGATTTTAACAACTTTCTGACTGGTAAACAAAGAAACCTGTACTCAGGGCATGATAACCACACTCAGATTCTCACGGTCATTGTGACTAAGGAAACTCTAGTAACGTATAGGTCGGCGGGAGGACCTTGAGAGATAATTTGAACTGTGATTATTAAAAATGTAATTTTGTAATCTGCCACAGAGAATATGTATCTTTTCAACCACATTATGCAGTGAAAAGCCTTGTCACCTCCTAGTGGGCTTTCTTCCAGTTTCAGTGGGCATTCTTTTTCTTGAGAAGGTGTCTTTGATATTCTTCCAAATCATAAATATAATAAGTACTGCTCTAAAAGCAACAATACATAAATATAATTTAAAGAACCTTAAATGGAGGAAAGAGTCCCCACTACTACCAAACCAACAACACCCTTTCTTGTAGTATCTTAAACTGACTTGTACCCTCTTTTATGATCTTGAAGCAGGATTGTAGTAGAGGCACTGCTGTGTATAAATACTGACTAACTGCAAAATAGATGAGAATGGCTTCCAGATCTTCATTTACAGAAATAAGGTTAGGAATAAATTTGCATTCCATACATAAACCTTCCGTCAACGCAGGTATTGATATTTGAAATCTGTGCGAAAAAGAACGAGGATAGAGTTGCTGCACATGCCGCAGAGTACCTACGATACCATAGTTGAGTTCTTCTTGGTATTCTTTGCTCAAAGGCGATGTAAAACACCAAATGAAGAACGAAACCAGCGTATGAAGACCTGAAACGCCCGAGGTTGAACCGGCGATGTAATTGTCTCACCAATCTTTAGCACCTTCAAAGTACCATTGCAATGACATCAAGACCTGCCTGAATATTATATACTTCTTATTACAGTTAAGACACCGATAGCTACAAGTATAACTATAATGGACCCTTCTACCAATTGCATCTACAGAGTGATTAGTCCGCCTATAACCGTAATAGTTGTAATTACTACCCAGGATTACTGCGCCAGCAAAGGAGGTTATATTCCTGATTGAGTTGTTTGCTGCAACCATTACCCAAAATGACATATAACAGAATGATAATAGTCTGAAAGTACCTACCACCACGGTAATATTTAAAGCTATTGGTGACTTTCAAATTTTCTTCAGCTCAGCCTTGGCAAGTTCTTGGTGTAGTGAGGAAAGCAACAAGAAAACAAGTAAAGCCAAGGTCTTTAACACCATAAACTGTGTATATTACTGAATGATTTCCTGACCGGTTGCAAAGCCTGAATAATCGTGGTATAACAGCACCAGCAAATTATAACTTTCTTTTCCAACCTGCATTATTATCTTGTCCCATATTTTATACCCCACTATGTGGTGTTGAATAGTGCGTCTCGAAAAGTGAATAATCAAATCAACCGACCTCCCTCAAACTATCACAGCTGGAACAGAAACTGTCTACAGGCCAGATACGGATTCTACGGATTCAATCAGCAGCAGCGATTCTGCAATACAACCTTTATATTCATATCTACAAATCCGGGCCCTATATCATTTTAATTAGAAGTTGTCAGTTTTCAAGCCTGGTCTGCTCTGTAACAGGTGTCTGTGTCATTTTAGAGCTCTTCTTATTCTCTTGAATCTTCTTGAGTCAACCTCACCCTTAGGATCTCCAAGTGGATAAAGAATATAACACCGGGGCCGTTTCTATTGCTTTAATTGTAAGTGATGAGACTACTGTAGCCTTATGTACTGCCGGAATACTATATCTCTCGATACCTTTAACCATCGTTGCGCAACGTGTTGATGCCTCACGTTGACAAGAATAACTTAGCATCTACATTGGTCATCAGCAAGTATCTTGCAAATGGTTCCCATCTGCAAGCGAGCCTGTGTGTACCAGTACCTGTCGTGGCCAAAGAATATTGTAAACTCATGCATCTCAAATCACTTCTGTCTCTAAGTACATCGAAGGTACACTAAGGTTAAGTTCTCCACCAGACTGTCTGTCAGCTATCCACCATAACCAATTGCAATCCTTTGGTGAAAGTGACTGCATTCCTTCGATTAGTATGCCATTGCTGGCGCGTTACAGAAGACTCAATGCAGTCAGGGTTACCAGCGGAACACACCACCTGATGTAACGTGTAATCTTAGCCTTCTTGATATCCTTAACGGAATCAACTCTAACCAAGCGGGCATAGGAGATCTGTGAGAACTCTCTCCTTCATCTTGACATCTTTATAAGCTCTTGCAGAACCTCTTTCCTCTGCAAAAGTAGTTAACACGTATATCTCTTCGTGATAGCCTTCTTCAAGGTCTAATATTTCTTCGCCTGTAGCAAACTATGATAAGTGGCAAAGATTTCCAACAGACTTCTTCATTGTAAAATTGTGATTACCTGTCTTAACGCGATAATAATATCCTTGCGGAACATATCTTCAGGTTCTCCTCATAAGAAGCAGTAACTTGCATCCCAAGTTCTCTCTTCAACAGCCTTGAGTAGTACGCAAGCAACGCCACAACGACCTGCATTGCGTGATGGTCTACGAATACGTCAGGATTTATTTCTTAACCATTCCTTCCATATTGATTGCTGTGTCAAGGTTTCTCCGTTGTATCACCACAGATTACTGTAGCCCACTATCTGATAGTCATCATGTAAACTCAGCCTGAAGTGCCAAACCGGGTCCGTCTTCTTCTCTTGCCGGCAGTCGACATCTTCTACCGATGCGGCAAAAGGCGGTTATATAATGTACAATTTTATACTTTGCCATCTCGGCTTCCTCCGCCGGTATTAATTAACAGCCTCTTCTTTAAATATTGAATCCGTTAGCAATTGTAAAGCAATGATCCGGAATCTCGGCCTCAAATGAACCGTAAGGATGCTGCAGCCTGCCCAACCACCAATCTGGTTTCGATATAATCCATAGTACCAATTATCTTGTCCATCTTAAGAACTGTAATGTCATATTACTGTCCACAAGGGTAAATTACATTTGCCTCATCACAAACGTCTGCAAAAGTTGGCTCTTTCGTCTCTTTCAGAGACTCATCAGTTATAAGAACAACATCCACCTTTCTCTGAACCTTCTTACAGTTCATCTAAGGTCTGTATCCAGGTTCCATGCCTTCCTCTGTCATAGAACATAAATCAGGTCCCATCACTCAGGCTTGCTTCCTCCAGAATGTCTTCCTTATCAGCAGGCCACGTTCTCATTGGTTAAGATAACGCCCATAAGTTGATGTCTTTCCGTGATGCTTGAAGCAATCCTCTTATTAACAGGACCCAAATGATGATATGTTGTAACCTTATCACAAAGGTGCAGCGCGGTTACCGGATACGATAGCACCCAATCATAATCTCCTGTGGACCATATGGAATGAACTGTAGCATCTCTCCCGCTGGTAATATGTATCATGGAGATCCTGTGACTGGTATCTTGAACATAATAACCTTTGGAAGATCAGGATACATAGGCCTATATACTCAAATATAAACTTTGTCTCAAATGTCCAAGTGTGAGCTCAACTTCCTTTCCAGCCTCGCCAAGGTAACCTTAAGACCAGCCATACACAGCCTGCCTTCCTATACGTGAGTCTCTAAGCCTTCCTGAGGCTCAATTACTACCTCAAGGTTAACTGTTTTTGAGAATGGACGGTAATCAGGCATGTCGCTCATATCGATTACCTTCAAACCAACAATCCTTCCTCGGTGACTACCTTCAAAGAGCGGGTCCTTCATACTCCAACTGTAATTCTTTTCCGATAACCTCAGGAAGATGTTCCGCCACCGCTTACTTTAACTCTTGGCTCGATTACATCGCCAGCGGAGTAATTCTTGTCTTCTCTCTGGGTCTTGCGGTATCGAGCTGCGACCTTTAAAGCTTATCGTCTTCAAGAACAAGCTTCTACTTCTTCTTTATTCCCTAACTGAAGGCAGCAGAATAACACATAAATCTTGTCACGAACTAGATATCATCAATTCTGATTTTAAGTTTGCAATTTCATAGGTGATCCTCATAATTTTGTATTCGATAACTTATTTATAAAAATAAAAATATTTGATTGATGCAAATATAATTTTTTATCGCGATAACATCATATAAAGTCGTCACTTGGGTATCTTGTATAATCCTCAGTGGCAATATGTATATAATATACAATTTTTGCAAATTTTCCAGCATTAATTAACGAATAATCAGGGTTGGTTAACGAAATCACCCCCGAAAACCGCATATTCCGTGGTTGATTCTTAAATTTTGTGCAATTTTACAATAAATCGTCTTGTTGTTGCTTTGTCCTCGGTGACTGCGGTTCCAACTGCCAATTGTATAAATCAGGCCTCTTTTTCTTTAAAAAGTATCTTTGATATTCTTCCATAACATAAATACAATGAGTAATGCTCCTACATAACAAACATAGTACAATTTTAAGCATCTTAAATGAAATTACACTAGGCGATAATATGACACAATTGCAGTGTCTTGAACTTAGTGTACCTCTTTATAAATCTTGAGCAGGATGAAGAGGCTGAAATGCGTACAAATACTACCTTAATAACTGAAAATGGTTCCATACCTTCTGTTGCAGAATAAGTTTGGAATGGTATCCCTTTATCTTCCATCTGCATTAGATTATTGATATTGTTATCTGTGCAAAGAAATAAGCACTGGCGCAACTGGACTGCAATTGTTCTATGCCTGTAAAGATTCTTCTTGCTATTCTTTGCCCTGCTGATCTTCCTCAAAACCATAGTAAAATAGAAGCCTGGATAGAAAGTCAGATATAAACCAGTTAGGATTTCATTTTGTGGTCTCCTTTGCTCCTTCAAGGTTCCATTTTTATGTCAAATTCTCTTTCAGACCATCTACCATCTCTAAAAAGGTAGTAATGCCGTTGCTACATACGAGCTACTGGTGTCCAACTAATCCTCCATCTGCAAATTCCGTCCGCCTGCAACAATGTGTAGCGGTTAAAGCTACTAGATTACAACTCTATCAGAGGAGATCCATATACTTCCACAGATTAAGTGTTGTTACCTACTATTACCAAAATGACATATGTGTCAGGCCATAGTCACAAAGGTACCTATATTTTCCATTAAAATCTGTAAATATCGTGGCTTTTTTCAAAATGCTCTTCTGCTCCCTTTGCAAATTTGACATTGGCATATAGAAAGTTGAAAAATACGTGTTAAAGTCCCTCAACTCCATATGCAGTATAATACAGATTATCTCCTGTCCAGTATGGCTGGGTACTCAGGAGGCTATTACTGCTGCACCGAATTCGAAAACTGCACCCAGCTAAACATGTTTATGTTCTTGTTTCCTTTTTGTGCCCTCTCGTTTGATTGTGTACTAGGTAAAATATATAGTTCTGTGAATAATATAGTAGTATCCGTAGTGGCATCTCAAGCTAATCCTCCTTTTAACAAAATTAATCGGGTATCCTCTTAAGCATAATGAATTAGTTGTACAAATCACTAATAAACATCATACCAAAATACAATATCTGAACATCTACATATTTACAGTGCGGTGTAATCAATAGTTTTAATGTTTTGTAGTCTTTCAAGCTTTTATGGCGCAATAAATCCGCCATCTACGACAATTCATTGTGGATGGCGGTTGAAATAAAGATCTATTATTCAATATTAAAAAGCTCAGTTTTATGCAAAATTTCGTGTTGTGCAGATTTTAATTACGGTTCCTGTATATAGCGCAACCTTTTCAAATCTGAAGGCAGAGCCCTTGCCACTGGGATTCACAATCGCATATATAATCCAAACATGTTTGATTGATTGTCTCTTCATCGATGATTTATTATCCCATCAGTTTGTGCAGGTATCCCTTATATAATAAACCTCTACAATTCCTGTTAAACATAGCAGCTTGTGTCGCAGTAAATAAGCATCATCAGCTGCCTAAAGTCACACATCTCAAAATCTCTCAAAAACTCGAGTTGTAAGCATTGCCTGAAATGAGGTTTGATTCATCAATTCCTCAGGAAACATTCCGATAATACTCTGTGAGCACTTCGCGAGTGCCGTCTCATAGTTGTTAAAAACAGCCAGATTTAACAGCTGTGCTTGGCTTTCTAAGCGCTCCATACGGTAGCATTACAAACCCCACATATCTTTCCCATGCATTCGCCATGCCTTCTCTGCGGTATTTAGAAGGTAATATGAATTTTAAGTTCAGCTAACTGAGCAAGTGGAGATGAGTTCATCACGATTTGCAAAATACCTGCATAGATTGGCTGAGTGAGCTGTTCATTTGTCCTGTGATTTCTTAGTGAAACAGAGTCGATGCCTTCTCTTAATCACTTTCATTGGCTTTATGTATATAGTCCTCTTTTCTATTGAGCCTTTAAAATATCCAGTCTGAATCGTCCTCTTTAACATGTCAGCTTGGGTACGATTTTCCAATTGCTGATGGGTCAGTTATCGTGGAAGTCATTTGCTACTATCCTCCCGGATAAGCTCTCCGGGCTCTTCATCTGTGCTGCCACTGTCGTAGTGTCTCCCGCATTTTTCTAATAGCATTATATCTTCTGTGTTATCTTACACCTTCTTTTGGATAAATGATAATCGAGGCGGTAGTGTCACATTGATTAGGCTTAAAGGCTTGAGGGGCTGAGGTGAAGTGAGCGTTGTACCCACGCATACTGCCATACTCCCTTGTACTTTGTCATCACGCTTCCTCGTAGTCAGTGCCCACACATGATCGCAGTGTATCTTGTCCTCCGAATTTATCAACTACTCTGTCATTGGTGATGGCAAAATTGCCTTTTCTATCTCCACACATCTTCAAAACTCCTTAATAATGTCTAGCTTGAGTCCAACTATATTGCATAGTCGTCATCCATCAGTGTCCGTCTTGGAATTGCGCTTTGGAAGTCTGCATGGTCTATATATATGTGCCTGTAGCACTATACAGCACCTGCTCCAGCTGATACATAAGCCTCCCTTGCAGTCACTCCTAAAGCCCTCAGGTCTTCCAGGAGGGCTGCATTATCTGAGGCAGATACATGTGTCTTCCGCCGCACGTGCAGGAAGTGGCCATGCAAAGGCTCGCCTATCTTCTTAGCAATCATCTTATCTCTGAAACCAGGCGCTTAAAGTCCCTCCTCTGACTCCATGGATTTACTGTACATATCAACTTCTATTTTTCTTTGATGAAGTTCATCTCCATAGATAGGTGCACAATTAGAAACCTTTGACTCAATTGTTTGCTGTATCTTTTGCATAGCTCTCACCGTCAGTCACTTGCCCACTACAAACTTCTGCAAAGCTCCAAAGTCACAGCCTCTATCCTCCTACCGTCTTTTGCAGAATTTGAGCTCTGCGCTGTGTCTAGGAAACAAACTTATTAAGCGTTACACTACAACAGGGAACGCTGAACTGCTAAAAGATTCTCAATATGACTTTTCCGGTTTGATGCCCTTTTAAGAGCATCAAAGTTCTGCTCTGCTCCAAGCTCAGCTTCTGTCTACCACCTACCATGTTACTTGGAAAGGAGGCTGCTTATAGCACCTGAAACTACTGCTGATGGCTGCAACTACCGCCATGCAGCATTTTGGGTATCCAAAAACTTCTCCAGCACCGGGTCGGCTCGAGATCCAGCCTCTGTAACCACGCAGTCGGCAAAGCTTAAGGGCTGTCCTTTGTTGCCCTTGCTGAGTTCCTGACCATGTTGCAATATTGGCTTAAATGGCCTACATGAACTGCGAGCGGGGCTGTGCTCAATTGTCTGAATCACAGATTTTGGCTTAATTGCCTCTCCTTAAGAAGTCTACTATGGAGCGTTCTGCATTCAAATCTCCGGCAGTCACGCAGGCTTACCATCGAGCTATAGGCTACAGTATCGTTGAAAGTCTCTCTTTTGGGTTCCTTCATATCATTTGCAAGGCAGGAGCAGCCATTGTTCAGAGGCGACCGTAATGTTACAAAATGGTCCTCTCTAACCGCCACACCCATCAGCTGATGACCCCAGTCCTACTACTACATTTCTAGTGCTCTGTCGTTTCTGTATCAAACTGGCGTACACACACTATCTGATTATGGTATCTATTCAGTGCATTGCACCCTGTTTTATATGGTTGTCAAGCAGGGCGAAAGTAAATTGTTGTGCGTAATTGCAGTACAGAAATCTCACGCTAACAAAATAGAGGTTTGAGTCCTCCATGCAGCTGTTTCTGCAGCTCCACCTGCGCCCGCTACACACATGGCTCTGGTCAGAGATGGCTCTCAGTGCTATTACAGCTACGCAGTCTTTCCGATGCCTCCACCAGACCTACTGTAACTGTCGTCTTTCCTAAGCTCCTGCGCGGATTGATAGTAACGAGTCAGCTTTTCTATCTTCGTGTCCGTCATCTGTCCCAAAGCTCATCTGAGGAAAACTTAGCCTTATACTTTCCGTATAATTCAGAAGCTCATCTGGAAGAAAGCTACCGAGTCCAGCGCTTCTCCAATTGGTTTCCTCACCCGCTTCTTCCAGCTATTTCAATGCTCAGTCTTCTGTCATCCTGCTGGTGAACAATTTGCAACAGCATAACTAGTACACGCAGTTCCTGTCAGTCCAAAAAGTGCGTAATTTACTGGGTTTCAGTGTCATCACAATCAGTGCCTCAGACAGTGTAAAGCTTTCAAGTCATCCTTGCCTCATAAGCACCTTACGAGCACTTGTTCTCTCTTCACTTACCACTCCAGCCTCCAGCTAGCTGATCCCATGAGTTCTTCTGGCGTGTATAGCCCTATTCTATATACACTCTTTGGAGCATACCTATGAGCTTGTCTCTCTATAATTAGTTTTCAGCTGCTTCAAAATACTCATCGCAGCCATCATCCTCTTCCAGCAGATGGTTTCCTTCTTTACGATACCGCCTCTCCTGCACCTGATGCGTGCGTTTTACCTGCTCTCGCAATGTCTGCTGCAGCAGGCAGGATCGACATTACTGTTTGATCAGCTCAACTCATCAGAGACCTCATTATCCGAAACAGGCGCCTGAGACTCTCACGGGCTTAGGATATCCTGAGGAAGAAAAAGCATATCGCCCGCCTGGCCGAGCTTTTCTGCTCCTGCTCCATGAGTCTGTCACTGAGATCTGCCTGAAGAGAAGATACGGCAAAGGCTATTTCTTGGAAAAGTGCATTTTGGCTGTCATAAGGCCTGTGATGACGTTTTGCACTTGGGCGCTGGGTTGCGAATTACTGGTGGATGCCTGCTTGCTCTTGCAGAAAAGCTGGAGCAGAACGGCAGATAGCGCTCTTCCAACTCTCGTGCACGGTGAAACCATCATGCAGGTCAGCGACTCATCTGCTGTCTATCACTATCTGGAGCATCCATTCACGGTCGAATCTTGCCCACACTGCCGAAATCCTTGTGTTCTCTAACCTGCACATGTCGCGGAGAAAACGCGTGGCGCCTGTTCATTTCGGCAACCTTTACCCGGTAAAAGGCTGGCTGCGCGCTGCTCGAGATCAGTTACGAGCAAGGCGTATGCTGCGTTATATGCAAAGCTCAGCACCTTGAGGATCCACCATAATGAAAGCTTGACCTCACCGGAAAACAGCCTTGCTAGTATGCTCATAATAATAAGCGTATTGATACGCCGCAGCTGACACCTGGGCCTGTTGCACCCGCAATGAGAGATCACGGCATCTTTGCTACCTCAGATATCATGGTCTGCCCGCCTGTCCTCACCCACCACAGCAAAGGCAGCTTTGAAGCTGGTGTTCATTAAAAGTCTTTCCTTCTCAATCAAATCCCTAAATGTCATAGATTCTATGTGGGTACTTCTATTCGCGACTTTCGCCTTGCACCGGAATTGGCGCCTCTGTACGAATATCAGCCCGGTACTAAGTTAACTTAATATCGCCAGTAAGTGCGGTTATCTTGCTGTAACCCCTGTTCAGGCTGAGGCTCATACCTTTGTGTTACAGATGGTCGTGAGGCAGCATCAGGTTGCTTTGCATTTTACCCGCAAAGCGGTTAGTGCATCGCTGAGCTTTCTTGCAGTTTATCGTGACTCCATCATCGCAGTTTCTGCCTCGTCACCCACATGCGCTTGCAAAAGGCTGATGATAGGAGGGAATACGCATAAGGCTCCAGAGCGGTTCGGGTGGATTCTCTACAGATTATCTACGGAATAGAGCTCCTATGCCATCATCTCTTCTATCTGTGCTCAAAGTTCTCCTTCTTTTCTGAGAGTCTTTGAAATATTCCATTGACTGCGCTGCAACCATTGCCATCTCCAAATAAGAACTCAAAACCCTTGTTTCGGTTATGGTTTTTCTTTTCGAGGAGCCTCTCTTTTCCATTGCAGAATGAGACCTTTCGAGAACTGCTTTCTTCTTCATCCTCATCATCCAACAAGTCCTCGTATTCTGTCCATCCTCTTCATAGATCACTCTCGTCTGTTTCGTAATGGCACACTCGCCAACCCGTATGAATCCACGCTGTCATTTCTGCTTCCATCCTCTAAATGCTTTATTATCCTCTTCTTCAGTCAAAGCTTCAGACTTTGCTTCAGACTCTTCTATCCCCGCTCGAGCTCGTTATCATCGAGACTCTGCTGCCACCACTAGGCTCTGTTATACAAGCCCGGCTTCATCAATCTTTCCTTCTTCTCCCAGCTTCCCACAATCGCTTCATCACCCGAACTTATCATTGATTCTTTTAAGTAAAACTCGCTCTTCTTTGCCCTCGAAAATCTGCTTATCCTCATTTGCTGAATCCAGGAAGAAAGCTGAATTTTCGGTCTCGCCTACACTCCTTTCACTTCATACCTCTTTGTTAATGTACTGACTTCCTCTGTTGTTTTGATTTTCGCTGGCGAGCGACTCTTTCTTTTCAGGCACTTTAGCTTCTCCAATGGGAGATCATCTGATCTCTTTATCCATGTGCTGCAGGCTTCTCCTTTGTAGGCTGCTTCTTCCTAACTTCTTTTCTTAGCTATCATATCTGCCTTTTATGACCTCTTCAAGCTTCTTTTTATTCTCTATATTTTGCCTTAAATCCTCTCCTGAATAATCTCCTCGAAATGGCCCTCTTTCTATCCATTTCCTCCTGCCTAAACTCTCTCATCCTCTTCGGCTCTGGCTGTCTTATTCCTCTCTTTCCAGCCCTTCTTATTTCCCTAAGCTCTTTCTTCTTGCTTCTTCTCCTCCCTAGCTTTGCTGGCGTCAAGCACCAGCCTCCATTCTTATATTCACCGATAGTCTCCGTTTCTGCCACCTGTCGTTTATGTGTTGCATAGGCCTTCCGTTAAAGTAAATAACCGACAGTATAATTATCGCTATTGTAGCAAAGATAAGGCTCCAACCTGCACAAGACCAAGGTTAAAAATATCTTAGCAAAGAGCGCCTCCGAAACCTCCTCCGTTTTTATTATCCTGAACGCCGTGTATAAGGACTTCAAAGAATGTCACTTGGGTCTCCATAGGAAACAGCTCAAACATCCTCCAGAGGCTAAAAAGCAAGCCTGCACTGGCCAAATTTTCTGTCTGACTCTTCTGTGTTGCCTACGGTGGCCAGCATAAAAATAGACGCAAAGAAACACAGAATGGGAATATCCATCGCCAATCACGCCTGTCGACGGCACAAAAAGCTGTAATCCCTCTTCCTGCAGGCCCAACCAGATTAAAATTTGAAAAGTAAAGCCCTGATTAAGAGATGACGCTGGGTAAATATAAATAATTCATTCATGTTGTTCTCTGGTAAAGCTTCTCTTTCTACTTCCAACCTCGCTTATTACGAGAATTTCTCCTTGTACCTGCCTTCTTACTGCTGACCTTCTTTGGCAAAGTCCTGCTTTTACTGCTTTTCTATTACTTTTGTTTTGCTGTCTGTATTCCTGTACCTCACATTAAGCATACAGTTATCGCTGTAAAAGCGTATCTGTTTCCAATAACCTATCAATTCTCAAGTTTTTCAATGGTATAGGACATTTTACTTTAGCTACTCTAAGATATAGTAGCCCTCAGTTGTGGCGTCTGACTGTCTTATCGGGCGCCTGCTGCATTCTCATCGCCTGCTTCTACCATAACTCTTATGGGGTTCAGTGCCCACTCTTTGCTAAACTCTCATCTCATCAGTAAGTCCTGCTTCAGCAGCTTCGTCCTTTGCTTTAATGACTTTTCATCTGTTTCATCACAAGGTCCTTGTCAGTAACCTTTCAAGTTCCTATGGCGGCTGAGGATAGCCTTAAAAAGCCTTCTGTAGCTCGAGTATCTTTTCTTACTGATAGCATTGTCATCAGTATCTTAAAGTGAAGTAGTACTCCGTCTCCTGTGGTAGCATCTTTCCAAAATAATGTGTCACGTGCATCTCCTCCTAAGGAATAGCCATTTGCAACCATATTTTCACTTACGTACTTGTCGCCTACATCAGAATCTTTTCATATCTAATTCCAAAGCTTATCAAAAAGCCATCGTATAGTCCATATTGGACACCAACGGTTGTACTGCTGTATCGTTGTCAAGCTCACCTTTGTGCTTAAGGGCCGAAACCACAAATGTGAGGTGGCGTGCGCCGTCAATATTGCCGTTTTCATCTGCAACCAGGCATCTATCGCATCTCCGTCCGCCAGTAAAGCCTATATCCAGATTCTTCTCTGCATAACGAACTCCACGAGAGCTTCTCTGTGTGAGTTGAACCACACTCCCAGTGTTTATATTGGTGCAAATCAGGGTCTGCATTTTATAACACTTGTCTGTGGCTCAAGCGCAAACGCCTTAAATGCCGCTGTTGCTATCTGATTAGCTGAACCATTGCTGATCAGGTCTACTCTCACATCCTTAAAGGATTTGTGGGAAGTGAAAATAAGATATCCCAGATATCTGTTTCTTCCAACACATAGTCTACAGTTCTGCCGATATTCTCTCCAGTTGCAAGGAATATTATCTTCTTCTGTCAATGTGCTCTTCTAGAGCCTCAACCTCGGCTTATAACATAGCGTTTCCGTTTTATTATCTTTATGCCGTTGTCATAGAAAGGTTGTGGCTTGCGAATATCATAATACCGCAGTCATTCCTCTGTTCGTACCACATAGAGGCACTTGGGTACTTGCTTAACGTGCAAAAGATAAGCATCTGCCCCGCGCTGTAAGTCCTGCTGCAAAGACATATTCAAACATATAGCGACCTTCTGGTGTCTTTTCCGATTACTATCTTTTGCTTTGTGTTTCCTTTCCGTAGTAATACCTAGAGTCTTCAACCTTAAATGCGTGAGTTTAACTGTTAGTCCTACATTAGCTTCTCCTCTGAATCCATCTGTTCCAAAGTATTTTCCCATAGATTCTCTCTATATTCTCATAAATCCTTTTCCAACAATTTCACTTGTACTAATTATAATAAAAGCAGTAGGCTCAGTTTCCCTAGAAATTTCTTAAAAGAACCTTGTCTTCTGTTAACTACAGTAAGCACCATAAACTTATGCTGTCCTGAATACACGCTTGGCAGTCAACTACTGTAGCAGAACGGTTTAACTCACTTACCTATAAAGTGTGTTATAGCTCGTGATCATTACAAACAATATTTGATATACTTGCATAGGTTAATGCTCAATTACGTTGTCTATAACAAGAGCCTTTACGTCCAAGACCAAGCATTGACATAAGTCCTGTCTTGATTCCATAAATAGGAAGGTAGAAGCTGCAGTATACAGTCAGCGAGACATAAGCGACTCTAGTGTTCATGGAGTGTACTTTTTAAGCAACATCGCCAGTATATCGGTGCCTCGGATGACGCCTATATTAAACGTAGCACTCCTATTGCGGGAAGGAAAAATAGCATATACAAGCTCCATTATCGTTTCATTGGTCAGAAGCGCTAAGCGGAACTATGTATTCAAGTCCCTGCGGTGAGAAAGAACCAACGCGAACAATACACTTTTTAGTCAAAATTCTTTTTCAAAACAAAAATCCTATGATCAAGGAGCAAAACATTGAGATACTATAATATTTCCCCTAGTTAAAAATCAACGGTGTGCTTCGATAAAATAACCGCTATACGCTAGGCACCCCCGAAAGAAAGTTATTTGGAAACAAAAATAAATACCAATTACTCATAATCTCGATATGGTCATCCAGATAAATTCTTTCATGCTAAACTTTTCATCAAGTCTTTCATCACTGCTCTCCTATTTTGGGACAATATTTTTGTTTGTCTTATCCCTAAAGCATTCTTATAGCAGACACTTTTAACGAATAAGAATGATATAGAGGCCACCATAGCTTCTCTTATCAAATACAAGTCCATCAAGTTTTAATTTCGATACTTGAGACATTATATAAAACCGAACTTCATACAAGATGCAATAAAGTCGGTATGTCTGCGGATAACAGGTTGAACCTGCACGGGGTTCCCACCAGAACCTAAATCTGGCGCGTCTGCCAATTCCGCTATATCCGCATAAGCTGGGCTGGCCCAGTTCGAACCGTCGATGCGATCAAAAGTCCCGATGCGCCCTAACCGCTTGGCTCTCGCCCAAAAATACAAGACTCTCCTTTTGCACTCTAAGGGTGGGTGAGGGGACTCGAACCCTCGGTATCCAGAACCACAATCTGGCGCGTTAACCAACTGCACGCACCCACCATATTTAGTCCGACTAGCTTAAAGTGTACCGAGGTTCGACCCCGACACACGGCAGAAAGCCGTTGCTCTATCAACTGGGCTATCGGTGCAAACCCATTTTGAATAATAATCAAAATGAAAGCGGGATGGAGATCGAACCCCGTATCCGGCTGGAAACTGGTGTTCTACGATTAGACCACACCGCACCAAGTAATATTTATTTTTCGCTTATTACAAAACGTAGAAGCAGTCAGGGTGACGGATTCGAACACCTAGCGCCATGTTCCCCAAATCAAGTACTCTAGCCAAACTGAGCCACCCGAAATTTCTTAAGTGTTTTGCAATCAAGCAAGGAATATTATACATAGATTAACTTATGATGTCAACACTTTTTAATATTTTTATTGTTCGATTTTGTAAATTCTGCACATTTGTCTACTCAATTCCAGTGCTGTAGCCAGCCTATCAGCCTATTTTATTCATCACCTAGATGAGCCCTTGACTTTTGATAAATGGACCTTAGCTTATCTTTTATATCATCATAAAACTGTCATATGCACTATGTTCCTGCTTTGTTGGTCTTCCACTCTCCGAGACACCAGCTTGCTGTCCTGATAATCGTGGTAGTGCTTAGGATGTGTATGCCATTGTCTAAGGCATACTGCATTACAGGAGTTCAAACTTTATCTCTCCGCCACATTTCTCATTGTGGCTCTTCATCCTCATGGGCCTTTTGATATTTCATGTACTCTCTCCGTCTTTTAAGTATAAATGACCACACCGGCAAAACTCTTCCCACTGCTAAAGCTTCCATCACATAAGCGTTATTTCACTAGCAGAGGCTCTACCTGCGGATTTTCATCATTATCTGCTGCATCAGTGTAAAGCAGATAATCCTCTCTTAAAAAGTCTTCTGCATCCTGCTTTTCTGCAATCCTATATAGCCCTTTATGCAGCCTATAACCTGAGGCCACTCCTCCCAGGTCTTTATATGTACAGGTCTTTCCTATTCTTACCACATAATAATTATTCTTTGCCATTATTTTCTCCTAAGTATTTTGTTTAACCATTATTCTTAATATCCATAAAATTAGCCTATCGGACAGTCTCTGTATGATATCCTGAATGCCCATAATATCGAAATACCCTAATTGGATGTCTCATATGATTTCTTCAGACACTTATGTTTATCTTTGGCTTCTCTAATAGCCTTGTTGTATTTGCTCCTTTTCTTATCCCCGCTCCCAAGGTGGCTCTGCCAAGCCTCTTATCGCCGTCTCCCGTCATCCTGCTGAATCCACCGCTTTTCAGGCAGGATTCTAAGACAGTTTATAAATTTCAGTATATTCATCAAGGCTTAGTATCTTAAAAGACTTTCCTATATTCCTCTCTAGTCTGGTATTCTTTATTATATGTAGGAGGTGGAGGCTTAATTCCGTCAACTTAGGACTGGATTTTGCTAAATACCTGACAGTTTTCATACATATCTTTATCCGTTTCTTTGGTGGCTAGAATCACATGGACTATCGCTTCAATATTTCTCTTTTTAAGCTCCATACAGCCTTATTAAAGACTGAGCAAACTATGGCCCCTGTTAAATACTGCTGCTGTCTTCGTGAATCGTCTTAAGCCAAGTTCTATCCATACAGGCTTTATTTTATTAAGCTCGTCCAGAGGCAAGCATATCCCTTCAAGCAGTCGGCCTTGTGCCAATAGATATGTACAATCTCATCTTTAGATAGCAGTCCTAAAAGTCTAAGTCTGTCTACATCTCCATGAGTATTCGTAAATGACTGAAAATACACAATATACTTCTGTCTTCTTCCTTTATGGCCTTTGATTTGCTTTTCACCCTATCTTTTGCCTCTTCAATCTTTCTTCATCAGCTTTTACCTTGGTGGCAAATTCACGGAACCGCCCTCAGAGCAAAAAGCTGACCACCTCTTCCTGCCCTTCCATCCCTGTTTGGGCGGCTACAGCCTGGATAAAAGACAATCTATACCTTTGTGCAAACTTTTTCCTTACAATAGTCGACAAAGTCCTTATTTTCATCTAACTTTCTCCCGAGTCCAATCTAGTGCTTTCCAGTGCTTTTACGACTTTTCTTTATATCAAGCCTTCTCAGTCAATCAATCCTTCAAGTCTTTAACACCCTTTCTTCTATTCTTAAAAGAACTTTTATAACCCAATCTCCTCTCATTTCCACCATCAGTATCTGTCAACTACTGCTTGATTAAGAGATTTTCTGGTACAAAGTCATTATACTTTCAAAGGTTTTAGCATCTGTAGGAACAATATAATCTCTCGTCAACATCATTTTCTTATGTAATCAGAGTGCATCCATAAGTTTCATTCTTTTTGTTTTAACTAGTAAAACGGCAGTAAGGCTCTACAAATTTTCTATCAGGCAGGTTTATTTAGAATATAGTCTAAAGATTAAAGTGCTCTTGTGCTAACCACAGCGATATCCCGTAGGTATCGGGAATATTTCAAAGATTTCTTTGGATTCAAGCCCTGCACTGCTACCTGCCTTATTTCAGTAGCGCTTCTTTGCTGCCCATCTCCGATAAAGGATGCTTGGTCAGTTGTTATTATCTCCTTCATTTTCTTAAAAGTACTCTCGTATGCTCAATAACCTCTCCTGTTCCATCCCCAGACTGTAGGCAGCTTACCCTCGGCACTCTTTACATAGATATTCTTATTCTCATATCTATTTCTGTAACCATCAACTCTCAGAACAAAAGGTTGTATCAGGCTGCATAAGCCTTGTAAAATACCTATTTCGTGTGAGCCCTCTCTTACAGAATATTTCCACATCAGATTCAAATACCGAGTAAAAATCATGAATGATTTGCTACCTTTTCTCCTTCAGTTCTAGGATAAACCCACCATTTTCAGTTCTCTCGATATGACCTATCTTAAGGAGATACCTCAAGGTTCCTTGTAGTCCTCCTGCGTAACAAATCTAAAAACATATTCACTAGAGGTGACTGCGCCAAAACTTCGGACTTGCCTCGCCTCTGCTGTATAAAAAGCTCATGAGTCTGGTGGTAGAGTATACCAAATGGATATCGCTCAGGCGGCACCGGCTCTATAATTTTCCTATATAGTTCAATTAAAAGCTATACACTTAATAAAAGCCAATTTGTCTGTATAGAACTCAGTGGACTCACTTCGCTTTTTCCTCTTCAAACAAAAGCACATCTCTAACTCCCGCTTCGTCTCCCCTTCTTCAAGTCTTTGAGATAGGCTGGCAACAGACTTAGGACAGACCATGATATTATTCTCTCCAAATCCCCCAAATCGATACAAGCTCAAGGTAACAGTCGCACCTGTAACAAAGAGTAAGTCAGACAGCCTCATCTGTTCTTCACAAACTCCTGTCAGATGCTGAAATACGCATGTGACCATAAACATCAGGCTCTCCTCTAGCTACGTCCATAAGGTTAACAATGTCTACCTCCAGCGCGCATTTGAAAATACAATGCTCTTCTTCCCTCTAGTTTGAGCTCTATAGATTATCGTAGAAAGGATATTTCGTTCTTCTTATCTCCACTGAAAAGGTAAATTCATAAAATGCTCCTACATTACCACTGCTCTCCTTAACTACGGTATCGGGTAATGCACTTTCTTTCCCTGTACCGCCGTTGTGATCTTCTGCACCCTCTATATCCCCAAGTGTTGCAGATAGTCTATCTGACAGGAATCACACCAGTATAGCTTTTGAAGCCTTTCAAAGCAGAGAAATAAGCTGGTTCCTCTTTCCTCACCTATGAAAATTATGAACCTCATCAGGTGTGATAAATCTCAAATCAGAAAATATGGTAACCGCACTTACGATTCTTTCCTTCTCATTAGCATTGCTGGCAAAGGGATTCCAGGTGTGCCAGTCTGTAGTCTGCCTGAAGGCTAAGCGGCTTATTCTTGAGCAGTGAGACCGCATCTCTACTCACCGCATAGTACAGGAATCGCGCCTCCAGGCGGCTCCTCGCTGCGGGCGAAACTGGTCGTGCTCGAGGAGCCTTCAGCAGAGCTGCGTCTCAGACCTGCTGCACTGTCACTGGGCTCATTGTAAAACATGACTTGGTGACCGGGAAAAGGCAGCTCCGTCTTACTGCCGATGCGGTGGGTGGCTGGCTGTGAGAAGATTGAGTCCCATCAGTATTAAATATAACTTATCACAGTATACAGCCTGTATTTCCCTTAGCTCTTCCCAGCCATTTCTATAGATACAATCCCGTTATGAAAAGGCACAAGCTTTCGCTCAAATGTGCCTACTATCTCGATCCCGCCAAATTTACGCTGCCTCCTCAGTATCTTCAGCTTCGTACGCGCAGTTGAGTATATCCCCTCAGTATGCCCTCAGTTTGTCGGGAGTTTTAGAAGAAAGAGGATGTTAAGTATCCTCATATAAATCCTTATCTCACGAGGTTATATTCATCCTGCTCCTGCCCTGCACAAATTCAGTTTTATAAAATACTGCTGGGTTCAGTAAGCCATGCCCTCATACTTGTACCACCTGGGCGTGAATCGTTTCTCTAGCTTACAGATAAGAAATACATCTCTTCAGGGGTAAGAGGTTTTAGCCTGTAATGGGAGAGCAAATCTCTTGTGCTTCCAAAGTCAGAAAAGTCTACTGCTTTCAAGCCTCGACCTCAGTGCCCTCATAGCTAAACCTATCCTCTTCTTTGTATCCTCTACACACTGCAAAAGTGCCTCCCATTATCACTCCCACAGTGCTTGTCGCACTTGCCATTTATATCGTTGTATATTGTAGTCTCTCATAATTGTTGCCTCGATATAGGGTGGGGAATCTTAAATAGTGACGGAGTTCAGTCAATCATCGTTATCATCCCCTTATATCACTGCCTTTACTGCGAGACATAGAAAACAGCAATATACTCATGCAGTCTGTCATCATTTATGGCATGTACCAACTCCAAGCTCCGCCTATAGCCTCAGTCTTGAGTCCCGTCTCTCCCTCTATAAGCCATTTTAAAGGTTCTTAACTTTGAAACTTCTGTCCTCCGAAGTAACTGCAGCCTTCCAGTGAAGGAAATCTATGCAAAATCAAAATATGCACTTGCGTTTCCAAGCTCAGTACTGGTCTGATGAGTCTTAGTCTCAACCAGTCCGTTAAGCTTCTCGCTGTCGCGAGTTAGTTGGGTTTCTGCATCATCACTCAGTTTTACAGTGCGTGTCATCATCTGCTTAGCAGAGCTTGGGCACCTCCATCAGGAAGGTTTGAAGTGGAGGTTTCCTCCCAGCTCTGTAATGTAGCGGCACCCTTATTGCCATTCTGAAGCCTTCCGCTCAGGTGAAAAGGTCAGCTTATCCACCACCAGAGCCCTTTCCACTGCTGCACGAATGGTCTGACTAGTCATATTAGCTCTTACCTGCTCCATGTTTCCCAACAACAAATCAGGCCAGGCACCTCCTTCGGATGTAAACAATATCATTCAGAGTGCATCTACGTCATCTTTCCTGCCTACCGTTATATAGCCTCAGCCGTTGTGCTTTCAACCACCTGTAAAATTCCAGCAGGGCGTTTGCTATTTCTAAGCGTGTATCCTGCTCCCGTTACATTCCTGAACTTTCCTCAACTGCCGCTTTTACGCTTTCATCTAAATAATCTTCACTTCAGTCATGTTGGCTCTCGCTGATACCGCCTCCAATCAGTTATCACCTGTTATTTCAATGCTTTCTCATTTATTTCTTCAGCAAGAGTTCATAATTAAGCCTTTTTTCACCATTTTGCAAGATATAGGAAAATCAGGTCTTTTCTCCTCGTTCGACAAGACATTTATAACTGCTTGGCAGCCTGATAGCCGAGTATTATCAATCTTTAACTTCAATTTCGAGGCTACGCTTACAGTCTATTGTTTGCTTTTAGCAAAATCAAATATATTTAATTGTCCAATTGACTACTTCATTTTTCATAACTCATCCACTATATGTGCCCGCATCTATTTAGAATTGACTTATAGATGATAATGGTATTTTGGCAGCATTTGTACTATCTTTTGACTTAATATCACTTTCATTATTAGATTGTACTTCAGCTTTGTTAATTAAGTTTATTTCGTGCTGTCTATAATTCTTCTTACACATTTATATTTCTGATAGTTGCTCCTCATCTCTCTGATATCCTCTTCAAGAATGCACTTTTACAGTTTCAATATGGTCTCTTTCAATATCTTTGATTTTAGTGAGTCATCTATAGGCTTAATTATTTCAAGTTTGCCATGATAACTATATTTCTCTATAAAGTCAGAAACTGTCTGAATTATAGTTTCTTCAAAACTATCTTCGCATACAATGCCTCAAGCATTTTTCTCTTCCAAGAAGTTAACTTGGAAATATGGCTTATACGCATAAGTATAATCACTTTTATCATTGAGAACATTTCCATCCTGTTTAATCACATGGAGGCTGTAGACTTTCTCTTTGAGCCGAAACATTTTCCTCATATGAACTTCAGTAGCTTTTAATATGATCCCACAATAGCTTTGTACTTTCCTATGTCAGGAGCATCTATTTGCAGTGACTTTACCATTGTATTTATAGGTCTCAGTACCATCAAGCGGGACAACCTGCTCAAAAAGATTAGGCTTTAACCACTGCTCCTCTAAAGAAAAGTAGTATAATCTCACTTTGTTGCTTTGTGAACAGGGCTTTTGATATCTGTCTCAGCCTCATTCAAAGTCTGTGAGTCATCAAGTACAAAGCAGGACATTTTTCGATAATCTCTGATTGCAGTTTATAAAACTGTCCGTCAGTTATCCTAAAAGATGGAAAAATTTCAACTGCTCTTAAACTCTTCCACTTAAAGTCCGTCATTTCAGCATCAAAGCGGTTCGAAACCATAGTACTTAATTGGCATCAGGTCTCATAGCACGATCATATTGAAGTTCATTATGGTTTTACAATAGGTAGTCCTTTATCCAGGTTCGAAAATGTCCATCATACTGTCATCATATTTTCAAACTCAGTCCATATATATATTATCAATGGTTTCTTCTACACATTGTACCTATCCCCGTTTATTAGTTCATATACATAACAAAAACAAATGAGGATACAGATATATCCGTTGTTAGAATTCTGACCTTGTCCTCCAAGTAAAGTAGGTCCTAAGCTGATTATCATTCATCCTATCATGGGTAGTATAGTAGACTCAAAGGATAGGCTGTCTTATCGTCACTTAAAGTTCTCCTCAGACTTTGCCTGTTTGGGAAAGGGTCTCGTATCCCCAAGATACCAATCACTATAAACCAGCCTCTAGCTAAAATCCTCATCTGACTGAAGGTAATATAAGGCTCGCTCTCAGCCACAGGCCCTTGTAGCCCTCTCAATACTTTCTTTTCATACCTTCTATTTCCTTATTTTCTAAAGGGATCGATAAGCAGATCAACCAGAATCAGATTGTGCGCGTTTCTATTAAGCTGGTTGAAAGCCTTTTCGCTCCATCTTTTCTTCATCAGACTTTCATCAGGCAAAAATTTTCCCTTATTCCATTGATCATTTCCAGCATCTTAAGCTCCCGTATTATCACATCTTTCTATCTCGCTTACAAACTTTATATCTCCCACAAAATATAAGAAAAGACATTATTATGAGTGCCACGGGCATGCCACTATTAAACAATATCCCTCAGAAACCGATAATGATAATGTAGAGCAAAATCAAAATATAAAATAAATTTTCAAACAGAACAAAAGTTCTTATTGTCAGTATAATATAATGATAGCATTATGTCCATAGATAAAAGAAGTTTTACGATTGGTATAACGAGATACAGCTACAGATATAATATCTGCAGCCATTCCTCTATAATGCCGGTGACCGGGGTCGAACCGGTGCAGGTATTACTACCACGGGATTTTAAGTCCGGGCGTCTACCAATTCCGCCACACGGCTGGCACTACATAAGTGCAGTAATGGGACCTGCAGGGCTCCAGACCTGTGACCCTCTGCTTGATAAGGCAGATGCTCTCCCAGCTGAGCTAAGATCCCAAAAATAATAAAAATTTCATATGAAATTTGTTATTAAATATGGTTCTTCGGGGACTCGAAACCCGAGGACCGACCGGTTATGAGCCGGTTGCTCTAACTCAACTGAGCTAAAGAAAACGCAAAGTGAGCTCAAAGAGTTTGAACCCTGTTACCGCCGTGAAAGGGCGGTGTCTTATTTCACTTGACCATGGGCCGCACAATTTCGACATCTGGATGTCAAGCTCTAAGTAGGCTCGAACCTGACAACATCACGGTTAACAGCGTGCGCTCTACCATTGAGCTATTGAGGAATAAATATACCTTAGAAAACTGCAACCGAATCAACATCTTCCTTTTCTTTGGTCAAGCCTTCGACCTATTAGTATCAGAAGGGCACACGGATTACTCGCTACACCCACTGCCTGACCTATCAACCTCCTTATCTCTAAGGGTCTTATTGGCCTACGCTATGGGATATCTTATCTTGGAGGGCTTCGCTTCAGATGCCTTCAGCGTTTATCCCTGCCAAACTTGGCTTCCCAGCCGTGCAGCTGGCACTGCAACTGGTCTACCAGCGGTTCGTCCATCCGGTCCTCTCGTACAAAGGACGGCTCTCCTCACAATATCCTGCGCCTGCGCCAGATAGGAGACCGAACTGTCTCGATGTTCTGAACCCAGCTCGCGTACCGCTTTAATGGGCGAACAGCCCAACCCTGCAGGACCTACAGCCCGGGATGCGATGAGCCGAGCATCGAGGTGCCAAACCACTCCGTCGATGTGAACTCTTGGGGTGATAAGCCTGTTATCCCGAGGTAGCTTTTTATCCGTTGAGCGATGGCGTCCCGCTACATACCACCGGATCGCTAAGTCCTGCTTTCGTACCTGCTCCACCCGTCGGTGTCGCAGTCAAGCTCCCTTCTGCCTTTTACACTCTGAATGGTTTCCAACCATTCTGAGAACAACTGAGCGCCTCCGATACACTTTCGGAGGCGACCGCTTCAGATCAAACTCCCTCTGGCGTTGTCCCTGCCGGATAACGGGCAAAAGGTTGAAACCAGATACACGAAGGTGGTATCCAACATTGACTCAGCAGAAACTGGCGTCCCTGCTTGCATCTCCCACCTATCCTGTCATCACTCATATCTAATCCCAGTACCAAGATGGAGTAAAGCTCCATCGGGTCTTTCAAAAGTCTTGGCGCAGGTAACCAGCATCTTCACTGGTACTTCAATTTCACCGAGTGCATTGTCGAGACAGCGCTCAAATCATTACGCCTTTCGTGCGGGTCGGAACTTACCCGACAAGGAATTTCGCTACCTTAGGACCGTTATAGTTACGAGTAGCCGTTTACTAGGGCTTAAGTTCATGCAACTTCGGATTGCTCCTACACCCCGTAACCTTCCAGCACGGGCAGGGCGTCAGCCCATGTCATCATCTCACGGTTTCGCATAGACCTGTGTTTTTGCTAAACAGTTGCTTGAGCCTATTCTCTGCGGCCTGTATCTCTACGAGCACCCCTATCGCGAACTTACGCCATTTTGCCGAGTTCCTAACAATGCTTCTCCGCCGGCTTTGGGATACTCCCCCATCCACCTGTGTCGGTTTTGCAGTACAGGCTCTGACTACATGTCGCGGCTTTTCTCGACTTTGGCTCTCCGAGCTTCCCTACTTATATTTCTGGTCCGCATCACGACAGTTCACCTGCGGACGGTTTGCCTGCTGGCATAAAGCCATCTTGCACTCGATCCTTTACAGGCACTCCCTGAATCTCCGTGTCCCCACATTTCTGATAGCCAGAGGTACTGGAATATCAACCAGTTGTCCATCGCCTATCGCTTCTCAGCCTGAGCTTGGAGTCCCGACTTCCGAGGAAGATCAGCTTTACTCCTGAAACCTTGGATATACAGTATGAAGATTCTCACCTTCATCTCGCTTCTCATTCAGCATTCTCTCTTGATAACCCTCCACGGCTCCTTACGGTACCGCTTCTTCGTGTTATCAGTGCTCACCTACCAACATACCTTACAGTATATTCCATTGCTCAGTGGTACTGTTCAGCACCGGACATTTTCGGCGCAGGACCTCTCTCGACTAGTGAGCTATTACGCACTCTTTGAATGAATGGCTGCTTCTGAGTCAACATCTAGTTGTCTTCGAAAACCCCATCCTTTTACCACTTAACTATACACTTTGGGACCTTAGCAGATGGTCTGGGCTGTTTCCTCTTTGACTGTCGACTTATCTCATGCAGTCTGACTCCCGATAAAAGCTCTATATGGCATTCGGGTTTGATACGCATTGGTAGACTGACGCCCCGCAGCGATTCAGTGCTCTACCTCCATTAGACTATACCGAGGGCTAGCCCTAAAGCTACTTTTCGGGAGAACCAGCCATCTCCGAGTTCGATTGGAATTTCTCCGCTACCACAGCTCATCACGCCTTTTTCCAACAGACGTGTGTTCGGACCTCCATCCACTTTTGCGCAGACTTCATCATGTCGATGGGTCACCGGTTTCGGTCTGCTGCATTACTGACTTACCGCCCTGTAAGACTTGGTTTCACTCGGCTCCGTAGCCTTAAGTACTTAACCTGCCAGCAACGCAATCGCCGGATCGTTCTACAAAAAGTGACACGGTCGAGCGTTGGTCGCTCTTCCGCAGCTTGTAGACACAGGGTTTCAGGTTCTCTTTCACTCCCTCCCGGGGTTCTTTTTCACCTTTCCCTCACGGTTCTATCCCCTATCGGTGCACTGGGTAGTATTTCGCCTTGAGGTGGTCCCTACTTCCTACGGGGTTTCGTGTCCCGTAGTACTCCGGATCACCACTGAATCACGAGTCTGTTTTCGCATGACGAGGCTTTTCCTCTCTGACTGCATCCCAAAACCGTTCTGCTACCTACTGCTTCTTCGTACGTGGTCCTCAACCCCAAGGATAAATCACTTGGTTTGGGCTTCATCCCTAGCTCGCCACTGCTTAGGGATTCAGTCTCTTCCTCTTCCTCCGGCTACTTAGATGTTTCAGTTCGCAGGGTTCCCTCCTGTATGACTATGGATTCATCATACGGTGACAGAAGTTCTTTCTGCTGGTTTCCCCATTCGGATACCTGCGGATCAATGGATATTGCTCCTCCCGCAGCTTTTCGCAGCTTATCACGTCCTTCTTCGGTCACGGGTGCAGGCATCCGCCCTGCGCCCTGCTGTAACCCTGCCTTAGTTGAGATGAGAGGCTGCACGGTACATCTCCGGCGGCGCAAGCTACGCTTGCAGGCGACGGTGTATAGTTGCGCGTGGAGGGCGTTTCTCACGAAACGCCTATCACGAGCGTGAAATGCGAAGCATTTCTGCGGTGACCCATCTCAATCTAGTATTTCGATAACTCATTATGGTTCTCTTTGAATTTAACACTGACTAGCGTATCGATATAAATCTTTTTAATAGATACATTGTTTTATTGAATTCTAAACCGCACTTGTTTTCAACTCTGTACCATCAAATTCAATTTCTCGATGTTGTTTCATATCTAACTGTATATCTCCTAATGATTAAATCACTGTGCTATACTTGCTAAATATTTGTTCGGTATGCGAGTTTTCAAAGTACATTTTCAGGATGTTATCCTGAGTGGGCTTAAATGGACTCGACCATCGACCTCACGCTTATCAGGCGTGCGCTCTAACCAGCTGAGCTATAGCCCGCCGTCTAGCAGCCACCTCTCCCACACCGTCTCAGTGCAGTACCATCAGTAGCCTGAGCGCTTAACCTTCGTGTTCGGGATGAGAACGGTGTGACCCTAGACGCATCGCCACTAGAAATATAAAGTTATCATTGATAACTAGACAGTGAACAATCTCTACTTCTTCTTCCTTAGAAAGGAGGTGATCCAGCCGCACCTTCCGATACGGCTACCTTGTTGACTTCACCCCAGTCACTGCAGACCTGGCGGCTCTCCCTCACTGCGGTTAGGCCACTGACTTCGGGCATTTCCGACTCCCATAATGTGACGGGCGGTGTGCTAGAAGACCAGGAACGTATTCACCGCGACATTCTGATTCGCGATTACCAGCGATTCAGCTTCATCGTAGTCGAGTTGCAGACTGCAATCCGAACTAGCAGCCTTTCTGAGATTTGCTCCGGCTCACACTGCCTGCCCTCTGTAACTGCCGATTGTACGCGTGTAGCCCGCTGGCATCAGGCACTGAGTGATTGACATCATCGCCTATCCTCCGAGTTATCCTCGGCAGTCTTTCTAAAGTGCCCGAGCTGAGACCGCTGGCTACTAAAAATAGAGTTGCGCTCGTTGCGGACTTAACCAACATCTCGACGGCTTTGAGCTGGCGACAACCATCACCACCTGTCCTCTCCTGTCGAAGGACTACAGGCGTACCCTGTATTCAGGAGGGATCTCAAGACAGATGGAGGTTCTTCGCGTTGCGTCGAATTAAACCACATGCTCCACCGCTTGTGCGGGATCCCCGTCAATTCCTTTGAGTTTTCATTCTTGCGAACGTGCTCCCAGTGGAATATTAATGCAGTTTGCGACGGCGCTGAAAGGCTATGCCTCCAGCACTCTAGTATCTATCGTTTACAGCGTGGACTACGGGTATCTAATCCTGTTTGCTCCCACGCTTTCGAGCCTCCAGCGTCAGTTTTGGTCCAGCATACTGCCTTCGCCGCGGTGTTCTTCCTAATATCAAGCATTTCACCGCATACACTGAAATTCCTGCCTCTCCCATACTCGGTTTAACAGTTTTGGGAGCGGTCAGAGTTGAGCCCTGCTTCCACTCTCAACTTGCCAAAACCGCCTGCGCTCCTTTACACCCAGTAAATCCGGATAACGCTTGCGTATTACCGCGGCTGCTGGCGCTAGTTGGCGGGGCTTCTGTGAGTCAGTGCCGTCATCATCTTCCCATAGCTGATAGGGCTTTACATGCCGAAATACTTCTTCACTCACGCGGCGTCGCTGCATCAGAGTTTCCTCCATTGTGCAATATCCCCCTGCTGCTGCTCCCATGAGGGTTTGGTCAGTGTCTCAGTCCCAATGTGACGTCCGACCTCTCAGTCGGCTACCGATCGTTTGCTTTGGTGGGCTTTTACCCTGCCAACTGGTCTAATCGGACGCGGGTCATCCTATACCTGATTGCTCATTTCCCGGCAAAACCACTGCGGTTCTCAGACTTATGCTGGTCTTACCAGCTGTTCCAGCTGCTATCCCCCTGTATGGTGAGGTTGCTCACGCGTTACTCACCCGTCCGCCACAGAATTACAGTCTTCCATCGAAAAACTTCCGTCCTGTAATCTCGTTCGACTTGCATATGTGTTAGGCACATCCGTCGTTCATCCTGAGCGAGATCAAACTCTCATAAAAAGTGTTTGGTATTCGTCAGAACAAGCTGACATTTATCATCTCTTGCTTATTCCCGTTATCGACCGGCTAAAGTCGATAATTTTTACTATTTTTAAAAGGTGTACAAATGTATTACTACTACTACGCGTTCGTTTGAATTTTCAGATTGTCTCACTATTTAGTTATCAGAGTTCTGTCTTAGCCTCTTGCTTTCGCAATTCAGCTCAAACATTCTATCCTTACGATTTTTGCTTAGTCAACAACTTCTTCTCGAGTTTTATTCAACCAAAAATCAACGGAGAGCAAAGGATTTGAACCCACGGCGCCGCTATTAACGACCCACTCCCTTTCCAGGGGCCCCTTCAGCCTCTTGGGTATTTCTCCAGGCTTACACATAAAACCATATAAAACGGAGGGTGGGATTCGAACCCACGGTCCCTTTCAGGATCGCGGTTTTCCAGACAGCTCTTTAAAGCACTCAGACTACCTCTCGGTGACTGTCTGTAACTGTGACAGCTAGAACAGTTTTAACATATACGTAAAATCTTGTCAAGTGGATTTTTCAGCTTTTTCAGGTTTTTAATCTCGTAATCTGCCTGTCATTAAAATCCTATTTTTGTCCCAGCTTGAGGCTTGGGACTGCGTTTAATCTCAGGTCCGAAATCAGTCCCTTTTTGTAGTCATAGTAAGCAGCCGCCTCTATCATTGCAGCATTGTCAGTACACAATATCGGTGAAGGATGATAGAACAGTCAGCCCCTTCTTTCAGGCCTCTTTCATCTCTTCTCTAGCACTGTGTTAGGTAGCTCCACCGCCATTCTTCAATCTTCTTAAAACCAAGCTGTTTTGCACCTGCCTATTGTGACTTTACGCATACATCCACTGACAGCCTCTCCCTGGAAGAGATACGCTCTATCAGCTTTGTTTATTTCTCGCCCTTCATTTCACAGGAATTGATATAATTTAGAACAGAGAGACTGGCCCGCTGAAGCTAAAGTCAAATGGGCTTTCTGCACCTTAGCTCTAGGAAAGCTGTATAGCTTTATTACCTTCTTCAGATATTTTTTGAATCTTAGGACCTCCCCGGATAACCAAAGCCCTATCGCCCTTGCAACCTTGTCAAAATAGCCTCTCGCTTGCATCATCCCTTGTTTTGCCAAGAACTTCATATTCTCCATAGTCCTTAACTGCAACAGATTGGTGTGACCTCCCAGTACAACAAAGGCATAAAAAGGTGACTTTCAGCTCCTCATTTCTCTATGTAATTAGAGATATATGCCCTTCGATATGATGTACTCAATAAGAGACTGTGACTATGAGCAAAAGCTATGGACTTTGCAGCCGATACTCCAACCAAGAGCTCACTGAAGCCGGGACCATAAAGTGACCGCAACAGCATCTATTTCATCCATTGTAAGCGAAGCTTCTTCAGTGCCTCATCCACTACCTGAATCACGCTTTTCTATTATGCTTTCTTGATGCAGTTTCAGGACATGCTTACCACTGCATGCAACTTATGTATCTCGATCTGAGACAGAAATAATATTTGACACCTTCCTTCCATCCTGTACTACGGCGTACATGTCTCGTCACTGGATGATTCAATCGCTAATATATTCATATTTTCACATCTTCCTTTACTGCCAAAACGATGGGTGCCAAATTGATTCACACCTCGATTCCAAATTTTAAAGTGCAAGTAATAAAAAGTATCAAAACCTGCTGCATAATACTTACAGAAGAAGTGTCTCTAATATCATCCGATATTTTGATTTTTGATTAACCTCGGTTATTATCAAATATGATAGCAGTAAACTAAAAAGTCTTGTAGTCAATTCCCAAAAGGAATCTTCCATCTTCACTTGTCATCTTCTCTTAAATAGTATTTCTCATTGGTCGTGCAAGCCCTTTGGTATCTTTAACTATATAGGACACTCAAAAGATTGCAGAACTTATAGCCTCCTCGCTCTTCTCTTTCAGCCTCAGCGAGATCTTGAATAGCAATATTGGCTATCGTGGTCTTCTACTCTTATAGTCTTCGTAATGTCTTTTTAGCATTTTCACGTACTGATCAAGAGGATTCTTTTCAAGCAGCTGTCCATCGAAGAGTTTTTGATTCTCTGCTGCAAAAGCTTTAATCTGCTCATCAGTAAGCTCTTCATTATAGCAGCATTTTCAGAAATTCCCATATATATGTTGAGTACCTCTGGCATTTTCGGGATAATTATCATCTAGGTTAGCTCCATAAGCTTCTCTACTTCTATACTCTTTTTGACTCCAGATTCTTAGTCCAATGCTTCTTGCAAGAAAAGCCGCCGATTATAAATATAGCGAAGAGCCATAACTATACCAACTTCATAACTGGTTTTGCGTTTTTGTACATAAATCCACCCTCCTCATCAACAAACGTCAAATCTATACTTTTACCATCTTTTCCAAGTCTTGACAGTATCAAAGATTTCTCTTACCTCTTTGATATACTGCTCAGGATGTGCCATAGCAGGACTGTAATGCGTAAGCCACATTTTTTAGGCTTAGCAGTTTGGGCAAGATTCATAAGCCTCCTGCATGGTCATATGTTTCTTTTCTTTTGCCTGTTTATAGACTCAAATCACCATATGTCTCACATATAAATACGTCAGCATCGTGCGCCATTTCTGCAATAATAGGTACAGGTCTTGTATCGGTACAGTAGGTAACACTAAGTCCTTCTCTTCTCCTCCCATAACCATATCAGGTGTATGGTTTTTCCTTCATATTCAACTGTTTCACCTGAAAGTCTGTTCCAACATTTTGCAGAGACCTCATTTTCTTTTGCCTTTTCAGGTAAAAATCTGCCTGCTCTATCTACTATTATATTATATCCATAGTACGTCACATTATGCTTTGGCTTAAAGGCTTCAATCTTCATTCCAAAAACTCGAAAGTACCGCCATCTCCCTCAATCTCGACAAGTTAACATCAAAGGAAGTTCTTGCGCAATTATGCATAAAGACTGTAACCCTCTCTATTCCTTTTAGGGTACTACAGTGTAATATTGCTCTGTTCTTCCTGAGTTGCCAATGGATAGTAAAAGTCCGGAATCAGCAACATGGTCACCATAAAAAGATAAGTGCATATAAGACCTGTGAGGTTTACACTCCATCCCTTCTTCTTTAACGGCAACCTGGGTTCTCACCACAGTCTATAAGCACGCTGTTTCCATTGTATCTGGCAAGCAGTGAGGTGAGAACCTGTTAGGTAAAAGGCATCATCCACCGTACCTAATAAACATATATCCAGCATTAAATCTCATAATCTCAGTTAAATCACGACGTACAAAGGTTGAATAAAGCGACAGAAGCCTAATCTACCCTGAATAACTATATAATATAGATGTATGCTGACATAAGCAGAGCATCTTCCTTAGGTTCATCATAAAAGTTCGGGCGGATTCCGTCTTCCTTAAACCCAAAGCTTCTCTGTATAGGCTGATTGCAGCCTCATTTCCCTCTCTTACATCTAATGATACTTTTGCTTTTATCTGATTTTCCCATATTCAATAAGTCTATTAAATAGCTGCCAGCTCCTCTTTTTCGTATCTGCTCTTACTGCAGCATTGCAGATTTCAGCCTCGTCAAGCACTCCCCAGTAGCCGCAATATCTATGCCTCTCCATTTTCAGATACTTTAGAAATAGTGTTATCTTCACCTTCTACACATTCCTAAATGAGCTGCAGAGACCAGGGCGAGTAGAAATATTGATTTTCAATCTCAGCTACTCCTCTTTTACAATGCTCGGCTTTAACTCTTCTATCAAATACTTCCATAGTTATCGTTAAATTCTGTTTCTTTTCATTTCTTTCACGCTCAGCCTGAGAAAGCCTAAGATATACAGGTTCATAACTTTCTCGCCGTTTCCATGACACTCTATTATAATACATTTTTCCTAAAACTGCCACACTTCTGCCTTTTTGTTTTGAAATATTGGCAGGGCAGAAAAATGAGGTTTACAGCCCTTCTTCAATATTATGCTTATATACGGGCACCCCGTCTCCAAGGAAAACTATTTTTCTCACTGCAAATTCATCTGTTAAGCTCTGCTAAAAGCTCTTCCCACATGCCAAGGCTCTCTGCTGTTTTGACTCAGTAAATTCACCATTCTTAAATGTCATACAGTCCATTATAGACCCTGTTCTCTCCTTGCATCCATAATAGGACAGATTAGCTTCCGTCAAAAACTGCATTGTAGGCAAAGGGCGTGCAGAGTGAGCACTGGAATATAGGCTTATTTAGACTATGGCGGGTCCCTTTTACAGTGGCAGAGCCTATTCTAAGCCCTGTAAATGAACGCGGTCCGCAGACTACGGCAAATGCGTCTATATCCTTTAGGTCAAAGATCAGACATCTTTAACTATTTCCACTAAACTTTATGGGCATAGGTAGTAGAATGTGTCTTTTTATGCTCTACGGTATATTCAGCCACAAGAGTCTCGTCATCAACTATTGCAGCTGAGTGCCACCAAGCCCTGCAGAGTATCCATACCTAGGCTTTCATTCTTCTACCCTACCCTTCTATATTCAAGCCTTTTGCCATCTTTTTCTATTCTTATGTGTACTGCTGGTTTGGGAATGAGTTCTTCTATCCTTGAAGCCCATTCGATGAGGCAGACTCCGTCTCCGTAGAAATAGTCCTCATAGCCTATTTCATCCATTTCAGATATATCGCCTATACGATACTACATCAAAATGATATAGAAAGCCTCCCGTGTGTATATTCCTGAACTATGGTAAAGGTGGGACTGTCAATATTCTCTTCTATCACTTAAGACCCAAAGCAAATCCCTTGGTAAAATACGGTCTTACCAACTCCAAAGGTCGCCTTCGAGAGCATAATTTCACGCTATCTGCTTTTTCTCCAAGTTCTCTTACCTATATTAAATGTCTCTTCCTCTGAATTACTCTCGTCAAATGGTCATTTTAACCCCTTGCCTGTTTAACGTAGAGAATATCCTCTTCTTGAATATCCACTCCCTATTACTTTTACATTAACTATGTCGCCACACACTAACTACTTCAAGCGTGCTTTACCAAACTTCTTATCTGATAATTCGGATATGTGAACCAAGCCATCCTGATGTACTCCGATGTCGCAAAAGCGCAGAAATCAATGACGTGCGGACGGTTCCTTCATACGCCATAGCCTTCCTAAGATCCTTCATCTCACTACATCCAGTCCCTAAGGATAGGGGCAGGAAGTCTGCTCTAGGTCTCTTCCCGCTTTTCAAGCTCATATAATATCCTCAAGAGTAAGTTCACCTACATCTACCTTGGCTGTTAAGTCAGGATGCTTCTTAATCTCGACAGTTATGCCATAATTCCGCCTCTATGTGCAGAAAGATCATGCAAGCGCAGAAAGGGCTCTTCTGCTGCTATATAGGACTCAGGATGTACACTGCTTGAGTCAAGAGGGTTGTTCCATCCATTATCCTCATAAAGCCTGCACATTGTAAGAATGCCTTTTGGTCCAAGCTTAGAAACCTTCAATAGTTCTTTTCTATTCTTAAATCCCATGTTTTTCTTCTCTGTAGTTTACAATGTTTTGCTATAGTTCCATTGATTCCTGAAACATAGGAGAAGCGGAGCTGAAGCTATGTTGTCGACTCCCACTCTGTCTTACAGTCTTCTACCACCTGCCAAAGGGCTGCTCAAGCTTCTTTTTATTCGTATCATGTTGATACTGTCCAACACCTATAGCCTTAGGCTCCATCTTAACAAAGCTCTGCAAGAAGGGTCCTGTAGCCTTCTTGCTATGGAAGCTGCACTTCTCTGCCCCACATCGAACTCCGGGGAACTCCTCCGTAGCCAGCTTACTTGCTGAATAAACAGAGCTCCTGCTTTCATTTACTATAACATAGGATGCAGGAGATGGAGCTCTTTAATCATATCTGAAAATTATCATTTCAGACTCTCTGAGCAGTACCATTGCCTACAGATATCAACGATATTCCGTATTTTTAACTAAATCAGCCACTATCTTCTTGGTCTCAACCACCTTATTCTGAGGCTCTGTAGGGTAGAGCTACTGTAGTAGTAAGTACCTTTACCGGTCTCATCGACTACAACAAGCTCACATCCGGTTCTCAAATCGGGATCCCAGCCAAGCCTCTCTTTTCCTGTGATTGGAGGCTGCATAGAAAGCTGGGTAAGTTCTTTCAAACTACCTTGATAGCTCCCTGTCTTCAGCATTTTCTGTAAGTTCTGCTTATATCATTTTCAATTGATGGAGCTATAAGCCTTGTATAAGAATCAGTACTGTCTCCTTTTAAGACTTCAGTGGTATATTTTATTATCTCTTATTATTACTTTTCTACAAGTAGTCAATATCTCATCTACAGGAGCCTCATTTTTACCAGTCAATACCTTTTTCAGCTTCACCGCGGTTAATCCATAGTATCCTGTATCCTGTTATCTTCTTTACGAGGCTCACTAAAACTATAGTAGGTCTCATAGACGGACTGAGCTTCATATCTTTTGCCTCTGAAACTATCACAACCTTTGTCAAGGTTATATGTTCTGATGTCTTTCTATAATCAGCATTGTCTGAGATTTTCTTCCCTATAATGTCCATAGCGCCCTTGATAGCGGACTGGGCATCTGTTATGCCCTTTTTCCTCATTGATATAGAGCAAAGTAGCTCTTCTTCAAGCGGTTTATCTGTCTGCTGCAGAGAAATGATGATGGCAAGCCCTGAAAGACCTGCTTCTTTGCTATAGTTGCCCTAGTTCTTCTCTTTTTGCTTGTAAGGTCTGCTACAAGTCTTCTACAGTACCAAGCTACACTGCCTCTATAGCCTGTCTTAGCTCATCAGTAAGCTTTCCCTGTTCTTCTATAAGACCTATAACCTGAGGTTTTTCCTCTCTTCAAGGTTGTTTCAGATGTCTAAGCCTCTCATCAGGTGCAGCACACCTCATCATTAAGTGCTCCCACTCTTGTTCTTTTTCTGTATCCTCGCAATAAAAGGAATGGTATTTCCCCCTTCTATAAAGCTTGATAACTGCATTTACCTGTTCCGTCTTATATAGCCGAGTTCTTCCGCAATCTGCTATGTCCATCTCTTTCTAACCCTAAATATTATCATAGTTGAACTTCTACAAAGATATCGTATATTGCTTTAATCCCTTGGCTCAAGTCAGTCATTGTCTACTCGATTATGATATTAAGCTCACTGGGCCTGATCTATCATCCTTACATTGATGCGGAGCATATGCAGGGCTGCAAATATCTATCCCCCGCTGTACCCTTACAGACTTCGTACCTCCTACCTACTACTGCAATGAGGGCTATACCTGATTCAATTTCTATTGAGTCAGGCTCTGCAGCTTATGAACAGCCGATATTACAAGCTGTTCGCCAGGGGCAAGGCTTTCTCTTCCACAAAAGTGTCATTGTATCTATACCTGAAGGCATATGCTCAAAAAGAAATGTCATTTCTTCAAATGCCTGAAGCACCTTTCTCTGCCAAAAGCCAATCTCAACATTCACTCATGTCTTTATCTATATTAGATGGCAGAAAATCCCTTTCTTCCTGCATACCTGTGATGACATACTTTTGACTTCTGTCTGTACTTTCAACTATCCAGCTTCTGGATCTTCAGAGCATTGGTATTCTTGATATTTTACGGGATACTGACTTTCTTACAGGAAGATGGAATCCTCGTGAGCTACACTGATGCCCCATATAGGAAAGCTCACGAAGCTCTTTATAATTAATAATGTCAATAGGTTTTGGATCGTCAAATAATTCTTGGGTCTGCAACAGAAAGCCTGAAACATCTGTCCAGTTCTCATATATATCGGTAGTGATGGCTCTTGCACCTTCATAGCGCCTGTAATGTCTGAACCGCCTCTTGAAAATGTCTTAATGCTTCCATCAGGCAAGGAGCCATAAAATCCCGGAATGACAGCATATTCTATCTTCTTAAGCTTCTTTGCAAGTATCTCGTTTGTCTTTTCAGAGTCAAATACTCCATCATATCAAAGAAAAGAACTGTTGCAGCATCCTGAAAGTAAAAGTCCAATATTTTGCCATAATAATACCATTTAAGTATTGCCTCTTGAAGCCGCATAATCCTTTCCTGCCTTTTTCTTAAGGTTTTTCTCGATAAGGGTGAACTCATCCTCGAGAGAAAGCCCTATGCCAAGCCCTTCTATGATTTCGTTGTATCTTGACTTAATATCTTCAAATTCTTCAGAAAAGTCCTCTACCACGAAGCCTTCTCCTGACATTTATAAAGTAAATCTGTCACCTTTATATCAGCATTGAACCTCTTGCCGGTGCTGAAGGTATGGCATAATGCCTCTCCTTCTCAGACTTGATTATCTCTCCAACCTTCTTAAACTGTTCTGCATTTGCAAGCGAACTTCCGACAAACTTCACTACCTTTAACAATTATTTTCCCTCCAAATCCATCTAAGCAAGACCTGTGTGTGCAACTTTCATATTGATTAATCGTTTATCTGTCGAAAAATATTGACACCTTATGATATAAGAGCATGGTTTGCCTGCTCCTAAAAACATTTGCAAATACCACTTTATAAGCGTAACGCTTAATCGTAATATTTGCAAGATATTTTTCTACTAAAAATTAGTATTATTTTATTTTACCTTAAATCTCTGGTTAGCTCTTCGAATTCAGCCTCAGTTAAAGGCGAGTGATTGAAGCAAATTCTCCCCTACCTTATCAGATTTTACTTCTCCAATTCCTGATATCTTCTGCTTTTGCAGCCTCTTTCTCACTCTCAGGAACTCTTACAAAGAACTTCTGCTTATACTCTCTGATGTCACCAAGAGTAAGCTTTTCTTCATCCCAGTTGATATCAAGGTGTCTGTCCTTATTTCTAACTGCTTCCACCACATCTGCAACTACAGCACTTGCAGTAGGAAGTTTGCCCGCTCCCCTGCCGTAGAACATAACATCATCAACCATATTTCCCTTTATTAAAACGGCATTGAATACATCTTCTACGCATGTAGAGGCTGATTCCTGCTTAGCATTACAGGAGCAACTCTTGCATAAACAATTCCATTATCCTTCTTGCTTTCGCCTATTAGCTTAATAGTAGCATCTAAGGACTTGGCATACTCCATATCTTCCTTGGTTATTTTCGATATGCCCTCTACTGGGATGTCTTTCAAAAGTCAACCTGCTTGCCGTAGGCAAGAGAAGTAGGATGGCTATCTTTCTGCCGCTGTCGTGCCCATCCACATCCGCACTTGGTTTCTCTCACTAACCCATAGCCTGCGCCTCTTTTGAGACTGTCATAGTCAAGCCCTTCTTTATCCATCTTGGTGAGGATATAGTTGGTGGTTCCGTTAAGAATGCCCTGAATCTCAATTATTTCCTCTGCTGTAAGAGAATAATTAAGAGGTCTTATTACGGGTATACCTCCTCCTACGCTGGCTTCAAATAAGAAGTTGACATTTCTCTCCTTTGCAAGCTTAATTAGCCCTGCCTACTTTGCCCAGCTCCTTGTTAGAAAGTACACACCTCTTTCCTGCTTCAATAGCTGACTTTACAAAATCATAAGCAGGCTTGGTTCCTCCCATTGTTTTCAACTACAACTGTATCTCATCGTCTTTTTAAGATATCGTTAAAATCGTGAAATCAAGTAGCTTCTCAGCAGGATCTCGGGCATATCCCTAAGATCATAGATTCTCTTAACCCTAATCTCATCTCCTGCCTTTTTAGCTATGCTATCGCTGTTTGTATTAATAACCTCAAAAACTCCCGAGCCTACAGTTCCATATCCTATAATTCCTACATTTACCATTCTTCACCTCTAATTTATTCTCTTGCGAGTATTTTTCATTCTTCTAATTCCGTCAATTGCTTCTACGCTTGCCACCATATCAGTAACATCAGTCAGTCCGTTAAGAATCTGCAAGCTCAGTGACAAAAGAGCCAAGCCGTTAACCGGTATACTTTGGTGGATAGTCAGTATGTTTACCCCATAACGGGCTACCTCCTTAAGCACTTCTGAGAGCAGTCCCTGTCTATCCTCCATTTCAAGCAAAAATGAGTTATCTTTCCTCTTGCATCTTCATAAGTAGTTAATTTCATCTTTGTACTTATAAAACGAACTTCTGCTTATGCCTCACAGCCTCCGCTGCCTCACCTACGGTCATCACCTTTTTGTCTCAAGCAGCTTCTTTGCTTCAAACCACCTGTAATAAAACCTCAGGTAAAGCCCTTTCTGAAACTAAATAAGTTTATCTTTTCCCATTTCTTCACCCATATCAAAAACTTTGTATGTGCTTAACGGTCATTTGTGTGTAACAGAAAGAATATAGCACAGACTACCATTAATTGCAAGTGTTAAAAGCTAATGTTTTATACTTTATTTTAGGGTTTTTACTATCAAATTTGCCGTATGATTCATCCAACCCTACTCACCGTTAAAAAGCCGTATGGTTCTGCAATCAAATTCCTGCTTTTACCTAATTCGCCTCCTGTGACGAGTCCTCATAAGTGAGATCTACATATCCGCCGCACAATCCCTTATAGATTATTCTATTAGATGAGAATTTAATATTTTCTATAAAAAGCCAGCACTTTAGGAATATCTCCCATACTGACTTATTATAGTTAATCTTCTTTTTAATGCTCTTCCATTTTAGATGTGCATTGATAAAAGGATCAGTAGCTATCAAGAACCACCTGTGCATTGCCGATTTCTACATTTGTCCTATGATCCTTGACCATTGTATGGGGCTGAAAGCACATGAGGAACGAATCTGGCTGCCCGGGCAATGTCTTTTGCTCTCCTCGATACCCCGTTTCCCTTAGCCTCATTTTCCTGCTGTTTAAGCATATAAAGCTTTGCCTTTAACATCTGCATAGCCTTGGCTTTATTCTGGAACTGAGAACGCTCATTCTGACAGCTTACTACTATTCCCGAAGGGAAATGTGTAATTCTAATCGCAGATGAGGTTTTGTTGATATGCTGTCCACCTGCACCGCTTGAGCGGAAGGTATCTATCCTTATATCATCATCTTTGATTTCGATATCTATATCATCTTCAATATCCGGCATTACATCACAGGATACAAAGGAGGTCTGCCTCTTTCCCGCAGCATTGAAAGGTGAAATACGAACCAAACGGTGCACTCCATGCTCACTCTTTAGGTAGCCATAGGCATTAGTCCCCGTAATTTCAATGGTACAGGACTTTACTCCTGCTTCTTCTCCTGCCAGATAGTCGATAACCTCTGTCTTATATCCCTTGCTTTCTGCCCACCTTGTGTAGGCTCTCATAAGGATGCTTGTCCAGTCACAGGCTTCAGTACCGCCTGCACCCGCATGTAAGGTGATAATAGCATTATCTTTATCATAAGGACCGCTAAGCAGGGTTGAAATTCTAAGAGAATCAAACTCTGTCTTAAATCTCTCAAGTTCGTCTCCTATTTCTGATATCATAGAGGCATCATTTTCTTCTTCTGCCATTTCAATAAGTGCACCTATGTCATCAAAGAGCCCCTGCAGCTCGTCAAAGCCTTCTATATTGTTCTTTAAACCTGATATTTCAGCCATAGTAGCATTTGCCTTCTCGGCATCATCCCAAAATCCAGGTTCTGATATGAGTCTGTTTAACTCCTCGAGCCTCATCTTCTTGCTCGTTAAGTCAAAGTGAATCCCTCACTTCGACTAATGGCTCTGCATAAGAGTTTAATGTAACTTTGAACTGGTCTAACTCTACCACTATCTCACCACCTTTTTGTTTTTTTATTCACAAGAAAAGATTATAACATAGGGCAGTATGGGTTGGCAAGGATGTAAATTATATCCTAATTATAAATCCTAACTACGGGTTTTTATTTTTTAGTTATAAAAACTTCACCAAAAAGCTATCATAGTACAACATAAGCCAAGTACAAAAGGTGAAGTACTTCTAATGGTATATCAAAGCTAAGCTCCGGATGCTGTAATGCATTTAACACAAATAAATTCATTACAACAAATATTATTATAAAAACCAAATAAATATATAAATTTCTTCTTTTTCAATTTTTAAAGCTCCTTAATTATAACTTATAGCTGATGTTTTATTACCATGTTTTTCATTTTTGCTTGTATTTTTCGGCAGTTATGCGAATCCTTTTATCATTTTAATAAACTCCGAAGTGTAAAGGGCTTTCTATGTCTGCTAACGCTTCGTACTCCGCAAGTAGTTTAGCTGCTTCATCATAGTTTTTGCTTTCAATTTCGCTAGTGAGCTTTTCTCTCAGTTCATACAATTCATAGTCCTTTTCATCCTGCATAAGCTCAACCTTATTGTCAGACCTGCCTAGCCTGCTTACAATCATATCAAGCACAAAAAGCCAGCCCCTCTTTCCCCAGCTTCAGTCCTTCTTATGACAGACTCTGAGCAGATTCCTTTCGCTAGTTTTTCTATACTAATATTTTGCTTAACACGCTCATATTTAATAAGTGCCCCTATTTTTACTATATTCATAAATCCCTCATACTCTTATTATATTAGCTACTATATATCTACCGCTTAAGAAACCTATTTAATATAATTCTTAATCTGTTACCTACCATTATACATAATAATAAGCCATAATACAGCCTATTTTTATTACTTATCTGTCATCGAAACTAATATTCTCTAATATTTATTTTTGTTTTTACATTTTACTACTTTGCTGTATTTTCCATATACTCTCTTGCCTTTAACTATCGTATAAGCCCTTACTTTTACATAGTAGGCCTTTCCACCTTCAAGGCCTGTAACATTGTAAATATTGGCTATAGTTATGGTCTTGCTTGCATCCAATAGAGCTGAGTTAGCAGCGTATCTTATTTCATATCCCCTTGCACCGTTTACTCTGTTAAACCTTACTCTAAATCCTTTACTTAAGGATGACACCCTGACACCATTTATCTTGGCTGGCTCTTTACTTTTATCATTCTTATCTTTAAGGTAATTGATTATATGCCCATTCATGGCAGCATACTGATCTATAGATGAACCTTTATAGGCATAGAATATTGTAAGAGGCTCAAATGCATTTTCTCCCAAGATTATATTTTGAGAGTAAACAGTAGCTTTAACCACAGGAAATGCATTCTTTCTGATTTCTCTTACATCGTCACCTATCTTCACCTTTTTTAAGCCGGACTCCGAAAAAGCTCCCATTCCTATTGCCCTAGTTCCACTAGGTATAGAAATGGATTTTAGCCTATAACAATGCGAGAAAGCAAAATCATCGATTTCACCGAGTCCCTTACCGATAGTACAGCTTTTAATTCCTGATTCATAAAAGGACTGGATGCCTATTTTCTTAACATTGGCAGGAATCTTTATACTTTTTAGTGATGTAGTTTTTAAAAATGCATAAGTATCGATATAATTAACAGTGTCAGGAATAGATACACTCTGTATATTCTCCATATAGCTGAATGCTCTTCTTCCTATGGCGGTAACACCTCTTTTGATTACTACTTTGTATATTCTATTTCTTTTGTTATTGAACCACTTGTTGTAATACATTAGTATCATCTGTATCATTCCACATATCACCCTTACCCGATATGGTGAGTACACCTTTTTATTCAAGCGGGCTGTGACATTATCACCTATATGTATTACTTCTCCTTCATCAATATCCGCCTTAACGTCCCTGCTTATCAAAAGTAATGATACAAGTAAAAATGCAAAAGAAACCAATCTTTTTGCTGTTTTTAAGCATAATTGTCTTCCTCAATTTTTCCCAATTTTAAAAAGTATATCCTTCATTCTACCAAAAATCGTATGTATTCAAGTTTTAATTATTTTTAAGCAGAATTGAGGTCAAAACGCTAAAAATAACATTAAATTGACAATAGTTCGGTAAACCGATATACTGTATCAAAGGAGGGATATACTTATGATTATTAATGTGCTTAAGAAAAATATTTCAAGATATCAATTAAGCAAAAGACAGCGGGTCGCAATGACTACTATAACAGATATATGCACTGGAAAGGTAAAAACTTGATAAATGTAACGTTGGTACCTTATATAAGATTGCAAAGGCACTTGATGTTACAATTGATTATTTACTAGAAAATAATTATGTATATACCGAGGATTATATCTTTTCTTTTGAGACTTTTAAGAGCAATACCTGCCATCAGGTGAAAGACACGGGTGATATTGATTTTTATCATTGAAGCTCTAGAAACTGATAAAAATTCGTCAATTATATGATAAGCAGCAATATAGAGAATCACTGTATCTCTTGGCTATGGTAGACTATTTGTCGAGATTAAATGATATTCCAATATGTACAAATTATAATGATATTCGGAAAAATTAAAAAACCGTATTTTGCATCAGAACTATTTTATCTTTTGCAGCTTTAGGGAGACGAACATATAAAAAGATGCATAGAAAAGGCTATTCAGAGTTTATGCGATTTAATATTGTAGAAAGCGAGATACGAAATGTGTGCTAATAAACCGTTTACTAAGGAAAATTTGGAACGCTGCTTAAAAGAGTTAGCAAAAGAATTTCGGAAAAAGAATGGAACCGAAAATACCTGCTGAAATTACTATAATTGGAGGAGCCTCAATTCTTTTAAAGTATGGTTTTAGAGAAATGACTTATGATATAGATGCTATTATTAAATCATCAAGTGTCATCATGAAAGAAGCAATAAATACTGTTGGTGATAGGCTAAATCTCCCTACAGGATGGATAAATACTGACTTTATAATGCTTCTTCATATACACCCAAATTAGTCAAATTTTCAAAAATACTATAAAACTTTTTTTCAAATATATTACATATCAGAACTATTGCCTCAGAATATCTGGTCACCAATGAAGTTAAGAGCAGGAAGACAGTATAAAAATGATTTTTCAGATGTAATTGGTATCCTGATAGAGCAAGACAGACTTGGAGATACTTTAACTTTTGATAGAGTTAAAATGCTATCATAGAACTATATGGTTCCTATGATGTTATACCTGAGACTTCCCGCTTATTTATTGAATCTATTTTTGAAAAAGATGATTTAAAGCATTTTACGAACAATGTATTAAACTTGAATTTGAAAACAAGGATATCCTAATAGAATTTAATGATAATTATCCCGAAGTATTAAATGAAAAATAATATTTCTGATATATTAAAAATTGCCAGAGAACGAAAAGAAAAATAAGGAGCCCTCCATATCACTTGCAACACTCAATGATAATATTAAAAACCACGCTTTCAAGCGCTGCTACCTGCTGTTTGGCGAAGGCCTTTTATGATAAGGCATTATAAAAATGCCTTAAAAATGCAGTGCTTGGAAAATGGTGATAAGATGAATCTAAGCACTTTTACAGGTAAAGTCACTGATATAAACAGTATAATAGAAATCGCGGAAACCCTGCCTTTTTACAGACTACAGATGTATACTAATTGAAAACTCAGGGCTTTTTTCTTCTGCAAATGAGCTTTCAGAATACATAGATAAAATCCCTGAAAGCACTGTCATTATCTTTGCTGAAGCAGAGGTTGATAAAAGAACAAAGCTATATAAGGCTGTAAATAAACAAGGCCTTTCAGTGGAATTTGAAGTACAGAAAGAGTCGGACTTGGTTAATGTCATTATCAAAAAATTTGCTGCTGATAAAATCAAATTTCTTCTGACCTAGCAAGATACTTTGTTTCCCGCATAGGGACTTCTATGGATGAGCTTTTTAGTGAGGCTGACAAGCTGATTTCTTATGTGTATGAGAAAAGAACTGTAACAAAGGAAGACATAGATAATGTCTGTGCAAGACAGCTCTCTGACAAGATATTCGACATAATGGACTACATGGGCAAAAAAGACAGGGAAAATGCAATTGGCTATTACCTTGATTTAATAGGTATGCAAGAATCACCCGTCAAGATATTGTCTTTAATTAACAATCATTTTTACAAGGCTTTACAACGTAAAGAATCTGGCGGCAGAAGGGAAATCCGGTGAAATAGCCTCCCTCCTCAAGCTCCCTCCTTTTTTTGTAAAAAAATACATAGATCAGGCAAATAACTTTTCCTTTGAAAAACTAAAAGATGCCCTTGAATATGGCATCTTTGCTGATAATGCTATAAAGACCGGAGAGATGAATGAATACATCGCTGTCGAGAGCATGATAGTTAAGTTCTCTGCTTAGCATCTCTTTCGATTGAGACAATTTCCGCAATTATGATAATGATTAAGCCAGCAGCTAGCTCTTATTCCAAATCTATGGCATAGAGCTACCGCAAGAACCACTCCGGCATAAAAGAAGGTAAGGGATAAAAGGTAAAATCTTCCTTTTTCCCTATCTTCTTCTTTTCCAGTCAGATGATAATAAGTATATCCTAAGACCATCTGCTTTAGGTTATTAGTCGAAAATATAGTGGAGCAGTTATATTTCCTTGTTCCTGTGAATGTAAACCACTGCACTGATGACATAAAGAATATAGGCAGTAAACCTAAGACTGCATCTGCATCAGCGGGTATAAAAGCAAGAAAAATATAGCCGATAAACAAAATACCAAAGGTATATATTTTAAGTACAAGCTTTCAAGGTTTTGCTTAATCAAAACACAGGAGACATTGCCAAATATGAACAAGAGTAGGGCTGCAAACCTAAGTGCCACTTCCTTGTAGTCCCTGCCGAATATATTCAGTACTATCTCAATAAGGTTCCCTGTCTGGGCAGAGCCAAAGTTGCCTAGTCTGGTAAAGAGTGCATAGCCACCCATAAAGCCGCCTGAAACACACACAATGTAGTGCAATATTTCTTCTTGTTTCTCTGTCAAATTCTCCATATGTACTAATCTTCCTTCACACCGTGCTCCGCCCTTTTAGGATAAGCACTTTTTTCAAAATTATAGTAGTCCTTGTTAGCAGAATTGACTTTACCGTATTCTTCGTCAAACTTTGCAAGCTCAAGGTCTCCAAGCATAAATGCCTTAAATGAGCCTGCTCCCGCCAGAGGACATGCATCAAAATGATACCACTTATCCTTATATTTGATTAGGTTCCAAAAGTGGTCACTGCCTTTTCCATCTCTGGTAACCATGATATTTTCAAAGCCCGCTCCTGTGATAAGTGCCTCAGATACAGCAAAGTAGGTAAAGCAGTCACCGGTATGTGTCCTAAAACCGTTATAAGCTGCTTCTATAGCATCACTTTTATCTGAGTACCCTGTGTAGCTTATCTTGGTATGGCAAAATTCAAATATCTTGTCAAGCTTCTCCAGTTCAGTCATATTCTTGTTAGTAATCTCAGCCAGTGTTTCTTTCACATCTTTTGCCACTTCTTTAGCGTGGCTTTTAGATGACTTTCTGACTGTTACCTTTACAGACTTTTCTGCCTTGTTACCAGCCTTATCCTCAGAACGGTAGGTTACCTTGTACACCCCTTCTTTTCTGGGGTTTACTCCTGAAGCATCCACCAAAAGGGCAGTACCTCCCGGCTGATTGTCCGTAACGCTTACGCCCTCCCTGTATGAGAAAAGGGCTGCCTATGTATATGGTTAAATCCCTGGTTCCTTTAATGACAGGAGCCTTGGTGTCTTTTACCACCAACGTAAGCTTAATCTCCTTCTCATTTTTCTTTACCAAAGCCCTTATAGGAACAGTATATTTTCCTGATTTTTGTAAGACCTTGTCAATGTTAAACTTTTTACCATAGGTAAGCCTAATCCCTGTCTTGTCTGATTTTATGAACTTATCAGCAGGTAGAGAGGTAGTTCAAGTTCTACTGTTAGCTTTTCTCTTACATCTAGGACATATAAATGAGTTACTTCCTCTGATACATTACCTGCTATATCTGTGGCAGTCAAAGTTATCTTATATATCCCGGCTTCACCCTTATATTCGGATAAACCGCTCTCCTTTACCTTGGTCTTTGTAGCATCCTCTACCTTCTCTATAAAGTCCTCTTTTTTACAGCTATCTCCTGCCGCAATTACAACTTCCTTTGCAATTATAACCGGACTTTCAGTATCTTCTACAGTTAACAGGGTTGTATTTATATTGCCGTTTACCAAAAACTGTACAGGATATTCTCCGGTTTATCAAGAGGATATCCTTAAGCGGAGTTACCATCTTGCAATTGATAAGAGGTATATGGTGGCTTAGCAAAAACTCATAAATTTCGGGATTCTTATAAAAATCTGTCTGCTTAAGGTCTGGTGTACCCGCCTCAACTGTCATTACTGACTTAAGAGGAGCAGTTATAAATGCTGATAGTCCCAACAAAATAAGGAGTATCACAGCTTACACCAGAAATTATAAGATTTCTTTTTAATTTACTCATAATTTAGCCAATTACATCAGACATACTGTACTTTCCTGCGCTTTTACCACTTAGGAACTTTGCCGCACTCATAGCACCTTTAGCAAATATGGCTCTGGAATACGCAGTATGCTTAATCTCAATAACTTCATCAGTTCCCGCAAATATAACTTCGTGCTCTCCTACTATGGTCCCACCTCTTACCGCTGAGATACCGATTTCATTTCTTTCTCTCTTCTTCCTTACCTTACTTCTGTCAAGATTATAAGAAATATCATCAAGCTCATCCTTCATCACATCAGCCAGTGCAAGGGCAGTACCACTTGGTGCATCAAGCTTCTGATTGTGGTGCTTTTCAACTATCTCTATATCAAAACCGTTTTTCATAAAGTGTCTTGGTGACATTTTTAAGAGTTTAAGAAGCACGTTTTATACCAAGTGACATATTAGCTGATACAAGGACAGCTGACTCCTTGGCAAGATTTTCAACCCTGTCAAGCTGAGCCTCAGAAAGTCCTGTAGAACAAAAGCACCAGCGGTGTATGGGTCTTTTCACAATAATCTAAGTAAGCTATCGATGGCTGATGCAGTGAGAAAAATCTATAATTACATCTGCAGTTTCTTTTTAATTCATCAAAGCTCTTGTATACAGGATAGTCATTCTTAGCCTCACCGGAAGGCTCAATTCCTGCCACCACCTTCATCTCTTCATCTTCTGCAATCAAGCCCGAGAGCATCTGCCCCATCCTTCCATTGCAGCCATGTAATATAACTTCAACCATATCATTCTCCTTTTTCTCTATACTCTATGGATACCACCTTATCTTTTGCAAATATAAAGCTTAGCTCCATTACACCCTTTTTATAGATATACTCACTTAATTTTTTTCTTTTTAGTTCCGTAGACCTCTTCAACATCTTTTCTGCTTTTTCCTATGTATATGCCTTCTGCCGTCTGAACGCTGTCATCTGTCAAAAGAACTGACATAAGCTTATATGGTCCCTTTTTACTCTCAGCGTGAACAGTAAGTGTGAAACCGCTGTAGGTATATACCTTATCCTCTCCCTGCATAGCACAGCTTGGTGCCTCAAAGGTATCAGACTTTGCGTCAAGCTTATTTATACTGTCTGTTGGATCTTCTCCTATGACAAATTCGGTATCATCTGCAATAAATACATAACCTTTGTCTTTAACCTTCTCAACCAGAGAATTGATATTATTCGCAAGTTTACCATCCTCTGGCTTACAGCCTGTAAACAAAGCTAATACTCCAATACATAGAAAAAGCATAATCATACTTTTTGTTTTTTTGAATTTTGGCATATTTTTCCTTTCATCACCAGCTTCCCTGACGCTTACTTCACCTGTAAACAGTGCTTCCTTCCGCCTTCCTCATATTCTACCAGTAATCTTGCCTCATCGTCAACTCCATACGCTCTTGCCTTTTTCTTACCCTCAGGAGTGATAACAAAGATGTCTTTATCTAATAAAATCTGGTGCTTCTTATAACTCTCCATAAAGCTATGCTCAGGCAGTTTCTCATAGTAGTTAAAATAATGCTTAACTATCGCCGCGGATAGCCTGCTCATCACTCCTTTTGGAGGTTCTTCATCATCATAGACAAAGCCTGCTATATCCTTTAATTCATCTGGGATATCTTCTTCGGATGGCTTTGTAATATTCACTCCAATACCTACAACAGCGTAAGAGAGCCTGCCATTTTCCACATCTGTAGCTGCCTCTGTAAGTATACCGCAGATTTTTCTGCCATCAAGGTAGACATCATTCACCCACTTTATGCCGGTGTCTCTTCCTGTCACCTCTCTTACCGCCTCTACCACAGCAACTGCGGCTATTGTAGTAAGGAGCATAGCCTCTCTGTAGTCCATATCAGGATGAAGTAATATACTTAAATAAATCCCATTTTTAGGGGAAAAGAAATTTCTGCCAAGCCTTCCTCTGCCCTCTGTCTGCCTTTTGGCAATAATAACCCTTCCTTCAGGTTCACCTCCTGCCGCCATATCCTTAAGTATGGCATTAGTTGATGTGACCTCATCCCTTACTTCCGCTTCAATCCTAATCTTCCCTTTATAGCCATTTTCCTTACCAGTAAGCTCCTCCATGACACTCTCAGTAGAAAACACATCAGGGCTTTCAATAAGCTCATAGCCCCTGTTACTCACCGAGCTAATATCATACCCCTTTTCCTTAAGTGCCTTAATATGCTTCCACACAGCAGCCCTGCTAATACCCAGCAATTCCGCCAGTCTCTCTCCGGAAACAGCCTTACCCCTACTCTCCTCAAGCAGTTCAAGAACCCTATCCTCAGTCCTCATACATCCCCCTTACACCACAAATTAAAACAATCCTATCCTCTATATATCCTAAGTTCCTTATACTCTAAATAATCACAGCCCATATTCAGTATATCGTAATTCCCTCATCTCTAATTAAGCACAGCCTTACGTGTTGCTCCTTTTGCGTCTCTGTTTGGACGGTAACCGTAACTGCCGTCTGTAAAAAGTGGCTCATAGATTGGAACTAACTGTTGTGTTATCGCCTGTTGAAGTGTACGGTCTATCACTGTTGGTATGCTAGCTTTCGCACACCACCATCTAGTTTTTAGTCCGTCCCAGTACCAGTACCAGAGAAATATAATTTGTAGATCTGTAATTATTAAATCTATCATATAGATTTTTGGTTTAAAATCATTTTCTATTTTTATTTTAAAAATTGTCCCATTATCCTTTAATATTGAAACAGGTTCAAAATCATTGTTTTTCAATAGTAATTTTTTTCGTATTTTTTTATTTAAAGATATTTATTTCTTGCTTATATTAAATGCATTAGGCTCAAACGTAAATATTTCATCATCTAAATATCAACCGAAAAATGGGTACAGAGTTATTATCGAAAAGTGGTCCACAAATACTAAACTAATTGACCACGTTTTTAATTTGATTTTGAATGCATTTTAAATTCAAATGGATTCAGATGTATTTTCCTATAAAGCTTACGTGCTCTTCCATATTGTTTTTTATTTTATTAAAAATATCCAAATGAATTTCGTGAGTAAAATTTTTCCATTAAAATATCATAGCTATCATCAAAAAAATCTTTTTATGCTTTTTAGCACCCATATCTGCCATTATGTATATGATATAAATCCCTTTGTAAAATCTCTTTGGTAACCAAAGGATCACCTGCTGAATAGACATTATCTGGCTGAAACCAAGATATAGTTCGTCCTTTACAGAATAACTTTGATAAATTATTTTTACATCTTCGTCCTCTTTCAGGATTATAAAATGATTGCCTGTAGATAAGAGTTTCCCAAGCAATGATGACATTTTATTTATACACATTATTGCAGTATTTTGGGTCATTTTGTGCAGGGCTTAGAGTATATTAGCGATTTCAGTTAAGTTTACAATTCCACGGTGATAATCTTCTTCTCTATTATTGTAAGCATTTATTATAAACAATGGACTTAATTTTTTTCTTTTTAATTCTTTTTATCATTATCATCTAACTTGCATTGGAATATATTTTAATTCCCCTACGCTTTCTCCTTTGGTTGTGTATTCACCAATTCTCTTGTTTATAACAAATTCTGCTTTTTATGCCATTAAGCTTTTTAAAATATCATCTGATTTTTATTTCAAATAAATAACCTGAGCTCTCAGCTACAATTGATAAGTTTGTAGATTCGTAGCCTTCTTCATAATGCTTAGCTTTTTTTCTTAGTTCTACCTCTTTATCAATAAGTTTCTCGCAATCATTAAAAACATTTTCTATAATATTTGATACTTGTAGATTATCAAGAACCTGTCTTGAGAAAGCGATAAAACTTAGCATCGCAATTATGGAATAAGCAATTCCGAAACTTCCAGCGACAACATGTTGGTCTGGAGCAATATCTTGCAATAATAGGATACTGATTACTGAATAGAAAAAACCACTGACAAATATACCATATAAACCAAGAACTCCGGTCCTATCTATGAAACTCTGAAGCATCCTAGGGTGATATGTTACTGCTATATTTATTAAGTACAGTGACAATAATTGTAAAACTAAAAAGTACTTATAGTCAAAAATATTCCAGATAAATTAGAAAGGAAATCTACCGAAACTTCCAACCGACAACAATAGTTGTTTTGGGAATATAAGATTTAATTGCAATATATTGATGATCAAAAATCCAGGTAACTAAAAAGAAGCGCCACTGTTACAATTAAAAATCTTGACATCCTTAAATAATTTTTATGATTAAAAACCACAATTTAATTTTTGATAACATACATCAATCCTCCTGTTTTAAATATTTTAATTATTGGACTATATTATCATATAATTGATCTTTATCCAATCTGAAATATTTCGACAAGTCTAGAACTACCGCATATGTGTAGCCCTGTTCAGGGTCGCCCTCGACACCCTTGCTTTCGGCGCATCCTTCCCACTACCGGGCGGATTCGGGACTTTAACCCGTTAGAAACGTGCGCCGCTAAGCTACTACAGAAAAAAAGGCTTGCACATACCCGCAAACCTTTCCCCAATATCTTCTATCCATTTCCAACTTAATTCTTCTTTACACCCAGCTCTACATTCTCACCGTTGATGTTCCACTCCTTAGTATAACCATCCAAAGAGCCGGTTACAATCTCGGTCGCCATTACATCAGTAAGTATGCTCTCTTTAGTTGCCTGCATAAGAGCCTCGAGCTTCTCATTACCTTTAGCATATACAGTAATCTTGTCCATCACCTCGAAGCCTGCTTCCTTACGCATAGTCTGAATCTTGCTTATAAGCTCTCTTACAAAGCCTTCCTCAATAAGCTCAGGAGTAAGCTCTCTGTCAAGAACCACTGTTATTCCATTCTCTGACTGAGTCTCAAAGCCCTCAACCTGTACGGCCTCATAGAGAAGGTCATCCATAGCAAGCTCTTCATCTACTCCGCCTACATTAAGCACAGTCTTGCCAGTTTCTTTAAGCTCTGTCATTACCTTAACACCATCCACATTGGCAAGCACTTCCTTAAGTGCATTAAGTCTGCTTCCAAATCTCTTGCCAAGGGTTCTAAGCTGTGGCTTAAAGGTGTAACCGCTAAACTTGCTTACATCATCAAGCATTGTTATATTCTTAACATTTGAACTCTTCCTTTATGATGTCCATATACATTTCAGGAAGAACATTCTTACCTGTTGCAAAGTTCACATACATATTGCCAATAGGCTGACGGTTCTTTATATTCTGCCTCATTTCTGCCTGCGTCCAAGCACAACTATCTCAAGCACCTTTTTCCATATTCTCCTCAAGCTCTTTGTCAATGTGGCTTTCATCAACCTAGAGGAAGTCGCACAGATGTATGCTCAAAGGAGCAGTCTTGTCTATACTTCTAACAGGGGTTCTGATATATCTCCTCCGTCATAAAAAGGAATCATAGAGTACTGCAGCCCTTGCTTATCTCTACAAAGGGCTGTATAAAGAGTAAAAGTAAGCATTTATCTTATCCTGCTCCATTCCCTTTGCCCAGAAACAGTTACAGCAGCGTCTTACATACCAGTTACTCATCTCATCTACAAAGTTAAGAGTGCTTTTGCAGTCTCAAGTATGCGGTAGTTATCAAGGTTCTCCTCTACAGCCTTTATTGTAGAGTTAAGCTTTGAGAGAGCCACTTGTCCATAACTGCAAGCTTGTCATACTCAAGCTTATATTTGGTTGCGTCAAATTCATCTATATTTGCATAGAGCACAAAGAAAAGCATAGGTATTCAAAGTGTGTCATAAACTTGCTCTGTCCCTCAGTTACAAGCTTGTCTGAGAAACGGTTTTGGAAGCCAAGGTGCACTGTTAGCATAGAAATACCAACGGATTGCATCGCACCATACTGCAAGTGCATCAAAAGGATCACTGCATTTCCTTAGATTTACTCATCTTCTGTCCGTTTTCATCAAGAACGTGTCCAAGCACGATGACATTCTTGTAAAGGGCTTCATTGAAAAAGAAGTGGACTCAGCAGAAGTGAATAGAACCAGCCTCTGGTCTGGTCTACAGCCTCTGAAATGAAGTCTGCCGGGAACTGCTTCTTAAAGAGTTCACATTTTTCAAACGGATAGTGATACTGTGCATAAGGCATGGCTCCTGAATCAAACCAACAGTCAATAACCTCCAGGTACTCTGCATTTCCTTACCGCAGTCCGGACACTTTATGGTTACCTTGTCAATAAATGGCGGTGAAGCTCAATATCATCAGGGCAGTTATCACTCATTTCCTTTAGCTCTGCCTTGCTTCCTATAACGTGTACCTTGCCACTCACAGGTCCAGGGCAGGAAGAGAGTATCCCCAGTATCTGTTTCTTGAAAGTCCCCAGTCCTGTACGTTCTGGAGCCAGTCCTTAAATCTTCTTGCTCTACTTTCCAGGTATCCAGTTTATCTTAGCATTGTTTTTAAGCAGAGTCATCTCTTACGCAAGTCATCTTGATAAACCATAGTCTCTTTTGTGTAGTAAATAAGAGGACTGTCACATCTCCAGCAGTGAGGATATTCGTGTTCAAACTTAGGCGCATCAAAAAGCAGCTTTCTGTCTTCCTAAGTCCTGAAGCACTAGAGGATCCGCAGCCTTGATAAACTTGCCTGCAAAGGGTGTCCTCAGTAAGCTCACCCTGTTCATTAACAAACTGCTACAAATGGAAGGTCATACTTTCTTCGATTCTGGCATCATCCTCACCAAAGGCAGGGAGCAATATGAACTATACCGGTACCATCTGACATAGTAACATAGTCATCCATAACTACGTAGTGACTCTTTTGTTCTGTCTTCTTTGCAGCCTCACTCCTGCACGGCAAAAAGTGGTTTCCATACTCACGTTTTTCAAGGTCTGAACGCCTTGTATCTCTCAAGGATTTCATAGCCTTTATATCTTCAGACGCTAAGTGGACCAGAATCTTGTCTAAAAAGTGCTTCTGCCATATAGTAGTATATCCGTCTGCCGCGCTTAACGCTTTACATAGCTCTCCTCCGGTTCACACAAGAGCTACGTTGGAAGGAAGTGTCCAAGGTGTGGTTGTCCATCTCTAGAAATATGCATCCTCAACCCTGCCTTAAATCTAACTGCTGCAGAACGCTCCTTTACATTCTTATAGCCCTGTGCAGCCTCGTGAGAAGGGGAGGTACCGCAGCGAGGGACAATAAGGTACTATTTTATGGTATTTATATAAAAAGGCACTTTTTCCATATTTCTTTTTAACGCCCACCACTCTGACTCAATGAAATCATCGTGATAGGTAACATAAGGGTTGTCCATATCTGCAGAAGCCTACCGTTCCTGAAGTCTTTCACATTCCCTTAAATTTCCATACAGATTCCTTACATTTCTCAATGAAGGCTCCATACCATACTCTTCTATCTGCTCTTTGCCGTTTAAGCCAAGGGCTTTTCTACCCTCTATCTCTGCAGGAAGTCCTCGGTGTCAGCCGCTTTTCTAGGCACTCTATAGCCCTTCATAGTCTTATAGCGTGGAATCATATCCTTAATTACTCTGGTTTCAACCTCTCCTATATGTGGCTTGCCATTGGCATGGGAGGACCATCAAAGAACATATAGGTGGAGCATCCTTCCCTACTCTCTATAGATTTTTCAAAAATCTTGTTATCATTCAAAATTTAAGCGTACCTTTTCACGGTCTACAAAGTTCATATCAGTTTTTGACTTCTCTGTACACTATAATTCCCTCTTTCCATCAAAAATGTAGGGGCAAAAGAACTGCCTTTCTATAGTAAATTATATTTAAGCTTTTTGTCAATCTTTAAGACTAACAACCTTTCATTTTATTTTCATTTTTATTAGATATTATCCTACTTCCACTAACTTAGACGCTATCTCAGCATAGCTTTGCCCTACCCTGAAGTTCAACTGTTCCGACTTTTATCCTTGTTGAATAGCATTGCTTACGAGATATCTGTTGAACTTGGCACTATCATCTATAATACCTAGAGCTTTAAGCGAGTGATGCTCTCTCTCTGATGTCATACCTACAGAAACCGTAAAACTAACCTTGCTATATGCCACGCTTGGTTTTGAGGGAACTTCTTTAACCTGCTTTGGCTTTGGTTTAGCCTTTTTAGTTACCTTTTTATTTTTGGTGTCCTGGACTTGGACTTTGTGGTCTCAGTGTTACTGTTTTTGGGTATCTGAGGTTTTAGCCTCTCACTAGCTGTGGAGTTTCCACCTGCAGAGTTCCTGCTTGTGCTGTTCCTTGCTTGAAGGCTCTGCTTTAGCATTTCCGGTTTTCAGCATTGCCGAGTATTATCTCCTGTGGCAGTTCCTTCTTCTTTGGTCTTATTTCCTTCATCTGAGGTTTGCTCGGTTTCTCCACTTTCTTCACTGGGTGTATTGCTTATTGTTGAAGACGTATTTGACACTTTATCTTCTGTCTTAGATGTACTGCCTTCAACCTTTGATGCATTTTCATCCACCTTGATATCAGAGAGATTAGGCATCTTATCCTTCAGTGAATTAAGCTCCTTCTCCTGAAACTCGCTTACCGTCATCATACCAAGCTCTCTGGCTTTTGCCTGATTTCATCATCACTAAGAGCCTTATTAGACTTCCCATATACAAAATACATAATAGCAGCCATTAAAATAGCACCAAGCCCTATTCCTCTTAGCATATATTTTAACTTCACCTATGCTTCCTCCATTACTTACCGTATAATCCAAGTATCAGCTGCACTTCACCCTGTCCCATACCTAATTCCTTGGATATTTCCATTACAGATTTGCCTTCAGAATGCATTTTTAATATCTTATCATTGGTGGATAGTTCCTCAGTAAGTTCAGGGCTAAGGTCAATCTCATCAATTTCTTCTGGTAATCTCAGGAACCTCTGCATCATAAAAATGTCCCTCTCATCTGTGTCAAAAGATATCATTTATATCAGACGGAATGTCCTCTACCTCTTTCTTCATCTTTACCAGATTCTTAGCCTGAGCAGGGACTTCAGCAGGCTTTATGGCAGCTCTTGCCTGTTCAATACCCGGTAGGCACTCTGCGAGACTTTCTCCTGCTTTTGACTTCCACAGGAGCCACAGGCTTTGCTATCACAGTCTGCCTTACCTCTTTGACCTTAATCATCTTATCATCAAGATCGTTGTTAAGGGCTTTAATCCGCTCTTCTTCTCTCTCAAGCTCGTGTCTTAAGCCATCAATCTTAGCGGAGAAGTCCTTAAGATAATCACTCTTTTCATTAAGCATATCATAAGAGAATATAACTTCCTTATGGTTTCTGCTCGATTTTCTCCATCAATTGTCCACTCATATCATTGATTGCAAGCATCTTATCATTGGCAATCTCGGACATCTTGTCAGCAAAGCCTCCAAGTTTGTCCTCAGAAATAGCTGAAAGCTTCTCAGAAAAGCCCTTCTCAACGCGCGTCATCACCTTTTTGACGCTGTCTTCACTAAGTGCCCTCCCTCGTATCTCTTCCGCAATCTTTTCTTTCTCGTGATTATCAATGTCGGCCTTTTCTTTTATAAAGAAACTGGCGCCTATCATCTACTCCAATTATAAGACATATTATTACTATAATATCCATACACCCTCACTTATAATTTTATGTCTATTGTCCTTCCGGAAGTTTCAATCATCTTGTCCCATAACTCAGAAAAATATTCATCATCATCTTCGGTCTTCTTTTTCTCTTTCTTATCCTTGTCGACGTAGTATTCGTTATTACCTTTTCTCTGGGATCAAAGCCATAGTCCTAAGTGCTGCATTATCAGCTTCATTGGTTCTTGTAAAGCTTTCTGTCAGCCTGAGCATTCACCTCATGAGTTAAAAACCTTTGTTCCGCAGGTATCCTATTCTCCTCTGCTGTCCTGTGAATCGATACCTCCTGACTACAGTTAGGCATCAGATAATTATCAATATGTTTTGAATGGGCATAGCTACACCTCGCTATCCTAGTACATATGCCTTGCTATGACGTCAGCCCCATCCCTGACAAATCTAACGTTCTTAACAATCTCCCTCACATAAAAGGTGGCATCTGCAACCACCTTCACTCCCCGGATATCCAAGTTTCCTACTTCTATCTACCGCCATCCTGTGTGTTGATTTCTTCCTGCACGGCAGCAAACTCTTCCTGCATGGTTACAATATCCTCGCTATCCTTTTTATATTCCATTGCAAGAATCTTAAACTGAGCCAGCTTGTCAGGAGGCAGCTTACCATCACTTTGAAGCTTTCTTCTATATAGATCAATTGACTTACTTGATACGTCCATTCTCCGGACTGTCTCTTCGATTTTATTTTGCAAAGTCTTAAACTTAACCAGCAAAGTCGGATCCACACCCACTTCCATATTGGTCTTTGTCCCCATTTCAGAACCTGCATTTTTAACTCTGATTAATGTCTCTGACCTTATCGTTCCTCCATTTACATAGCCCTTCTTGCTATTTACTATGACATCTCCTTTAGCAGATACATCACTATGTATAATGGCGTCAGCCATCACGTAGCCACCGGAATTCACCGTGGTATTCTCTAAGAACTTAGCCACAATATTGCCGCCGGACTTAAGTATTCCCTTACCCATCCCACGGATACCACGCTTAAGTATAATCTTACCTCCGGCTACTATTTCAACGCCTTCGGCAGTTCCTCCTATGACAACATCTCCTGTAGCATTAATCTTCAGTCCGTTTATGACATTGCCCTTCACCTCTACATTGCCATCATAGTTGATATCGCCTGTAGATAAGTCCACGTCTTCCTTTACTACAAATATATTGGATACCTTGACTCTTTTCTCGTTATCAAGTATTGCGTGTCCGGAAATATTGCATATAAAGGTGAAAGCCCATCCTCAGATAAGGTTATGTCTTTACCATATTTGAGCACAAGCTTTTCCACATAGACGGCTTAATAAGCCTTCCTCTAACATCAGTCCCGGGTGTACCTTCATCTTCTTTGATAAGCTCTGCAAAGCTCATCACCTGCCTCTACACTTGCAATAATATCCGAGGTCAAAGAGTCCACAGAGCCATCCTCTTTTTCCTTAGGCTTTGCCCTGTAAGTCAGTATTGAATTTATAAATAATCTTGGCATCATCTCACGTCTATGGGTGCTTTACCTCTTGCCATAATATAATCTGTACAGTACTGCTTATTGTTCATATAGCTATCTACCGCAGATTCAATTATACCAAATTTAACTCCATTAAACTCAAGGTCCTTTAACAAATCCTCCTTATGCATAATCCTACCTCCTGTTGAAGGTGGTATAAACCTGCATACAGCCTTCATTCCGTCATCTGAGATATCGACTATCATCTTTCTCAGCCTCAGGATAGAGTCTTTTCGGTATTTGTCTTAAATATAAACGGCTCCTTAGCCTCCATGTACCGCCTTTGAAAATTCTTTATAGTCCCATCTCAATGCTATGAGAACCAAGATAACTTGACAATTCATCAAGATTTAGCGGTGCCCCACCCTCACGGGGCCGAAAATACTTGATATATACCGCATCCTTAATAAGCATCTGAAAAAAAGCATTCTTATAAACCATATACCCACTCCCTGTAATATTCCCCGTGTAATCCATCTATAATCCTAAGTATATGGTTAATCTCTGTATACTAAAGGATATTTTTATGAATAACCGTCCTTACATTGCTCTTGTAAAAAAATATCCATCGTAATCGCTAGCTTATCCTTAAGCTTAGTAAGCGCATATAGTATGTAGCTGAGATACTCTTGACTCAGATACAGAGCACTAACTTATTTCTTTTAGGGTAAGCTCCTCATAGTAATAAAGGGCAATAACCTTTTGTTCTTTCTCAGTTAGCCCTTCTATTGCAGTCGCCAGAGATTCTTTAAGCTCTTCCTTTTCCACAGCCTCCTCAGGCTGCACATAGCTTGATATTCCAAGCTTGCTGCCTGAGTGTCGGCAACAGATCGCTACCCTGTTCAGGTGGTCATCCAAGTGATATAACACCCGACATGCCTACCTGACTCTGCCAATTCATCTTGCTCCTCGACAGATATGCCAGCTCTCAGCTATCTCCTCGTCAGTAGCCATTCTGCCATATCTCTCTTCAATAGCACGCTCAGCGGCTTCTAACTTTTTCTGGCGCTGACGGGTAGTTCTGGGAATCCAGTCCATCTTCCTAATCTGGTCAAGAATTGCACCCTTAATTCTAAGGCTGGCATATGTCTCAAATTTGACTCCTTTTACATAGTCAAACTTATCTATTGCATCTATAAGCCCAAAAACGCCATATCACCAAGTCATCATACTCTACATTGTAGCCGAGATACATAGACATACGTCCTGCTATAATTTTAACTAAGTTTGCATATTCAACAATAAGTTTTTCCCTTATTTCCTGAGTCGGTTTTTTGGCATATTGCTCCCATAACTTCATCCCAACTTTTTCCTCTGCCATAAACAACTCTCTCCTCTATATGCTTATTTTAGTTCGCTTGATTACCTTCGTCTTCGTTATCAGCCTTCTCTTCTTCTTTATTTTCTTCCGTCTCAGCCTGCTCTTTGGCATTTGCATTAGCATTTGCAGTTTTGTCATTCTCCATATTAATTATCTTAATAAGAGCCTTCTTTGTAAGACTTCCGATAATCAAAATATAATGAGTACAGCTAATAATATTTCAAGACTACTGCAGGGTTTCGTATCTGTTATATATACATATAAATATCGTAATAGCACCTGCTGACAACATAATTGTAGCAGGTAAATATCTATATTTCATATCTCTTTGCTTCCCTTACCCACAGCTTTTTATCAAAAAGTACTCCGGTTGAAGAGTAAAACTCAATAGTCCTACCGTAATTCAAACCGGTGTCAGAAGCAACAATAGGTATTCCAAGGGCTTTTAGCTTAGTCTTAACTGCCTCAACATTTCTATCTCCTACTCTTAGCATATCGTTGGAGTTCGAAAAAGCAAACATCTGAGCTCCACCTGCAATTTTTGCAATCATAGAAGATTTCCTTGCACTAAGGATATCATTTGTTTCAATAGTTCGTCAAAGCCCTGTATCAGCAAATTTGGCTATATTACTATTATTGGCAATCTTAGTACTGTCAGGAAGCATACAATGCAGCATACCACTGACTTTAGTGGTCTTATCATATACAACAGCTCCAACACAGGAACCCAGTCCCAGCGTTGTGAGGTTATCCGGAGCCTTACAAACTTTAAGGTCTCCCATTCCGACTTTTATCATTTTTTCCATAATAAACCTAATCCACAGGCAGCCTTCTAACTGCCTGTGGCTCTCTAAACTTTTATTGTATTAGAATCACAAACCAAGAGATGTCAATATCTTATTGTACGAATCCAAGGTAGGTGTAAGGATGAAATAACCGGTAACATCGTTATCATCCTCCATAAACTGGGATTCAATCAACAATGCCTTGTCGCCAAGCTTGCCAAATTCAATAGCCGGTACACTTAGTATAGCACCTGCCATATCAATGGACAAGTATGGAATTGACTGATTTATTTTTAACTGTGTCATTGAGGACAATGACGATATGTAGGCACCAGAGATAATGTTACCAAGCTCCTTGAGAGCAGATAGTGACATTTCATCAAGCTCTGCATCCTCAGGTGTGGTACCTCTAGTACTTCCAAAGAGAATGTCCACCAGTCCAAAGGCTGATTTTTGTTTTCATCATAAACATCATCATTCCGTCAATATCCTCGTCAAGTGTGACAAGGATACCAACTACTATTGTCTCAGCCCCGCCCATTATTTCGTGCAGCTCTTCAAAGCTAAGAAGGTCTACCTTAGGAACATTCATATCTACTTTTGTATTTAGCATGCTTGAAAGGGCTGTAGTAGCGTTACCTGCTCCTATATTACCTAACTCTCTAAGGACATCAAACTGCATTCCTTCAACATTATTTAAATCAAAATTTGCCACCCTGGTACCTCCAAAATTATGCCAATTCCTTATCCTTTTCCTTATCCTTTTCCTTATCCTTTTCTATGATGACATTCTGCATGTTAAGTAAAGAAATAAGTGCATCGTGAGCTCTTCCAACGCCTATAAGGTACTTGGCTTTCTCGCTGTTATTGCTGTTAGAAGGCTTTTCAATCGAATCATCGGCAATGGTTACTACCTCTTTTACCTCATCAACAAGGATGCCGATTGAACCGCCCAGCTCTTCAAGCTTTATTATAATGATTCTTGTAGCATTTGTAAATTCATCATCTGAGAGTCCAAATTTGAGTCTAAGGCTCATAACAGGGATTACTTCACCTCTAAGGTTAATGATACCCTTGAAATAAGGCTGTGACTTAGGTACTCTAGTAATTCTGGTCATTCTTACAATGTTATCTACAAAACTAATATCTATTCCATACTGCTCTGTTCCGAGCTTTGTAACTATATACTGTTTAGCTTCTACCTCTAAACTTCTTTTATCCATGAGTTTATACCCCTTTTCATCCGGACTAAAGTAATACATTTTGCATCCAAGATAAAGTGCAACTTCACCATCACCAAGTATGGTAGAGCCACTTATAAAGCTTAGGAGTGCTGATGTATTTTCCAATTGACTTGATAACGATTTCCTGCTGTCCTATAAAGGTAATCAACTACAAGACCTGCAAGCTTGTCAGCCTTTCTTACAATTACTATCACAATGTTGTCGTTATTAGCCTCTCTCCGGAACATCAGAAGTGTATCAAGCCTGATAAGAGGGATAACAGTACCACGAAGGCTGATTACCTCTTTAGACTGAACGTACTTAATATCGTCCTTTTGTAACTTCTTCTATTGTCTGAATACTTCCAAGAGGTATAGCATACTTCTCAGTGCCAAGCTCTACCATAGCGCCTGAACAATAGCAGAGTGTAAGTGGAGTCTGATAGTAAAACTGCTTCCTGCTCCACGCTCTGTCTTACACTCAATGGTACCGCCAAGAGATTCAATGTTAGTCTTAACAACATCAAGATCAACTCCTCGTCCTGACATCACTTACCTTATCCGCAGTAGAGAAGCTGGGTGAGAATAATGTTGCTATAGCTTCTTTATCTGTTATTGTATCAATCTGGTCAGCGAACAAGTCCTCTTTCAACCATCTTTTCTTAACTTTTTCTACATTGATACCGGCACCATCATCACGTACTTCTATAACTACGTTGTTTCCTTCCTGATAAGCATCGAGGAAGATTGAGCCTACCTCAGGCTTACCAAGACGTACTCTCTCTTCGTTTGACTCAAGACCGTGGTCGGCTGAGTTACGGAGAAGATGCATAAGAGGATACCTATCTCATCTACAACTGTTCTATCAAGCTCAGTATCCTCACCTGTCATGTAGAGTTCCATCTTCTTGTCAAGCTTCTTTGAGAGGTCTCTGATCATACGTGGGAACTTCTGAACTGTACTTTCAATAGGTACCATCCTTACCTTCATAACTGTCTCATGAAGATTGGTGGTAACAGTTCCAAGATATTCAATCTGCTCATTAAATGCAGACATATCTCCACTGTCTCTCTTATCTGTTGCGCTCATTGAGACAAGACCGTTCTTAGCTATAATAAGCTCGCTCACCTGATTCATAAGGCTGTCAAGCTTCTCAATATCCACACGGACTGAACGGCTAACCACTGGCTTTCCTTTTCCCTTAGCCTTGCTTGCATCCTGCTTTGCAGCAGGTGCAGCAGCTGTGGCTGCAGCAGCAGGAGCAGCGGACTTAGGAGCCTCTTCCTTCTTAGGGCTCATCCAGCCTTTTTAGGTTCTTCAGCCTTAGACTCATCAATAGCCTCAATCACAACATCTTCTATTTCTGGAAACGTTCTGTATAGCTGCTCTAACTTCGCTCTCAGTCTCCTTTGTTAAGAAAATAAGACTGAAGTCAAAATCAAATTTTTCATCTTCAATTTCCTGAACACTAGGATTAGATATAATAATCTCACCAATTTCTTCAAGAGCCTTAAACACAAGGAAAGCTCTTGCAGCCTTCAGAAGACAAGACTCCTGAATATACACGGTAGCACCGAACACATTCATATTGTCATCAAATGCTTTCTTTGTTACACTCTCCTCAACTTGAATAATTTGATATCATGAAATTTTTGCCTTGGCATTGGTCTCTGCTGACTCTTCAGTAGCTGTAGCAGCTGCTGAAGTAGTTGCTGCAGGTGCAGAGGTTGCTGCAGGAGCCGCAGGCGCTTCGCCGCCTCCACCATTTAAGAACTGGTTGAGTTCATTTATAATTGCCTCATTGTCATTATCTCCCTCATCAGAGTTTCCTGAATCAAATCAAGATATTCTGAATAGCATCAAGTACTCTAAAAGAGTATCTACGAGGCTGTCGTTAACCTTCATTTTTCCTTCACGAACTGCGGAGAACACATTCTCCATATCAGTGTGTAGGCGCTGCATTCTCTTAAATCCATGGTTCCTGCCATACCCTTTAAGGGAATGTGCGGAACGGAATATTTCTGCAATTGCATCGCTGTTGTCCGGCTCTTTTCAAGAACCATAATCTGATCAGCTTAAAACCTGAATATGTTCCTTAGTCTCGTCTACGAAAAATATCCAAATATTGACTTGTATCCATTTAATGTACCCTCCCGTCGCTTTTTACTATAGCATCGGCAATCTGATCTAATGGCAGAACTTCATCTACAAGTCCCTTCAGCTACCATCATGTCATACAGTACACTGTACTATCAGCTCATCACTAGGCTATAACATAAACATTGTTAGTTTGTTTCAATTGTTTGATTCCGGCTGTTCCCATCTGCTCCCATCCCGGTTAGTACCACACAGACAATCTTGTCTACGCACTTCCATAAAAGGGATTCATACATGATGTCGGCACAAAGGTCTTGGTACTCCTCTTGGAGGATCTTTTTCAAGAAAATAAAGCTTTCGCCTGACTGTTCTTTAATTCTAGCTGATATCACTCCCTTTTGCAATGTAGAGCTGATTTTCCATTAGCCTGTCGCCATCATCAGCTTCTTTTTACATTTACCATACTTGATTCCTGAAGTCTGTCCGCCCAGAGTTTTTGTAAAAAGCCCTTCCGGCATATGCTGTACTATCAGCATCGACGCACCTATTTTATGCGGAAGCAAAGGGAATCAGAGTCTGAAGTGCTTTAGGACCACCAGTTGAACAGGCAAGAGCAATAAGCGTCTTTCCGTTTCCCTGCACCCTAACCTTTTTAGGATAGACAAATTCTTTAGCCACTTTAACAGCCTTCATCTTATCAGATGCATTAGCATCCTTGTCTGTGAGAAGCAAAGCCTTTGTCGCTGCTTCAAGACTATCGATTAGATTGTTCTTAAATACTCTTCCCTTACCTTAGCATAGCTGTCAGGTTTTGAGAACAAAAGTCAAACGCACCTAATTCCAAAAGCCTTGATAGTTTCAGATGCTCCTTCTTTTTACAAAGTACTCACTACAATTACAGGAATTTTATTTTTTTACCCTTACCAGCTCACTGATAACTCAAGCCCGTTCATCTTAGGCATATTGATATCTAAAAGATTACCGCATCATAGTTTCCCTTGTTAGTAAGAAGCAGGGTTCAATCCTTCCAGTATCACGAGCAATATCTTTAACCTGAAATCTCTTATCGGATTTTTATTATATCAGATAGTACCCTTCTTATGAGTGCAGAGTCATCAATTATCAAAATTTTTCATTTTCAATACCTCTTAATTACAAACGGGCATCAAAAGTGATTTCTATAACAGCTCTTTACGCCTGTTTCTACGTTCTTCTTCGAATACAAACCCTAACTATTGTATCCTCGATATCTCCCTCATCCCCATAAACTTGGTTTCTGATTTCGTATTTAGTAGGCGATGAGATCCGACAATTTTTCTAAATAGACCAATGACGTTCATAAGAAAATACTGTTCTTTTGAATCGTCTCCAACGTTAAATTCAATACCAAGAATGACAAGCTCATTTTTAGGTATCTCCTTATCTGACAGAAACTTCACTCCACACTCAGGTCTATTACGATACAATCTTCCCAAAGATAGAGTATTACCTGCTACCAAATCTATATATCGGCTTTTATTCTCCTGAGATTAACCTACTTTCGCCAATAAAAATCAGCTAAGTCCCTGTTTTTCCTCTTCAGTAAGTATATGATATCTGGCTCCTATCGAGCACTGAAGCCTGTAAAACTGCCTTCTCTGGCTCTTTTCAAGCTCTGTCACAAGCTTAATTATCATAACTGCAATACTTCCCTCGAAAAATCTCTCAGTAACCATCGTCCTTGCAGCCAAAATTCCAAAAAGCAGTATAAAATACACTAACTTTCTTCACCCTCTTCAAGAGGTATGGTTACTGTTTTATTCATAGGCATAGTGAAAGCTTGAATGTGATTTCATCAATCCATCTATTACCTTGCTGCTTAGAGTGTCAAATTCATCTGTATCCTTGCTTACATAAGCCTGACGAACTATATCAACTTTATCTCCTATGAAACAGAATAAGTTGCCATATATTAACTACGCCCTTTCTTTATCTGTTTAATGTTCTTCTCAAAGTCTCCGTAAATATCCCCGCAAGCCCTCTCCTCTTTGACTTATTAACAGTCTCTCCCTGAGGATCTATTATAAGCTTTGCTATATCATCTATTGCTCTTGAAGCCTGTGATTTAGGAAATGCAATAGACAGAGGCTGTTGCTTCATCACAGCCTTATTGATGTTGCTATCAGTAGGTATTCCTATTACTCTAAGAAATATTTAGAAACTTGTCCGCCACCACGCTTAGCTTCTCAAATAATTCCTTACCACTTTGATCATCATTTACCTTGTTGGCAATAAGCTTTATATGACAATGCTCTCTTGTAAACTCAGGCTGACGGTCAAGTGTCTTTAATAATGCATAGGCATCAGTTATAGATGTAGGTTCAGGTGTTGCAACCAGAAGAACCTCTGCGCTTGACATTACAAATTCCATTACATTTTCTGAAATTCCTGCACCTGTATCGATTATCACTACATCCGCCTGTCTGTCAAGCTCAGAAAGCCTTGCAGAGATTGGCAAGCTGATCTTTGGTCAGATTGGTCATCTCTCTTATGCCCAAACCTCCTGATATAAAAGCCCCACATTTTCCAGTACGCTTCGTTATAATCTCTGAGAGAGACTTTCCTCTGAACATAAGGTCAGAAAGATTGTACTGTGGTCTTATACCAAGCATTACTTCAATGTTGGCAGAGACCAAAATCAGCATCCAACACTACCACCTTCTTACCCAGTCTGCTAAGTGAAATAGCAAGGTTAATTGCGGTTTGACTTACCTACTCCACCTTTACCACTGGTTATGGTTATTACCCTCGGATAGCACAGGGACAGCATTTTTCAGCTTTAATTATATTTCTAAGATTTTGTGCCTGATCCATATTTTCCCATTCTCTTTATAGTTACGATTTATGATAACAATTGTTTTGCAATTGCCTGTGTATCCGCTGCGCTTATGTCATCCGGAACATTCTGACCAAAGGTCACATAAGAAAGGCTCGCACCCGTCTGCATCAGAATGTTGTAAATATTTCCTATAGTCCCGGTCTCATCTACCTTTGTAAAAATGAGCTTTATAATCTACTACCTCCTTATAGGTCTCAACAATCCGCATCAAGTCTCCGTACTTGGTTGTGGCTGATATACCAGATATACTTCCCTGTCTTCTTCTGGAACAGCACTAATAAGCCTCTTAAGTTCATCAATCTGCTCTATATTTTTATCTGACCTTCCTGCTGTATCCACAAGAACAATCTCGTATCTATCAAGGTCTTTCCTTGCTTCTTGTATCTCAGAAGCAGAATATACCACACTTAGCAGTATACCAAGTATATTAGCATAGGTTCTTAGCTGTTCCACTGCAGCTATCCTGTAGAGTATCGGCGGTAGAAGACCTATATTTCTCTTTTCTTTAATCTTAAAACTAGAAGCAATCTTAGCTATGGTAGTAGTTTTCCCTACTCCTGTGGGACCAAGGAAGAATACATACTAGTCTTACGGGAGCAGCTTCTGTGAGGCTAGGCTGTCCAAGCTAGGACAAGCTTCTGATATACAGCACCAGAATGCGGTCAAGCTGTGCATCCTTCTTAATTGAATTCTCTATTTCACCTGTTATTTCATTCACATACTTTTCATCTACTTCATTGCTTAAAAGCTGCTTGTATATGAGCTGCATACAGGCATTAAGCTTACTTTCCTTCTTATCCTGATTCTTGTCTGCCTGAGCGGATTCAGTATGACGTCTGCCTCAAGGCTGTCCGAAAAATCACCTATTATTTCAGACGGTTTTACCACAGCTTCTGCCGCCTTTTGAACCATCTCTTATTTCTTTGATTTTTGGAATCATTTAACTGTTTTTCAAGAAGCCCCTGAAGGTCGTTTAGCTTCTTCTCTATGCAGATACCTCATTCGCTACAGGAGGAACAGGCTTGGAACAGCCCCTTCGGTAACAGGTTCAGTTTTAGGCTTACTTTCGATGTTCTCATCAATTGCAGCAGTAACCTCCATATGGTTTACGTAAGAACCTAAAAATCCCTTTGGTGTTGTAGTCTTAATATTCATTACAACTGCATCTCCGCCAAGTTCTTCTTTTGCCAAAAGGATAGCATCTTTCTCTGTTTCGCCTTAAATTTTTAATTATCATATAGTTACCATACCTACCGATTGTAATTCAACGTTAGATTCTACCTCATTGTAAGAAAGCACTATCAGATCAGCAAAATAGTCCATGGTCAGCTTCTTGAAGTACATCCTTACTATTGGTGAGGTCATTACTATCGGAACCTTTCCTAATTTGTCGAGCTTGTCTATTTCTATCTTAAGTGAATCCATTATATTCTGTGCAACAGCAGGGTCTATGGTAAGATATGCCCCCTGCTCGGTCTGTTTTACAGAATTCATAATCTCCTGTTCAATCTTTGGATCAAGTGTTACTACACTGGTAGTCTCATTAGGAGGAAAATACTTAGTGGATATGGCCCTCTTAAGCCCCTGCCTTACATACTCCGTAAGCACATCTGTGTCGTGGGTAGTTGTTGCATAGTCTGCAAGGGTTTCGAGTATAGTTACCAAATCTCGTATCGATATACTCTCTCTTAGGAGATTTTGAAGTACCTTCTGAATCTCGCCCACACTAAGGAGTTTAGGCACCAGTTCTGATATAAGAGCCTGATCCTTATCCTTTATGTTGTCAATAAGATTCTGTACATCCTGCCTTGTAAGAAGCTCCCAGATATGTCTTCTTACTATCTCAGTAATGTGAGTAGCTATGATAGACGGTGGGTCAACTACCGTGTATCCAAGGGTTTCTGCCCTTTCACGCTGAGACTCAGTTATCCAGATGGCAGGAAGGTTAAAGGAAGGCTCAAAGGTAGGAATACCTGTGATTTCCTCTTCTACATATCCCGGGTTCATCGCCATGTAGTGGTCAAAGAGTATCTCTCCTTCACTTACAGGAACTCCCTTTATCTTAATAACATACTGATTGGGATTTAGCTGAATATTATCTCTAAGCCTTATAATAGGTACTACGCAGCCTAACTCTATGGCTATCTGCCTCCTTATCATTACTACTCTGTCAAGGAGGTCTCCACCCTGATTCACATCAGCAAGAGGTATAATACCGTATCCAAACTCTAACTCTATAGAGTCTACCTGGAGGAGTGAGTTAACATTTTCAGGTTTTCTGACTTCTTCTGCAGCCTCTTCTTCTGCAATAACCTCGGACTCTATCTCTTCTTCTCCAAGGTTCTTTGACATCTTCCAGCCTGAAAGCAGGAAGGCACAGTACATAGGAACAAATATAACTGTTGAAAGAGGTGTAGCCACACCAAAGAATATCATCGCTCCTCCAACTAGGAAAAGCACCCTTGGTATGGAGAACAACTGCTTAACAAGGATATCTCCAAGGTCTGCCTCTTTACTTACCTTCGTTACCAGTACACCTGTTGCTAAAGAAATAAGGAGGGAAGGTATCTGGGATACCAGACCGTCACCGATTGTAAGTATGGAATAGGTACTAAGGGCTGTAGTTATATCCATTCCTCTCTGCAGCACACCTAGGGCAATACCTCCCGCAAAAGTTGATTACAGAGATAATAAGACCTGCTATGGCATCTCCCTTTACGTACTTACTCGCACCATCCATTGAGCCAAAGAAAAGAAGCTTCATCCTGAATCTTCTGTCTCTTTTTCCTTTGCCTGTTCATCTGTAAGTGCACCTGTATTCAGGTCAGCATCTATAGCCATCTGCTTGCGGGCATAGCATCAAGGGTAAATCTTGCTGAAACCTCGGCTACTCGTTCAGAACACGGTTGATTACTATAAACTGTACCAAAAACAAGGATGAAGAATACGATGATACCTACTATAAGGTCTCCTCCACCCTACAGAACTGTCCAAGGTCCTACTACGTTTCCGGATCTCCCGTACGGAGGATGAGCCTTGTAGAAGAAATATTAAGCGATATTCTAAATGTTGTAGTAAAAAGCAAAATTGTAGGGAAGCTAGACATATCCAAAAAGCTTCTTTTGAAAACATTGCATTGAAAAAGCACTATCATCGCTAATCTGAAGGTTGACTGCCAACAAAACATCCAAAAAGTACGCTTGGAATGGGAATAATAAACATAACAACTGAAAGAAGCACTGAAGCCACCGATACCAAAACCGACTGTTTCCCATCTAGACACCCTCCTCTCTTTATAATCTCAGAATAATTATTAACTTATAAGTATTTCTTTATTTTTAACACTATACATAAGCCAGTACCTCCGCAACCATCTGATACAGCTCAGGCGGTATCTGGTCACCGATTTCCACGTTGTAATAAAGCATACGTGCGAGTGGCTTATTCTCAACTATTTCTATGTTGTTCTGCTTTGCTATCTCTTTGATATTTGCAGCAACATAGTCAGCTATCCTTGCAAGTACATAAGGTGCTTCAAGCAGTCTCCTTATCGTGTTTGACTGCTACAGCAAAAATGTGTGGGGTTAGTATACTAACCACATCCGCCTTAGGCAGATCCTGCATCATTCGCCTTCTGGCCCCTCTCATCTTCTGCCTAATCCTGGCTAATCTGAGGATCACCTTCGCTCTGCTTCATCTCGTCCTTAACTTCCTGCTTACTCATCCTCAAATCGTGTAAATGTTTCCACTTCTGATAGCCAAAATCCGCAAGTCCTATGATAACAAAGATGACGCTGATTTTGATGCCTACATCCAAAACAATATCAAAGATATTAAGTACTGCCTGCATAAATTCGAAGTCATATAGATTGAGATGAACTTCCCACCTGTCTTTAACTTCGTTATATGCAACAGAGCAATGGCGAAATTACCTTAAGTATGGATTTGATAAGTTCTACTACCTTTTCCTGAGAGACATTCTCTTAGACACACCTATGGGGTTTTAACCTGTCAAGCTTAGGGCTTTGAGGGCTTGCCCGTTACCTTCCAGCCAACCTGAACTATAGCTGCTACAAGGGCTACTAAAAGCTTCCTATGGTACAGGCAGGCTTTGCAATAACTATGTCTATAACAATTTCATTGCTAAGATTCACAGCCTGTTACATCAAAGACTTCCATCCCGATATATCAGAGTACTTGTTATAATACTTGACAAAGCTGTCAGGAAAAAGATTAGCCATAATGCCTCCAAAGAGCTTTAGCACAAAGAACATAAGTAAAAAGCATAAAGCCATTTTATCAAATCAAGCTTCAGCAACACGCCCTTCTTTTCTGGCATCATCTAACTTCTTAGAGTTGCCTTCTCTGTCTTATCTCCTCCCTCGCCAAAAAACTGGAGTTATATGCAAATCTCCTATCCCTTAATTGTATAGTATTTCTATCATCTTTGCAATCTTTAACCCAAAAATCACTATGATTTAAGCGCCTCCACCGCCCCTAGAATACATCCTGCATTTCTTTGGTAATATAATTTGCCACTCCGGGAAGCATAGACATCATAAGTATCATAACCACAAGTCCTCCAGAAGTTTTAAGCTGAATACCCACAACAAACATATTCATCTGCAGCGCCACCTTTGCCCATAACACCAAGCACCACATTTACTAAGAGCATTTGTGGCATATATCGGAAGCATCAACCTCATTGCTATCATAAAATAATTGCCCGGGGAAATAAGTTATTACGTTTACTGTGTTGCGCGCCTATCACAGCCCTTACGATAGGGAACCACCTTAAAGCATCACAAAGTGCTGAGAGTAATGATAATCATTTTACCAGAAGAAGGATAATCACCAAAGTAATTGTAGAGATTACCGGTGACTGACGTATCCACCTTGAATACAGGGTCATACATATGGTAACCATAAGCGAGCCTATTTCCATATCTATGAGCCTGCCTGTAAAAGATGAATATGGTCATAACTATGTTGGTAAAAGTAGCCAAGCGCCCCTGCCAAAGCTCTCAGACATAACCATAGCCGAAAACCCTATAACCCCCGGATAGGTGACAGGCACACTGGGAAGAGTAAGGTAGAGACAGGTGAGAAAATAAGCGTAAACGCTATCTTAAACTGCCTTGGAATACTGCCAAAACTAAAAATGGAGCTGTAAACACAAATGCAGATACACGGTAACTATGAATAAAAATATTCTAAATTCTCAACGGTAAAACTGCAGTTGCATTTTCATCCCCAAACTTTCTATATGTTATGTTTACAGTAATGTTACTATATACCCTATAAAAGCCTGTTGACTCATATATGATCGTCCAAAGCCTGAGAAAAAGCTCAGTAGTAAACTCCGAAAGGCTGGTCATCATCCATCCTCCTGTAAGTACCAGCATAGCATAGTCACAATAAGCTTTTGGTACAAAGGTAAGCGTCTGCTCCTGTATGGATGTAATCGTCTGAATAAGGCTTATTATAAGACCAACCACAAGTGATGCAGAAGCATAGGTGCAGATAGCTTAGAGTATGAGCATAACTGTTTCTCTGGAAATATCTATGACCTTATCTGCGCTCATAACTGCCTCCTATTCTATTTAACAAATGATTTAACAAGATTGCCTATAACCAAATCCCATCCGTCTACCATGATGAAAAAGCAGAATCTTAAAAGGCATAGATATGGTAGTAGGCGGGAGCATCATCATGCCATTGACATAAGTGTAGAGACACTGACTATATCTATAACGAGGAAAGGTATATATATGCAAAAACCAATGATAAATGCAGCTCTAAAGCTCCTGATTATAAATGCAGAATCAACACATTTGTAGGTATTTCGTCCCATATCCTTGACTTCTTCTATTCCTGCTATATCAAGAAAGAGCCTTATATCCTTGGTATTGGTCTGCTTATACATAAAAAGGTCCTTAGCGGCTTTATTCCTATCTCATAAAGCCTGTTCGAAAGTAATATTGCCATCTGTAAGCGGTTTAAGCGCCTCTGTATTTATCTGTATAAATATGGGCGACATTATAAACCAGGTAAGAAATAACGCGAGTCCTGTAAGCACCTGATTGGGTGGAGTAGTCTGCGTAGTAAGTGCAGACCTCACAAAATGAAGTACTACCAGAATTCTCGTAAAAGAGGTAAGCAGAATGAGGATAGAAGGCGCAAGACCAAGCACGGTAAGAACCAAGACTATCCTAAGCGTAGCCGCCAGTCCACTCTGTTCACCATTGGTCGTGAGATTGATGCCTATATTGTAGGGAGAAGTTCCTGTAGTAAAGCTATTGTTGTCATTGGAGCTTCTGTCCACTGTATTCCCTGTTCTGTTGTCTATCGCATAAGCAGGAGTAACAAAAAAAAGGGAGGTACATATAAGCACTAAAACAATCCCAAGATATAGTAAATTAAACTTTTTCGTACATAAAGGATGTTCTCTCATATTACCAGCCTTTTCTTATTTTTCTTTTGATTTAGCTCTGTCCAAAAATTCCTTAAAAGAAAAACCTTTCCAGTTTCTACGGGTAAGTTGCCTGTAATCCGGTCTCCATCAACTTCCGATATAAGACTAATATTTTGTTTTGGTTATTCCGATTGAAGTATCTTCCGCCTACTTCTACAATCTGCAAATACTTATCTGCAGTAACTCTGCTTGTTCAACAACCTTTATATTGCTATTTTTCTCTGGTTTTCAGTGCATATTTGCTAAAAATACTTAGATACATAGTAGGCAGCCGCAACTATCACTGCAAATGCGACAAACATTCGAATATCTGCGCAATGCTGCCTAATGTACCTGCCGTTCTTGATAGAACCTATGTTTATCCTCCATAAAAAGCGTGTGCAAAGCGTCATCATAAGGCAAATACTTACCGCATAAGCTCTACATCTCTAGAAGATATTATTTGATTATTTCAGTTATTCTTATACCAAAGTTATCCTCGATAACAACCTCCTCACCCCTTTGCCACATGTTTACCGTTTACAAGGAGGTCAATGGCTTCACCAGCAAGCTTATTTAGCTCAATGATTGTACCCAGCGAGAAGTCAAGAATTTCCTTAATGGTCTTATTCGTTCTTCCAAGCTCTACAGTTACCTCAAGAAATTTTACATCCATAATAGGTATATATTTTTCCTGCTGCATTAAAGGATTGATTGTATTATCAAAAGTACTGGAACTGTGCAGGAGCTACTTTACCGGCTGAGCAGGCTGCATAGGCTGTGCATATCCCTGAGGAGGTGCTGACATAGCAGGTGCTGGTCCCGGTGTAGGCGCTGCAGGTGCTGGAGCCGGTGCTGGTGCAGGAGCCGGTGCTGCAGGTGCAGGCTGATCTAATTCTGATGATGACATAAATTTGTTATACAACTCCTTTGCAAAATCGATAGGATAAAGCTGCATAAGTTCACTATCAATCAGTGTGCCAATTTCAAGTCTAAATGAAAACCTTCTAGACTCTCCCATGAAAATCACCAAATCCCTCTTCATCTATAGAGCCGTCCATATCTATGAGGCTCGCTGTTGGAAGGCTGATATCAACCTTCTTTTTCGAAGTACTGATGAAATAGAGGTGGCAGCTCGAGCCCATCATCTGATTCATAGCCTCACAAATAGCAGAGGATGAAGTTCAGAAAACTCAGTTCCATCTCATCTTCTCCGTTTCCACCCATCATAAGATCTGTGATTATCTTAACATCCTTTTCTCTGAGAATAAGGATATTATTACCATCAAGGCTACTTCAATATGAAATCTGAATAAATACACAAGGTACTTGTCATAGACTGTGATATATCCTCCCCAATTCGCAATAGATACATTAGGGTAGTTATAAGAACCTTCTGGTTAAGCAGGGTAGAAAGCGTGGTTGCCGCTGTACCCATACTAATATTGAAATCTCTCCTATAGCATCCTTTTCCTCGCTTGATAAAAGGACACTGCCTGCACCTGCACGGGTATCGGAAGAATCCGAACCACCATCTTCACCCATACCGCCTAGCAACGCGTTTATCTCTTCCTGTGAAAAGCATTCGTCCATAAAGCTTATTCTTCCTCCTAATAACTTTAGTAATTCTAGAGTGCATATACACCTGATGAAGCTCTGAGCAGTGCCTTAAAACTTCTTCATATTTCCTACAAACACATCCAATTCATCTTCAACCTTCGAGGTTAAGCCTTATCACATCCCACGGCTGTAGATTAACAAAATCATTGACCGATACAACACTCTTGCCAAGCACCGCTCTGATAGGTATCTGGGCTCTATCGATAATCTCTCCAATCTGCTCACCGTAGTTGGTGTCATCCTTTTCCTGAAGAGCTGAGAACCAGAACTTGGTATTTAGCTTATCCATTACCTCTTCAAAGAGTAAAAGGCAGACAGAAGGTCATAAAGCCTTCAACAGTACCAATCTTAATGCTTAGAGTAATAAGAGCTGTCATTTCCTGAGGTGAAATAATCTGTGCATACTGTGAGTTGGTCTCTATCCGCATAAGCCTCGGGTCTATCTCCACAACATTGTGCCAAGGCTCCTGTAAATACCCTGTACAAATATTTAAGATTCTCTCAATTACAACTATTTCTATTTCAGAAAAATCTCTTGTCTTTTCAATAGGATTGCCTTCTCCACCAAGAGTCTGTCAATAATGGTATATCCAAGATTATTGACATCTCCATTATACAGCTTCCCTTAAGCGGCGATAGATTCATTATAGCTAAAGAGTACAGGATTGGAAGCAGAGTTCTGAAATTCTGGTATGTAATGGTATCAGAACCTCTAACCTCAACCTGAACAGTCTTTCTTAGATAAGCCGGCAAATTGGCGAGAAAGCCTGCCATAGTGCTCAAATATTGACTCCAAGGTACGTAAATGATCCTTTGAAAAACTTAGACAGTACTGCAAAGTCATAGTCCTTTACCACCTTCTCGTCTGTTTCCTTGAGGTCATCCCGTGTCTACATCTCCGCTCTCAATTCCTGCTGCAGCTTATCTATCTCTTCCTGCGAGTATATCACTCATTAAGCCTCACCATCCTATAATTAATTCATTTACGTTTTATTACTGTAATCTCAGGTTCTTAAAGGCAATTTCAGCCATAGTCTGCATACTGAAACTTCTCCTGAATAGCCTTAAGTACAGCAGCCTTTATAGCCTCTCTGTTGTTCTGTACTTCTTCTTTAGTATACTGTAGAACTGATTACTTACAATCTCATCTATAGTGGACTCTATAGCCTGACTTAGTGTCTGCATTTTCATGCTCTCTGAGATAGTCTTGTAGTCATCCTCTGTCTTAATCAGGTATAGAAATCTGGTCGATAACAGCATAATGGTCTTTACCGTCTCCTGAGCCCTTAAGGTTAATCTGTAAGGACTTATCAAAGGTAACTACATCCATATCACTTATAGATACCTTGTTCTTGAGGTATCATTCTCAAGCTCTAAATCAATAATAGAAGCTATGTTTGATACTAATGCGTTGGTAGCCTTAGCCGATGAAACCACCGAAAGCATAATAACCGCAGTTAGTATGAGGGTTCATAAGGCTTAAAGCAATAGCCACTATTGTAAGCATGTTCTTTTTCATAATAATCTCCTTAGAGTTTTTATTCAGCAACTTTAGTAAATATCTTTATTTCAACTCTTCTGTTCTTCTGTCTTCCCTCAGGTGTCTTATTGGAAGCTATAGGCTCATATTCTCCCTTACCGCTTGCAGAAAGCCTCTTAGGGTCCATATACTCCACATTGGTAAGATACTCAAGTACAGTCATCGCTCTGGCACTGAAAGCCACAGATTATTCTTGAACTTGACTGTATTGGTCTGAGGAACATTGTCAGTATGTCCTTCAATTACTATGTCAGCATCCTTAAACTTCTTAGGATATCGGCTGCTGTCAAGTACCACATCAGCACCCTTTTTAAAGCTCAGCCTCTCCCGGGTCAAAAGAAAATATCCGTCTATACTAAGGTATATGTAATTATAAAAGTATCCATCTTAAGCTGAACTGTATCATTTAGCTTAAACTGGTTGATAACTTCAGATGCCTTTTTCATAGTTCTTTTCAGCGGCTTCTTTTGACTTCCTGTTCGTACTTCTTTAATACCTCATCCTTAGTGATTTCCTTTTTGCATTATCTTTTTGTGATTTATTCTCACTGGTGTTTTCCGAATCCGACTTTTCGCTCCCGCCTTTCGTTCCATCTTCATCCCAGTATTTTCTACTGCAAGATTAGAATAATACTCAGCAAGTTCATTGAGCTGGCTCACTCCATGATACAGTACACCCACTGGTCAAGTGCAGAGCCACCACCTGAAAAATATATTGAAAGAGGAGGTAATAGCCTCTACAATTTCATTATACTTGGCTGTATCAGTACTACTCATAGAGAACAAAAGCACGAAGAAACATAAGAGCAGGTTCATAAGGTCAGAGAAGGTTGCCATCCATTCAGGGAGCGCCTGCCTTGGCCTCTTCCGGTTTTTCTTCCTTGCCATATTTGTTCCTCTCCACCACCTTCTGAGAATGCTTCACGTTCAGCAGGTGTTAAGAATGATTTAAGTTTTCTCCTCTATTACTCTGGGGTTCTCACCCGCCTGAATGGATAAAAATACCCTCAACCATGATACCCTTTAGCATAATCTCCTCTGCACTGTTTGATTTAAGCTTGTTGGTAACAGGAGCACAGAGCCAGTTAGCTAGGAAAGAGCCATAGAAGGTAGTAATCAGCGCTATCGCCATGGAAGGACCGATTGAGCTTGGATCTGAAAGGTTCGCAAGCATGTTTACAAGACCGATAAGAGTACCAATCATACCCCAGGGCGGGTCCCATACTTGCAAGAGTCTCCCAAAAACCGAACTTGCTTTTTATGTCTCTCTTCGATACAGAAATCTCAGTCTCAAGAATACCTCTTACAAGCTCAGGGTCTGTACCGTCTACTATAAGAAGTATGCCCTTCTTAAGAAATGGATCTTCTATGTTCTGAGAAGCTTCTTCAAGGGCAAGCAAACCATCTTTTCTTGCAATATTAGACAGATTGATAATTCATAATTACCTCAGACTGATTGAAGCTTACAGGCTTAAGAACCAAAGTAAAAGCTCTTAAGTCCGGATACAAATTCACCTATGTTCTTGTTTGAAGCAAGAACTATCATAAACTTACCACCAAAAGGTAATGAGTGCCGATGGTAAATCGAGAATCCCATAATCGCCGCAGGATTGTCCATCATAATGAGAAAAGCACAAGTCCAAGCGAAATTACAAGTCCAAGTAAAGTAGCTATATCCAAGCCAGTCACCTTCGTTTCTCGTTTATTCCCTACATATGAGGGTGGTTATAATACAAGTATGTTAACTTGTATATTGGTTATATCATAGCTTTCACACAAAAATTACAGGGTTACTGATCCTTATCCAAAAATCGCCCTGTAAAAATCTCCGTTTATAGTTCTTGACGAGGCTTTTAATCTGAAGCCTGCTCTCGCTTTACCATGATTTTTCCCTGTTGTTGGGGTATGACAGTATCAGGAACCTCCTCAATCACCTCTGTGAGGTCAGCATTGATAGTAAACTCCAAACCGTTCATTTTTGTAACGTCTATCCGTTTGACCTCCTATACATACTATTAAAATTGTTAATAAATCTTAAGTTTTTCTTACAGATTTTTAAAAGCACCAGTTACTTCTATTATAATGACTTTTAGTGCAAAAATCAATATAAAGAAGCAATTAAATATTAACAGAAATTTAGAATTACAGGGTTTTATTTTTGTAATTATCTGATATCTTTGTAATATTCTTATGGAAATATTACACTTAAAGAATCAAATGGGGTTTACTTTTATGTCCCTATACTTTATACTAACAACGAATATTTTTATTGCTAAGACTATATCGGCAAGTTTTGACCTAAAATTTATACCATTTAGGCAAAAAGTTACAGAAAGGACATTATGAAAACAAAGAAACTAATAAATTATTTGCTTATTTTTGCAATTCTAATCAGCTCTCTTATGTTCACCTTGCCTGCTAGCGCAGCTACAGGAGAATATCATATCAAGGTAAACAGACTTACTAACACCGTAACTGTATATAAAAAGACAGGCGGATGGCTCATTTTAAAGCCGGTTAAAAGCCATGCTGTGCTCATCAGGAGGCAACCTCACTCCTCTAGGTGACTTACAGAACCACTGTGAAATACCGCTGAGGCAGCTCCTATACAATGTGTGGGGCAGTACTCCCACAAGGATAGTGGGTCAGATACTCTTTCATTCCATTCCCTACTATAGGTTAAACGCAGCGCACTTTTGATGAAGGGACAATTTGAGAAGCTTGGTTCAACAGCTTCACATAGCATGTAAGACTCTCTGCTGCAGACACAAAGTGGATATATGATAACTGTTCACTAGGGTACGAAAGTAACCATATATGAATCAAAGAATCCGGGACCTTTAGGAGCCGGAGCCTCACCCTTATCCTACATACACAGGATTTGACCCTACAGACACAGAGTCCGGGACGCCCTATCATAAAGACGGACCCTGTTATAACTCTTCCAAAAAAATAACTCTTTCAGCAAAAGATACAAGCTACGACCTCTTAAAAAGGTGTGAGCTGTCTCTTACGACGGAAAGGACATCACAGACGATATAGAGATTGAAGATGATATTGATATTGAAACACTCGGTAATTATGCCGTAACATACAGTGTTACCGACAAATATGGTCATACCGCTGCAAAAAGCACTACAGCAGTAATAGAATAACCTGTGAAAACGCATATACATTCCAGTTCATAGCATTACTAAAAAGCAAACCTTTAAGAGCCATCAGTCAAACCCTTCTTGTCTGTATGGCTCTATTACCCCTATCTTTTATTCTTCTTATATTTATCTGTATTCTTCTATCTTAAACTGTATGTTCCTAAATCCTTTATACTCATTTATCTGTGGAGAATATATTATATCAAACTTCCTATCGCCTTTGCTTAAAAAATAACTTTCAAACCCTTTCGCATCTCCAAACCAAATACCTTTATACACTCTTCCGTCTGTACCGTCTGTAAATTCAAGCCTTACTGCATTTTCATTCTTCCCTATTATGCTAAAGGACTGCACCAGGATGTCTCTTTTTGCAAAGGTTGGCGGTCTATTGCCTGTACCAAAGGGCTCAAATGAAGAGAGCTCTTCTATCAGCTTTTCAGACACATAATACGGAGGCAGTTCCATATCAAAGAACACCTTAGGTTTTAGTTCCTCCTCAGTTAAGCCGGTATTTTCATTTAGTTGCTTCCTCAATTTAAAAAGGTATTCCATCTGTTCCTCGGTAGACTCTCCCTTTAACGAAAACCCTGCCGCCATAGGATGTCCGCCAAATTTTACAAAGCAATCAGAGCATTTTGATATTTCTTCAAACATATTATAGTCCTCTATAGAGCAGCCAGAGCCCTTTATACCTCTCTCTGCATAGGTAAAAATAAGTGTAGGCTTGTAGAACTTCTCCTTGATTCTCCCTGCCACTATACCCGCTATGCTCTCGTGACAGTCAGGAACTAAAATAACCAAAACCTTGTCTTTCAAGTATTCAGGGCTTTCAGCTATCTCGACAGCCCTTAAAAGGGCCTCCTCAGTTATCTCCTTTCTCTCATTGTTTAGCTCTTGAGCTCTTTGGCCTCAGCCACAGCCCTGTCCCTGTCACTTTCAAGAAACAACTTAATTGCCTTAACTGCGGACTCAAGCCTGCCTGAAGCATTTATCATAGGGCCTAAGATAAAGCCACAATGATAAACTGTAATGCTCTCCTTATTAACAAAGCTCTGAAACCTCTAACAAGGCTCTAAGACCAATATTTTTCAGTATTATATATTGCCTTTTAAGCCCTTTTTAACTATTGTCCTGTTTTTCGCCTATCAGCTCCATCACATCACAGACAGTGGCAAGAGCTGCAAAGGCCAGATACTTACTTTCCACCACTTTTTTGCTCTGATTAAAGGTCTCTCCATATCTATCGGCATAATAATTAATGAGCTGATAAGCTACTCCTGCACCACAAAGTCCCTTAAAAGGATAGTTACAATCCTCCCTTTTTAGGGTTGGTAACAGTGTCAGCAGGCGGAAGTTCATTATTAAGCGGAATATCGTGGTGGTCAGTGATGAGAACCGTAAGCCCTATATCCTAGCATGAAAACACCTGGTAGCTGCGATACCATTATCTGAGTAATAATAGTATCAATGCCATCACTCTTAGGCCTTTGTCAACAATATCTATATTTATCCATAGCAAGTCCTGCACCCTATGAGGGATAACATAGCTGATATCTGCCCCCATACTCCTAAAAAAATCATATAGTATGAAAGTAGAGCAAACTCCATCCACATCATAATCTCCAATTACCTAATCTTCTTTCCTGTATTTATCTTTTCATTAAGATCTACTGGCCCTCACCAAGTCACACATAAGCGAAGGATCAGCCAGTTCCATCTCCTCAGCCCTTATGTACTCCTCTATCTCTGCATCCGTCTTTCTTTCCCTGTTTAACAATACTCTGGCAGCTATCTTACTTATCCCAAACCTCTCAGATATCCCGTCAAAATCTCCCCTAAAAGTCCTCATGTACCAACGACTAGTCATGTTCACCATCCTATCCTTTACTATTTAATAACAAAGAGCATGAACCATCATTAGCCCATGCTCTATACTTAAAACCTAATCTTAATTATTTATAAGCTTATCGCCTTCATTATTCCAGCTATAAAGCTTTCTAATCTCCTTACCAACCTGCTCTAGCTGCTGCTCAGCATGAAGCTTTCTCATAGCCTTAAAATGTACCTGACCACCTGCCTCACTCATATCAAGAAGGAACTCCTTGGCAAAGGTACCATCCTGGATATCAGAAAGAATCTTCTTCATAGCCTTCTTAGTCTCATCAGTTATAATCTTAGGACCGGTTATATAATCACCATACTCAGCAGTATTAGATATAGAATATCTCATTCCTGCAAAGCCTGACTGATAGATGAGGTCAACTATGAGCTTCATCTCGTGAACACACTCAAAATACGCATTTCTTGGATCATAGCCTGCTTCAACAAGAGTCTCAAATCCAGCCTGCATCAGCGCACAAACACCACCACAAAGCACAGCCTGCTCACCAAAAAGGTCTGTCTCAGTCTCAGTTCTGTAAGTTGTCTCAAGAATACCTGCTCTGGCTCCACCGATACCCGCACCATAAGCAAGTGCCATATCAAGAGCCTTACCTGTAGCATCCTGATGTACCGCAACAAGGCAAGGGGTTCCTTTTCCTTCTAAGTACTCAGAACGAACTGTATGTCCTGGAGCCTTTGGAGCTATCATAGTTACATCTACTCCTTCAGGAGCTGTAATAAAGTATAGTGTACATTGAAACCGTGATGCAAACATAAACATATTTGCCAGTACAGATTTGGCTCTATGCTCTCCTTGTAAAAGCTTTTGCTGAAGTTCGTCATTTATAAGAATCATAATTATATCTGCAGCCTTTGCAGCCTCAGCGGCTATAAGCACCTTAAAGTCCCTGTGACTCTGCCTTAGCCGGGACTTGCTTCCCTCATGAGACCAACCACCACGTTGCAGCCTGACTCACTTAAGGTTAAGTGCATGAGGCGTGTCCTGGCTGCCGTAACCGATTATTGCAATTGTCTTTCCCCTCTAATAATGAAAGGTTACAATCCTTCTCATAAAATATCCTTGCGTTTGACATAACTAATTCCTCCGTATATTCTTAAGTTTATTTTGACTACAAAACTAATCATCCCACATTTCACTCACGGGCTTTAGAACCTCTTTCAAGACCGGTAACACCTGTCTGTACCATCTCTAATATTTTCTCTTTACCAGAAGGTTTAAAAATGCCTCTATCTTGGTCTGATTACCGGTAAGCTCAACAGTGAGGGATTCACTTGAGACATCTACTATCTTGGCTCTGAAGATGTCAGACGTGGCAATTATTCCCTGTCTTTCTGCTTGTGAGCCTTAAAGCAACTAAGATAAGCTCTCTGGTTACTGAGCTGTCTGGATGAAGTACCTTTACTTCCTTAACGTCCTCAAGCTTTGCAAGCTGCTTTACAATCTGGTCAAATACCTGGTCATCACCGTGAGAAACTATTGTCATTCTTGAATATACAGGACGCTCCGTTTCACTAACGGTAAGACTGTCAATATTAAAGCCTCTTCTACTGAAAAGTCCTGCCACCCTACTTAGAACACCGGAGTGTTATCTACAAATACCGAAAATACAATTTTATTCATATATCTCCTTAGCTGTACATGTTTTGTTAAAACTTGTTTTCAATAATATCAATCGGTATCCACAATGTCAAGTAATGATAGTAATGTAAGCTATGCCATATAGTTATATCAGACTTATACCTTTTCAAATCTTTCACATCTATCACAAATATTGTAGCACCACCCACATCTACTGTGGTTGGCACCGCATTGTAGCTGAGTTGCGGTACACCGCTTGTCTGAGAATATGGAAGGTTGTACACTATCTGCTCTCTCTTACCTGACTCTTTTATGATGATATCAATTACCTTCTGTACCTCTTCTGCTTCGACTCCAATTAAAAGAGTGGTATTACCCCTCCTAAGGAAGCCTCCTGTAGTAGCAAGCTTAGTAACTATGTAGCCACTAGCCATCAAAGCCTCAGCTACTGAATCTCCATCCTCGCTGTGAACTATCGCATTAATCATTTTCATGAAACATTCCTCCTTATCATACATCTAGCACAGTTCATCAATTTTCCCTGTGTCATTTTTAGAAATGACAATGTTATCCTCTTTTATCATTTCTCCGTCTAAGAAAGCCCTCACTGTCCAGTTCCCCAAAGTCTGCCTCATCTATTTCCATAAATTCAGCCAAAATCTGACCATAACTTTGTCATCATCAGCTTCCTCATAGCTTCCAAAAGTCATTTTTCTGCAAACTTGTAAAAGCTCTCCACTGGGATTATACCATACTGCAGTCACAACATGAAGACCTTTTATTTCATTGAAACTAAGCAGGCATACTGCTTCCTTGTCTTTACTTACATCAAATACCTTTGATTCAGCCTTATCAGGTACTACTTCCATCATCTTATGAGAAATCCCGTATTCGATAAGCGTAGCAGAGCTTTCTATCTCTTTCTCTACTACTCCGTCTTCATCAATGGTAAGTACAGACCAGCAACCGCTTTCATCTATGAAGATGTCTTTGTTTTTCTTGTCTATAAGCTCCAGACCATCCTCACCTAAGTACTTATAATAGTACACTCCATCTGTTAGTTCTACATCTGCCTCATAAAAAGAGCCACTTTTTGACATATAAACCGGCTCTTCAAGGTGTTTGAATATTACATCAACTTCCCCTGCCTATAATCATCTTGATATTTAATCCTAATCTCCTTCTCAGCTTTCTCTTCAATCAGAGTAATCATAGGTTCTGAATCAGATACAACTTCAAAAAAATAGTTTTCTGTCAATATGACATACTGATAAATCCTTGCTCCTGTTAGCTTCTTCCCAACTATTTTCCTTACTTCCCTCGCATAATCACCATCTTCTACTTCATATATTACATTTATACGGCGGTCAGGTGGAAACTTCACTATATCTTCAAAAATTTCATTTAATGCAGCTCCCTCTTCAAATACCCTAACAGAATAAACCTGATTAAATTCAAATTTAACATAAAACATGATTTTGCCGTTATTCCAAGACTTTATCTCTATTACAGGCTTTACTCCTTCTTTATAAAAAGATTTCCCGAATATATGCCTTTTTGGTACTATTCCTTCCACCTATATCTTCCAGTTTTCCATAATTTAGCTAACCTTTCTAAATATCGTTAATCAAGTTTATAGATTCTCTTTAAGAGTGAAGACGGCTCCCCTAAATAAACTGCATCAATCAATAAGTTATCTGTAATGATGGTATATTGTTTTTGTGCCTGTACTGTCTAAAAACTCCTGCAGAATATAATTCGATTTCTTTTAAGTAGTTACCATCTTCAACTCATATATGACATTAGAAAAAGTTATCCTTTTTCAAATCTTCGATATTCTCATACATGTCTAAATCGACAAACTTTCTTTCGGATATTCTGATAGCCTCACCAATTCCCAAAATTCAAGTATTATCCTAGCTTTATCACTTTTTAATTCTACAGTTAGTAGATGTGAATCACCACATACAACTTTTTGCTTTATACTTCCCTCTTGGAATCTCTTCTTTTCGATATTCTTTCCAGTTTTCCATACTGTCCTCGCTCATAGATAAATCTATACTACTCTATAGTCCCATCTTTTAAATTATAGTAATTTTTCTGCCCTCACAATCTATCCATAATCTGCTATTTTTCCAAAAAGCTCATAATCTGTAACCATCTCTCAAAATGCAGTCCCCACTTTTTCTTTTTATCACTGTAACAGATTAATTCTAAATCGCATAAAATATAAATAGTATTCTCAATGTTAAATAAATCTAAAATTACTGTAAACAGCTTTTGATTAAATAATATCTCTTTATTTTTTTGATATCAATTGATATCAAATTCTGCTCAGCAGCGATATAGCACATCATTTTTTATCATCAAATCCAAACATTAATTCTATGCCATAAAGGTTATATGCCATTCCAAATTCAAAAAGAATTTTTATATTGACTATCGCATATCTATCTTGTTCATCTTCACAAAATACAATAGGTTTTTCCCCTAATTTCCATTTCATTTCGTCAAAGCTATCAAATCTACTTATAATTACACTATCTTCCATTATTTTTCCTTATTCTAGGTGCAAAAGGTGGTTAGGTTAATTCTCGATGTATTGAGGGAAAAATTGCCTCTCCTTAATCCTCATATTCCAATTTTTTATCCCATCCCCAGAGATAATTATATTATCCTCTTTTATCATTTCTCCATCTAAGAAAGCTCTCACTGTCCAGTTTCCCAAAGTCTGCCTCATCTATTCCCTCAAATTCAGCTAAAATCTGACCATAACTTTGTCATCATCTGCTTCCTCATAGCTTCCAAAGTCATTTTTCCGCAAACTTGTAAAAGCTCTCCACTGGGATTATACCATGCTACAGTCACAACATGAAGACCTTTTATTTCATTAAAACTAAGCAGGCATACTGCTTCTTTTTAATTCTAAATCATAAGTATAAATTCACTCCTCAAATTCAAGCACAGCATAGAATCCTCTTGGTTTTTCTTCCATTTTAACTACTTTTCCGGTTAAGTTTTTAAGTGGTTCTGTAGAGGTATGTTCCCACTCATACCATAGGCATATCTCTATAGTATAATAGCGGAAGCTCTCTAGCTCTGTTTCAATCACGTTTACGATATCTCCTTCTTTTAAGGGTCGTTTCTCTCAACCTTAAATTCCATTTTCCCTCATATCGGCACCTCTACCATAGTAAATTAATTACAATTATACTTTTATATATACCTTGTTAATGACAAGAAAGAATCCTGTTTCCATGGATTCACACCTGTAACGAGTCGCTTAAGTTACATCTACATATCCGCCGCAGTGCTATCCCCCGAAGAGATTTTTATCTGACAGGTAATTGCGGAGAAATTTCCTGTCAAACAAAAAAACTTTCTGCAGTCCTGATAATTATATCATCATTCCTACAGAAAGTCCTCAAGTTTTCATAAATTTGGTTTTATATCCTAACAACAGTAAAAACCATAGTACTTCTGGCTTCCATATTTATCCATATTGCCATTGGTTCTTACCTTTTTATCCCTAGTATCAGAGAGCCGCTTTATATATTTCAAGCGAAGAATCAGTTTCAATCTGCCAGCATAGATAATGTAGCAGCTCGGAAGATAACAGTCCTGTCTCTCCCAGTGTACATTTATTGCAACGCAAACTATGTCATCAGCCGTATTATCAGCATTTCTTCCTGCAAATATTACCCTAAGCACGTTGGTATGATCAGGTCCTGGTGCCCAAGAGTCAGGAAAGCCAAGTGAACAGCTTCCCATATGTTTTTCTGATTACAGGATGCTCATTTCTAAACTTAATCAAATATCTTGTAAACCTAAAATGCTCCTGTTTTTTCTAACTGAGTCCCTCAAGCCAAGATATAGGGGCTATCCTGACAATACGTGTTATTGTTGCCAAACTGTGTATTGAGAATTCATCACCGGCAAGGAACATAGGAGCTCCTCTGCTTAAAAGCAAGGTTGTCATGGCGTTCTTACAGAGCCTGCGGCGGAGCTTATTGATATTTTCGTTATCAGTCTCACCTTCCAGCCACAATTCCAGCTTCTGTTATCATCAGTTCCATCGGTATTGTTCCAACCATTTGCTTCATTGTGCTTATGGCTGTAGCAGTACATATCCCAGAGTGTAAATCCATCGTGACAGTTAAGGAAGTTTTGCAGAGCATTATCTCCCCTGTGTTCCGGATTGTATATGTCCTTTGAGCCGAATATTCTCTTAGCAGCTACTGACATAAGCCCTATGTCTCCCTTAAGGAAATCCCTCATGTCGTCACGGTACTTTCCATTCCACTCTGCCCAGCGGTTCCACGATGGAAAGGTTCCTACCTGATATAGTCCGCCTGCATCCCGGGCTTCTGCAATGAGCTTCACATCAGCCAGTATCTGATCGTAGGCAAGGTTTTGTAAGAGCGGAGCATTGGACATAGGTGATCCGTCTTCATTTCTACCTAGTATACTTGCAAGGTCAAATCTGAATCCGTCTACATGGTAATCAGTCACCCAGTATCTTAAGCATTCAAGTATCATATACCTTACCACAGGATGGTTTGCAGTTGAGGGTGTTTCCACAGCCACTGAAGTTATAATATTCACCTCTTGGAGTCAGCATATAATAAATGTTGTCAAAGCCCTTAAAGGAGATACTAGGTCCCATCTCGTTTCCTTCAGCTGTATGGTTAAATACACATCCAGAAAACACTCGATACCATTGTCTATGAAAGTCTCTTGATTAGCTTTTTAGCTCAGGCCTGAACTGTTATCCTCAACCCTTGCAGCATAACTGGTATTGAAGCGCAAAAAGCTAATCGGATTATAGCCCAATAGTCAACCAGAACCTCTCCGTTATATATTCTGTTATCCTTAATTTCATCAAATTCAAATACGGCATCAGTTCAACCGCATTGATGCCAAGGTCGCTAAGGTATGGAATCTTCTCCATCACGCCTGCAAAAGGTACCCGGGTATTTTACACCTGAGGACGCGTCCTTAGTAAAAGCCCTCTGACATGTCATTTCATAGATGACCAGGTCTTCAAGAGCCATATTGGGATTAGGTTCACTCCCCAGTCAAAGTCATTACGCACAACTCTAGCCTTGTAAAAGACTTGCTGCTGCGCTTTTTCCCCATTCACTCTGCCCTGTAACTGATTTGGCATACATATCCAAAAGAATATTATTCTTATCAAAGATAAGTCCTTTTTCTTTGTCATAAGGACCATCAACTCTATAAAGCATATTCAAAATCTTCAATGTTCAAATCAAATACTATCATAGAATAGACATTGCCTATTCTATAGGTTTCCGGAAAAGGTATAACCGCATAAGGCTCATCTTCCCTGCTCTTAAAAAGAAGAAGTTCTACGCTTGTCCCTCCATTGGTTGGAACAGTGAAGTTAACACCACTGGGAATGGCTGTCGCTCCATTTTGTTCGTAGAAGTAGGCCTTACCTTGAAACCATTAATTTCATCTATTGGTCGAATATGAAATCTTTCATATGAGAGATTGTTATTCGCTTCTGCCATATTATCCTCCGATTGCACACCTATACCATCTTATGCTGTAATCATCTTACAATCATTAAGATAATCTGTAAAAACAGCTTTATTTGAGTTCTGCACTGTCTAGAATTATGGTAAATGGTCCATCGTTAGTCAAACTAACCTTCATATCTGCACCAAATTCACCCTGTTCGACCTTAGGTACCTGTTTTTTACATTCATCTATTATATAATGATACAGCTCTTTTGCCATATCCGGAGATCCGCAAGTAGTGAATCCCGGTCTGTTGCCGCGGCTTAAATCAGCATATAAGGTAAACTGAGATATGAGTAAGAGCTCACCGTTTACATCGTTTAAGCTAAGATTGGTCTTGCCATTCTCATCAGCCATTATTCTAAAGGTCAGCATCTTCTTAATCATCTTGTCAGCTATTTCTTTTTGTATCATCCTTACCTACGCCTATAAGCACCATCTTAGCCCCTGTCAATAGCACCTCTGACCTCTCCATCAATCTTTACATCAGAATTTGTCACAACCTGAATTATAAAACGCATAAAAAGCATCCCCTTTGATTAAAATTCATTAGACAGAACACAAAACCACCGTACCGAATATACCGGTACGGCAGTCTGTCTGATAATGTATAATTAGTACTCGAGTATCCGTACGGTAAATACTAATAAATCTACCCCGGACAAGCCCCCATTATATAATTATATCCCCTGTTTTATAATAATTATCTACGATTAAATGCATTAAAACCTGGCCAGTAAGCTGCTGCCCCAAGCTCCTCTTCGATTCTAAGAAGCTGATTATACTTAGCTACACGCTCACTGCTGAAGGAGCACCTGTCTTAATCTGGCAGGGTATTAAGAGCTACTGCAAGGTCAGCAATTGTTGTATCCTCAGTCTCACCTGAACGATGTGAAGAAATTGCTGTATATCCTGCCTTGTGAGCCATCTTAATAGCCTCAAGTGTCTCAGATACAGAACCGATCTGATTAAGCTTGATAAGGATGGAGTTAGCTGCGCCAAGCTTAATACCCTTCTCAAGACGCTCTGTGTTGGTAACGAAAAGGTCATCACCAACAAGCTGAACCTTGTGTCCAAGCTTCTCAGTCATCTTCTTCCAACCTTCCCAATCTTCCTCATCAAGACCATCCTCGATTGAGTAGAATAGGATATTTATCGATAAGGCTCTCCCAGTGAGCAATAAGCTCATCTGAAGTAAACTTCTTGCCTGACTTTGGCTGTAAGTAGTGTCCAATTCCCTTCTCCTTGTCTTTCCACTCAGAAGAAGCTGCATCCATAGCTATAACGAAGTCTGTACCTGCCTTGTAGCCTGCATTCTCTATAGCCTTGATGATATGCTCGATAACATCCTCATCATCCTTAAGGTTAGGAGCGAAACCACCCTCATCACCTACAGCTGTAGTGTGGCCTTCCTTCTTAAGAAGTGCCTGAAGTGCGTGGAATACCTCTGCACACATTCTAAGACCTTCTCTAAAGCTAGCAGCACCTGCAGGCATAATCATGAATTCCTGTGTATCTACAGAGTTTGTAGCATGTGCACCACCATTTAAGATGTTCATCATAGGAAGTGGAAGCCTGTTGCCGTTAGCACCGCCTAAGAATCTGTAAAGAGGGATATCAAGAGCATTAGCTGCTGCTCTTGCTGCTGCAATAGATACAGCAAGTATAGCATTGGCACCAAGCTTTGACTTATCCTTTGTTCCATCAGCCTTAATCATAGCCGCGTCAACTGCATAGATATCAAATGCGCTAACACCCTGAAGTACATCATTTATAACTGTATTAATGTTCTCAACTGCCTTAAGAACACCCTTACCACCATAACGAGACTTGTCACCGTCACGAAGCTCAAGAGCCTCAAATTCACCTGTAGAAGCACCACTTGGAGCAGTTCCTCTACCTGCTATTCCGCAAGCTAAAAATAACTTCAGCCTCAACAGTTGGATTACCTCTAGAGTCAATAATCTCTCTACCGATAACCTTCTCGATTTCTAAATTTCAAATAATCCATTTTCTTCTTCCTTTCCATGCTTTCCGCATTGTAAAGTATTATTAAACACTAAGATGATAACATAATTAGCATAAAAACTAGATAAAACATGTAAAAATATGGTAAATTTTTGGGAATAAATCTCACTTTTTAACAAATGAGTCCCAGTCAAATATCAAATAGCAAAATTACATATCCATATCCACTTCAAGCGCAGAAGTACAGTGTGGACAGCGTGTTGCCTTGATGCTGATAGTACTCTGGCAGAATGGACAGGTCTTCTCTGTAGGCTCATTTGCCTCTTCCTTCTTTTTACGCTCAGCAAGCTTATTAAGCCCCTTAACGATACAGAAGATGATAAATGCCATTATAATAAAGTTGATTATAGCTGTAATAAATGCTCCATACTTTACTTCAGAACCATTTATGGTAGCTATAAGGTTAGAAAAATCAGTACTTGCAAATATACCGATAATTGGTGTAATAATATCACCAACCAAAGAGGTAACTATAGCCTGAAAAAGCTCCACCTATAATTACACCAACTGCAAGGTCCATCACATTGCCTTTAGAGCAAATGCCTTAAATTCTTCAAGAAATTTCTTCATTTAGAATTTCTCCTCCTTAAAATGTTTTATTTTAAAACCATTATGATGTCGGTCTTAATATAACATATAAGTAATGATTTAACAACATTAATTTCTTATTTGTGATAAGGTTCTCCCATTTTTATTCTAAATGCCCTATATATCTGTTCGAGGAGAATGAGCCTCATAAGCTGGTGCGGAAAGGTAAGCTTTGAAAAGCTAAGCTTATAATCGGATTCCGCAATCACTTCATCTGAAAGCCTAAAGACCCACCTATGATAAATATAAGATGGCTCTTTCCAGACACTGTTAGCTCAGATATCTTCTCTGAAAGCTCTACAGAATCTATCTCCTTCCCTTTAATCACAAGAGCAAATACAAAGCAGTCACTTCCCTTAGCCTTCTTAAGAAAGTCCAGCATCCTTGCACCTTCAGCCTGTTTTATCTTCTCTTCTTCAGCCTCTGATGCGTTGTCAGGAGTTTTTTCATCCTGCACCTGTTTTATTTCAATGACCGTATATCTCGACAGCCTCTTGGTGTACTCTGCAATGCCCGCTTCAAAAGTACTTTTCCTTTATCTTACCTGCACAAAGTATAGTTATTTTTCACTCTGTACCTCTTCATCACTTCAGCCACCTCATCAGCCAGTTCTCTAGCTATAATTCCGTATTTTTCCCTTTTTCTCCTTAAGCATATCTCCTGCGAGCCCATGGATATAAACACCAAGAGGTGTAACCATAAAAGGCCTTTGTTTTTCAGTCGCAATAAGAGCTGCGAGTATTCCCGTAAGCACATCACCTGAACCCGCCTTTGCCAAGCCAGAGTTGCCGCTGTTGTTTATGTAGCATTTTCCACCGCCTGCAACAAGCGTTCTAGCCTCCTTTATAACAATCTCACCGCTGCAGGATTTTAATTCCTTTGCAATTTGAACTACATTTTCTTTCACTTCATCTTTAGGCATATACAGTAAATCAGCAAGTTCTTTGATATGAGGTGTCAGGATGAAATTCTTCTTCAAGTCTTTAACTAAATCAAGTCTTCTGTCTTCACTCTCCTCGACAATTTCTCTAAAAAGAGTTAATCCATCTGCATCTATAACAGTTCTGACTTCTGATAAATCAGACTTTCTTAACTAAAGACTTACTCCTCTTACTTAATCCAAGACCGGTACTATTACTATTGCAGCTGCCCATTCCTTCACTGCCTTCTCTAATTTATCTGCAGTTACCTTACTTATCGCCTTATCAATTACTATCTTCATATGTAGTAAGTATAGCTTCAGGAAGTAGGTTCTGCAAAGACTGTCTGTTTGCTTCAGGCACAAAAGAGTCTAACAAGTCCTCCACCTGTTCTATATGCCGCAAGAGCTGAAAGGAAAGATGCTCACACATTTCCTCTGAACCAGCTATTATCAGTATCTTACCGAAGTCTCCCTTATTGCTGTACTCTCTTCTTTCAGGCATATAGTAGCTTATTTGAGACTCATCAAAGGTAAAATGTATCAGGGAGAAACCATCTCGAGGGCTTTTTTAGGAAAAGCCTATGTCAGTCACAATAATCTCACCTGCATAGTCTTTACCGGATATACAGCTATCCCCAAGCTTATTTACGCAAAATGTTGTGTATAGTCGCATTTAACAGCTACTCCTTCAACTCTTCCATTGCTGCCATTTCACCCCCGAAGGATGTCACCGCTACCTTTACTGAATCAAACATATTGAGATACTCGGTAAACTTTAGCCAAGTCTCCTTCAAGCTTACCCTTAAATCCCACTCCAAATACCGCATCTATAACTATAGCCTGGTTAAATTCACTTTTTTCTGTAATTAGCTTGACTGGATTAGATATTTTAAGTGCTACTCCACAGTTTTTGGCAAGCCTTATCTGCAGCTTTGTCTGATTGGTAAACTTTTCTTTTTTCCCAACTATTATTATCTCTGAATTATACCCCCATTCATGGAGTATTCTTGCACAGGCAATGCCATCTCCGCCATTGTTGCCGGAGCCGCAAACTGCTATAATCTTTTTATCAACGTCATCTCTTAGAAGCTTATCCCTTATAAACTCCGCCACGGATAGAGCCGCTCTTTCCATAAGCACCATCCCGGGCATGCCAAGTTTCCTTGCATCTTCATCTAGTTTTTTTGCTCCCTCGCTGTCTACAAGTCTTATCATAATCAGCCCTCCGCCACTGCTACAGCACTCACATATTCCTTGGTATCCGAAATCGATACAAAGAATACCTTAATCCCCAGTTCCTCTTGCTTTATTTTTGCATTACCATATAAGTTCACATAGGGTTTCCCAAGCTCATCCCTTAGGACTTCTATCTCTCTTATCTTAAATCCCAAAAAGCCTGTTCCCATAGCCTTAGCGACAGCTTCTTTCACTGCCCAGTTTCCTGCTGCCCTGTCTGGCTTATTTACAATCAGTTCCCTTTCTTTCTCTGTAAAAACATACGACAAAAAAGCATCCTTTTCGCATGCTTTTTTGACTCTTGATTTTTCAATTAAATCATTACCAATTCCTATAATCAAGCTAATCTTCCTTTACTTAGTCCCCTTATTTTTGAAGTGAATAAGAAAGCCTCATCAAAGTGTCCGAAAAGGTGAATTGTTTCAACTATAACATCCTTCGGTAATCTAAGATCCACAGGAGCAAAGTTCCATATAGCCTTGATACCGCACTTTACGAGTTTTGCTGCTGTTTCAGTTGCCATTTCCTTCGGAACTGTAATCGCAGCTATGTCTACTGATTATTTTTGATATAATCAGGCAGGCTGTCCATCCCAAGTATTTCTATGTCTCCAATTTTCTTACCAATTAATTCGAGGCTTAATATCAAAGACCTGCTTTACATAAAATCCTCTTTTAGCAAAAATCAGTATAGTTCGTGATAGCAGTTCCAAGATTACCCGCACCTACTATAATAAGGTTGTAGTCCTTATCAAGCCCCAATATTTTGGCAATCTCATTGTATAGATACTCTACATTGTAACCATAACCCTGCTGACCGAAGCCCCCAAAATTATTTAAGTCCTGCCTGATCTGGGATGCCGTAACCTGCATTCTCTCGCTTAACTCTTTAGAAGAAATCCTGTCTATCCCTGATTTCAGTAGATCTCCCAGATATCTGTAATATCTAGGCAGTCTCTTTATGACCGCAGGAGATATATTCTTTGACTCCATATTTTTTCCTCCAACCCCATTCAGTGTTATGATTTACACTCCTGCAGGTACATCCTTAATGCTAAATGATATCCTTCCCATCTTATCTTTTCCAAGACAGATAGTCTTTACTATATCTCCAAGCGTAAGTACATCTTCAACATTGTTTATTCTCTCTTTTGAAACCTTAGATATGTGTACCATTCCCTCCTTACCAGGGGCAAATTCCACAAAGGCACCGAATTCTTTTATTGATACAACCTTACCGGTATAAACCTTACCTTCTTCAAACTCAGTCACTATCATTCTAATGATTTCTTTAGCTTCATTTATCTTATTAATATCCGTACCACAAATGCTTACATTGCCTTCATCAGTAATGTCTATCTTAACTCCTGTCTTGTCGATGATGGCATTGATAGTCTTACCCTTCTGTCCAACAACCTCACCAATCTTCTCAGGATCAATCTTAATCTGCTCAATCTTAGGTGCGTATTCATTCACACTTGGTCTAGGCTCTGCTATTGCAGGTCTCATACAGGTGTCCATAATGAACATTCTGGCTTCCCTTGTTCTTGCGATTGCACCTTCTACTATCTCCCTTGTAAGGCTATGAATCTTGATATCCATCTGAATAGCTGTGATGCCCTCTGTTGTACCTGTTACCTTAAAGTCCATGTCTCCAAAGAAGTCTTCAAGTCCCTGAATGTCTGTAAGGAGTACATAGTCCTCATCCGTCTCACCGGTAACCAAACCACAGGAAATACCGGCAACCATTCTCTTAATAGGCACACCCGCAGCCATAAGCGACATACAGGATGCGCAGGTGGAAGCCATAGAAGTTGATCCGTTTGACTCGAAGGTCTCAGATACAGTACGGATAGCGTATGGGAATTCCTCCTCGCTAGGAAGTACCGGTATAAGGGCTCTCTCAGCCAAAGCACCATGTCCTATCTCTCTTCTTCCCGGTCCTCTTGATGGCTTTGTCTCTCCTACTGAATATGAAGGGAAGTTATAGTGATGAATATATCTCTTGTAGGTCTCTTCTGCATTAAGTCCGTCCACCTTCTGAACCTCTGAAAGAGGTGCAAGAGTGGTAATATTACAAATCTGAGTCTGGCCTCTTGTAAACATAGCTGAGCCATGAACACGTGGTATGAGATCAACTTCAGCTGCAAGCTTTCTTATCTGAGACATCTCACGACCGTCCGGACGCTTATGGTCTTTTAATATCATCTTTCTGACAGTCTTCTTCTGATACTGATATACGGCGTCAGAAAGGAAAGGAAGCCATTCTTCATTTTCAGCAAAATGCTCGCTAAGCTTGTCCATGATAGCAGAGATGTTCTCTTCTCTTACCTGCTTTTCATCAGTAAATACAGCCTTTTCCATCTCTTCCGGAGTAACAACTTCCTTGATTGCAGCAAAGAACTCCTCCGGTACGGCATATCTCTCATACTCTGACTTAGACTTGCCACACTCTGCTGTTATCTTCTCGATAAAAGCGATGATTTCCTGGTTGATTTCATGAGCCTTATATATAGCCTCAATCATCTTTGCCTCAGGCAGCTCATCAGCACCTGCCTCTATCATAATAACCTTCTCCTTGGTAGAAGCAACTGTGAGCTTAAGGGCTGAGCAAGCCATCTCGGCATTACTTGGATTGATTACAAATTCTCCATCAATAAGGCCTACCTGCGTAGTTGCACAAGGTCCGTCAAAAGGCACATCAGATATGGCTGTTGCTATAGCTGAACCAAGCATGGCAGTAAGCTCTGGAGAACAGGTTGGATCACACTAAGAACCAGTTGTTTAATGTGACATCATTTCTATAATCCTTTGGGGAAAAAGAGGGCGCATAGGACGATCAATTACTCTTGAAGTAAGTACCGCATTCTCAGAGCCTTACCCTCTCTCTTGTTAAAAGCCTCCCGGAATCTTACCTACAGCATACTGCTTTTCTTCATATTCCACTGAAAGCGGGAAGAAATCAATACCTTCTCTTGGCTTCTCTGAAGCTGTACAGGTAGAAAGAACAACTGTATCGCCATAGTGCATAAGCGCTGCACCATTAGCCTGCTTGCAGCCCTGTCTATATCTACTGTAAGGGTACGTCCTGCAAGTTCCATACTAAAACTCTTAAACATAATTTTACTATCTCCTTTTTATGCTGGCTTTGTAAATCCCGAAACTACTGAAAAAATGACTTCCTTTGAATCAGCTTTTCAGAAGTCTCGGCAAAAAGTTAACAAAGCTAAAAACAGTATATCACACCCGCATTCCGTTAGCAACAGAGTGTGATATGCTTATTTACAATTTTTTATTCTCAAAATCTTCAATCGATACAGGCTTTTGCAAACAGATATCCTGAAAAATAATCACATTTGATATTTTTAAGAATTCAAACTGTGATTTTGTTTCACACCTTCACAGATTACAGGCATATCCAGAGCCTTCGAGAGCTGAACTATCATTCCTATAATCTTTCTGCTCTTTTCTTCATCCTTTGTTTTATACAAAAATCCCATATCAAGCTTTTAGTACATCTACAGATATATCCTTAAGCATATTAAGCGAAGAATATCCACTTCCAAAGTCATCCATCTCCACTGTAAATCCAAAGTCCTAAGCTTTTCTACTATCATAAGCCTGCTCTCAACATCCTTCATAATCAGGGTTTCTGTGATTTCAAGCTTTAGCTTTGCAGGTTAATCTCATATTTTTTCAACTATCCTTACAAGCTCTTTGTAAATATCTAAGAAATAGAAGTCTGCAGGAGAAATATTCACTGAAATATAATAATCACCATTTCCTTCATTCTGCCATTTCTTTAATAGTTTGCTGGCTTCTTTCCATACAAACAAATCCACCTTGCTTATAAGACCGTTTTTTTCTCAAACATAGGGTATGAATCTATGTGGCGGCATCAGTGACTCGGTAGGAGTGAATCCACCCTGATAAGAGCCTCAGCTCCTATAACCTTGCCATCGCCATCACACTGCTCCTGCAGATATACCTTTAGCTGATTGTCGTTTTATGGCATTGTCAAGTTCGCCTGAGAGCCTCTGTTCCCAGTATTTTTAATTCTCTTATCTTATCATCATAGTAGAATATCTTATTCTGATAATCTTCCTTATTCTTGGATATAGCCATTCCCGCTCTGTCGATCATCATAGATGGAGATAGTTTTTCTATCTTCAATGTAGTACACACCTATCTGCATATTGATAGGATAGTGTATACCATCAGTCATCGATACTTCTTTTTGCTATACTTTTGTATAGTTTTTCATCAAACTTATCTTTCTCTGTAGAATACAGAACTTATCTCCTGAAAGCCTGCAATACAAAGTATTCTTAGTTATTTTTCTCTTAGCTTCCACGCTATTGAGTTAGCACCTTGTCTCCAACAACTTTTCCAAAAGAATCATTGATAAGTTTAAAATCCTGAACATCAGAGCATAAAATATAGTAATCCTTATCCGGATTCTCCTTTAATATTTCTTCAACCTTGTCACAAAAAGTAATCACTATTATAAAGTCCGTTAACTTGTCATCGTAGCCTTGTATTTGTCCTTGTTGAATATATCAACATCTATGGTTCTATCCTTTATTTTTGTAATAGCTGCCTTCCGGTTTTTCCATTTCCTATACAGCTTCTTATATACAATGTCATAATGCTTCTGCTCGCCTTTGTCACTCATTGTACATAGGGTGAGAATACTCAAGTCTTTCACTGTCAAAATTCTCTAGCTTAAACATCTTACTAATTTGTTTAATGACCAATGAATAATCATCCTTGACCCCAAAAAGCTCTTTGCTACGTCATTTACAAACACGCATTCACCTTCAATATCAAAAACACGATAATATCATCTGTTTTAAAACAATGCGTGAGACATTTTTGTCTATTAACGCTTTCTGTTTGTTCTCCAGCAAAACCAGATAAGTCATCACTACACTGACTGTGTAACCGAGCACTGATATATCCACTGCATAATTAAGAAACTTATATAACAAGTTGACCACTACTGCAATAGTGAAGGATGCAAGAAGAATAATGTATTTTCCATAATAAGCAGGACTAAGCCCCACCAGTTTATAAATTATTATAAAAGCAATGAGCATCAAAACGCCACAAGATACTATATTGTGTAATGTTGCAAGAGGCTGTACAACTGTAGTAAAGTAGTGCCAATTTCCAATCATTACCTTCTGAGTTGTAAAAGTGATTGTGTGAATATATTACTTAAAACAAGTAACACATCCAAAAGCAATAATTGCGTCTACAAAATAGAATATTTTAATATTTGTAATCTCATATTTTGTGACTTCAACTGCTATCTTAAGTGCTACATACCTGATTCCACATATGCAGACCAGATAAAAAGTATGAAAGCATCAAAAGCAGTTTGTACATCTTCAGCAAACAAAAGTGCAGCCTGAATAACTACAGAGACTATGTTTACAATAATCAACAGCCTGACTTTTAGGAGCTACAGCCTGTTTTTTTCTTTATCGTTCTAATAAGACAGATATGCAAGTACAACGAAAGCACAAGCAAACATACTTATAAACGATACAACAACTGAATCCATTCATTTTACCTCAATAGCTTATTTTTAATACTGCAAGTAATATTTCCCTATATCAGCATATTGTTAATCTATCATTTTCTTAATCTTTTTACAGCATAATCAAGCTGCTCATCCTTAGCATGTCTTCTTATCATCCTTTATCTTGTAGTCAGGAGTTATACCTACTTTTATTGATACTTTCACCATTTGGGAGGTAGTACTTTATTGTTGTCAGCTTAAGTCCTCCTATTACAGTGCTGCCGTCCTTTCCAAGTACTTCAAGTATACTCTGAGCCACTCCTTTGCCGTAGCTTGTCTCTCCTACAGTTTCTGCATAACCATTATCCTTTAGGGCACCGGTAAAAAGCTCTGAAGCACTGGCAGACTCATTATTCATAAGAATAACAATAGGAAGGTTAAATACTTTGTCATCACCGGTTGAAAGTTCACCTGTCTTTGCTATCTCCTTCTTACCGCTCTTGTATACAAAAGAAAAAATATCAGTATTATCAGGAAGTATACGATCAAGCATATCATAGGCTGTGCCTACATATCCGCCTCCATTGTTCCTAAGATCAATCACGAGCCCTTCAATATCCTTTTTACCAGCTTGTTTAACGCACTGACAAATTCTTTACCTGTATTGTCAGAAAAGCGTTTGCTAATATACCCTACTCTTCCGTTAGTATGGGTCTTAGAAGAAACAGTAGGTATAATTACTTCATTTCTTTCTACAACCATCTTCTTTGTAGACTTTCCCCTAAGTACAGTAAGGGTAACCTTACTTCCCTTTTTACCCTTAAAATAAGAGGTGACCTTCAGAATCTCAAGCTCTGGTCAGGTCTTTTTGCCGGCTTTTAAGTATAATATCTCCCTTTTTAAGCTTGGCTTTCTTTGCAGACTTCCATCAAATACATTGGTTATCTTAATCCCGCCGGTCTTCACATCTTTAGCTACCTCGATACCAATTCCGTAGTATTCACCCTTCATTGCACTGTTAAAGCTCTCAAGCTCCTTGACCGTATAATATACAGAATAAGGATCATTTAGCTTGCTTACAAAAAGCTTGGATATGGTATCAAGACCAGTCTTGTCATCCGCCTCTTCAAATACCTCAGCTAAAAATCTCATTAGTATCCACATCTTCATAATAATTCTGATTAACCTTGTCTATCAGATCCTTTAATTCGGTCTTAATCTCCTGCGCCCTAGACTCAGAGACTGCAGCCTCCGCTCTTAATGTATAAAAATTAAAAAGGCATACCAAGCACAATTGTTGACGCAAGCATAATACTTCCCAGCTTTTTTACAAATCTATTCAACTTTTCCTCCATTCATCTTCACCGCAACAGTTTCTCCCAGAGACACTGGTATTTCTACGTGTTCTTTAACTTATTTAAAATATCAGGATTAAATTCTATCTCATCTTTTCTTAACAAGTACAACTATAGTAGATCCTCCAAATTCAAAGCAGCCCTTTTCAAGACCTTTAGCAATTCTACCCTTTAACTTATGATTTGATATCTTTCCAACCATAAGTGCTCCTATTTCCATCTGAATAATCTTGTCAAAATTATCAGTATTAATCACAGCATATTCTCTTGTATTTTCAGAAAAATACAGGGTATACAGATAAAGCAATAGGTTTACGCAGTGGAGTATTCCCTCTATTCGTTTCGTTCTTACAACTACACCGTCATCTGAAAATATATATCTGTGATAATGCTTAGGCGTAAGCCTGTAAATAAGTGCATAACCGCCTTGAAATTCTTTTGCAAGCACACTGTCTTTGAGTAAGCCCGCCAAATCATATCTTGAGTTTTTAATTTTAAACGAAGAATCCTCTCTTAATTCTACCACAGAAAGATATCCATCACAAGGGTTAATAAAATGATTCCGGTTTCTATCAAATTTAACCTCTTTTTTTCTTCTTTTTAAAAACTCATTAAAGGAATAGAAGCCCTTTGCAGGCACCTCTATTCCCTCAAGTGAGATATTATTCTTCTTTATGAACCCCAGGTATCAACAGCCTTGAAAGAGGTGAGTCTAAGAACTTACCTCCTATATCAGAAACCACAGGCTTTGTAAGCAGTTTAAGCAACGCTCTCCCCGCTACTGTACTATATAAAAATCTTACTGAATAATCTTCTCTCATACCGCATCCCATCCCATCAAAAATAATACACCTATTACTTCTAAAGCACCTAGTATTATCATACAAACTTTTGCCAATTGCGTTAGGCTTTTTATTTCAAAAGGCGAAACAAATCCAACCATCACAAAGATTAACATAACAAAGGTAAGCAAGTTTATTCTTAAATATTCCTCTTTCATACGCAATATGAACTGCAGGAAGAAGAAGGGCAATTGTCGTTACGGGAAGGCCTAAGTACACAGTTCTAAGCCCCGTACTCTGCCTCTGCCTCTCTTCTTCAAGGACGTTAAAGTACGCAAGACGGATAAGGGCTGCAAGAACGTAAAAAGAAGCTATAAAACCCGCTGCAATCTCATTATCTAAGAACACATATACAAATAAAGCCGGGAATATTCCAAAGCTTACCAGGTCACTTAGGGAATCAATCTGGATACCAAAGCACTTTTCGTTGTGGTCCCTAACCTTTGTAGCAGCAACCTTTCCGTCAAACATATCGCAGACACCCGACACAAGCAGGCAGACCACTGCCGTAGAAAAATTTTTGTTTAATACCTGCAGGATTCCCATAAAAGCAGTCAACATGCCCACATAGGTAAGCACAACTGTGTAATTATAATATCCTAACAATCCCTTTTTCATAGTATCCCCCTTAAATAAGACCGGCTGCATAGCTGTAAGCCAAGATGCACCAAGGTTTTCCTAATAATATAATCCAAATAAATTTCTTTTTATCCATCTTTACAAGTCCTGAGAAGTAGCAGGAAATCATCCGGAAATAGCGGCAGCAATGTTGCCACAAACAAAAATATATCATATGACTTGCCTTTTTTTAATTCTCGTACTCCATTTATCATATTCTTTCTTGGGAAACATAAGCAGAACAACGTCCATACCGTATTTTCTAGCCAAGAAATAAGCGATTATAGAGCCGGCGCAGATTCCAATGTAATTGCACCAGAATCCGCCCATAGGTCCAAACATAATCGCTCCTACAGCACAGCCCAAGAATCCCGGAAGCACCGGCACAACAACCTGTAAGGCTTGCAGTGTTACCAATACTAAAGGTGCAAATATCCCGAAGGTAAGCACATACCTCTGCAATGACTCAACTGAATCAATCTTGCCTTCCGCAAATTTTTTAATAAATATCAGAGCTATTATTACCACTATTCCAATAGCCACTGCGATTATTCTATTTTTATTCTTTACTGACATAACTCTCTCCTAAAATCAGTTAGTCCAACTTGAGTTTTCGATTGATTTTGGTAATGAGTCTTGTATAAAGTCCGGTAAAACCATATTTTACTACAAAATAGCTTCCTTCTGCAATACCTACTCCACCAATCACATCAACTATAACGTGTTGCTTGGTTGTAAGGGTCGAAATGCATATACATATCGCAAAAACCAGTGAAAACAGCACATAAGGCTTAGGTATTCTCTTATTCTCTCTAACTGCAATATAGCAAAACCAGCTTGTGAGGCAGTGAATGGATGGGAAAAGATTGTCAGCCGCATCTGTATTATACAGCCAAATCATAATCTTATTCCAGAACCCTTCACTTCCTATCTCCGGCCTTATATTTGTAGTCGGGATGATGAGGAAGCAAATAAGGCAAATCGTTTTCTCAAAAAAATCTGCACTGATAAACCTAAAAGCCTCTTCCCTGCTTTGTCTTACACCCAAGATATAATTAGCCAGCCAATATATAAAACAGCTTAAATATATAAACACCGTCCAAGGTACAAGAGGTACAATAGAATCAAGGGAAATCTCAGCATTTATATGATGCCAGTTCGTAGTAAGTAATCTTGAACCAAAATATGTAATTGAATTCCACGTAATCGATATGAAAAGCGGAATCAACATAAACTTTGGTATAAATAAAACTTCAGCGGACTTCTCTCTCATTAAAAACCTTTCTAATTATTTACAAGTATTAGAGTATCAAAACTATGACACCCTTAACTCTATTTTACTCGAGAGTTCTTAAGGAATTATAATCTTTTTCTTACAACTATATATTTTTTTGATTAACCAGCCAAAATCTCAATGCTATATACATTGTTAAACTTCTTACACGGCTCAAGTACAATGTTACACTCTCTGTCAGCTAAGTCTCCTTCAAATTCCATCCTGTCACAACGTCCATGCCATGGCTCAAGGCATACGAAAGGGGCATTAGCTCTCTCCTTTGACCATATTGCAAGTATTGGCATGTCAAACTTAACAGTGACTATCTTTTTGCCATTTGGTTTAACGAGTGAAACCTCAGATATCTGGTTGTCCTCAAAAATGTAGGTAGTAGCATCAAAATACTCCTTGGTTATAGTACTTCTGCCATTATCAAGCTTAAGCTCATGAAGCTCTGAGAGCCTAAGTCCTGTATCATAATCTGCACCAAAATACTTAGGATTCCCCTTAGAATTGTATTCTAAAGAATATCCCACCTTATCGGCTTCACCATCAATAGGACAGTTAAAGCCCGGATGTGCACCTATGTTAAAATACATAGTTTTATCACCTGTATTCTTTACCTCCCAAAGCACCTCTATCTTGTTGCCACTCAGGCGGTAGCCTATTCTGAGTGCGAAATGAAAAGGATACATCTTAAGCGTTTCCTCATTATCCCTTATCTCAAACCAGATTTCATTTTCTTTCTCTTCTATAACCACAAACTCCATATCTCTGGCAAAGCCATGCTGCATGATATGATATTTTTTGCCCTCATAGGTAAATTCCTGATTCTTAAGCCTTCCTACGAAAGGAAAAAGTATAGGCGACTGCCTGCCCCAGTACTTTTCATCTCCCTGCCAAAGGTATTCTTTACCTGAACTATCCTTTATAGAGGTTAACTCTGCTCCGTTTGATGCGATACTGATTTCAAGAACTTCATTTTTTAATGTATAACTCATATCCGGTCTCCTTTGATATTAAATGATGTGGGTGTCAAAAGTATTTGACCCCCCATTGATACAGGATTGCTACAGCTGCGCTTTCGCAATCCTTGCAAAAAAATATTCGTAATCCGCTCATTTTTTGCAAAAAAATGGCTACTTACTCATATTTTTTTGCGTGTCAAAAAGATAATAAATTCTCTTGCAAGCAAGCCCCTCTCGAATTTTTATACTTTTGACACTTGTATCGATTAAATCAATGAGTATGGTTTAACCTCTGATTACATTTTTAATCAAGTCTTGACTATGAGTTTTTGCATATTATCAATATTATTTTAAATAAAAAGCCACGAGGACTTTTATTTGTCCCCGTGACCTTATACTGGTTATTATAATTTTTCTAAGCGCGAATTACTTTAACTTGAAGCTAAAGGTTCCGTTTACTCCACCTGCGAAGGTAACCTGAACAGTAACCATATCACCTGCTGCCGCACCATTGAAGGTTACTCTGGTTGTATTGTTCCAATCAGCTGTTACCCTGCCTGATGCAGAAGATACAAGTCTGATTCCTGAAGTGTGTTCTTTGCAAGTGCGCTTGAAGCAGCAACACCATTCTCGGCTGCGGTATATCTATCAGTTATAACAAGTGCATCTCTTATTCCGTTAACTGTAAGACTGCCAGCTGGAAGCTCTGAAGTTGCAGCCTCAACCTTAGTAACTAAAGGAGCCTTTGCAGAAACTACTACGTCCTTAGATGCTGTTGATCCCTTACCATCATTGACAACGGCTGTAACTGTATCGGTAAAATCTCCTCTTTTAGCCTCTTCTTTACCACGGCTTGGAACTACTTTGTCACCGGCTACTAAGTTCTTGGTATCTCTTAACTCAAAGTTATTATCTCCAATCTGTACAGTTGTACCATCAGAGGTCTTACCTGTAACTACAGCGCTAACTGAGTCATAGCCTGTATTACCATCTGCACTGTATACAGTAGAAGGTAAGCTTAAGCTAAAGCTTGAGAGGCTCTTTATATCAGCTGTTGTAACCTTAACATTTATCTCAGATCCTGCAACAGGGTTGTTTCCTGTAGCATCCTTGTAGATGGCAAATGTGAAGTCCTCTGACTCATTACCGTTAAGTACAGCATTGGAATCTGTAAATTTAAGTGACTTAGAGTTTAACTCGCTTAACTTAACAAAGAGTAACGTTGTTTGCCACAGCTGCGCCAGGAGCTGTAACTGTAAATCTTCCGTTTCCGCTCTTCTTTACTCCAAGGTAGTAGTTAGAATAAGCTGAAAGGCTTGAAAGCTCGCGGCCCTTGTTGTCAACTATCTTAACCTTAGGAAGTACATTCTCTGTAGTACCACCCTTAAGAACACCATCAACTGAAATGCTTCTGATGTTTGAAGGAACTGCAGGTGCATATACTGTAAAGGTTGTGATTGCAGGCTGCATATTGGACTGTACTGTAAATACAGCATTTGTTGTAATCTGTGTAAGTCCCTGGCTCCAGGTTACATTTTTAACTGAATTATCCTTGGTTGCATCATACTTAAGTTTAGCTGTTCCATTAGCTGTGTTCTCCCATGAGAATGCCTCAGGAAGCTTTACGCCATACTTGTCACTGCTAAGTGTAGCATAGTCTGTTACAGCCTGACCAGCAGGGTTAGTAGCATTAAAATTAAAGTATGTTGACTCTCCTGCATATACTTCAGAAGGAGCAGTTACACTAAACTTAGATACCTGCTTTGTGCCTGCTATCTTAATTGTTGTAGAAGTAGTATTGTTTCCGCTTGTTCCATAAAGTGCAACAAAGTTCACAGTTACATCACCAGACTTAACATCATTTACGCCTGTGAAAGGAATAGCAATGTAGTCAACTCCGTCCACCTCGAGTGTATCGTGGTAAGCTGTAGCACTATTGATACCAAGACCTGTAAGACCACCGTTTGCATAGATGCTTACACCGTCCGTAGACTTCATACTTCTACCATACTGGTCTTTAACTTCTACAAGAAGTCTTGCGTTGTTATTGTCTGAGCTGTTTACTGTAAGCTCATAAGGCTTCTTTGTAACTGTGCTGTATACACCCTTTACAGACACTGAGCTTGCCTTTGCCTTTGCTGCAAGTGTAAGCTGGAATGTATTAGTAATGGTGTTCATTCCATCAACCTTTACAAGAGTAAGGGTTACAGGTGTATTAAGTGGAAGATTGGCTGCAATGTTAGTTACGTCAATAACGCCCTTAGCAGGATTAGCTGTACCTGTACCTGCTGAAACATTTACATTAAGTCCTCCAACACTCTTTGTTACATCCTCACCAAACTGGTTTGTAATCTTATACTCGATTGTACCACCTGCTGCATTGGTATCTCCATTTAATACAAGGTACTTGTTAGGAACATCAATCTTAGAAAGCTTAGCTGTCTCTCCCTTAAAAGAAGATGTCTTTCCACCAAATTCAACTGTATAGTCACCATCAGTTATATTAGCTGTCATCTCAAGCACAGCCTCTGTTCCGGTAGCATTTACACTAACGCTTGTTATATCTCTTATACCGCCTGCAAGCTTTACTGAATAGTCATTTTTGTTTGCAGTAAGATTATTGCCTGTAACTGTAATCTTTTTTGCTCCTGTCTGCTTGCCGCCGAACTTAGCAGCAACTACAACCTTGATTCTTGCAGTTACCTTAAACTTGTCTGAGTTAGCCTTAGCTGCACTGCTCTGGCTTCCTACAACATCTACGTAGCTCTCACCAGCCTTAACACCGGTAACGGTGAAGGTCTTAGCACTTGCCTTAGCCTTTGTTACTGAAGCAGCTCCTGAGTTGTCAACTAATACATAGCTGTTGTAAGTAGAAGACTTTCCGCCTGCCTTAGCAATCTTATCAGATATCTTGTAGCTTACATTAAGTGTCTTGCTCTCGCCCTCTGTTAATCTGATTTCAGATACATCCACACCATTGTCATTAACAGCTACACTTTCAGCTCTGGTATATACCTTAACAAGTGCTTTATATTTCTTGTTCTTATATACTGCTGTGATAATTGCCTTACCATTTTTCTTTGCGGTAAGCTTTTCCGTTTTTCTTATTTACACTAAGAACGCTTCCCTTTGAGCTGGTCCACTTAACCTTCTTAGAAATATTCTTTCCCTTAACAATAAGGTCAAGATCTAACTTCTACCACCGATAAATACTGAAGTGCCCTTCTTAGAAGAATACACTGTCTTCTTTCCGTGTGATACTATACCGTTCTTAGTGGCTGCCTTAGCCTCCTCCGCGCTAAATCCAGGCACAAAGCTAAGTCCCATAGAAAGCGCAAGCGCTAATGAAAGACCTTTAACTGCTTTGTTCATACTCTTTTTCTCATTGTTCTTTCCTCACATTCGTGTATTATAGTTTGTTAAAGCTTTTGCTTAAGTTCTGAGCAAAGTATAAAATTCTTCTGTGTCACTTTTTATGAGTTAATTCTTAAGTTTTTCCTTTCTAATTACCTACTTTTGTGTACAATTCTGTGTCATTTCTTTGACATTTAGGCTAAATTCACCAATAAAACTCTACTCCACGCAGCCAATTAACTCATTTATATCTCCTATCTCATACCTTGACATATATTCTTCAATTCCCTTTACCACATGAACACTTGCTGCAGGGTTGTTAAAATTCGCAGTCCCTACGCTTACCGCAGTAGCTCCTGCCATAAGAAACTCTACTGCATCCTCTCCTGTCATTATTCCACCCATACCTATGATAGGTAAGTTTACAGCCTTCCTTACCTGGTATACCATTCTGATTGCAACAGGTTTGACTGCAGGTCCCGAAAGACCTCCTGTTTTGTTGGCAATGGCGAACTTTCTTTTATGAATATCTATCTTCATACCCGTAAGGGTATTGATAAGAGATAATCCGTCCGCTCCTCCTGCCGCGCAAGCCTTGGCAAGCTCTGTTATATCAGTTACATTAGGTGTAAGCTTCATAATTACAGGCTGCTTGGCATATTTTTTAATAGTCTTTGTTACTTCATAGGCCGCATCTGCATTCGTACCAAAGGTAATTCCTCCAGCCTTTACATTAGGACAGGAAATATTGATTTCAAGGAGCTTTACCACATCATTGTCTGCAAGTCTTTTCACTACTTCTACATATTCCTCAGTAGTGTGACCACAGACATTTGCCATGACCACAGTGTCTATTCCTCTTAGCTTTTCTAAGTCTCTCTTAATAAATACATCTATCCCGGGGTTTTGAAGCCCTATGGCATTAAGCATACCGGAAGCTGTCTCTGCTACCCTAGGGGTAGGATTGCCCTTCCAAGGCACATCAGAAACGCCCTTTGTGGTAAGCCCACCAAGGAGAGAAAGGTCTATATAGTCCATAAATTCGGCTCCTGAACCAAAGGTTCCTGAGGCTGTCATTACCGGATTCTTAAGCTTTACACCGGCTATTTCCACACTCATATTTCCCATTAGATAACCACCTCCGTAGATAAGAATACCGGTCCATCCTTACAGACTCTGGTGTTGTTTACATTGCTGTGGTGGTCAACTCCCTTTGTCTCACAGACGCAGCCCAGGCAGACACCTATACCGCAGGCCATCCTCTCTTCAAGAGAAATATAGGTAGGAAGTCCTCTGCTCTCTCCGTATTCCTTTACCCCTCTAAGCATAGGCATAGGCCCACAGGAGAAGATGTCTGTAATACCGTATTTTTCAGCTGCTTTAATCTCGTTTGCCGCATCGATTACAGTACCCCTGCATCCAAGGCTTCCGTCATCTGTCGCTATGATAACCTCTGCGTATTTACGAAAATCCTCAACAAGGAAGGTATCTTTATTTCTAAATCCAAGTATCACTACGGCCTTCTTGCCATCCTTCTTAAGCTCCTTTACCGCCTCAAGAAGAGGAGGAATACCTATCCTCTCCCCAAAAAGAAGAACAAATTCACCTGTTTTATCCACAGGGAAGCCCTTTCCAAGACTTCCCACAACTTCTATACTCTCGGCATTGGGCAAGAGCTTAGAAAAAGCCTTTGTGCCCTCACCTACTACTCTGTATACTAACCTAAGCCTTCCATTTTCTCTGTCTATTTCACAGATACTTATGGGACGAGGTAAAAGCTTAGAGCCATCATTTACGTACAGCGACACAAACTGCCCTGTTTGCGCCTCTTTTGCCATACTCCCTGCCTCTATCCACATCGAGAATACATCTTCGGAAAGTTTAGTATTTTTCAAGTATTTTAGCCTTTAATCTTTGAGACTTTAATTCCATTAAATTTCTCCTTAGAATATAGATGCAATGTCATTCTTCATATCAATCACAGCCGCCCTGGCAGCCCTCAGCAAAGCCTTCAGCACCATACTCAGCATACTTTTCCTGCTTATAAGCTGCTATAATTCCTCTTGAAGAATTGACTATAGCACCAAGACCGTCTTTATTAAAGAATGGCTTAAGCTCGGCTGCCGTACCACCCTGAGCACCATACCCCGGTACGAGTATATAGACTTTGCTGGCATTATCTCTCAAGTACTTCTCCCATCTCAGGATAGGTCGCTCCGACTACCGCACCTACATCACTGTAGCCGTTCTTTACAAGCTCTGCTCCCCACTCGTCTACCTTCTTGCCAACAAGCTCATATACAGCCTTCTTTCCAACCTTTTGATCCTGGAACTCACCGCTTGAAGGATTGGAGGTCTTAACCAGGATGAAGAGACCCTTTATCGTATTTTCTTACACTCTTCTACAAAAGGAACTACGCTGTCAGAGCCCATGTAAGGATTGATAGTTAAGAAATCTGTATCAATAGGTGCAATTTCTGTACTCCCTATCTTGACCTTCCCAAGATGGCCTATAGCATAAGCTGTCGATGTTGAGCCTATATCACCTCTCTTTGCATCTCCGATTACAAGAAGCCCTTTTTCATGGCAATAATCAACAGTCTGCTTATATGCCATAAGCCCCGGTATGCCAAACTGCTCATACATTGCTATCTGAGGCTTAACCGCAGGAATCAAGTCATAGACAGCATCTACAATCTTTTTGTTAAACTCAAATATTGCATCTGCTGCAGCTTCAAGAGTTTCGCCTTTTTCGTTTATCGCCTTATCAAGAAGAAAACCCGGAACAAAATTAAGTGTAGGATCAAGTCCCACAACTATAGGTGCTTCAAGCTTATTAATGCGTTCAACTAATTTCTCTATCATTTAATTTTCCTCCTTATATGCAACTTTCCCGTTACACAGTGTATACAGAACCTTTCCTCTCACCTTTTTGCCGTTAAAAGGTGTATTCTTGCCTTTTGATAAAAATCTATCAGAGTCTATAACATACTCCTGGTCTATATCTGCTATCACAATGTCAGCTACAGAGCCTTCCTTAAGAGTTCCTCTGCCGTTTTTTAAGAGCTTGGCAGGGGTTAAACTCATTCTTTCCACAAGGCTCTTCATATCAAGATACTTACCCAAAAGCTCAGTTACTGCGAGTGCAAATGAGGTTTCCAGACCAACTATGCCAAACGGTGCATCCTTTATGCTTTTTTCCTTCTCTTCCTTAGAATGTGGAGCGTGGTCGGTAGATATCATGCCCATAACACCGCTCTTAAGCCCTTCTCGTAGAGCTTCTACATCAGCCCTGCTTCTAAGAGGAGGATTCATCTTGTAGTTTGCATCATCCTCCACTATATCCTCATCAGCCAGCGTAAAGTGATGAGGGCATACTTCCGCACTTACAGAATACCCCTTTTCCTTCGCTTCTTTGACATACTTTACAGTCTCCCTTGTAGAGCAATGGCAAAGATGGATGGTTGCCCCTACTTTAGCCGCGATATCTATATCTCTTCTAGCGATGCTGTCTTCGACCTCATTGGTTATGCCGGGCATCCCAAGTTCTTTTGACTTTACACCTGCATTCATAACCCCGACATTTACAAGGTTTGCATCCTCACAGTGGTCAAAGAAAGGAAGGCCAAGCCTTGCAGCCTCTACAAGTCCGGCTCTTAGTATCTCCGGATCCATCACAGACCTTCCATCCTCACTTATGGCAACAATCCCTGCCTTTTTCATTCCCTCCATATCCGAGAGAACTTTCCCTTCCTCACCCATGGTAACCGTTCCGCTTGGAAGTACATTTATGACTGCATCCTTCTTTATTGCGTCAAGCTGAAGCTTTAGGTGCTCTACTGTATCCATAACAGGCTTGGTGTTTGGCATGGTTACAACAGTTGTATAGCCTCCTCTTGCAGCAGCCCTGCTTCCCGTTTTTATTGTCTCTTTATATTCACCGCCAGGCTCTCTAAAATGAACATGAAGTCTATAAATCCCGGCAGTACATATTTTTCCCGGAGGCATCTATTACCTCAGTGCCTTCTTTTACCAGGCAGTCAAGCTCTCCTCTAGCTCCTACCTTTTTCCACTTTGCCATCATCATTTACATAAATGTCAAAAAGCCCATCTCTGTCTGCTTCTACATCTACCAAATGACCGTTTTTAATTATTATACCCATCTTGCCTCCTAACTTTAAGTAACCATATGATTAAGTTGTTAAAACTATAATACACTATACTATATATGATTGCTATAGCTTTACTTAATTTCATAGAAAGCACCCTAGAGGATGCTTATCTTTAAAATATTATCTATTTAATTTTTCTATAATCTTTGGGAAGCACTGCATCAACCTTTATCATTATCAAGCTGGCAGGTTCCTGCATTTGCATGTCCTCCCCCTCCATATTCAAGACAGATATCGCCGATATTTACGTTAGATTCCTTGTTTATAATAGACTTACCAATCATAACCGCAGTATTTTGTTTCTGGAAACCCCAGGCAACATGAACCGAAATCTCGACATCAGGATACATGGCATAAACCATAAATCTGTTTCCAGCATAGATAACCTCTTCGTTTCTAAGGTCAATAACTGCTACCTTGCCTTCTACCTTCACAAGGCTCTTAAGCTGCTTCTTGAACAAATCCTGCTGCTCAAAGTAAAGGTCCACTCTTTCCTTTACATCGGGAAGGGCAAGTATCTCATCTATAGAATGATTGAGGCAGTAGTCAATAAGCTTCATCATCAAATCATAGTTTGATATCGTGAAGTTGTGGAATCTTCCAAGTCCTGTCCTTGCATCCATAACATAGTTAAGTAAGGTCCAGCCCTCCGGCTCAAGAATATCATCAACCGTAAAGTCTGCACTGTCTCCCTTATCAACCGCTGCCATTATCTCAGTTGAAACTCTCTTTATTCTCTCAGCTCCGCCATAATAGTTATAAACCACCCTGCTGCTGACTTCGCATAGCCGTCAATAATGAACTTTTTCGCTTGCTTCTACCTGCATTTACACGGCTAAGCTCACTCTCATAGGTGGTCAAAAGCAAGTCCTACTCTTCGATCGTAAGGAAGGTTGGTAGTTATATCATTTTTCAGTAAGCTCAATCTTTCCATCCTGAACATCCTTAGGATGTACGAAATTTAATCTCATCAATTATGTCGAGCTCTTTCAGAATCATTGCACATACAAGTCCCGTCAAAATCACTTCTTGTAACTAATCTCATTTTTCCCCATAATATCCTCCGGATAATAATTCAAAAATCTCTACCAAATCAGTATAGTATGATTTAGACTTTTGTTCAATCACTATGCTTTTACCTTTCAAACTAAAATCCACTGTATCAAAATCCCTATAAATCCTCTTAAACAATATCCCTGTATATCAGGATATCATCAGCCTTAGCCCTTACTTTATCCTCTGCCATAACCATGACTCCATCCCTTAAGATGACAACTATATCAACTCCATATTTTTTCTCAAGTTCATTAATGAGCTTGCCTACATCTTCACTCTTTTTCTCTATGGTAATGCTTCCCGTTGTCTTATTTTTTGCCTCACTTAGGCGGTTTCTCTGCATTTCCGTATAGTTTTCCACAAAGCCTGCTGAGATAATACCTGTTGGTATGGCTACTGAGCCTACACCTAAAAAGGTGATGATAACCCCCATAATCTTGCCCACAGCAGTTATAGGATATATATCTCCGTAGCCCACTGTAAATATGGTTGAGAGGCTCCACCATATCCCTGAAAACGCATTCTTAAAGGCAAGAGGCTGAGCATCGTGCTCAGCTCCATATATAAACAAAGGATGAAGCGAGCATAAGTACTACTATGATAAATACAGAAGATAAAATCTGGTTTTTCTTTTCAAGTAAAACTGAGGTAATTACATTGAAAGAATCATAGTTTACATTCAACCTGAAAAGATGAAATATCCTAACTACCCTAAGTATTCTAAAGGCTGCAAAGCCGTAAAGAAAGAAAAACGGCAGGATAGTTAGTAAATCTATTATGCCCTCAGGAGAAATCAGAAACTTAAACCTCGCCCTCATTTTCCCCACATCTGTATATATGTATTCAGCAGTCCAGATTCTAAGCACATATTCAACACTGAATAAAATGATGGTAGTTGTTTCTACAACCTTAAAAAGCCCAAAAATACCGCTTTAACTCTTCGAAGGTACCAAGAAACAATACTAAAATATTTAGCAAGATAGTAGCTACTATGATGAAATCTCCATTCTGCTTAGCACATCCTCTCTGCTTTCCTATCTGAATTATTTCAAATACTCTTTGTTTGATTGACTTGGATTTAATCATATTATTCTCCGTATCTTTGATTGTTAGAAGGCTTGTGGCAGGTAAGAGCACCACAGACCCTATGTATGAGTATATCACATAAAATAGAGGAGTGAAAAGGGGAAAAAAAGAAGCCTTACTCCGGTAATTTTCTACCAAAATAAGACTTTTAATCTTTAAAAATAATAAAGAGCGCGAGACGGGACTCGAACCCGCGACCCCAACCTTGGCAAGGTTGTACTCCACCAACTGAGCCACTCGCGCTTATTACAAGGATTGTGTTTGGCATCTCACTTGCAGAAAGAAGTATAACACAATCCTTCACTATAGTCAACAATTTTGTGCAGTTTTTTATAAGTTCAACAATTTATCTTATTTGTAGAAATTGCATACACATTTTAGTCAAAGTCACATAATAAAGAATCTACTTGCTTGATTCACCACCTACAGTGTCGATAGCGACATCTACATATCCGCCGCAGTGCGAACTCTCGCAGAGATTTTTATGTGATGGGGAATTTTGGAGAAAATTCCTGTCACATAAAAATCTGCCACATACACAGATTATCTGTATATGTGGCAGTTATCAAAGGAGAATTACCATTAAACACATGGTTTTCAGTAAGTTCTGCAGTCTATCAATTAATATTTAGTGGTTAAAGAAGAAGTTAAAAGGATTCTCCTCAGAACCGCCGTCTGAGCCGCCAAATGGTGATTCAAAATAGTTGTTTCCACCTTCGTTACTTCCATCATTTCCATTATTTCCATTGCTGTTGTTGTTATTGTCGTTGTTGTTACGATACTCTGAAGAGTCCTCGGACTTAGAATTAGAATTCTTAAGTTCAGATCTGTTACCTAAGGTTACCTGAACCTCTTTTTCCACATACTGTCCGTTTACATACTGCATTATAGTAAGCTTAACTACTGTTCCAGCCTTAACAGATAAGAGCTTTGACTGAAGCTCAGCCATGGTCTTAACCTCTACTCCGTTAAAGCCTGTAATTATATTACCCATCTTAAGTCCGGCCTTTTTCAGCAGGGCTGCCCTTTGTAGCATTGGTAATATATACACCTATAGGCATACCGTAAATCTGGTTGTAGTTCTTTGTTATATCCCTGCCCATGATTCCAAGATAAGACTGCTCATTCTCAGGAATTACTTCTCTGTTCATAAGGTCATTGATTATAGGGAGGGCTGTTGAGATAGGGATGGAGAAGCCCATACCTTCTACCTTTTCATCAGCATACTTTACAGAGTTGATACCAATAACCTCACCTTTAGCATTAAGCAGAGCACCACCTGAGTTACCAGGGTTGATGGCTGCATCTGTCTGGATGAGCTTCATAGTATAGTCTTCATCAGCTATTTCTCTGTTAAGAGCACTTACATAACCAACTGTAGTTGACTGACCGTAACCTAGTGCATTACCAATGGCTATAACCATCTGTCCAACCTTAAGCTTTGATGAATCACCTATGGTAGCAACCTTTATCTTTGAGAGGGTGTCTTTCTTTATATCAGACATCTTTACTGAAAGTACTGAAAGGTCTGCTCCTGAGTCTGCACCTTTAACCGTTGCTTCAGCTGTAGTCTCATCATTAAATGTAACTGTTATCTTCTGATTCTGTGCACCCGTCTCTGCTTTAGTTACGTGGTTGTTACTTACTATAAGTACTTCATTATTATTCTGTCCGATAATGATACCTGAGCCGCTTCCACCACTCTGACCCTTGTATGTCTGACCAAATACGTTGGTTGCAACAGTGTCATACACGTTACTTATAGATACTATAGATGGCATTACATTTTCAACTACTCCCGAAACATCTGAAGCTGTTGCAACCTCATTTCCGCTATCCTTTGTAGTAGCAAGAGTCACTGTATTCTTAGTTTCAGCTTCTTTTGCAGTTTCAGTAGATGCTATAGCCTGATTGGATACAGCCTGTTTTGCTGAGAGCATATTGCCAAGGTAAACTCCGCCTCCTGCTGAACCACCGATAAGAGTGCTGCTACTAGCTACAAAATGCCATCGGATGAGATTTCTTTTTCTTCTTGCCGTTGTTACCCTGTCCGCCTCCATTTGGGTTTCCATCGTTTACAGGGTAGTTTCCGTAATAACCGTTATTTGGCTGGTTATTGTTTTCGTTTTCATTTAATCCAGTTATAATTGTCCATAATTTGCCTCCTTAGATACACAATTAATTTTTATTATTTTTATAACACTTAAAAACATCTGTCTCATTTGTTATGTCATTATAATAAAAGTTTATTTGTGTTGACTTTGTGAAGGACATTTTGAACTAAATGTGATTTCTAGTCAAGTTTTTAAATCATCGGATATATAATAATCCCAGCCTCGTTTTTTCGCAGTATTTAGCTATCTTCTCTTCCAGTTCATCATCATCTTCCACATATTCTGTAAGGTAAATATGAACTCCCTTTTTTGGAAAGCTTTGTAAGATAATCCGTATAATACTTAGTCACATCCTCTTTCTGAGTACCCGTATTTTCTCCATCCCAGAGCGAGAACACATCCTCCTGGTTTACTCCGTCAGCTATCTTCTTAAGACTTTTATTCTCTTTAAGATATTTTGTTACGAATTCATCCCCGCCATTTATTATAAGAGCAGTATTCATCTTCTTTATACTTGTTAGTATCTTAACAAGCCCCTTATATATACTGTTCTTCTTATGCTGATAGTAGACATCTGTATTGTCTATAAAGAAGCCGTCAACTCCCTTTTTCTTATATGCCTTAGCAAGCCTTAGCATTTCTTTCTGCCAGCCCTTATCAGCCACATTTACCCAGTACTCGCCCTTCCAGCCCTCATATTCAGAGAGAGCCAGGTTCTTGAACTTCTTATAGTAAGGCCTGTAGTCCTCAAGTGAGCCTATACTTAGATAAGTATACACCTTCTTACCCGCTTTTTTTAGCTTTTTAATGTCAGCCTTCGTGAAGTGTTCTGCATCTATAATCACTGTCTTATAGTCATCAAGCTTATCTATATCTTTTCTTCCAATTCCTATAAATACACCGAAGCGCTTATCATAGTCATAATCAGCAGCCTTGGCTTTTTATTAAAAATGCAAAGATGATAACAAAGATAATCATAGGCACAATGAAAGATAGCTAAGGCTATGCGCCTGAGGCTCCTTATCTGCTTCTTTACTTCCTCTTCTCTTTCCTTATCATTCATCACTTCCATTGTCTTTCCTCCTTATTTCTTCTTGTCTTCAGTAAGGTCAGGCGGATTGAAGCTCTCCACCACATCCGGTGCATTTAACGAAAAATAGTATTCGTCATCAGTTCCAAACTCCCTAAAGAACACCCTGTCTCCGATGATACTGATACCGTTGTAGTCTCCCTCCTTGACTACTGTCTTTTTACGTGTAGAAAGATCCATAACCTCAAGCCTGTTTTTCTTTCCGTCATCTACCTGATAAACGATAAACTGTTCATCAGGAGTTACATTGTAGTATGAACATTTCTCCTCTACAAGTATGGTAGGATTCTGTCCAAGCTCGTCTATCTTAGCTATGTTGTAGTTCTGAGACAGCGAGATAAAGTAGATATTGCCGCCTATTAGCACAGGCTGGTAACAGTTTCCCTTGTATATAACCACCTTCTGCTTCGTGTTAGGGTCAAATGAATATATGTAATGGTCTCCCTCTGCTCCCGCATAGTATATCTTAGTACTTGTAAGCGTTCCAGGTACAACCTTTTCTTCAAGCAAAAGCTCATCCTTCTTACCATCAAGGCTTGCACGGTAAAGATTCATATTGCCATCCTTTTCGTGTTTCTGGTAGTATACCTCATTGCCTATCAGGCTTACGGCACCCACATCATAGGCATATATACCTCCTATTGAGTGGCTTCCCTTTTTATTCACCCTGTATATTCCTGAATAGGAAAACTGCAGTACATGCTTCACGCTGTCATTTCTTGTATAGTTAAGCCTCGAATATACCACATAATTTGAAGTATTATTGATGTAACCGACAGTGTCTTCCTGCATATACTGAAAATCATCCAGATTCTTTGACATCGAATAAAGTGCCCCGCCATCGTTTAGGTTACTAAAATAAATCCTGTCATCATCAGCACAGAAAAGTCCTCCATTGTATAGGTTACAGGCTGTGTTGCCAACTGCTCCCTCGACATTTGGTATAACTCTGCCCGAATACTTTGCTACCACAAATATAGTGGCTATTGTCACCAAAAACTAAAAGCAGCAATATATTGGACTTTATGCTTTCCCAGTTTTCTCTTTTGCATCTATTGCCTCCCTGTCATATGAGTACGTGGTGTACACTTCCTTATCATTACAATTATACTTGCCTTTTTAATGTATTTCAATATAATTGAAAGGTGATAATTTATATGATACAAGTGTCAAAAGTATAAAAATTCGATGCAAAGCTGCTTGCAGAGAATTTATTATCTTTTGACACGCAAAAATATGAGTAAGTAGCCATTTTTGCAAAAATGAGCGGATTACGAATATTTTTATAAGGATTGCTAAAGCTGCGCTGTAGCAATCCTGTATCAATAGGGTGTCAAATACTTTTGACACCCACATCTTTATATCGAAAGGATGACAAATGGTAGATTTAAGCGAAACAAGAGTAAAGATAGATGAAATAGACAGGAAGATTATCTCCTTATTTAACGAGAGAATGAAGCTTGCAGATGATGTTGCCAACTATAAAATAGCCACAGGAAAGCCTGTATATGATGCTGTTCGAGAAAAAGAAAAGCTTCTGGTTATAGAGGGCTTTGGCGAGGATGATTTTAGCAAAACAGCACTCAGAGAGTTATTTACACAGATTATGTCAATAAGCCGCAAGTATCAGTACAGGAAGATTGCAGACGTATCCAAAACTTCTTCCTCCGTTACTTCTTATTCAGCAGATAACATAGGCTTCTTTGGTGGCAGCGGTACCTATACCGAAAGGGCTATGAAAGACTTTTTTGGAAATGATACCAAGGCGAAGGCTTTTGATAGTTTCAAAAAGGTCTGTGAGGCTGTAGTAATGGAAGCATAGAGTATGGTGTGCTCCCTATTGAGAACTCCACCACAGGAAGTATATCAGATATCTACGACTTACTTATGGAGTACGAGGTTCATATATTAGGAGAGGCAATAGAGCCTATTGACCATGCTCTCTTAGGACTGCCTTCGGCAAACCTCGAGGATATAACAGAGGTATATTCCCATCCTCAGCCACTGCTTCAGTGCTCAAATTTCCTCACAAAATACCCTGACTGGAATACCTTTGCCTATGGAAGCACCTCAAAAAGCGCACTAAAGGTAAAAAATGACGGCAAGTTAAATCAAGCCGCCATTGCAAGTAGGGCAAATGCAGAGTTCTACGGGCTTAAGGTGCTTGCAGAAAATATTGCCAATGACACCCTTAACGCTACCCGCTTCATAGTAATAGGAAAAGGTGATAACTACCTTGAAAATGCTGATAAAATAAGCATTAGCTTTGAGATACCTCATAAAACAGGCTCACTTTACAGCATACTTTCAAACTTCATATACAACAATATCAAATATGACAAATATAGAATCTAGGCCTATACCTAAGAGACGCTGGCAGTACCGTTTCTTCGTTGACTTTGACGGCAACTTAAATGATGCAGGAGTAATAAACGCCATTACAGGGCTTAAGGCTGAGGCTGACAGCTTTACCCTGCTTGGAAACTATGTAGGGGCTGATAAAAAGTAAGCTTTACTTCACCTTAGCCCCGCTTAGTTCAATGCTTCTCTTAACCAATACATTTAAGGCATCGATTGTATTTATATCCTTAGGAATATCAAGGAGGCTTAGCTCTGTGCAGGCTACTATGCCTATAGTCTCATGATCACAATACCTTCTAAGTATATCCACAAACCTTCGCCCGTCCAGACAATTAGTTTCCTTGATATCATAGATAATATCCATAACTGCCTGTTTATCCTCGGGAGATACTTCCTTTACAAGAAGACAATGCTGATTTGCATATTTCTCATATACCTTAGAGTTAAGGGTACCAAGAGTTCCAAAAACAGCAATCTTCTCTATTCCTCTTTTCTTAACCTCAAGGATAGTCTCCTCTATCATGTTGATTATCCTAAGACTTGTAAACTTCTTAAACTCGTCAAAGAAATAGTGGCTTGTGTTACAGGGAATTGCAACAGCCTCTACACCTATATCCTCAAGTATTTTAAAATCTTTCTTTATAACCTCTAAAAACTCTCCGCCTTTATTTTCAATAATGCATTTCGTTCTGTCAGGCATGGATGCATGGCTTAAAACCACCATGTCTATATGCTCATTGTCACATTTAGCTGCTGTATTAAGCACAACTCTCTCATAAAAGCTGACTGTAGCCAAAGGCCCCATGCCTCCGATAACTCCTAATTTATACACTATTTCCTCCTAAATATCTTCTTAAAGGCTTTGCCAAGCAGTCGTTTGTTAAAGAAGAACCAAGGTGCCATATCATCTGCGGCAAAGATGGCAGGAGCCCATTTTCTTGAAAAGGATATCCTTAAGGACTTTAAGATGCCTACCTGCCCTGTCTTCTTATATCTAAGGATGGCAACTATATCCTCAAAACCATATATAAACGCATATCTTGTATTATAATTTATGAACTTGGTGTCGGTTTCCTTTAGTCCGCCTGTAAGGTCAAGATAAGCAATGTAAGGCATGTTTATGCCACATTTATATATCATGTTGTTAAAGTTGGTTGTTCTTGCATTTATCTCAATGAGGTAAATCTCTCCTGTCTTTTTCGTGTCTCTTAAACTCTATCTCTCCAAAGCCCCTATAGCCTATATTCTCAAGGAAAGGCTTTGATATCTCAACAAGCTTTGGGTTGTATTTTTGAATGGTAAATACTGAAGCACCAAAGTTAATAGGCCACTGACGCTGCTTTTGTGCAGTTAAATAATGGGTGGTCTTTCCACTCCTTGCAATATAAAAATCGTAGGTCAGCATACAGTCATCAAAGCCCGGCACTATCTCCTGTACGAAGATTTCAATGTCATTATCCTTTGCTTTTTTGATGCCTGCTTCCATCTCCTCAAGGTTCTTGCAGATGAAGACCTTGTTTCTAAATACCTTGGTAAACTTAACTGTATCAAAAGGGCTTTGATTATACAAGGGAAAAGCCCTACTTCATTCTTTTAACCTTTTCCACAAGATTTTCATCATTTACACTGATGGTTGCAGGGATTTTCACCCCATTTTCAAGGGCTATATCGTGTAAGGTCCACTTATCAAGAAGCTTGGAATTAAGCCCCTTTGCCTGGCTGATTAAGTAGTACTTTGAAAGCTCATCATAGTATTTGTCTATGAATTCCACATACTTATCGTGTGTCGGCAAAAGAACAGGCTTTTCTGACTGCTTTTTTCCATACTCCACAAGACCGGTAAAGGCTTCTTCTCCGAACTTGTTCAGATTGTCAATCTTTAAGAATTCAGATACGAACTTGGACTTTGCTCCATAAGCATTCTTTAAGTCGTAGTCACAGGCTACAACGTGAACGCCCTCCCTGCCTAAGCACCTGATTACGCTAAGTCCGATATAATAATTGCATCCTAATACTACTGCCTTATTCATTGCTTCTACCTCTTATATATTGATGTCAGTGTCAAAATATAACACCCTATGATACAGCATCGCTGCTATTTTTACCTTCTTACAAGTCTTATGCTGCCACTCCTTTTAAATATATTTCATACCATTTTTAAGAAGGTATAGATAGTATATACCTTACGTCCGTTATTGGTTATGCCGTTAAAATGGTCATCTAAGAGCTTGTTTATCTTATCTTTATCAAAGAACTCACTTACAAAGTCTTTGTTAAATACTTCCTTTACCATTTTATAGTACTTCTCTTCCTTAATCCATAACACAAAAGGCACAACAAAAGCCCTAGCTTCCTACGCTTTGCCCAGTCTTCAGGAAGTTTATTCTTGGCTGCCCTTCTAAAGGCATACTTGGTTATCTCGTTATGAACCTTATGCTTAACAGGGATAGTTCTTGCAAGCTCCCACATCTTCTTGTCAAGAAGAGGCACTCTAAGCTCGATGGAATTTGCCATAGTCATCTTGTCAGCTTTAAGAAGGATGTCCTCTACTATCCACATCTTCATATCCAGATAAAGCCTTTTTGAGACATCATCCATATTTTTAACTTCGTCATAGTATTTCTTAGTCAAATCCCTTGAAGTCTCAGAGTTCTTATACTTAGAGGTAACAAGGGAATTCGCAAGCTCATCCGTCATAATCTCTGCAGGTCCCTATGTATCTATCCTCTACCTTCTGACCGTATTTCAATATAATGGTCTGGTCCCTAAAATGCTTCCTATCCTTGTACTTCAAGTAGAGCTTATGTCTAAGGCTAAAAGGAAGCTTTCTATACATTCTCTGAGGGAGTGCATCTGCGTACTCATTGTAGCCTGCAAAAAGCTCGTCAGCACCTTCTCCTGAGAGCACCACCTTGACCTGCTCAGATGCAAGCTTTGAAAGGAAGTATAGAGGCACTGATGAAAGGTTTGCGTGTGGCTCATCAGAATAATACTGTACCTTATTGATGCCTTCGAAGAATTCATCAGGAGTAATCAGCTTTGCAAAGTTTTTAATTCCAAGGCTGTCCGAAAGCTCCTTTGCGTACATAGTTTCATTAAAGCCCTTGTTGTCAAAGCCCACTGAAAATGTCTTGTCAGGTAGAGCAGTTGCAACCACATAGCTTGAGTCCACTCCACCTGAGAGGAAGGAGCCTACCTCTACATCGCTGATTTTATGGTATTTAACCGACTCTTCTACCTCTTTTTCTATCTTGCCCACAGCCTCATCAAAGGTCATGTCCTTATAATCAAGAGTGAGATTATAGTAGGTTTTTATCTCCATTTTCCCATTTTCGTATATGTAATAATGCCCCGGCCTCAGCTTCTTAACTCCCTTAAAGAAAGTCTCCTCTAGAGGATTGTACTGAAAAACCAGATAATGCTTAGTGCCTTCTCGTTTACTTCCTTCTTAAACTTTGGGTACTTAAGGAAGGACTTAACCTCTGAGCCAAAGAGTAAGTCTCCATCAAGTAAAGCATAATAATAAGGCTTGATACCAAAGTGGTCCCTTGCACCAAAGAGCTTCTCCTTCTTACTGTCCCAGATAGTAAAAGCAAACATCCCGCGAAGCTTAGCTAGTATGCCCTCTTCGCCGTATTCTTCATAGCCATGTAATATAACCTCAGTATCCGTATGTGTCTTAAACTTGTAGCCCTTAGCCACAAGGTCCTCCCTAAGCTCCTGATAGTTATAGATTTCTCCGTTAAATATGATGGCTGTATCGCCGCTTTCATTTAATATAGGCTGAGAGCCCTCGTGCAAGTCAATGATACTAAGTCTTCTAAAGCCAAAGTTAACATCTTTGTCAAAATAATAACCATCACTGTCAGGACCACGGTGAATAATCTGGTTATTCATCTCTTTTATTACATTTTTATCTTTTACATCTTTACTGCAAAATCCTACAAATCCACACATATTCTCTCCTTACATCCTGCCAAGAATCTCTCTTACCGTGTCTATCTCGCTGTATGGCAGATATTCGTTTCCTATTACCTGATAAGGCTCAACCCCTTTACCTGCAAGCAGTACTATATCTCCCTCACCTGCTATCTTTAAGGCGTGTTCAATGGCTTCTTTTCTATCTTCTATTACAGTGTAATTGGTCTTATCACAATCTGAAATGAGGCCCTCTACAATGTGGGCTATGCTCTCATTTCTAGGGTTGTCAGCCGTAAATACAACCTCGTCCGAGTTCTCAAGGGCAATCCTCCCAAATCCGGTCTCATACTGGAGTCTCTGTTGCCACCGCTATGCCCTATGAGGGTAATTATCCTCTTGTGCGGCACCTTGATTAAAGTTTTCAAGCACATTTAAGAGTCCATCAGGAGTATGTGCAAAGTCTATAATTATCTTATAGCCCTTGTCCGTGTGAAGTACTTCCATCCTTCCGCCGACTCCGGTAAAGCTCTTTAGGGCTTTGGCGCTTTCTTCAATCCCGATTCCTTTAGCATAGGCAGCAGATATAGCCGCAAGCACATTGTATACATTAAATACACCCACCAGGTGGGTCTCTATCTTATATACATCACCTAAAAAATGCAAATCAAACTTCATCTTCCAGTCATCAAAGCTTATATTGTCCGCATAAAAATCTGCACTTTTGTCATTTATCCCGTATGTAATCACCTCTGCAGGTGTATGAAGTCTGTATTCCCTCGAGTGCTCATCATCTATGTTTAGTATCGCTGTCTTTAATCTTCCCATTCTTAACAGTATGCCCAAGCTGAGTGAATAAAAGCTCCTTGGTACGGGCATAGTTTTCCATGGTCTTATGTAAGTCCAGATGCTCGTGGGATAGATTGGTAAATACTGCTACATCAAAATCACAGCCAATCACCCTGTCAAGCGCAAGTGCGTGTGATGAAACCTCCATAATACAGGAGTCACAGTTTTCCTCCACCATATCCTTTAACAGTCCCTGAAGGGTAACTGATACCGGTGTGGTATTCTTTGGTAGGTATAATCTTCTTTCCTATCTTATGATGAATGGTTCCTATCAGTCCGGTATTTTGCCCATTTTCCTCAAAAATATGGTTAATCAGGTAACTCGTTGTAGTCTTCCCGTTGGTCCCTGTTATACCTACCATGAATAGCTTTTCACTAGGCTCTCCAAAGAGTACGTTTGACAAAAGTGCCATCACCTTCAAGGTGTCTTTCACATATACCACAGGGTATTTCCCGCCTTATCAGAGATATCTTTACTTGCGATGAAAAGGCTAGCCCCCTTTATCTCCAGCACTTTCTACGAAGGTGTGTCCCGTCTACCTGGCTTCCCTCTATACAGATGAAAAGCAGTTCCTTCTTTTATATCCCTGCTGTCCTGCGAAATATATTTTATATCAATGTTTTCTATATCACCATAGATTTTCTTTACTTTTTATGTAAGCCAACAATTCACTTGCTAACATATTAAAACTCTAATTTACCGGTTTGTATGCCTTTTTTTACAACTATCATACAAGCCTTTAGTTATAACTTCTTTTGCTGTATGCAATATCTGTTATAGTGTAAATCATTTACTCTAATTTGTCTAGTACTCTTGACAGAAACCCTTTATTCTAGTATGATATAGGGGTATTTTTGCACTATTTTAAAATTATTTCAACTAAGGAGATGATGATTTGGACCCCAGTGACGCGATAAATATTATCGTGCTTTTTGTGCTAGTTCTGCTTTCAGCATTTTTCATCGGCTGAAACAGCAATTATATCTGTAAACAAGATTAGAATCCGTTCTATGGTAGAAGATAGAGGTTAAGAAATGCTGCTCTGGTAGCGAAAATAACCGAGGATTCGAGGAAAGTTTATAAGCACGGTGCTAATAGGCAACAACGTGGTAAATATTTCAGCTTCTGCTCTTGCAACAACCTTTGTGCTTGGGCTATTTGGAAATGTCTACGTCGGTATAGGTACAGGTATCCTCACTATGGTTATACTTGTATTTGGAGAAGTTCTCCCAAAGACGATTGCATCTATCCACTCAGAGAAGCTTTCTCTTGCTTACGCACCTATACTGCTGTTTTTGATGAAGTTATTTACACCGCTGGTATTTCTCTTAAATTTGGTATCAGGCGGAATACTCAAAATCTTTGGCATCGATCCCGACAAGATGACTACAGGGATTACCGAAAATGAGCTCTTAACCTACGTAGAAGTAAGCCACGAGGAGGGTATCATCGAGAACGAAGAGAAAGAAATGATAACCAACGTGGTTGACTTTGGTGATTCTCTGGTTAAAGATGTAATGGTGCCTAGGGTTGATATGTATATGATAAATGACGATATCAGCTATGATGAGCTTTTATTTGCCTTTGAAAAGGATAAATACTCAAGACTTCCGGTATATCAGGAGAATTACGATAACATAATCGGTATAGTCTACCTGAAAGATGTGGCTTTTTACAAGGGTGATAAACAAGGGTTTAAGATCGAGTCGATTCTACGTCCGGCTAACTTTACCTACGAGTTTAAGAAGACCTCTGAGCTTCTCATAGAAATGAGAAATTCTTCACTTTCAATGTGTATAGTGCTTGATGAGTACGGTGCCGCTGTAGGCCTCATTACTCTTGAAGACCTGCTTGAAGAGATAGTCGGAGAGATTCGTGATGAGTATGACGGCGACGAGGTGGATGACATAGTTCAGTTAGACCAGGATGAGTACATGGTCCTTGGTTCTACAAGACTTGATGACTTTCAATGAGTTCTTCGGAACTGAGTATGAATCAGACGACTATGACTCCATCGCAGGTAAGCTTTATTGAACTTTTTGAAAGACTTCCTGATAAAGGTGATGCAATTACAGACGGCTCGCTTTCCTTCTTAATTGAATTTGTTGACCATAGAAGAATAGAGAAGGTTAGAGTAAGGAAGCTTCCAAGTGCTGATGAGGGTTCTGATTATGCAGAGTCTGACTTTGGTGAAGCTTCAGAATAATATAATAGATAAAAGAAATAAAGCGTAATGAAAACATCAAATTTTCGTTACGCTTTTAGTGTACCTCCACACCTGTGAAGTAATACATGATTATTCTCTTGTAGCCATAGCCTGCCTCTGCCATTCCTCTTGCCCCTGACTGGCTAAGTCCTACTCCGTGTCCGTATCCGCTCCCTGAAAATATAAAGTCACCCTTTACCTTACCACTCTCTACACTCAGGCTTCTTACTGAGTCAGAAGCAGAATAGATATTTATCTTCGTACTATAGAGGTTAAATGCCTTTCTTATCTCCTGCTTATTGAGTACCAACCTTCCTCTACTTCCTTTTACAAGAAGTGAAAGTGCCCTGCCCGACTTTGACCTGTCTGTGATTGTAAGTTTTTCTATGCTTCCAAGGCTTACTCCTCTCTTTTCCGCATAGCCTCTTAGCATATTTTGAAGTTCCGCCCTGGTATAGCCAATAGTCCAAGGCTTTTTCTCAGGTTTATTCTCATAAGGATCAGGTACCGACCTAAGCCAGGGCTTCTTACCTCCCCAGACATTTTCAGAGCTCTCCGTATAGCCACCTGATGTAGAAAAATAAGTTGTCTTTACCACCTTGTTTTTGTAAGTCACAAACTCATTCTCAGTATCCTTACAGGCCTTATCTGTTTCCTTTTCTTCAGCCTTCATACCGCCGTAAGATTGATGAGAAATGGTATCGGTAAGCTTATAACCCTTTATAATATCGCCATCTGAACCAAAGCCTGAGACTGCTGCACCAAAGCTCCTCGCACACACAGCCTGTGCCTTGAGTGCAGATATATTCCAGCTGTGGCTCATTTCAAGGGGAACTGAGCCCCTTATATACTCTTCCAGATTTACCACATTGACGGGAGTCACCCCGCTTCTTCCATAGGTTCCTACTTCAATCCTGCCTCTGTAGCGCTTTTCGTTGTTCACAGACACACCCTCAGCCCTGTTTAACGGTTCAAACTGCGGATTGGCACCTGCCTCCTTCACATCCACTAAAAATCTGCTGTTTCCTATATTCACTGACAAAAGATACTTACTGCTCTTATTTTTTGAAGCCACCTGATACACATCATTGGTATTAAGCGAAGCATCGGCAGAATAAGCATCGTAGAGCTTCCACACTCCCCTGCCGTTCTTATCAAGACCAATAAGGGCAGGAACTGCAGTAAGGGTTTTGTTAAAGGCTTTTAAGTTAGCCGCTTCTGAGGCAGCCTTGGCATAGGTTGTAAAGCTTCCCCCATAGACATTGTAAGAGCCATAATCCCTTGATATGCTTATCCCTGTATTGCTCCTTAGCACGTCTGCCTGATAATAAACATCCTTCTTTGAAAAGCCTATTTTCAGGACAGAATTGTCTAGCTTTATAGACGGTTTATTGTAATACTCCTTTGTAAGTCCAACCCTTACCATATTCTCTCCCTCAGGTATGGCCGCCTTTATGACCACTATCCTAGAGAACACCGCCTCAAATACTAAGAGAAATAAAAGCAGATTAACTATTATTCTTCTCTTTTTCATCTATACCACCACTTTGTTTACTTCCAAGTAGATAGTCCACGAACTGTCTGGCTGTTCTTCCCGAGCGTCCACCATTTGCTATCTCCCACTTCCTTGCCTCGTTATGAAGCTCTTCCTCATCTAGTTTAAGCTCAGGATACTCTCCTGCAATCCCTGAAACTATATCAAAATATTCATTCTGATTTGGTGCAAAATAACCTATGGTTATACCAAATCTGTCTGCAAGGGAAAGCTTCTCCTGCATCGTATCAGAGTGATGTACGTCCTGGTTATGCTCCATATCCGTCCTGTCACTCCAAAGCTCTCTTATCAGATGTCTTCTGTTTGAGGTGGCGTATATGAGTACATTCTCAGGCCTAACCTCAAGTCCGCCCTCAATCACTGCCTTTAGATACTTGTATTCAGTCTCAAACTCTTCAAAAGAAAGGTCATCCATATAGATGATGAATCTGTAATTCCTGTTCTTTATCTGAGACAGAATTTCTGAAAGATAGACGAACTGGTGCTTATATATCTCTATCATCCTAAGTCCGTCAGGGTAGAACCTGTTAAGCACAGCCTTTACACTTGAAGATTTGCCTGTACCTGCGTCTCCATATAGGAGACAGTTATTGGCTCTCTTTCCATCCACAAAGGCTTTGGTATTGGCTACCAGCTTCTCTTTTTGTATTTCATATCCGACCAGCTCGTCAAGCCTTATTTCTACTGTATTGGTAATCGGAATGATGCTGCCATCCTTTTCAGATATCCTAAACGACTTGTTAAGGCCGAATTTCCCTACTCCAAATGACTTGTAAAACTCAGTAACTCTCTCGTAGAATTCATTTTCATCTTTTGCCGCATTAAGTAGACTGGACAAATCCTTTACCTTGTCTGATACATTATTATTTATCCTGGTGTCTGCCTTTTTGATAGCCTTGTAGTTAGTAATCACGCTAAAGCAGCTAATTCCAAGCTCCTCTTCAACCTTCGTAAAGTCATAGTGAAAAAGCCCTTTTATAATGGCAAAGTCGCTAAAGCACAAAAGCTTACAACGCTTCCTCCCCTGTCTCCCTCTTTCTCACAGGAAAGTGCAAATGGATTTTCGTCCATAACAAGGAGGTAGGTAAGGTAGTTCTGCCATAGATTATTGTCAAAGCCGTTCTCAGTGCTTACCGCAAGGAGTTTATTGATACAGTTATAAATACGGCTTATAAGTTCATCCCTATCTGTAGCATCAGCTTCAAATTCCCTGATGATATCCGCTGTTTCCTTAAGAATCTCATCATTAACGAGGTTTCTATAGACTATCAGCTTCTCTATACCAAATGACATTGATTTCTCCTTTATCTAATCTCACTATGCCTTCATACGCTCCAGTACCTCTGTACCAAACTACATTGATTTCTTCTTAATTCTGCACTATCTACATACGCTCTGGGGCATCTATGCCAAGCAAGTCAAGGCATTTTACGATGATTTTTTCAGTAATGTATGACAGCTTTAAGAGTGAATATTTTCTTGCCTCATCCTGCTCAGTAAGTATGTGGTTCTCATGGTAAAATGCACTAAAGCAGTTCGCAGCTTCATATATGTAGGCACAGATTTTATGAGGTGCATACTCAGCCGCAGCCAGGCTTATCATATCGGAAAACTTCGCTATAACAAGCTCCAGCTCTCTTTCTGATACTGTAGCTGCCTTTACTAACTTCTTATCTGCAAAGAAGCTGTCGAGCCCTGCCTTTGTTATGCCTTTTTCAGCCAAAAACTTGTCAAGGATGGAGCGGATTCTAACGACTGTATACTGGATGTATGGTCCTGTGTTTCCCTCAAACGAAGCAAACCTGTCAAGGTCAAAAATATAGTCCTTACTCGCCTGATTGGATAAATCACCATACTTAAGCGCCGCAAGTCCAACCTGTCTTGCCACAGTATGCTTGGTCTCTTCATCCATTTCCCTGTCAGCCATCTTAGCTTCAACTTCCTCAGTGATTTCGGCAATGAGCCTCTCAAGCCTCATTACACCGCCCTCTCTGGTTTTAAAAGGCTTTCCGTCCTTGCCATTCATTGTACCAAAGCCTAAAAAGGTAAGGTTAAGCTCAGGAGGTGCAATTCCTGTCTTCTTGGCAGTTCTAAATACCTGTTCGAAGTGCATTTCCTGCCTTTTATCAACCACATAGAGGATGTCAGTAGGGTTAAAAAGTTTAACTCTTTCTACAATTGTAGCAAGGTCTGTAGTGCTATAAAGAGAAGCACCGTCTGACTTAAGTATGATACAAGGAGGCACTTCCTTCTTATCATCCTCCCTAGCCACATCTACTACCAAAGCGCCCTCACTGGTATGTGCAAAAGCCATCAGCCTTCATCTTTTCTACCATATCAGGTATGTAGGGCTGTGCATCGCTTTCTTTTTTCCAAAGGTCAAAGCTTACATTGAGGTTCTCATAATTCTTCTTAAGGTCTGCCACAGACACAGACAAAATATGGTTCCAAAGCGCCAGATATCCTCTATTTCCACTCTGTAAGAGGGCAGTTGCCTGTAGAGCCTCGTTTTTGTACTCCTCGTCTTCCTTTGACTTAGCGCTGGCGGCAGGATAGATTTCCTCAAGTTCACCTATGGTAAATGGAGCCTCGCTAGGATATTCTCCGGTAAAGCTCTCATCAAAGTAAACAAGCTCCGGCTTTCTATGCTTTAGCTCAGTTATAATGAGGCCCATCTGAAGTCCCCAGTCACCAAGGTGTACGTCTCCTATTACCTCGTTTCCTGCAAATCTCTCAGTTCGCTTTATACTCTCTCCGATAATTGCAGAACGGAGATGTCCTATGTGTAAAGGCTTAGCCACATTAGGACCGCCATAGTCTATTACTATCTTCTTTGGTTTTCCCTCTGTCTCATAGCCAAAGTTGTCATTACCTCCCATTTCATTTACATAATCAGCCAAGAACTCATCTTTAAGTGTAAGATTGATAAAGCCAGGCTTCACTGCCTCTATCTTCTCAAATATCTTTCCTTCTTCAGAGAGCTTTAGTTTATCTGCCACCTCTTCTGCTATAACAAGGGGTGCTTTCTTATATTCCTTAACTGCTGCCATAGCCCCATTACACTGGTACTGGCAGAGGTCAGGTCTGTTAGAAATACTAACCATTCCATATTTTTTATCGTAGCCTAGGCTAACAAAAGCATTCTCAACTGCTTCTTTTATCACAACAGATATCTTCTTCATTACAACTCTCCTCATACTTTATTTAATTAAAACATCTTGCAAATCCCCATCCTCTATAAAAGGACGGGGCATCTGCAAGATAGCTTTTTAACAGTAAAATCAAAGTGATTTACATTAACCATTATTTTATTTTAGCATTTTTACATTAAAAAGACAACTGTCACTGTCTTTGCGGTTTAGCAATTACTTCTCATAAAGAAACTTCTCAGGAAGTGTTACCTTAAAGTCAACTGCCAAATCTCTGAAATTCTGTGGAGTAATTGTCTGAAGCTTATTTGGGCTCATTGACAGAGTTTTTACAAGAATCTCAGCTGATTTTTCAGCGGTATGAGCAAGACCGAAGGTGATATCAAAGTCGGTACCTGCTACAAATATGCCGTGATGAGCCCAGATAACTATATCGTAGCTCTTCATCAGTTCAGAAGTCTCTACTCCTATCTCACGTCCGCCGGGAACCATCCAAGGCACCACTCCAACTCCGTCAGGAAATACCACAGGACACTCTGTAGCCATTTCCCATAGCTCTCTTGTAAATACCTTCTCATCCAGAGGAAGCACAAAGGTAAGGGCAATGATGTTGGTAGTATGCGTGTGATATATTACCCTGTAATCAGGATTCTTAAGGAACTTTACCTCGTGGCTCATAAGATGGCTTGGAAGCTCAGATGTAGGCCTTCCACCATTTACAAGTCCCCATAGGATGCGGTACTTCTCACCCTTTTCATCAAGCTCTATCAGGCATATTGAGTCCTCGGGCCTATCTGCTACATTTCTAAAGAACTTTCCTGAACCTGTTACAAGAAAATACTCTCCTGCAAGATGAGGTACCTCAGTTCCTATCTCCCTCCACTCTCTGGGACTAAGCTCTTCCCTTACTTCCTCTACTTCAATAGGTTTAACCCTGTAAGAGAGTTGCCTCCGTTTCTTTCATGCTCAGCCCATATTCCAGCCGTCAGTTGCCATTCTCATAAAAGCCTTTTACAAATTCTGCATCTAAAAATCTCATCATTTTCCTCTTTCCATTCACCAATATTTAATTTAATTTTTATATTTCGCCCATCTTTTATAATTATAGATACTTACTCATACTTTTTGCTTATCATTTTATCTTGTTACTACTTCAACAGGAATATCAAGTATCTTTGCTACTTTTAATATGACATCTGTATGCCTTCCTATGGCTGCTGCCATATGATGGGTAGGACCTGCCTCACTCCAACGATTTACAAATTCCCTCGCACCACAGCTAAACCTGGTTCTCATGTTGGTATCTCCAAAGGTAAAGATATCTCCCTCTTCATTCACTCCCTCTGCTACTACAAACTTAAACTTACCATCCTTATCCTGAGTGATGGCAAGGTAGGTTACATCTCCTGCAGGAGGATAAAACTGGGTAAGATAACCGCCGCCCACCTTACCATGAAAGACTTCAACTATCTTCATAGTAGGCTTATGAGCCTTGGATATATCAGCATCTCCCGAGCCTGAATGTCCTATTATACATATATCCTTGTTAAAAGTCTATCGAGTACATTTCTGAGAGCTGTCCTGTACCTGCTATCGTCTTAAGTATACTCATAGCCATAGCTACCTTGATGTCACCCTCTACTGCGCAGGCAGTTCCCTGTTTGATAAGCATAGAGAATGCAGGGAATGAGCATAGAATCAAGTATACCTGCCTGTCCTGTAGCCTTACCGGCATAATGTGAGGCCACGAGGGCAAGGCTTTCTTTCTTTGCCCATCTTTCAAAGGCAACCACATATCTAGCCATTTCCCAGACCTTTTCTACGCTTCCACCGCCTTCTATCTCGAAGGTGTCAAGGATTTCCCTTTGCTTTATTCTCTATTTCTTCCTTGTCTGTGATATCGTCAGCCATACACCACATATCTTCCCAGTCAAACTGTTTTGTATAAAGTCCCATTCTGTTGTAGAGATTGGTTTCATCTATGTACAAATCCATCATACCCGGGATATGGACGTCCTATCTGTGCTATGTTGGTCTGTCTAAATCTCCTTCTAACCTGTGCTGCCTTACACCACTGACTGATTTCCTTTGCTACCTCCGCGTCTCCGCCTTCAGCCACTCCTGTCACTACTGCATATCTCTTCCCTGCCCTTTCAAGGTCTGCAGCTGCTTCACCCACTGCACCGCAGGCATAGAGGGTTCCAAGCCAGGTAGGAATATCAGTCTTTTTGTAGTCAGGTGCCTTCATCTTCTGGATATTGACAACCACCACAGGTACATTCAGATCTCTAACCACAGGAAGCACATTGTAAGAGGTGGCATAAGTAAGCATCTGTAAGAATACAATGTCTACATCAGCAGCCCTGAACTTATCTCCTGCCTCCATAGCCTCTTCCTTTGTGGTTATAAGTCCACCATCTACAACTTCAACAGTATCAGGCAGGCTCTTCTTGAAGTCCTCATACTGTGATTCAAATTCAGCTCTTAAATCCTTAAACTGCTCCAGATAAGCACCAAGTGCTATTGAAAATACTCCTGCCTTTGCCTTTGTCTCAACTAACATAGCATGTCTCCTTTTCTCTTATGATGTTTATGGTAAATACGTATTTATTTCAAATGAATTCTCTATCATTTTTCTGGCTTCAAACAAGCCAGCTACAGCTCCGTCTGCTATCATTAGGGCTGTCAGATTGCCTATGGCAGTAGCCTCAGTAGGACCTGCTTTTACTATATGGCCTGACTTCTTTGCCAAAAGCTCATTTAGATACTCTGCCTTAGAGCCGCCTCCTACTACATATCTCTCCCTTATATTCTTCTCCCCTTCTTTCCTCTATTTCCCTTAAGGCCCTGATATAACACTGTGCAAGGCTGTTATATATCACACTAGCAGTCTCTGCTATGCCCTCTGGCACCTTCTGTCCGCTTTCTAAGCAGCTCTTCCTAATCTCATCAGTCATGCTCTTTGGGGCTAAGAACCTGATATCGTTGCAGTCAACTATAGATGAAATATCCGCCTTTGATGCCATCTCACAGATATCTCCAAAGTCAGTATCAGGCGCGATTTCCTTTCTCACACTTTGTATCATCCATAGTCCCATTATGTTCTTTCAGATATCTAAATCTTCTGTCATAGCCGCCTTCGTTGGTAAAATTCATCAGTCTGCTCTCATCCGAATTATCAGCCTTTGCTATCTCCGTCCCCATCAAAGACCAGGTCCCTGAGCTTATATAAACTGCCCCTTCTTTCTTAGTCGGAACAGCCATAACCGCAGAAGCAGTATCGTGAGAACCGACCAAAACCACCTCAGCATTAAAGCCTACCCTTTTCCTGCACTTCCTTAGTAAGCTCACCCACAGGAGTGCCAGGCATATGAAGTTTCCCAAATATCCTCTTTGAAAGTCCAAGCTTATCTATTATCTCTTCATCCCATTCTCCTGTTTCACAGTTAATAAGCTGTGTAGTTGTGGCATTGGTGTATTCTGAAAGATATTTCCCTGTAAGCATATAGTTAAAATACTCAGGTATCATAAGAAGCCTCTCCGCATTCTCAAGAGACTCAGGAGAAGTTTTCTTTACCGCCATAAGCTGGTAAATGGTATTAAATATCTGCTTTTGTATACCTGTCCTCTTGTATAGCTCTTTCTCAGAAATAATGCTATATACCTCTTCATCCATTCCCTTTGTACGGCTGTCTCTATAGCCTACCGCTTCTCCTATTCTCTTTCCTTCTTTATCAAGTAGAATGAAGTCCACTCCCCAGGTATCAATGCCTATGGAGGCTGGGAATCTTACCGATTTCTTTACACCTTGCAAGCCCTCTTAAGATATGGCTAAAAATCTCATCCACATCCCAACAAAGCCTTCCCGATTGTTCTTTAAGCCCATTTGGAAAACGATACACCTCCTCAGTGATGAGCCTTCCCTCATCAACGTGGCCTAATATATGCCTTCCACCTGAAGCCCCGATGTCAATAGCAACCCAATACTTCATTTTTAGCCTTTCATCCTTTCTGTATTTATCCCAACTTTCTTGGTTTTTCACATATTGCACTTATCTTGCATTTTTTTAATCACATAATTATTTGCATAAAGATATTCTGCTCTGGTTTTATCTCATCACATCAAACATACATATCATAAACTATAGCTATTATGATTTTTGCACTTTTGATACTTGTATCTTTGCATTTTTATTTTATAATATTCTTATCAATATTTTTAGGTCATTTTATGCAAACAACAGGGACCTTATTTGCAGATAAGAAAATGGGGTAGATGTATGAGAAAAGAGCTTCTTGACAGATTAAGAAAAATAACTCCTGAGGAGGAGCAGTACCTAAGCGGCAGCGACACTATCCGTACCGAATTCTATACAGAGGAGGTTGAAACAGTTTCATTATAGACAGCAGTAAGCTTCTAGATAAGGGAGGCTTATTGAGCTGCGCCCTCATACCCGTTTTGTACATTTCCCAAAGCATAGTCATAACTATGTAGAACTGGTCTACATGTGCAGTGGAAGCACAACTCATATCTTAAATGGAAATGAAACCCTTGTACTGAAAGGAAGGCGACCTTTTGTTTCTTAATCAAAATGCCACTCAGGAAATCCTTCCAGCGGGAGAAGAGGATATTGCGGTAAACTTTGTCATCTTGCCGGAGTTTTTCAATGTCTCATTTTCAATGATGCAGGAAGAAAATGTCCTTCGTGACTTCCTTCTATCTACCCTTTCCGGCGGGGATTCCCTCCTTAGCTTCCTTCACTTTTCTGCAAAGGACATCCTGCCTGTACAAAATCTTCTTGAAAATATGATATGGACGATATATGACAAGCACCCTGCTACAAACACTATAGTTCAAACTACAATGGGACTATTGCTTATGAACCTGTCTGCATTTGCAGAAAACATAAATAAGGGCCTTCCTGAAAGATATGATGAAAATATGATATTTAAGGTACTAAAATACATAGAAACAGGCTATAAAACCGGAACTCTTGCTGAGATTTCAGCAGAGATAAACGAGCCTACATACTTTGTAAGCCGTTTATTAAAGAAACATCTAAATAAGAATTTTAAAGAACTCCTTCAAGAAAGAAAGCTCCAGCAGGCTGTCTTTCCTGCTGAAGCAAAGTACGCTTACTGTCGAGAAAAATCATTGCCTCTGTGGGCTATGATAACAGCAGCTATTTCCATAGAAAATTCCGTGAAAAATACGGTATGTCACCAGGTGAGTATAGGAGGAACAAAATATGATTAACGGTATTCATATGTATGTCTTCCGAGGGTTAGCTATATGCTCATTACCATCAGGTAAAATAACCTTAGCTTTTAGATTGCAAGGAATTTCAACTGATATTACACATTTTTCTCCTTCATAAAACCATTCACTTCTTATCTCTCCTTTCGGAGATATATATTTTGTCATAGCATTTCCAAGTAATTGATTTGGAATAGGCTTTATGACAGTCTCTTTTTACGGAATAGTGAATACCACATACACCACTTATAAGCCATCCAACAATAGAGCCATAAGAATAATGATTTAATGAATCCTTAGGTACACCCTCATCATTTACACCATCCCAGGTTTCCCATATTGTAGTTGCACCTTTTTTAACTGAATAAAGCCATCCCGGCATATCTTCCTGAAGCAATAGTTTGTATGCAGTATCTACGTAACCAAATTCAGAAAGAACTTCACAAATGTAGGGCGTTGATAAAAATCCCGTATTAACATGATAATTCATCTTTACTACAAGTTCATTCAGCCTTTCTGCTGCTTCTCTATCCTTTCCCTTGGATAAAATATTGAAAGCAATAGGTCTTACATACAGGCTTTGCCTATCAGAACTAATATCTCCATTTTCAGTAAAGCTTGCTATATATGCCCTTCCAGCCATTTCCGAGCTCTTACTATAATGTTTTGCTTCATCTTCATTTCCCAATATTGCAGCAATTTCAGATAAAAGCCTGCCTGAATAGCAGAAATACGCAGTTGCTACATCATAGTTGCCACTTCTCATGCTTTGCTCAGGTGTTATTCCCGGCTCACACCATTCACCATAGTTTATCCCTGTTTCAAACGTATAATCTCTAAGTTCTTCTTCTGCTGTAAACTCCTTTTCTCCACGTACTTTTGCTGTATTTTCAAGATATTTATACCATTTTTTTCATCATGTCATAATTATCCCTTAAAATCCGCTCATCGCCCGTTATTTTGTATATCTCATAAGGTACGATTATACATGCATCACCCCATCCAACAGAGCCTGCAAGCATCCTGCTTATCATTCCCGGTCTGTTATTTGGCGGGGCTATATTGGCTATTTTCCCATCATCATATTGACCATACCTGCACTGCTTAAGCCAATGTCTCAAATATGGTGACCGAATCCATTAGCTTAAGCCCTGTTGCAACATATAATCCTGCATCCCCTGTCCATCCGGCTCTTTCTCTTGTAGGACAGTCTGTAGGGATATCAAGAAAATTGCCTTTTTGGCTCCACAATGCATTTAATACAAGTCGATTTATCAAGCTATTACTACAATTGAACTCTGCTGTTTGTTCCATTTTTGAATAAACAGCATGTGCTGAAAATACTGCATTTTCCAGGCACAAGTCTGTTACAACTTTAACATACCTAAATCCCATAACCGTAAACCTTGGTTTATAATGATTTATTCCTGATTTACAGGTATAGTGAATCATTTGATATGTTCCACCCTCTTTATGTCTTTTTCTGTCTTCAAAATTCTCCTGTGTGAAATTGCCATCTCCATCGAGTGTCTCGCCATGAAGCAAAGTAATTGTTCTACCTTCTTCTCCAGTAATTGTAAATTCAACATATCCTGCAATATTCTGTCCAAAATCTATGACATTTTCACCTGCAGGTGTAGTTATAAGCCTTCCTTCAATAAGTTCATTTTCTACAACCGGAACCATGTTACCGGCTTTAAGTAGTCCATAGTCCTTACTTATTACATATACAGGATGCCATAGTTCCTTCTTTTGCCTATAATCTTCCCTACAAGCATTGTATACTTCTCCCTGCTGTAAGTCATTTTGTGCAAGTGGTCCTGAAGTACAGGCTTCCCAAGAAGCATCGGTTACAACAATGGCTTTTCCTTCCATTTCAAGCCTGGCAATAACTGAAACAATGTCTCCGTATAAATTTCTATCTCCATCTACTCCTGATGTACTTCTATACCAACCATCACCTGCTATAATCTCTATCTCATTTTCACCTTCTTTAAGGAGTCCGCTTACATCATAGGTCTGGTATTTTATTTCGAAGTTATAATTACTACTCCCCGGGGTAAGAATTTCTTTACCGACTCTTGACCCATTTATATATGCCTCATAAAGACCTCTGGCACTTATATACAGGCGGATATCTTCCACAACTTCTTCAACCTTAAATACCTTCCTTAGGTATCCCGCAGGCAAATGTGGCAAGTATTTTTCATTATCTTCCCTGTTCTTAGACTTAAATGCAGCTCGGGCAAGGCAGTTCATCTCATCGCTAAATAAGGCCTCATCATCTTCTTGAATGGTGTTTTCATGGCTAATCCAGGCAGAGCCTTCCCAATCCTCCCTGCTTAGCAGTCCCATTTCATAGCTGTTATCTTCACACCACTCTCCACACACGTCATTTTTCATCCCAAAGGCATACTTTTCCAAGTAATCACCGACCTTGATTCCAGTCCCATTAGAAAAATATGACTTATCAGATTGTATTTTTCCTGTGTTTAATAATAAATTTCTCATTACAATATGCCTCTATACAAAACGCAGTCTGAAATTTACCTCCGTCACAATTCCAGGAAAGAAACTGGCTATCACTGTCTAGTCCCAATCGGATTTACCATATATTCTGTTTTGCAATTAATCGCTATCATGACATACCTCTATTTTTACATATTTATTCATAAATTCAGCCGACATTTCTAAAGAACGTATAGGAGAATTATCAGGTACAGTTTTTATGGCTTTCAAGTACAACAGCATCCACATTTTCCGCAAGTACAATATCAAGCAGTTCTTTAAGCGGCATATTACCATAGCCCAGTTCCATGCTGTCTGATTTTAAGAGCGGAGTAATGGGCGCTTTCGAGAGTTTTGTCCCTCTATCATTTATGTGATAGAGCTTTTATTCTTCCCTTCAGTCTTTTAAGAAATCCAAAAACATCTACACCTGCTTCTGCTGCCCAGTATGTATCTGCTTCAAAGCTAAGATTAGATGAATCAGTTTCATCTACAAGAATATCTATAACCCTTTTTTCTCCATCTACCTTAAGGAATTCGACGTTATGATTGTGGTAACAAAGGCTGATTCCCTCTTTCTTCATAATATTCCCTACTGTATCAAGACGTTTTGCAAGCTTTTTTACATTATCTTTATCTAAATAATCAAACCTGTACATCCCCGTAATAATCAGCTTATCACTATTGTACTTCTTTGCTTCTGAAACTATTGCCGCAGGATCTCTTTCAAGTCCGCCCAGGTCTGTATGTATCCCGGTAACAAAGAGTCCTGCTTCAGTTACCAGCTTTTTCCAGTCAAGCTTTCCACCTCTGCCTACAGGCATACCCGCCATTTTGGTTAGAACTCTAACAATCATGGGCGTTGGACGAATCATAAATCCGTTTAATTCTATACCTTCATATCCTGCTTTCTTTATCTTATCCAAGGTTTTAACGGTTTCATTTTCACTTCCGGTAACTGTACCAAGCATAATCTGTTGAATTGATTTAATAGCCATTTATCACCTCTTAAGTAGTTTCTTAACTTCACCTTCAGTTATCCCATTTTCATTAAATGCGTCTACTCTAACATAATAATCTGCTCCGGATACAAGAGCCCCTACTCTCTGGGTATTCTCAAATGTCATAAAGCTATGATACAATTTATCCGGAGTCGTTCCCCAAAGTATGTTATATCCTGTAGCAGTATCCGATTCTGATATTTCAACGGTCATATCAAGTTCATTATCTCTAATTGCAGTAAATTGGGGGATATTTGGTTTCTTACCCTTGCCAATTCCAAAAACTCTTAGACCTGATACAGTTGGCGTCTGATTATACGGAAGAATAATCCCGCTCAACCTTAAATAACGAACCATAACTCCATCAGTGCGTGTAATAAAGTCATGGGATAAATCTGTATCTGTATTTCTCTTTATCTTCTATAACAAAATATTCTTCCCCATCAACTGATCCTTCCAGGAGCCAACGGGTATGGTAAACCTTCTCATCAATATATCTTGCCTGTGTAGTTCCTCTTATTTCACGGGAACCGGAATATCAAGGTTATCATCTGCAAAGTTTACCTGTATCCCTCTTACATCAAAAGCTTCTCCTAAATCCATTAAAATCCAGGCTTCATCGTCATCCGGTTTTGCCTTCCACCAAGACCTTACATCCTCATTAGCCACATTTCCCGGGCCATAGCCTTCTTCATTGGACGAAGCTGTCACCTTTTTGTTATATGATAGTAAATACCACTCAGGATTTTCCCATGGGTTTCTAATATCTATATTTACCGGCCAATCAGCATATCTTTGATTACAAAACAGCTCGCCGTCCGCATCAATACCTGCAGGAAATATACCGACTCTGCGTTCAAAATCATGATTTACACTTATTCTCATGGTGGCAGTATGCCATAATCTTCCCTGCTTATCCTCCATTGTAGAGCCATGCCCTGCTCCTGGCAAAAAGCCGCCTGGTTTATAAGAATACGGATTGTTATTTGCCGGCTTAAAAGGCCCAAGAGGAGATTCTCCTACATATACCCCATCTCCATAAGTGTTATATTGTGTACCAGCAAAAGCATACTGAAGATAGTATTTACCATTAAATTTATTCATCCATGCTCCCTCAATATAAGGTCTATCAGAGAACATTCCTTTTAATCATAGGAATATACATAGGTGGAATATCTTCTATCCTTGTATTGCTCCTTCTTAGAAACTCCTTAAAAGCTTCTTCAATCTCCTCTTCAGATTTTGGAAGTCTGCTGTTATTTTCTCCTACCCTTTCAAATCCCCTGATTTCAGGCTGTCCAAAAATCAACTCCTTTTTATCTCCAATAGGAAGCATTGAGTCCTTATCAAGTTCAACTCCCCATATAGGTGTATCATTGGAACATCCCCAATAAAAATAAACTCTGCCATCATCATCGACAAACAAGTTCGGATCCCAAAAGTCAAATGAGCCCGCAATTTCCTCGTATGGGCCGTTTAATATATCCTTGGTCCTATAAAAATTACAAATCTCACCTTTTTTTGATGCACAAAAATATACGTATTCCCCTACAACTCTTGCGTCCGGAGCATAGTCATAAAGTGGCAGGCTATCCGGCAATCTGTGGCTTTCCCAATCTACCAGATTATCTGACACCCATACACTTAGATTCATTGAAGGAAATAAATAGTACCTGCCTTTAAATAAAATCAAAGATGGGTCCGCTGCCTCCTGCAAATAGCCAATCTGCTATTTCGCTGGTCTGCATTAAACTGATAGCGATAGTTTATATTTATCGGATTACAGTAATATTTCATGATATCTCCCCAACACCCTTAAGCTTTCTTTTAGGCTTTCTGTTTCATATTGTCCCTATCAACTTCTATTAGCCCAAATGTCATCGAGTAGCCTTTCTGCCACTCAAAATTATCAAGCAGTGACCAATACATATATCCAAGCACAGTTATACCATCATTAATGCAGTTTTTAACACCATTTACCGCAGTTTTAATATACTCAGCTCTTTCATTATCATCTGCTGTAGCTATTCCATTTTCTGTCACCATAATTGGCATATCAATACCGTTTTTCTTAAATTCTTTATCTACTCTTCTTATGACATTCTCAAGTCCCTCAGGATAATTTTCATATTCCATTTGAGTTATCTTTGTACCTTCCGGAACAGGAAGTATTCCATCCGGTCCAATTATGGAGCGGGTATAATTCTGCAATCCAAAGAAATCATCCTCCTTAATATAAGGGATATAATGTGAAAACTCTTCATTCCACTCTTTTTCTGCAAGCTTCTCCCCACCACTTATAGTCTGAATATCATGTAATGCGAGCGTGAGTCCAACTTTAATATCAGGAGCAATTGCCTTTATTGCTTCTCTCGCTTTTTATGAGCCTCCATTACGATCAGGTCTCCTTTTTCAGTGCAGGCTGAAACAAAAGTTAGCAGGATTTTCAGTACCAAAGGCTTCGAGATTCTCAGTTTTTTTCTATACTTAATGTTTTTCCATCATTAAGTTAAAATTCATACCTACCTGAGCAGTGCCTTCTGCACTATCTCCGCTCTCTTGTGCCATTTCCTTACACTTTGCAGCTTTTTATTTCCATCTGCTTTCTATATCGTTTGGCAATACCTGCAACCCTGAAAGTCTCATATTTGCTTCATTTATCGTACAGACATATTTAATTTCATTTTTTATCTCTTTTTATTACATATTCACAGTATTTAACGAAGGCACCAATAACATCTTCGGTCTCCCAGCCTCCTGCCTTGATTAGCCAAGCAGGAGAAGTGAAATGCAGCATAGTCACAGTGGCTCTACACCATTTTTCCCTACAGCACCTTATCACTTTACGGTAATGCTCTATAGCATCTTCGTCATATTTTTCCTCGTTCAGGCTCTATTCTCGCCCATTCAATAGAAAAATCTATAAGCTTTTAATCCCGCCTCAGCAAGAAGTTTAATATCCTCCTCATATCGGTTATAATGATCCACTGCTAAAAGCGATGGTTCAGCAAAGTCAGAATGTGGCATCTGTTCCATAAGCCAATAATCACTGTGAATATTATTTCCCTCAACCTGATGTGCAGCAGTTGCTGCTCCAACTAAAAACTTTTCCATTTTTATTACCTTTCATTTTGTTGTATGGTGTCAAAGCTGCCTGACACCCATTGATACTAGAGTGTTATACTTCTACCTTCTTTATTTTTGATATTATCTCACTTAAGCTCTTAAATGACTCGCTGCCTATATCCATCTGCCCCTGCTGTAAAAGCTTCTTAGTGGCTGTCTTGCTACCATAGCCTGCATAGCGGGTGATATCTTCACATTAGCTCCCATTCCCCCTGCAGTACTTTTTTGCATCTGTTCCATGATTCTGTCGATAATAGCTTTTCCTTCCGGCACCGCCTGTATTTCAGCCATAGTACTATTAACGGAAAGATATCTGTCATCATATTCTGTTTCATTTTTCAGTACTATCGAACCAATTCTTCACCTTATCCTTAGATGCAAAATATGCCGGATTTGGCTCTGATACCTTTTCTATCTCCATTTCGTCATATAGGTTAGTTTCAGGAATCATAACCTTTATCTTATGCTTACCATTTATAGGCAGTTCATATTTTAAAAATATGCTCACCTGTCAAAGTTGCAGTTTCTTTATCATCAATATACAATACAATCTTCTTTTGATTTGAGTATACTTTAATTTCAGTCACCTCTTCAATCCTATCATGATATCTTTTGCCACAGATATGAACAAAGGGTTCTTTGGTCCACCAGGCCTTATATATATAGTATGCATCTTTTTTATGCTTACGGTCAAATGTTATTAATCCCTTATGGTTCTTTCCCGGGTCTCCTGCCTCATCTCTTCCTGCAGCCGCAAACTCAAACATGTTCCAGCAATATGTTCCCCAGAGATATGGTCTTTTTGCAAACATTTCAAGCATATGTTCATGATAAATAGCCTGATAGCTCTCGCTATAGTCCCCTTTTTCAGGCTTTGGTGACTGTATGTTTATCACTGAATCTGCTCCATATTCTGTTAGACCTATTACTGTATTAGGATACTTTAAGTGAAATTCATCAAACCATACATCATTATCACTCATCTCACCAACATACCATCCATAATACAAATTGTAGCCTCTTATATCAGGAAATGAGACCAGAGGACTGTCTGTTTCTAAAAGAAATAAGTTAGCCATGGCTGATACCCTTCCCGGATCCATCTTATGAATCAGGTCATTAAGTATTCTGTGATTTTCAAGCAGATCGTCAGTTACTCCCTGCAGCGTAATTTCATTTGAAATTGCCCAGCACATTATAGATGCATGGTTGTAGTTCTGAACAATCAGCTCTTTCATCTGTTCAATAGTATTTTCACGCCCTTTAGGCATATGTACCGTGATATATGGTATTTCTGCCCATACTACCATTCCTTTTTCGTCACATAAGTCATAAAAATACTGATCGTGCTGGTAGTGAGCAAGCCTTATGGAATTAGCTCCCATAGAAGCAATCAAATCCATATCTTCTTCATGCATTTTTCTTGTAAGTGCATTACCTACTCCTGCTCTATCCTGATGTCGGCTCACTCCATGAAGCGGATAGCTCTTGCCATTTAAGAAAAATCCCTTTTCCGAATCAAAACTATACTCTCTACATCCAAATCTTTCTGTGATGCAGTCAACTATTTTACCATCTTTATATAGAGTTGCAGCTGCCTTATAGAGAAATGGATCATTTATGCCGTCCCATCTGTGAACATCCTTTATAGTTAAGGAACCCTGACCTAAAAAATTGGCATTATTTTTTTCATCACTTATTTTCATTAGTGAGAGTTCAACTTCTCCTTCACCTTCTACTGATACAACAACCTTATCTGCATAGCCTGAGACATTAGCTTCAAAAGTGATGTGTGCATCCTTGCCATTAATGTGAGGTGTAATATAAAAACCGTTTCCTCCATGATCTTCCAAATCAAAGTGTGTACTATCTGTAGTTATCATATATACATCTCTGTATATTCCGCCATAAAAAGTAAAATCTGCCTTCTGTGGATAGACATAATCATTCGGTGAATTATCAACATATACTTCCATAATGTTGTTTTCTTCAAGTTTATCTGTTATATTCACACGGAAAGTAGAATATCCACCATCATGCCTGCCAACTTCTTTTGCCGTTTATTATAACTTTGGCAGAAGAATTTACTCCTCTAAATTCTATATAGGCCTTTCCTTCCTTCTCCAATTCCGGCTTTGTAAACTCTTTTCTGTATAAGCACTCTCCTCTATAATAAGGCAAAGGCCCCGTCTGCCCATCAACCGCATTCCATATGAGGAAGGCACACTGTTTCCGGTGCCCTTCCTTAACAAAAAGTCCAATCTTCATTTATACAATATGTTTTTACGCATACAAATCTCCTTTTTCTAATATCAGTCATAATCATATAATTAATAACAGTCAGCCTTATTAAGTTCGGCTTCAAAGAATTCTTTTTGCGCAACTTGTTTCTCACTATCAATTCGTTTCTGTACACCCACCATTTCTTCCTTAGTCAGCTGACATTTTCTCATTGCTATAAGCGTTACTATCCAGCCCGCAATAGGAAGTCCGTATGTTACGCTTAATGCTATAGCAACAATACCGGCAGTTGATGGCTCACCCGGCTGTGGCACTGTATGCGTATAACCTACGGCCGCAATCGCAGTAGTTGCAATAACTGCTCCAAATGAAGAAATAATCTTATCAATTAAACTATAAACTCCGGAAACTACAGCCGGGATATACCGTCCACTCCTATCAAGCTCATAATCTATTGTATCTGCCATAAAAGAAGCATTTGCAGTGCTGACACACATTTTGCATCCATTTAAGGCTAAATTAAGAATTACATAAATACCCATTGTTATTCCAGGCTTAGCAATAGTGGCAGGGTTTATGACTAAGAAAAATACCGTCAATATTGCTGCTAACACCATACAGACAACTGTCCAGTCAACTATTGCTTTTTTACTTCCGTGTTTACCGGTGTACTTAGCACCAAAGATTGCAAATATGATTGCAGGCAGCATGGATACCATTCCAAGTATGGTACTCATTCCCATATTTCCAATCATAATTCCATAAAGTAAGGTGCCAATTATACTTTGGCTGGCAGTTACCTGTGCAACTTTGTCCGAAGCTGCAGCCACTATATAACTTTGAAGAGGCTTATTATGCCTAAGAACCTCAATCATATCCTTTATCTTGAGAGGCTCTGTCTTCTTTGTGCCTCTAAAATTCTCAGGCTTATCTATCGCGCTTATTCCAATGCAGCAAAGAATATTTCCTATCAATCCCATGAAAACGACCATTTTTACAGCCATTCTCAGATAATTCTCGTTGAACTGTCCTCCCGCAATGCGAAGAATAAATACATTTAATAGTATGCTGACAACCATTGGGACAAGATAATTAAAAGATGTAGCCCATACTCCCACAGCAGGACGCTGTTTAGGATCGTTTGTAAGCATAGGTGGTATGGTCTGAATAGTCATATTTATAATGGTATATCCAATAACATATATTACGTATAGAATTACAAATACCGGTACTCCAAATCCCTTATCAACAAAAAAATCAAACATTAGTGACAGGGCTACTGCTTCTATAAAGAAACCTGTCATGATTAAAATACGAAGTTTGCCAAACTTTGTATTAACTCTGTCATATATAAATGCAAATAACGGATCAGTTATAGCATCTAAGATACGCGTTGCAGTCAATATCAAGCCTATAACAGCCGTACTCACCCCAAAGCCTATGCTGGCTGCATAGCTTGCCTGATTTATCAGCATAAATACAGATGAGCCACAAAGTGCATTGGCTGCATATAAAATAATCTGCCACAGTTTTGCTTTGCGGTAAGCTACACCATCTACCGCACTCATATCATTTTTCTTAAACATAATACCCTCCATTCATTAACAAGTTCTATGAACAAATTATACCAATCTTCCTTGTAATGTGTTAGAATTTTATGATATAATATAGAATATATTTTTCCATAATATGCAATTAATTTTGTAAGTATTAAATTCAAATAGTATTATACAGTATATTTATAGCAATTAGTACATATTCTTTCTATTAATTGTCAATAGAAAGATATTAAAAGGAGATTTTATGGATTTAAAATTTTTTAGTTTGCTTATTTCAAATCTTTTTAACTGTAAATGTTACAACCATATATGAGAATAAGCAAAAGTTACTTGAATTCGAGAACCGATTTTTGTTTTAATGAAAATCCTTCAGCCCATGTTTACTGCCGAAGCTCTGGGATTTCTACTTGAATCCACATCAGATTCAACTATCTATGAGATTTCAGACGGATTAGATATTAATTTATTATTTTTAAATTTGAAGAAAAATACTTTTCTTGTAGGGTCCTTATGTAAAAATGAGTTTAATGATATCAAAATGCAGTCAACACTTGCTGAGAGAGGATTGTCAGCTTCTTATTCTGCCTCATTAAAAGCTTTATTATACTGCTCTCCTCTCATTTCGTCGTTTCAAGCTCAAAAAATTATTGAATCATGCATAATTTCGTTTTCTCCATCTACACCGCTTTATTCTTACAGAAAATTATATGGTGTAATGGAAAACAAAAAACCTTCAATCAAGTATCAAGAGGATTCTATTGACTATAGGAGCATCGTACGTCGTTATGACTATGAAAAACCACTTCCTTAATATGATATCCACCGAGAATGTCGAGCAGGTTGGAGCTGCTTTTTGGAGATGCAAAAGTAGTAAGGAGAGCGGATTCGGTTCTTTATACCATAACAATCCTCAAGCCTCAACCGCTATTTTACGAACATTGGTAAGAAAAGCAGCTGAAAAATCCGGGCTGTCACCAATAATTATCGATGAAATTACAGGACGTTATGCACAGCTGTCGGCCTCAGGCAAAAAGGCTTCTGAACAGGCTTCTTACACTAAAGATATGATATTAGAACTTACGAAGGCTGTTAGAAAGCATATTTCAAAAGCAGGCAAATATTCTCATATAGTGTCAGAAATAATTGAGCAGGCAGAATTAAATTTAAAGTATAAATTCTCTCTCTTACTTTTGCTGAGAGAATATGGGGTATCTGAATCCTACCTTTCTAAAAAGTTTAAAAAAACAGGGCTCACATTTGGCAGTTACATTTGCAAAAAGATGTGAAAAACGGCTCTTTTACTAAAAAAACCGCTTTACAGGTTCAGAAATCTCTAATTATGTAGGTTATCCTGATAATAATTATTTTATTAAAGTATTTGAAAAATGTATAATATGACTCCTTCCGAGTATAGAAAGTGCAATCCTAAAAATCAAAATATCTTTTAGCATTGTAATAAGATATACCCTCAACGATTTTTCTTTAAGCTTCTCTCATCATTAGGGATATTCACCATTTTCTACGAGGTTTCCTATCAGGTTACACATTATACGTCTAAAAATATTCATATCTGGTGTATGACAGGAAACTTCGGGAATCAGTAAGCATTCCTATAAAATTACCCAATAAGCCCAGATTGGCAAGTGAAGTCATTTGCTTAATCATACCCGCTTTATTGTCATTGAACCACCAGCCGCTTCCGTGTTGAATTTTTTCCTATCGTACTGCTATCTTGAAAAGCAGCCGATAACAGTACCCACAGCGTCAAAATCCGAAAAATTAAGAGGATAAATTATGGTTTTAGGGAAGTAAATCTACCTCCGACAAAGCATTTAAATATTTTGCCCATCTCAGTCGAAGAACTATGATTATTAATCGCATCTATACCGCATCCGCTCCTAAATCATTATATATCTTCTTATTCAAATCTCTTATGACCCCGTAGTGAAGCTGCATTACAAGATTTTTGCAAGCATATTCCTTTCCCATAGCAACCATAAAAAGCTGTCTTTATACTTCCTTTGTTCTATTTCTGTGAGTAATTCCCTTTCGATTTTCTTTTTACATGATTTTCGTTTACTTCATTCTCTTTATAATTCTCCCTTTACATAATGTATGTAAGGTAGTAGTCCGATACCTTACATCCATTCTTTATAAAGAACTCTAACCTTATCCTAAGAGCGTCAACTAACGAATCAAAGTCTGTTATTTCCACTCCCACTAACGGATGAGAGCAGGGTTAAATAGTCTAAGAATCCATCCTTTTTCAATTTGTAGAGCCTTATCAGGTCTCCCGAGTAGGTAGTACCTTTACCTTAAATTTGTCTTCTCTAAGTTTTTTATGCCAGTAAAGAGAATCGACAGGATCGTCAGTTGTACAGATAACTTCTACTTTAGACATCTCAATGAGTTTCCTTGATGAAAGCCCGTCATTGTTTTAGTCTATCGTTGCATAAATTCCATACCTCTTCAGCATTTTCAGTAGAAAGATATCCTTCATAACCGAAGTATCTTTTTAGCTCTAGATGGCTCCAGTGATAAAGGGGATTACCGATAGCCATTTCAAGTGTTTTTGCCCATTTAATAAACTTATCTTTGTCTGAAGCATTACCTGTGATATATTGCTCTTTAATTCCATTTGCCCTCATTTGTCTCCATTTATAGTGGTCACCACCCAGCCATAATTCAGTGATATTACTATATCTGATGTCCTCATATATTTCCTTAGGGCTAAGATGGCAGTGATAATCTATAATTGGCATATTTTGGGACATAATCATGAGTATAAATGCTTAGCTGTATTGGTATCAAGCAAAAATCACTATCTAAAAAATTTTTCATAGTTTTACCTCTGAACCCTTGCCCCTATTCCATTTATGAGTGCCTCAACTTCTTTTTAGAAGCCATTGTCGTATCTCCAGGTGTTGTCATTGCAAAGTGCTCCATGTGCTGCACCGTAATTTACTGCTATTTCAGCGTCACCTGTTTTCGTCAAAGCCGTATATAAGTCCCTGAAGCAAATGAATCTCCGCCTCCGACTCTATCCATAATTTCAAGTTCCTTGTATTGTTTTGCCTTATATATCTCTCCACCATTTCCATAGCATAAGGCAGACCAGTCATTTATGGTGGCTGTCTTAACTGTTCTGAGTGTTGTCGCTACAGCCTTGAAGTTAGGATAAATTTTCACGGTACTCTTCAATCATTTTTCTATAACCATCTACATTAAGCTCTTTCAACTCCTTATCATTTCCTTCAATCTCCAGTCCCAGACAAGCAGTAAAAATCCTCTTCATTTCCTATCATTACATCCACGTGCTTAGCAATTTCTTTATTTACCTCTTGCGCCTTTTTATCCCTCCAATTGCATTCCACATTGAAGGTATGTAATTAGGGTCATAGAAACTACTGTTCCATTTTTCCTTCGCAGTCCTAATTGCTTCTATAACAGTTTCACAGGATTGTTCAGAAAAGAGCTGCATATATTCCTCCTGTATGAAGCCATCTTACTCCCAAGTCTCCAAAAAAATATGTTTGAAATTAAAGTCTTTAGGAGTTGCCTTTGATATTGCCGTATTGAATCTATCTGAACATCCAATAGCTCCTCTGATACCAAATCCCCTTTCTGTAAAATTGATTCCATTTCTGCAAATTCGACCTATGCCATCAGTTTTTCATCCATTTTTATGAGTGATGTATCCACTCCTCCCTGAAGGATGAAATCTTCCATAAAGCATTCCGACCTCGTTATCTGCAAAGGCGGTAATTACACCTGTGCGAAGCCCAAAACATCTCCTAAGCCCTCTAATCACATTGTATTCTCCACCACCTTCCCAGGCTCTAAACTGTCTGGCAGTACGAATTCTTCCCTCACCCGGGTCAAGCCTTAGCATTACTTCTCCTAAGGATAAAGCATCATATCTGCATTCTGATTCGTCCCTTAGATTTAACTCTGTTTTCATTAACCTCGTATCTCCTTAACTATATTTGACGCTTCTGCTGTAAGCTCTGTAATCTTCTTAAAGTTACCGCTCTTAATTAGTTCGCCTTTGACCATCCAGCTTCCACCGCAGGCTATTATCCTGTCATATTTTAGATAATCTCTGACATTCCCGGCGTTTATTCCACCTGTTGGAATGAACTTCATACCAACATAAGGTGCAGCTATAGCCTTTATAAAGTTTATTCCCCCTGAAGGTTCTGCCGGAAAGAACTTCACCACATCCAGTCCAAAAGTCAGCGCTTTATCAACATCAGATGGAGTACAGGTTCCCGGGGTGATTGGAATCCCTATCTTTATACAATGTGCAACGACATCAGGATTAAATCCCGGACTGACTATGAACTTTGCACCTGCTGCAACTGCCTTATCCACCTGTTCAACTGTGAGTACTGTTCCTGCACCTACTAACATCTCTGGGAATTTCTCAGCCATAATCTTAATTGAATCTTGTGCGGCCTTTGTCCTAAAGGTTATCTCAGCACAGGCTAATCCTCCATCCATAAGTGCCTTACCAAGAGGCTCTGCATCCTTTATATCTTCAAGTACAACTACCGGAATAATTCCAAACTTACTAAATTTATCAAGAATCGTGTTCATTGTTTTTCTTCTCCCTTTTATTCTTCCCCTACTACCTTCATCAGTGCTTTTCTTACAGCTCCTTCTCCTGCAATCATATCGTTAAAATATGATACTACCTTATCTGCCATTCCCACCTCGTGTAAATCTACTCCAAAAATGCTTTTGTTACTTAAAAGTTCAAGTAAACTGTCACTGCTTACCCTATCACCTATCTTAATATCTTTCACATAGACTCTTACAGCCTCAAGTAATGGATCAGGGCTAAGCTCAAATGTCTTCCCATTATCTCCTATTCCCATAAGGTATCTTAACCATCCTGCATATACAAACGGAATAAACTTTAGATTCTTCAGGCTAAGTCCTTCCTTTTAGATAGTTTTTAATTGTCTCACTAAACCTTATCGCAAGCTTCTGTGATGTATCTGTAGCAATTCTCTGTGGAGTATCAGGCAAAAATGGATTAGGTAAGCGTACTTTTACGACAGTATCTATAAATTCCAAAGGATTAATAACGCTCGGATTAACAACTACCGGTAATCCCTCTTTATATCCTATTCCCTTAATTAGTTTTAAAAGGTCATCGTCTTTCATTTCATCCGATATTTTTTCATAGCCCAAAATACATCCAAATATTGCAAGTGCGGTATGTAATGGATTAAGACAGGTACATACCTTCATCTTCTCAACCTTGTCGACTGTTTGTCTATCTGAAAAATAACTCCCACCTTTTTCAAGTTCGGTCTTCCATTTGGAAAAAGAGTCTTCAACTACCAAATAACCGGTTTTCTTCTGCATGTTTACAAAAAGAGGCGGCATAGGTATGTTTTGCTTGTTACAACTGACTCTATATTCTCTACTCCATCAGACTTTAACAGTGCTTCTACTGAAGCGTCCGGTATGAGTTATTTTTATCAATCACTGTCCAGGAAAAGAGACCATCTTATTATTGTTTATATAGTCACAAAAGCCCCTTATCTACATAGCCATTTTCTAACCATCCTAATGCAAAACATTCAATGGCTGAGTGAAGTTTTTCACCGTTGTGAGAACAATTATCTGTAGATACCTATAGCTATTGGTTTTTTACCTGCTTCATATCTCTCATATAGTAAGCGCAGCCACCTTTCCTATATAGCTCTGAGGTCTGGTTACGCCTTTATCTAAATCGGATTTTATCTCCAGGTAATACAATTCCTTTTTCATCAGTAACCGAATATCCTTTTTCAGTAATTGTAAATGTTGCTAGCTGAAGTGAATCCTTTTTAAAATTTCTTTCAGCCTATTAAACTCGTCATCTCTATTTGAATCTAAAATAATTGATTCTCCTATTGAGCCTATTATATCTACACTTCCATCTGCTTTTAATACTACTAATGATTGTGTAGTCATCATAAAGGGACGGTATCTGTGATTTCATAGTCATACCCTTCTACTACTGTTATTCCCCTGTCTATAGCTGTAATACCGCTATCACTCATTCCTTCATCTAACAGCTTATTAGCTAATATCTGCATGAAATGCTCTAAATATATTTCCTGCCCCAAAAAGTGAGACCCAGACGTGGATTTTCTCTAGTCTTTTTTTAACCATTTCTGAGCGGTCATACTTTGGAATATCATAGCCTTTTTCCCATTCAGTCCTGTTCTTTAATCCGTTCTCATTTAGCTGCATCATATCCCCCTCCTGCTGCTCTTTTCTATAGCTTCCCAAAGACCATTTAGATAAGCCGCGCCAAGTGCCCTGTCATATAACCCATATCCCGGCATCGCCACCTCATCCCATATCATCCTTCCATGATCGGGTCTTATTGGACCATCGAAGCCTATATCAAATAAAGCTTTCATAATCTCATACATGTCAAAGTTTCCATCCGAAGATAGATGTGCAGCCTCTTCGAAATCAGTAGGACTATTAAATTTAAGATTTCTCACATGGGCAAAATGTATTCTCCCCTTCAGTGAACGTATCATATCCGGCAAATCATTTTTTATATTTGTGCCATATGAACCTGAACAAAAAGTAACACCATTATGTGGATTATCTACCATTTCCAGCATTCTAAGAATATTGGCTTTATTTATTATGATTCTTGGAAGTCCAAATACACTCCAGGCTGGATCATCCGGATGAATAGCCATATTTATATCGTATTTGTCACATACAGGCATAATACGTTCCAGAAAATGTTTTAGGTTTTCAAATAGTTTCTCATCATCAACATCTTTATACATCCCAAACAATTCTTTGATATGTGACATTCGTTCTGGTTCCCATCCCGGCATAATGGTTCCGTTCGTAGAGCCTGAGATAGAATCAAACATTTGCTCAGGTTTAAGCATATCGACTGCTTTTTGATTATATGCAAGAACAGTTGAACCATCCGGGCGTTTTCTTGCAAGTTCTGTCCTGGTCCAATCAAATACCGGCATAAAATTATAGCAAACAAGGTGAATATTCTCTTTACCCAGATTTTTCCAGTGTCAAGATATAATTATCATATATCTGTCACGTTCAGATGAACCCATCTTGATAGCATCGTGAACATTTACACTCTCGATCCGGATATCCCTAAGTCCCTGAATCTTTAACCTCCTGTTTCAAATCTCTTATTCTATCAATAGGTACATACTTCACCGGCGGAATATCATAAAGTGTGGTAATTACTCCTGTTACTCTCGAGTATCTGTCTTATCTGTTTTAATGAAACTGTATCATATTTCGAACCATACCACCTGAGTGTCATTTCCATAGTTTTCTACTCCTCTTTTCTTGTTATTGTCCTATTACAAAGTAGTATATAACCATAGAATAATTAACCATTGAACTAATTGTTTTTAACATTGCAAAGAGTTGTTGTTTACTGTTAAAATTATTTCATTAGTATTAAAATGATGTGGGGTCATTAAAAATAATTTATATTAACACTTCAGTTTTTGGAGGGATGTAAATGAACAAAAATTACGTACTGAAATTTAATTCGAGACAATATATGATTAATAAAAACTTTTGAATTATATTATTATTCAGATACAGATATTAAAAATGTACAGATTCATTCTCATAATTATTACGAGTTGTACTTTTTCATCAAAGGAAATGTCTTTAATTGATATATCCGAAATACCTCTGCCCCTTAAGTCCGGTGATGTAGTAATTATTCACTCAAAAACAAAGCACCGCCTGACTGTACAAAGCCAGACGATGCCATATCAGCGTTTTATACTTTGGATAAGTGAAGAATTTTTACAACCAACTTTTAACTATATCACCCGATTTTTGGCTATCTGTTTCATAAACCTGAGCATACTCAAAATTACATATACCATTTTGATGTTATCTCATTTAATACCATACAGGTGAAAAATTATTGAACTTCTAGAGGAGATGCATTCCTTTAGGGTTTGGTAATGATGCATTGATATCTTCCTGCATAAACAGCCTTATTATGACAATTTCGCGAATGATATGAGTCTGAAAATCAAGTCATAACAAAGAAAATCCCTCATTATATCAAAATATATTAAAATATATTGAAACACATATAAAGGAGGATATTTCTTTAGATTCTATTACAAATAGTTTTTATGTTAGCAAATATCATATTGCACATACATTTAAAAATCAAATGGGACTTTCTATCCATCAATATGCTCTAAAAAGCGTTTATCGCTTTGTAAAGTACTCTATAGCCTCAGGAAGCAATATCAGTACAGCCTTTTTGAATGTGGTTTTAGGGACTATTCAAGTTTCTACAGAGACATTTAAAAAGGAGTTTGGAATATCACCAAAAAGAGTATAAAAGCTCACTTCTAGAGATTATGGATAAACAATTATAGCTTCTCCTACTCCATTATCTCCTCAGACATAACCCTTAGCATCTTCTCCAGTACCTTATTCTCTTCTGTTGTAAAAGCGGTCTTCAAGCTTTGACATGACTTCTTTAAGGTACTGATAGCTGATGTTGTAATAATCAATGTATTTTTGGTTACTTCAGGTAATAAATCCTCTTATCCTCATCGGACTGTACCTTGTTAAGATAACCCTTTTTCTAACAAGATTGTTTATCTTGTCTGCCGCATTGGCGGAAGAAAGACTGGTAAAACTTGCAAATTCGCTAACTGTAGGCTTTTCCTAAAAGCATGGATTATTTCCATGCAAAATGTTTCCACTGTGGTTAAAGACACTTCCCTGTCTCTCCATTTCTTAAACACTTCTTTATAAAAATGCAGTTTTAAACTTTTGTATATACCTTATTAAAGGAGTCATATAACATATATAGCCACCTCAAGCTTTTAATAATCAGTATATCAACTCTATCTTTCTATTGCAAATGTAAGTTCTGCCTCAGCTGCAACCACCCCATCTACAAGAGCTGTAGCTGAACCGATACTCACTTCCTCTTCTTTTTATTATCTCACAGTGAAGCTCTAGCACATCTCCCGGGAACCACCTGTTTTCTAAATCTTGCAGACTTTACACCACCGAAAAACACAAGCTTACCCTTGTTTTTCTTCTTCAGAAAAGCAGGGCAACAGCTCCTGTTTGAGCAAGTGCCTCAAGTATAAGTACTCCCGGCATAATAGGGATTGCCTGGAAAATGTCCCAAAAAGTGCATTTCATTGGCTGTGACATTTTTAATTCCAACTGCCTTCACTCCTGCTTCCAGTTCTGTTATTTTATCCACAAGTAAAAAAGGGTATCTATGTGGAAGTATTTCCATTATTTCGCGTGAATTAAGCTCCATTTAAGCCTCCTCATATTTCTTAAATACAACTGCTGCATTGTGACCGCCAAAGCCAAGAGAGTTTGAAAGTGCTACCTTTATATTCTTGTTTCTACCTTCGTTTGGTACTATGTCAAGGTCACATTCCTCGTCCTTTTCCCTGTAATTTATGGTTGCAGGAACAAAGCCCTCCTTAAGTCCCAGTACTGTGATTATGCCCTCAACTGCCCCCGCAGCTCCAAGCATATGTCCTGTCATAGCCTTGGTTGAGCTTACCATCAGCTTATTTGCATCCTCACCAAAGGCAAGCCTTATCGCCTTAGTCTCACATTTATCATTTAATGGAGTTGAGGTTCCATGTGCATTTATATAGTCTACATCCGCTGTTTTAAGCCCTGCATCATCTAGGGCCGCCTTAAAGCAGGCTGCAGCCACGCTTCCATCCTCTATAGGAGCTGTAATATGGCTGGCATCACAGGTTGAGCCATAGCCTACTATCTCAGCGTATATCTTAGCACCTCTGTCTAAGGCGTGTGAAAGCTCCTCTAAGATAAGTACTCCACCGCCTTCTCCCATAACAAAAGCCGTTTCTTTCTTTTGTCAAAAGGAATAGAAGCCCTGTCCTTCTCAGTAGACTTTGCTGAGGGCATTCATAGAGGCAAAACCGCCTATACCAAGCTCTGTTATGGAAGCCTCACTTCCTCCGCAAAGCATATACTCAGCATAACCGTCCCTTATCTGTCTGAAAGCATCTCCTATAGCATTGGTTGAGCTTGCACAGGCTGTCACCGGAGAGGTACACATTCCGTGAAGACCAAAGGCTATAGCTATCTGTCCTGCCGACATATTAGCTATTATCATAGGGATGAAAAACGGAGAAATCTTTTCATAGTTTCCCTTTTCATGTCCCCTTTCATCGTTTCCTTTTTCTATGGTGTCTATACCGCCGATACCGCTTGAAAAATACTACTCCAAACCTGTTTCCTGTCCACCTTGTCAAGGTCGATACCGCTGTCAGCCATAGCTTCTTTTTGCGGCTACAATGGCAAACTGAGTTACCCTGTCCATCCTTCTGGCTTCTTTTTTATCAATGAAGTCCTCAGGGTTAAAGTCCTTTACCTCTCCTGCAAGGCTTATCTTCTTATCTGTTATATCAAAAGTGCGTAATCTTATCTATACCGCATTTGCAGCCTTTACAGACTCCCACAGGCTGTTTATGTCATTTCCGATAGGAGTAATGGCTCCAAGCCCTGTAATTACTACCCTTCTCATATACTCATACCTCCATCCACGCAGATTACCTGACCTGTGATATAACTGCTGTCCTCTCCTGCAAGAAAGGATACAACTGAAGCTATTTCTTCAGGTTTGCCCATTTCCTTAAAAGGAATCCCAGCAATAACTGCCTCTCTGGCCTTGTCTGTCATAGCTCTTGTCATATCGGTTTCTATCATTCCAGGTGCTACTGCGTTGACATTTATTCTCCTTCCTGCAAGCTCCCTTGCAAGAGACTTTGTCATACCGATAACTCCTGCCTTTGTAGCAGAGTAATTCACCTGTCCTGCATTGCCTATAACTCCAACCACACTGCTTATGTTTACTATCTTACCGGACTTTTGCTTTAGCATAATTTTAGCTGCTTCACGCATCATGTAAAAGCTACCCTTTAGGTTTACATCAAGGACTGTATCCAGGTCTTCATCCTTCATCTTGATAAGAAGGCCGTCCTTGGTTATTCCTGCATTGTTGACAAGTACATCCACGCTTCCAAACTCAGAGCTTACTTTCCTCCATCCACTCTTTGCTGGCTTTGCTGTCCGCCACGTCCACCTTGCAGGGACTTAACCTTCACTCCTTCGCTTTCACAGAGCTTCATAGTTTCCTCTGCCAGTTCAGGGATGACCGTTATAGCTCAATGCTATGTTAAATCCATCCTTTGCAAGCCTTAGGCGAGATAGCTCTTCCTATGCCCTTACTGCCTCCTGTTATAACCGCTGTCTTTATTCATAAAAATCTCCTATAATTGTTAGCAATATTTTAACGGATTATACACAAAACTTCCTCTTAATATCATAATCAAGCAATAAAATTACAATTACGATAGTAGCTAAAATTTGTTAATCTAAAAAGTTACATCTAAACTTCTTCCCATCTTTCTACTTTATTGGATAACAAGTCTGTTACCCTATAACTTTTTCCAAATCTTCTTTATTCTGAATAGTAATAATATCTGCCTTAGCCCCTATTGCAGCTGCTGTCTTTTTACAAAGCCTGAAAGCACATTGCTCGGTCCTATTTCTATAAATCTGTCAAAAGCCTTCATTTAGCATAGCCTTAGCACAGTCTTCAAAATGGATTGCACTCTGAGCCTGCTTTTGCCATTATATCCTTAAGGTTATCACCCTTCACATAGAGTTTCCTGTGAGATTGAGTGCCAAACTAAATCTTAGGCTCGTTAAATGTCATTTTGCTAAAATACTCATGAAGCTTCTCTCCTGCCTCTTTTTAGAAGCTTTGTATGAAAGGGTGCTGTTACATTAAGTCTTACACATCTCTTTGCTCCTGCCTCTTTAAGCCCTTCCTCAGCCCTAATCACTGCCTCTTCCTCTCCGCAGATTACATACTGTCCGGGACAGTTATAGTTTGTTAGCTCCACAAAGCCGTCTACAGCCCTACATATCTCTTCAATCTTTCCTGAGTCTAACCCCAGACTGCACTCATAACAGTATTTCTTACCTTCTGCAGCCTCTTCCATAGCCTTTCCTCTAAAGGCGGTGAGAGGGATGTATTCGTTAAGGTCAATTACTCCCGCCGCATAAAGTGCACCGTACTCCCCAAGGCTTAGCCCAAGTGCACCGTCAGGAACTATTCCATTTTCCTTAAGCACCTCAGTTACCCCTGCAGCAAAGGCCGACATAGAGGGTTGAGTATATCTTGTTTTTGAAAGCTCGCTCTCTTCTCCGTGAAACATAAGCTCTTTCAGGTCAAAATCAAGCTCTATACCATCAATCACCTTCTTAAATGTAGGATAAGCTTCATAGATATCAGCTCCCATTCCTACCTTCTGGCTTCCCTGTCCCGCATATAAAAAACAAACCTTGCCCATATTTCATCCTTTCAAAACTTCTTCCCAAAAACTATTACTCATCTCACCAGCCAAATTAACTTAGCAAGTTTCATTTTAACTAATTCCAATATCATAGTCTGTATTTATAATATCAAACTCCGCTTTGAATGTTACCTAAGTTATAATTATTTAACACCAATAAACATTCTACACTTGTAGACTCTTAATTACTTCCCTATATTCTTCATCCATTGACTTAAATATATCGCTGATGCTTCTTATTTCCGTAAGTCCTCCTGCCACCTGTCCTGCCATGAGAGAGCCATTGTTTACATCTCCGTCAAATACGGCCTTTCTAAGAGCTCCGAGGGTAAAATGCTCAAAGCTCCATCTTGTCCTTACCCTCTTTTTCAAGTCTTACATACTCTTTTGACATTTCATTTTTGAGAATTCTTACGGAGTTCCTGCTATTCTCCTGTAACTACACTGTCATTGTCCACGGCATTTATTATCGCATTCTTGTAGTTCTCATGAATTGGGCACTCTTTAGATACGAGGAGACAGGTTCCAAGCTGTACTCCACTTGCTCCAAGTGCATAGGCTGCTGCAAGCTGTCGTCCGCCCGCTATTCCACCTGCTGCAATTACAGGGATGTTTACTGTATCTACCACCCTTGGCACCAGAGCCATGGTTGTCATCTCTCCTACATGGCCTCCGCTTTCTGTTCCCTCTGCGACTATGGCATCGACCCCCTATATCTTCAAGCCTTTTAGCGAGCATAGGGACTTGCTACCACAGGCATTACAAACATCCTTAGCCTTCCAGTCCTTAATGTATTTTTTAGGCATACCCGCTCCGGTAGTTACTATATTCACATCTTCTTCAAGGACTATAGCTGCAAGCTCGTCTATCTGAGGGTGCATAAGCATAAGATTTACACCAAATTTCTCTTTGGTAAGCTCCTTACATCTTCTTATATTCTCACGAAGCATCTCCGGATTCATACCGCCTGAACCTATGAGGCCAAGCCCTCCTGCATTGGATACTGCCGCAGCAAACTCTCCTGTTGCGACATTTGCCATTCCACCCTGAATAAAAGGATATTTAATGCCTAAAATTTCATTTATCTTCTTCATAGCTCTTCCTTTTCCAAGCTCTGATTTATATTCCACTCTAATATATAGTTTTTGCTTTGTTCATACCTTAAGTACGACTATATTTCAAATACTCCGGCACTCAGGTAAGTCCCGCACCAAAGCCCACCAGCACTATCTTCATACCTCTCTTTATCTCTCCGCTTTCAATCAAGTCATCGAGACAAGTCCCACACTTGCCGCAGAGGTATTGGCATAGTCTGCTACATTTTGATAAAACTTATCTTCGTGTCCTTCGTAATTCTTCTTTACAAAATCAATTATTCTAGCATTAGCCTGATGACAGATAATATAGTCTATGTCGCCCATATCAAGCCCTGCTCTATCTAAAACCTCGTCCACACTCTGCTTTATGGCTCTGACTGCAAACTTAAATACAGACTGCCCCTTCATCTTTAGGAAGCTGTCCTTAGAAGCTATGCCACCGCAGATTAAATCTTCGTCATTTCCGTCAGAATAGGAACGGATATAGCTAACACCTTCTCTATCTTCAAGCTTAACGAGAGCCGCTGCCGCTCCGTCACCAAAAGAGGACGCATGATGCTTCTGTCCGTAAAGTCAAGGAGCTTTGACATCTTCTCACTTCCGATAACTAAGGCATATTTATTATCTATTTCACTTAGCAATGCCTTGGCATTTTGCAAACCATAGATAAAGCCACTGCAGGCAGCACTTAAATCATAGGCTATTACATTTCCCTTTAGATTAAGAGCCTTTCCAACCATGCAGGCTGTACTTGGAAATGCATAGTCTGCACTTGTGGTAGCCACTATAATCAGCCCAATTTTTGTCTGTGCTAAACTCACTGTCTCTTTTCAAGTCCTCTTTCTACCGCCAACTTTGCAGCCTCTATAGCAAGATCTGTACAGCTCTCTTCCTCACAATAATATCTTTTCTCAATTCCTGTCCTTGTTTTAATCCATTCATCAGAGGTATCTACTATCTTAGATATATCCTCATTTGTAACCATTTTCTTAGGCAAAGCCTTGCCGGTTGATACAAACCTAAGTACTCCCAAGTTTTACCTCCGTTAAGCCTTTACGGCTCTCTTTTCCTTGTCTATTTCCCTAAACTTCTTGTACCTGTTCTTTAGGAGACTTTCTTCCTTTTGTTTTAGCAGGCTTGTAAGCTCCCCATATATCATCTCATCCATATTTATAATGAGTTTAGAACCCTCTGTAATAATACCGTCTATGATACCATAGTTAAGAAGCTCAGTAGCTGTAAGTTTCATCAGTTTTGCCGCTTCATCTGCCTTCTTGCTGTCCTTCCAGAGTATGGAGGCAAAGCCTTCAGGAGATAGTATGGAATAGACTGCATTTTCAAGCATAAATACTCTGTCTGCAACAGCAATTCCAAGCGCTCCTCCACTACTGCCTTCTCCTGTTATAACGGCAATTATAGGAACTTTAAGGCTGCTCATAAGGGCGAGATTTTCGGCTATTGCATTGGCCTGTCCGTTTGCCTCAGCCATAAGTCCCGGATAGGCTCCGGTGTGTCTACTATGGTAATTACAGGTCTATTAAACTCTCCGCCTGTTTCATAAGCCTTGCAGCCTTCCTATAGCCCTCTGGGGAAGCCATTCCAAAGTTGCAGTCTATGTTTTCTTCAGTAGAACTACCTTTTTTATGTCCTATAACCGTTACAGGAAGGCCATGGTAAAATGCTATTCCTCCAAGGATAGCACTGTCCTCTCCTGTAATCCCATCTCCTTTAAGCTCTACAAAGTCATCAAACAAAGCATCAATGATAGTCAGTTATCTTGAGCCTATCCTTATCTCTGGCTAACATCACCTTTTTCATAAGGAGTTATTATCTTATCTTCCATATCAACATTCTCTCCGTAAGAATCTGATTGTATCAAAGAGTGGCTTAATCTTTAGCCGCTCTTTGCTTCTTACTATGTAGTTTTAATACTTTACTAAGCCAGCTCTTCATTCCTTTTCTCTCAACTACTGCATCAAGCCTGCCGTGTTCAGAAGGAACTCTGCTCTTTTGGAAGCCCTCAGGGAGCTTTTTCTCCAATAGTCTGCTCGATTACCCTGGGACCTGCAAAAGCAGATAAGTGCCTTAGGCTCTGCAATAGTTATGTCTCCAAGTGAAGCAAAGCTCGCACTCACTCCTCCTGTGGTAGGATTGGTAAGTACCGAGATGAAGAGTCCGCCGTCTTCCTTAAATTTATTTATAGCAGCCGCTGTCTTAGCCATCTGCATAAGTGAAAATATCCCCTCCTGCATCCTGGCACCGCCACTTGCACTAAATATAATAAGCGGAAGCTTCTTCTTTCCTGCATATTCCGCAAGTCTTGCAATCTCTTCTCCTACCGTTCCCCATGCTTCCAAGCAAAAACCGTCCATCCATACAGCCCACAGCTACTGTTATACCGTCAATCTTAACAATCTCCGTAACTATGGCGTCACTTAGCTTCGTCTTGTCCCTATTTTCAAGGAGCTTCTCCTCATAATCAGGAAAAGTCCATAGGGTTTACTGATTTAAGTGGATGAAAATGCTTCTACCTGCTTTTCATCTGAAAGCATAGCAAGTCTTCGCTTAGGGCTAAGAGGGAAATAATAACCGCAATGAGGACAAACTCCCAGACTCTCCTTCAGCATATCCTTTAATACTTCCGCCTTACAAGATGGGCAAGCAACTGACTCTTTCTTGGTTGTACCGGTTTTCTCTCTTCTTGCCTTACTTAGGGCATTTTAGATTATCTTTTTAATAGAAAATATCTGTGCTATTTTTCATATTTGCTTTCCCTGCCTCGTCATAGCCTTGTTAGGCTGTTTTATTTTTTTCAATTATGTCTTTGTTCTTTTCGTAAAGCCCGTGTTATACTGTCCGTAATAAAAATCAGGCTGATAGGTTATCATATACATAAGCTCGCTGTTAGTCTTCACTCCATCAATGATTAGCTCCTCTGAAAGGCTCTCCTCATCCTTCTTATAGCCTCTAGCCTTGTACCATCATAGTACAATGATTTTTGCAAGCATTGAGTCATAATAAAGGGCTTACACTGTAGCCTTCAAAGAGGTGGCTCTCAACTCTTACTCCGAAGCCTGCCGGAAAATGAAGACAGGTAATCTTTCCTGTTGACAGAGCATTTATTCTACACTCTATTGCACTGCCATTTAAGCTTATCTCAGACTGCTTACAGAGAGCTTCTTTCCGCAGCTATGTTAATCTGCTTCTTGATGATATCAATGCCCGTAACCATCTCAGTGACAGGGTGTTCCACCTGTACCCCGGTGTTCATTTCTATAAAGTAAAAATTCTTCTTATCATTACAATGAACTCGACTGTACCCACCTGTAGTAACCTGCGCCTTGGCAGCCCCTCACCGCTACCTCTCCCATCTTGTGCCTTAGCTTATCGTTTAAGCACCGGGCAGGAGATTCTTCAAGCATCTTCTGGTTATTTTTCTGTATGGAACATTCTCTTTCGCCCAGGTGAACAACATTACCCTTCTTATCTGCCATTATCTGAATCTCAACATGGTGAGGATTTAGTACCAGCTTTTCCAGATAAATGCTGTCATTACCAAAGGCAGCCTTGGCTTCCGCCTTGGCAGCAGAATAAGCACTAATTAGCTCTTCTTTCGAGTAGGCTCTTCTCATACCTTTGCCGCCACCACCTGCACTAGCCTTTATAAGCACAGGATATCCTATTTCATCCCACATTCTGACAGCCTCTTCTTCGCTGAGATAAGCTCCTAGAGCCCGGTACTACCGGTACTTTTTCAGCCATCATAAAAGCTTCCTTGCTGCTTGCTTGTCTCCCATTTTCTCAATGATTTCTGCCGAAGGACCTATGAAGGTAATACCGTTATTCTCGCATTTCCTTGCAAATTCAGCATTTTCAGAAAGAAAGCCATAGCCCGGGTGAAGTGCATCACATTCGGTTTTTAATGCCACCTCAATGAGGATGTCTCCGTTTAAGTAGCTCTCCTTAGCACTTGCAGGTAAATACATACAGCCTTGCCGGCAAACGATAGACCGTAAAGACTCTTTATCTGCCTCAGAGTAAACCACAACACTTTCAATGTTTAGCTCTCTAAGGCATCTTTATTATACGTACTGCTATCTCGCCTCTATTGGCAATCAGCACTCTTTTAAACATCAGTTTCCTCCAACACAAACAGCACCTGGTTGTATTCTGCCATTTTACCGTCTTCTGCCCTAATTTCCACTATCCTGCCTGAGAAAGGAGGCAAGCTCATTCATTATCTTCATGGCTTCAATGATTCTAGTATGTCGCCCTTTTCACCACATCACCAACTGCCACATAAGGGCTGGCCTCAGGTGACGCAGAACGATAAAATGTACCCACAAAAAGGAGCTTTAATCTCTTTATGGTTAGGATTAGAGTCTTCACTTCTAGAGTTTCACCTGCTCCCGTTAGGCTCTGCAGTTCTTGATACTTCCCCTCACTACAGGGCTTTCTATCACAGCTTCTTTCACTGGCTTTCTTAAGTTCAAGGTTATCTCCACAAGAAAGCTAGCTTAAGTTCACTAGAGATGACTTTTCAAATCTGTCCCCATACTTACAAATATCTTTAATATCCATAAATCATCCTTAGTTTGCATTATCAATAAAGTTTACTATATCCTCTACAGTCTTAAATGAAGCAAGCTTGTCTTCATCAATTGTTAAACCAAACTCCTCTTCAAAAGCCATACCAAGCTCAACTGCATCAAGTGAGTCAAGTCCAAGGTCGCTCTCAAGGTTTGAATCTAATTTAATCTTGTTTTCATCGATGTTTACAGCATTTACAATTACTTCTTTAACTTTTCAAAATTCATTTTCTTTACCTCCTTAATTTAGTTAAATTTATTTTAGATAAATTTATCGAATATTTTTACTAACATTCTTTGGAATGAATGTCAAGGAAAAAATTTTTGAACAGAATATGAACAAAGTAGTGGATCATTTTTCTTGTTGCTTTTCTAACTAGATACTTGAATAAAATTCAAATAAAATAAGAGAATCATAACTAAATTAAGTATAATATGACGAAAATGGCACATAAAAATACCCAGAGGTTTTTCTCTGGGCATTTTTATAGTGCTATTATGGAGACAATTCGAGTGTGATCCAATCCTATAAATCATCAAGACCAGTACATCTCCATAAATCTCATAAACCAACAACCAATCCGGCTCAATATGACATTCACGAGCACCTTTATAGTTTCCTGTCAAAGCATGATCTCTGTATTTTATATCTAGCGTACCTCCGTCCGCCAGAATGTTAATTATCTCAAACAGCTTATCTAGATTCTTATGTTGTTTTTTCGCAAGTTTTAAATCTTTTTTAAACTGGTTGGTAAACTGTACCTCATATTTCATACTTCAAGCGCCGCCTTAAGTTCTTCCATGCTGGAATATCTAGGTGCCGCCTGATCAGCCATAAGTTTTCTTCCCTCTTCGATTGCAGCCGCTGTAGAATCATTGGGTACATCCAGCTTAAGTTCAAAAGGAATTCCATGTTCGCGAATAGCTGTTCTTAAGAACATATTGACAGCAGTAGTCATGTTTATCCCGAGTTCATTAAAAATACTTTCTGCCTGATCTTTGATTGCTTTTTCCGTTCTGATATTCAAATTTGTAGTTGCCATACTAAACACCTCCATTAATGTATATTATAGTATGGTTTCGGTTGTTGTCAATACATTGTCATTATATTGTCCTTTTTTATCTCTTCAGCATCAAACCCCATCTCCTATAAGTTCTTCATTTCTGAATATAACCTTAATTACTATCGTTGCCTTGTTACTTTGTCGATTGGCTCACTCGTAAACCCCAATCCCCAGCTCCTTTAGATCCTCAGCCTGTTTTCTTTTTATGCTCGGGATTGCCGTATAAAATCGAACTATAGATTTTCACTTTTGTGGTAAATCATCATAAGACCTGTCTAAGAAACCCGGAATATTTTCATACATAGGTAAGATGTTTGAGATAAGACCTTTCTTTAAGCAGTCAATATACTCTTCCTTGCTTAGGATTTCTGTATTTCCATTTTCATCAAATGAATTACACCTATTAAGTGTCCCTTCAATATCCCAAGGCGTAAATGCCACTAAATGCTGCGGTCTCCTCCACCTCTTAGTATCTTTCTTATCAGGTGATGGTACAACCTTTTCCCAAAAGCCCCTCTTTATGGCAAAAGAACCTGTTGAAATGTAAAGCCTGTACCCTGTATGCTCAAAGGTTTCCTCACATATCTCTCCGTCAATAGGCTCAAACACTCCGTAAACATCACCGGTCAACAGCCTTACATAATAGGTTCTATCTTTTCCGTCTATTTTGTAGATTGCACCGACTTCATATCTTGCCATTCTCTTCCCCTTTTATAATCAGACAGCAAAAACATAGACACCATTTTATACAGTATTGCTGCCACACATTCCTAACAACCTTCTTTGATTATGATTATTCAACATAATCTGCCTTTTTATATCTTGGTGAAACAAAGCCCAGTGTGCCAATCTGAGGTATGTTCCATTCATTAGGCAGATAGATGCTGCAAGAGACCTCATCTCCCTTAGGATTTTTCGCTTTGAACTCATACCTCAGCAGTTCTTCATTCCCACTTATTCTCTCTATGTCAGATATATGGCTTTCCTTAAAAACTAGATTGAACTCATTCCATATAGCTTCAACATCTTCCACCGTTAATTGAACTTTTAAGTGGTACTTCACTCCCACCTTGCACCTTTGTTTTCTTCCGGTTTCATCCTCTTTACAGGTCTTTTACACTTCCCTTTTCAAATGACCATTCTGCATCTTCTAAAGAACTCACTTTAGTACTCAGTGCATCCTTAAACTCACTCATTTTGGCTAAAATATACTTACTGCCTCTTCAAAAATCTCAAAATTCTCCATCAGCCCTTTTTAAAACGAACCTCCACCTCTATATGTATTTACAACACTGGTAAATTTCTGCCCCACATTTAGGCATTCAATGATTAAGATATTTCTACTCTAATTTCATTAATGACGGCACATTTTTCTTTTACAACCCACTTTCCTGCCTTTTGAACTACCGATATATTCAATCTTACCTCTCTGTTCAATTCAGAAAGATCTCTTTTTGATAGTTGCTTCTGAAACTCCCAACAAACTTGATAACTCTATTCTGGTAATATCGGATTATCCAAAATAATTTCAATTATCCTTTCAAGTCTATGCTGTCTAACTGCTTTTGGGGCTCATTTTCTATCTTTTAGGGGCTCATTCCCTGCTTTTTGGGGCTCATTTTCTATCTTTTGGGGCTCATTCCCTGCTTTTTGGGGCTCATTTTTCTATCTTTTTAGGGGCTCATCTACCAAAATCAGAATGAGTATGAATCATCTAATAGTACTGTAATTCGAATATATCTCCATCTTCCAATTCAGGATATTTCCCCGAATAGTATTCACTATACTTATACAGCTTTCTCGTTCCAGAACCAAGTGTATCTGCATAACCAATGTTCCTAAAAAGCAATTAGTGGGTTCTTTGGATTAGGCTCAAGATTTTCAGGTGTAATATATCCGACTTTAACTGACCGATTAGCATTTTTCAATATACATACGATTGCTTTCAATTACAAACTTAGCTACGAATGAGCTGGTAAACTCACGGTGCATTAATGTATTACTTATCATTTCTCTTGAAATTATATTTCTCAAACTAACATGATTTGTATTTTTCCAAGAAAAATTTATCTGACAGATGTTTTTCGTGCAAATTCCATCAATATATCATAACTTTCAATTAAAGTGGTTTTTACTATCTCTATCATCATATCTGTCCCGAGATTAATCTTGCGAAGCAGTCATCCGTCATATATGTAGGGCATATATTCATAATAACTTCATCTTTACCTAATAGCATAATGGCATGCAGATTGTATCCTTTTGACCTGTTGCCAAATCTGTGCAATACAGTCCTGAACTTTACAAAGCAGCTCCTGATCTCGACATTTCTGTCCAGGATGCTTCCTCAGCATTGTTACTGCCATTCTACGGACTTTTGGAAGTAAATCCAATCGTAAATCATCTATTGTTGCATACGGATAGATTCTACGCTCAATAAAATCTTCTGCTTGCGAATATACATACTGAGCAATCTGCAGTAAAGTTACCTTTACATCTGCATCATCTGCACGATCATAAATTACTTTTTATAGCTATGCACCTCGGCACTTGGTGGAATATGAATGTGAATGATGGTTTTTCCTTCTTCATTTTTATAATTTCAGGAAAAGATAGATTGTGGGCGAAAAAGCAATGGATTGCTGACTACACTTATGAAAGTTGACCATATCAGGAGCTGCTTTTTCCGGTATACCCTTAACTTTACCATTGTCTAAGACACCCAAAAATATATCTCCACAAATCTGTTTAAAAATAGCATACAGACTCATGGGTATCATTTTTCAATACCATTTTCCACAACGCTTAAATTCAACAGCAACGGTTTCGTCAATTTCAAGAATTGATTCCAGTGTATTTGTATCCATTACATCACCCTTTTTACTACTTAGCTTTCATATTCCTTGTTTTTCAGGATTATTCTACTATCTTCATAAATTAAAGTCAAATTTTTCTAAGTCTTTTTACTTCTGCTGCCACAGATCCTTTATAAAACATCTTGTGAACTATCGTCAATAAAAGTACAAGCAATAAATTATAATGAATTCTCCATCAGCCCTGAAACGAACCTCCACCTCTATGTATTTACAACTACAGGTAATTTCTGCCCACATTTAGGGCATTCAATGATATGGTGAGATAATGTCATCTCACCAGTACCCACCCGCTTATAGCCATCTACAGGGCAGGGTGCCATCTACAAGCAAAAAGCCGGATTTTTGATTAACGCTCACCCTATAAGTATAGTTTTTCATAGTCCTTTGGAGACTTAAAGTTTTGGAACTAAAAGTTATCTTCTCACAAAATTCGCACATCTTACGCACTCAATGGTGTATTCAGTTAAAAGTAAACTAATATATTGTGACCAAAACATTTTCCATTTATTTTCCAAAATCGCTTGTAAAAATCAATCAAATCCTCGAGACATTTTGTGAGACTTCCTTCTTTATTCCTTCAAAATCAAGATCATCTCCCAGATATCAGGATAAAGCTCGAGCCTTTTTACAGGTTTTCCATATCAAGATTATGTAACGCTCCCCACTATATCAAAGCTCTCTAAGGCAGAAAGAATGTCTTCCACCCTTTCTTTTTCTGTATAAGCAGTAAATTCAGATATTTCTTCAAGTGAAGCCACACCTACAACTGCCTCGCTTAAAGGATCATCCCAAATAGGCTCTGTGCCGCTTACACCGGTTAATACAGAAATGAAGTATATCCCACATTTTTATCGATATCAAGCAAAATCTCTGCCTCTTCATTCCACTCTTCAACATCTTCAAGCAGCTCATCTTCTTCACCATCAAAGTTCTTCATTGCCTTTAAGTTCTCATCGCTTAAATACTGATAGTTTGCTATTAATCCCATTTATTTTTCCTCCTTAATATAAGTTTAGTACTTGTTTACAAAGCCTGAGCAGTCTTATCATTTATTTACTCATTCTCTTATGATGGCTTATACCTCTTGGGGTACATCTACATAGTGTATCAAAAACATATAAGTTGCATAAACACTATTCTGTCCTTCTACTTTTATGAAGCCTGCTGAAGCGTAGATTTCTATGTCCTTATGAGCATCAGCATCAACCAGTACCATCATCTTAGATGGCAGGTTTAATTCTATTGCTTTTTACAAGAAGGCAAGCTCATAACCCTGATATCTGTACTCAGGTTTAACATAAAATATCATAGGGTTCATTTTGTTTCAAAACTATATGTTACATCAAGATACCCTATCAACTGGTAGTCTTTTATAGCAACAATACTCTGAAACGGTCTTTAGCCGAAAAGATTCTATCTGCATTCAATATGTTTCCTGCTATAAGTTCACGAGTATTCTTTTCTCCATTTTTCAGTATATAATTCAATCCACCTGTATCCACATCAGGCGGCATATTAGTATGAACCATCTTTTGCTGTTCAGTATCAAAAACAGCATTTTTCTCTTAGAACCCTGCATAATGCAGGATTTTTGGATTAATAACTAAAGTCTGCCTTATAACCCTGATACTTTCTCTCTAAAGTGCAATAACATCCTTCTAAATCTTCCTCATTTTTGTAAAATCCTATAAGCATTTCAATATAGTTTTTATCAGAATAATACTCACACAAATATTCCTTTTGCTTCTCATTGTCAATAACCACAAATGAATACTCATCTTTTCTTTTAACCGCTACCATAAGATTGTTTTTATCATATGCATAGCGGATCATAATACAATGGATTATCTGCCAATTCTAAAATAAAGTCCAAGTATTCTTCAAAGATTTGATTTCAAATATTTCCATTTATTCCCCTTAATTTGACCTAAATCATTCATCTTAACATTATTACTTGTTGATTTGACAGATCCCCATAACCACATCCTCGAACTCATAAAAACAAATCAATATACTTTCCCACAATCATCTCTGCAATGCGCCTTTACACTGCACCATCATAGTCGTGAGTAAGCTCATTTCCTTACTTTTAGCATTTCCATCCAGTCATCATCATCAATAAGGTTTGCCTTAAACGCCTCTCTAAGCACATCTTTCGGAGAGCCTGTCACAAATCCGATAATAGCATAGTGCTTAATAAGGATATCTTTCATCACTTTCCAAGCCAAATCAAAAGTAATCGCAAACTTTGCTCCGGTTCCCTCATTACGAAAAGAATCTGAAAAGTCTCTTTCTCTCGCTTCAGCCAAGGCTTTTGAGCAATTGCAAAAAGACTCATACCTTCTACTAAATTCTCTCGTCCATGTGTCTTATATCCTCCAGTAAAAAGCTCGTTTTGTGCAGTCGTCCATATTTACTATATCCACGCTATAAAGTGTAGGTAATTCTTCTATCTCTTGTATAAGTAAATCAACCTCTTTAACCCCTGATACTGCTATATCTATATCACTTCTTTCAAGCGCAGTTCCCTTTGCCCTTGAGCCAAATAAAAGAACTTTTATTTGCACCCAAAGTCTCTACAGAGTTTTGCCGTTTTTCATTACTTCTTTACTTTCAAATTATCACCTTTCTGCCTTATTATCTAGACACCATCGTAAATAAGTCTTAGTAGGTTAAACTACTGGCTAAGTCTTTCGATAAATTCCTTGTCAATTTCATCTACAGTCATATCCGTATGTGCTCGTATATCCCTATTATATGCATTAGTTAATATCCAAGCAGCATACGTCTTAAATTCTTCTGCAGTTTTTACGCTATAATCAAATGCTTTATGAGTTCCTCCGGAGCAGTCTCCCCCAATCAGAGAGGTACCCTATTATTTCAAAAATGAATCATTATAAACTTCAAATTTTTGTTTCTCTAGTAGTTAAATACTGTGCAATACAGTTGTCAAAGGCATAATAGAACATCGGATTACGAAGTGAAACGAATTTCTCTCCCTGTTGTGAAAAATTTGCGTCAATTATATAAGACCTACGCCATCATCCATAGTAGGCTTTTTCCATAGTTTTTAACGGTAGTTTGGATATATTTATAAATTGTTTCTTTATCAAAAAATGTCCGTTTATGGCAATCATTTCCATACCATCTTCATACTTAAACACCATTACTGCACCGTTTTTGTACTTACTTTCAACCGGAACAGGTGGTGCCACTCTTTTTTTGGGCTTTTCCTTAGGTACACTGATTTTATCCAAGAACTTATTCAGATTGTCGCTTCTTTTCTTTAGGAATTTATCATCAGCTCCAAGCTCCCTTGCAACTTCAAGTCTTTTCCACTCTGGATCCTTCACTAACTTCATTTAACAAATCATCCTTTAGTTCGCCCACCTCCCAGAGGCAGTGTGCAAGGCTAAATAAGACATCATATCTGTCCTCCTCATCCTCAGCAGGAAGCAAATCATTTTTATATCTTCAGGCTCTTCACCTGCATTAAAACGCTCAAAAAACTCATCCTTAATATCACAGGATGTGTCATTTCCAAATATGGCAACACTCCAAGTTCCCATTGTCCCCTCCCAACAACTTTGTTAAGTTCTACTTATAATTTTATACACTAATTAATATGTCGTCAACTCCCTAATAATCATTATATCACATATTATTATATTTAAAGAAAACAGTAAGCCTTTTTATTTACTTTGTCGCTGACATTTTAAGTTCATAAGTATATAGCTTATAAGTCTCTTTTTAATAGTTCTTTTTCTACTTTTCTAATTTTTTTATGTTTTTACTATAGAACTTTGGTTTGATTTAGTGGTATTATCATAACAAAGAGCAGTTATTACAGTTAAAAATCAAAAAGGGGAATATATGGACAACAGTGAAGCTGACAGGCTTTGGGATATTATATCTACACAATTCATTCCATCATGGGGATGATATTGAGAAGTTGAACCTGATGAATGGGATTTGCAAATGTTGAAGGATGTTGAAAAACGATCCTGATTGCAAAACTTTTGAATAGTTATATTGATTAACAACATTTTGAACTCAGTACAAAACATTTTTCATTTTTCGTGAAAAACCCTCATAAAACATTTCTCATTTTTCGTGAAAAAACCTGCGTAAAAACATTTGCTAATTTCGTGAAAAATAGGTTATTAAACGATATAAAAACTACTATTTAGGGCTTTATATGGATATCAAGGAGGAAATATAGTTTTAAGAAAAATATTCCGCTTTTATATGGCAGGGGCTTTTGTAGATAAGGCTTTTATACCTACTACTGAGGGTAGCGTTTAAGTATGGCAGTTGACATACAATTGGAGCCATACATGCATCTATGTGAGCTTTTTGCACTCTCTACAACTCACACATTAAAGAGAATACTTCAAGTAAAATCAAAACCAATAAAGCAGAAAGCGAGTTTTCTTCTGAACCGGAGAAAAACCGCCCTGCGTTATGTATGATCGCGCGCCGGCGGTCATAACTGCGATGTATAGATTAATCCACATTTTTTGTGGATACAATTCAAATTCAACTGATTTTGGAAATTCTGAAAATCCCCCCTTCATTTCCGGAATACCATTCAGATACCGAAGTAAACGCTATATTGATAGCTCCACGCTCCGAAATCTGCCTTATACTTCTCAGCGGATATAGATGAGCTCTCTGTAATACCAATACAAGTGTAAAAATCCTCCCGGATACCCTTGTATATTCCTCATATCTTTTTAATATTTCAGCTGTTTCCCAGTCATATCCTGTTTCAACATATTCGTATATGTAAGTTTCACCTTCGATCTGAATAGTAAGTGGAATAAATACAGGCCTTAAATCATTTACGAACCTTACTTCATCAATGAAAACCATTTCATCCCTCATTTTCTTTGAAGATTACCTAAAACAATCTGACTCCACGTATAATTTGTAAGCAGATGAACCATCTGATTTCTGTATCTGTTTCTTATTTCATAGAGCCTTTTTAGCGAATCTGTCTTTATACCCATTTGTTCAGCAATATAATATCCGTTTCTTCCTGTTTTATATAATCGAAGTATCTCTTTCTTTTTCCACCATCTTCAAAGTCTTTATATTCCTTGACATCACATATTTCCTCCACTAGGGATTCCTTAACCATTTTTCTTCAAAATCTTTACAATTGTAGTTTTTCCGATAACTCTCCCCTTCATTAGCATAAACTGACTTAGTTGATTTACTGAAAGAGCTTTGAGCGACATAAGAAGTGAGATAATCATCAATTCATCATTTCCGGGTACTTCTATATCAGAATGATTCATCTGCGACCCGGAATATTTCTCCATTATACGCCTTCGGTGTATAAATAATGGTTTGCTGAAACCACATCAGTGGTAATGATATCTTCGCTCTCACTGCAACAATCATAAAAACTCTTCTGATGCCATTTCGAATATATATTTTGCATAAGCAGCCTCCTTTTCTTCATCCCCATGGATGTTCAATATTTGAAATTCATCCTGGTAACTATCAATACGCCTGAGAAAATCTCCCTGAGCCTCACCTGTACTTTCATATTTATCTATTTTATGTGACATAACCTCTATTTGAAAATTGTGTATTGCATTATAAAGCTCTTCGTTACTCATATCCTGCTCCTTCCTACCCATTTATGTAATCAAGCCACTCCCTCAGGTACGTGAGTGTCTGCTCTCGTTTGGTCCCGTAATATACAGATTTTCACGGTCATCATCCGGATTCTCAAAAATCTTTTCATAAATGAGCCTGTACTGCTTTTTCTCAGCCTCATTAAGAAGCATTATGAGCCTGTCTTCATCCATATACCTGTAATAATTAATCCAACCTCTGTTGAATGTGCCCTGCAAAATCCCACCATTCCTGTGCCCCTGAGTTTTTCCTGTTAATATGTACTTTCATGTTTGTATACATTTTTCTTTCACTTTACCATCCAAATCCATATAAATATTACCTTTATCGTCTCTGTACCATCTGTGGCCCAAAAATCTGATATTTCCGAAAGTCACTATCTTTGTTTTATCCTGGTTAACTTTCAACCGGCACTTTTCCTCCAGAAATCTCTCAATTATGATTTCGTTTGAGCTTGCCTCATCATATCCGTTAAAAAATACTACTGCATCATCCGCATATCTGAGAAATCTCAATCCTTTATCTGCAAGAAAATTGTCAAATTCATTCAAATATATATTAGCAAGAAGCGGAGATAGTGGGGAACCCTGAGACAGACCTATGTATTTTCTATAAATATGACATCCACAAACAACCTTTGTTTTCAAATATGCCTTAATCGTCGCAAGAATAGCTTCGTCATTAATATTTCTCATCAAAACTTCCATCATGAGCTTATGGTCAACAGTATCAAAAAAGCTCTTGATATCAAGATCAAGGGTAGTATCGTATCCTTCTCCCAGTATTTCATCGCACTTTAATATTGCATCCTTCTGCCCTCTTCCTCTCCTGAACGTATAGCTTTCGCTACTGAAGGTACTGTCATAGAATGTATCCAGTAATAAGTACAAAGCCATCTGTATCACGCGATCTATCGAGGCATCAGTATTTCCAAAATCCTCTTTCCCTTTTTCGGGTTTTTGGAATCAGATGCTTCTCAGCAGGTTCCGGAACATATTCACCTAGGAGCAGCTGCCTTTGCATCCTTCTGCCATTTCGCTTCCAATAATCCGGAAGATCAATGCCACGTATATTATCAACTCCGGCTCCCCTATTTTTCTTCGACATCTTTTTCAAATGCGATATCAAGAATCCTTTTCAAACATATTGGTCATTGTAATATCCGATGCATCTCATGCATCTCTTTTCCTCCTGAATCCACTTCATAAAAGCTGTATTTTGACTTCTCTTTATAATCAAGAGGTATATAGTCTTCGTATTCTGATATTTTTCATATCTTCTGTTTCTGCTTTACCCATCACCTGCAACTCACATATTTCTCCGAGAAATCTTTTAGCTGCTTCAACAGCGCTCTGGCTTAGGCTCTAATCTGCAGATAGTGGTATATCTTTTTGATAATCCTTAAAATAATATCTTTCATAAAAACCGTTTTGTGACATTCCCTTCGTTTCATCTATCCCCATTATGCAGTACTTCAGGTAAATAACGAAGATGCCCCCATTGAGACTGCCACCTATTCCGACAGCCTGAACTGCATTATGAGCTATGACTGAGATATTATATTTGAATTCCTTCCGTATGCTGACAAAGCCCCTCAAGATCATCCACAATAAGAATATCTGTCTTTGCTTCCTTATTAGCAAGAATTCTTCCTGCACTACGAGAGACAAATATAATCTGTGTATTCGAGCGAATCACTTTATCCTTATCTTTAGCAGAGCCTCGGACGACCGATGCCGAACATACATTTCCAGCTACTGATATGGCTCTTCCTCCACCTCTCATGAGATTGCAGGGATAAGATGCAATAACGACTACTCTTATATTTGTGTCAAAGCATATTTGCTTTACAATGGCATCTGCTGCAGCCTGCTAGATCATCCGAGAAAATCATTTTCACTTACTCATCACTATATATCCTCACAAAGATTTTTCTGTACCCCATACGCATCTGTTCTGGCTTTTCAGTACTATTTCCATCGTAGACTTTTCCAACCACCGATCTTTTTAGTATTCCTTCCAGTTCAAAAAGCGTCACTTCTTTTCATCATTTTTCTTTCCTGCCCCAAAGCATTCACACCACAGCTCCATAAGGCAGATCCTGTCTCCGGCGGTATTATCCAGATATTCACCTATCAGCCCCTGTCTCGGATCTGAGTTCCATACGAGCGTTGCTCTCTATCTGCTGCGATTTCCATTTCTTTATCAAGATACAGTTTTTCTCCATTTTTATATCGCATCACTGCCTCTGCCCACAGCTGATCGATTTCGAGTCTGACATATTCCAAGCTTTCCTTTTCACTGTTCTCATTTACCTGTACCGGCCAGAATCTTCTGTTACCGGTTATATCGCGAAGAAAGCCATCAGATGAGTTTGTTGTTGCAACAATGATACATCTTCTTGGATGTGCTTCAACATACGTCCCATATGGGATTCTGTACTGGTCATCAGTTCGGGACAGAAATGATTTGATTGTCTCTACATCAACCTTCTTTAAGCCTGCCAGTTCCGATAGTTCCATGATCCATACTCCCTGGAGTTTCTCAGCAGCTGTCTTATCTTTCATGTCTGAGATAGTCATGGAATCCGAATACCAGTTCTTTCCCAATTTGGCAAATACTGTGCTCTTCCCTATTCCCTGTGCCCCACACAATACAAGGACTGAGTCAAATTTCAGTCCGGGTTCAAAAATTCTTGCCACTGCCGCCGTAAAAGTTTTTACTGTTACACTTCGTACATATTCTGTATTTTGTGCACCAAGATAAGTAACAAGCAATGATTCCAAACGCTTTCTCCCATCCCATTCAAGATTATCGAGATACTTCCTCACCGGATGAATACGCCTTTCAGCACTTAAATAAGCAAACATGGCATCTCTGCATTTTGCAGGAGCATACAAGCCATAATTCTTTTCAAGGTACATTTCAAGACAGGTAAGATCTGTATTCTTCCAGCTTCCGTCTCCTCTGTTCCATGCCACGCTTCCATCCACATCTATACAATTCTTCATTTCATTGAAAAAAATGTTTTTCAGTGACTTATCGTTTTTAAGAATTATCGCTATATTGGGCATTGTACACAACAATACACCCCTGTCGTCATGTTTAAGATCCTTTCCCCATTCTTCACCAGTCATTTCCATATGAACTCCTTCCAAAGAGAGATTCCGGATTTACCCCATATTTATCAATCCTTAATTTTATACTTATTTCTTTATACACTCTATCGTTAAGATAAAAAGGTATATTTGCAAGTATCCTACAGCCCCTGACATTTACCGTTCTGAGTCCTAATTTTTATAAGTTCCCGGATTTTTTCCAAAACAGAGCATCTCTGCCACCCTGATAAGCCAAGTTCCTATCAGCCTTGGAATACTTATCATAAAGCCATAACCATCCCTTATACTGTACACAGTATTTTCTATCTTCTGTGGTCTGTTAATAAGTAAAACTCTTCCTGTCTTATGCCTTATTATCAGTGCCTGTCCAACCCACGAAAGCGTATATTCTCCAAACTCTTCACTGCTATGTTTATCCATGACTCTGTTCAAAGCATCGGTAAACCTTTTTGTGTATGAATAGAGTTTATCCGTTTCATCTGTGCCTAAACCGTATTTACATGACCTGTCTGCTGCATATATCGATATTCCGGCCTGATGCATTAAAACCTTCTGCTCAAGATTACGAAATTCCATTATGCAATATTTCCCATCCATCATTTTCAGGAAGATACCGTTGTATAAACTCCGGGCTTCTGCCTCTGTCACCGTTCCACACAGACTTGGCATCTAAAGATAAATATCTGACTGCAGCTACATTTGCAGCATAACTTAAAGCATATTCATTCTTTAATTTGACCGCTGAGATGGGCTTTACTTCATCAACACTGTCTTCACCATCCATACTCATTTTTCCATTCCCGATATCGCTTATCAGTACCTCCTGTCACGAATTCCCCCTCTTGCAGCCATGCTTCTTCCACCATACTGTCTACTATTCCCTTCCGGATACCATGACAACGTATTCCTTCATACAGAAATCCTATAGTCTGTATCCTGCACCATTGAACGAATTCCTGCTCAAGATTCACTACAGCAGACATCTACTTTTTCATATTCTGCCATTCTTCTGTATGTGCTTCCAGATTGAGCATTTTCCCCAAAAATATTTATCCGGATAACAAAATGACAGATAATCTTTTTCATATTTCTTAATCAATCTTCCGGCTGCAGGAAATATTTCTGCCAACCTTTTTTCATCTGCATCTTGTTCATCACAGATTCCGAGCCAGGCGAGTCTTCTCCCAATGCTTATCCATGAGCCTTGTCCCTGATGTCTTCTGACATTGCAGATTCTCAACATTTCGGAGAAAATGAAATATGGTAGAATATAAAATTTTCTGACATCATTATTGTGGAGTCTGTTTATAATTCTATCTGGTATACATTCCTTGCACATTTCAACTATTACAGGCTCTTCATCGGAAACTTTGGCAGCAAATATAAGCCCCTTTTTTCTTGTATCACCTCTGTAATAGGCAAAATGTATGAACATTTCCTCCGAATTACCATTCATCTTTACCGCCTCCAATCTTATTCATCTTCAGAAACCGGTACAAATTCATCACTTGCACTTATCTTCCCGCCAATCGGTGATCCGTCTCTGATTTTCTGGATATTACCCAGCCAGACCCCTATCCCTTTATTGCCACTGCAATTATATCCATAGAAGACAAGGCTTACTTTCCCATAACATCCCGAGTACACCTCTGTGGGATCCGTAATCGGTTTGATCGATTTATCCACAATCTGTGGCTGTTCATTACATTTTGCATTAAGGTAATAACAGTTTCTATAATTTGCATTTCCCGGCTTTTCCTCATCTCCATCATGCAAAGGCGATTTTAAATTTGACGGAACACGCCCTCCCCATTTCCCTGAGGACTTTTCCTTGACATAATCTATTGCGTCATAAATGAGATCCAGAGTCTTGTTGTCATCTTTTGACACGATTGCTGACATTGAATACTTATCATTTCCATAAATAGACGATGGTCTCCAGCAATTGAAATATGCAAATCTGCATGGAATGACTATTCTGTTTTTTTCTTTGTGCCATAATGTCCCTCCTTGTATATTTCTATCTTCCAATTCCGATTCATATTTAAGCAGAAGCAGTTCTATCGCATCTTCTGCTAGATGTAGTGCCTGCCCTATCTGTCTTATAAATTCTATCATTAACTCATTTCCCCATACACTTCCCTTCTTTCTATGTAGGATACTTGGCGCATCAGTCTTCCATCTATCAGATGGGAGAGAGTCGGTGCTCTCACCCAGTCTTTCTGTCTGCGAAGCTGAGCAAGACTTTTACCATATTGAAAATACTTATATACAGCCGGGCTGAACCTTGTCAACATTAGCAACTGTGTATTCCCATCACCATGATAATAGATTTCAAGCATCCCGTAATTGTCCTTCATTCGCTCCGCAAAAATTACGTTTTTCCTCATATGAACCTCGGTTATCTCCACATTGGATGATTATGGTTGGTGTAGAATCTGACAGGATTAGTACTGTTACTATAGCACCAACACCCGGCAACCTCTGAAATGAATCTCCACTCCTTATCCTCAAGTGGTCCCGGTACCAGATGCTCCCAGCTCCAGTTTCCATATCCATTTGCTTTTCTTTCTGATATTTCCTTTCTAAAACATATAGCAGTATCATATAAATTCATAGCTCTTCCTCCTTATCGATATTCTTCATAACGATTCATAGTAGGGTGTAAGATCAGTTGACGATGTTACAACCGAATCTCCGTAATACAGAACGTAATTCACTCCTGAAAGCACTATCTTTACGATTTGCCCGCAGGCATACTTTGATGCAACAATGTTTTCATACATAGTAATTCTCCTTTGTTAATTGTGGATATCATCTAGCTCTTGCTAATAAGCTATGATACTCTGCGCTAGAAACGTCAATATAATGAAATAAATCAAAGCATAGCATCAACCTCCTTTTCCAGCTCCAACGCAAGGTCCGTTTACCTTGTTGAGCTAATGATACATTAATTTTCTGGGGGTATCATCTCGTTAACTATGTTTTTTTATACTATTTTTATCCCAAAACTTCACCTCTTTTTCTTGAAATCTCATTTATATCTTCGGAAAATTGATATAAAAATGAGATTTAAAAAAGAGCTGTGCAAATATACACATCTCTTATATTATAATTTATTAAGTTCGTTATGTATGATCGCGCCGGCGGTCATAACTGCGATATAGATTAATCCACATTTTTTGTGGATACAATTAAAAAAAGGGCCCAGTATTCTGGAGCCTTGTGGAGGCTTGTTGGCAATTATTTTGCCATTTCGTTTAGCCGTCATACTCAACTATTTCGGAACCCTCACGCCAATCAACTCCCTTTAGATTTGGCTTTTTATACTTATATACTTCCGGATCCTTGCTTAGGTATTTAGCAACCTTATATGCATATTCTAATCCGACGGAGGAAACATGTCCACCGTCTTTGGTTTCAAACTTTAGGCCCCAGTCTTCAGACTCGAAGAAAAAAGTTACCTCTGGTACATCACAATCTACGACTAAAATGTAAATTATGAGCAGATACTTTCCGACAAGATTATCATCTTTGCCGTCTACGGCATCTGACGTAATCGTTATACAACAGCCTCCGGGAAGCATCAAGTTAACATTTTGTATTATGTAGGATTACTCTAGTAGAACCAATAGCTTTTCCATATGCTTTCCAGTCGAATTTTCCCTTTTTAAAGTAATTCATAACATCAAAAGCCTTATTATTTTTCTTCGCTTTTTTTGTTGACTTTTTAGCCTTTTTAGCCTTTTTAGGTATCAGAAGTGTTTTTAGTAACATTCTTGTCGATAGTATGTTGCTCTATCGCTGCCGGAGTCGCCGCATCGTTATTGGCGTCATCGGTCGCGGTACAGCGCTAGCACACCATTGCAAGCAAATAATAAAGTTAACATGGTTACTAAGCAAAAAACAATTAACAGTTTTTTCATAAGCGCACCTCCTAATGTACTCCGGAATCCATCCGGCTGGCTTGGGCGGAATTGCCCTAGATAAGCGGGCCCCACTCAAAAGTGGAGACTATATCTTAGAGAGTCACCGGCGATAGATTATCGAAATAATCTAAGAAAAGATTTTTAACAAATTCGATGTCTTCTTCGCCGGAAATGGTAGGATTTAGCCCGACCACGATTTCACCGGATCGGATCCGATTCAAATCCGCTCCGCTTATTCCAGCCCCTCAACGACGCACGTGTCATTAGAGGCTTAATGTCGTCTTTCTCGACCCTAAACCTGGCAGGGTTGAAATAAAATCTTAGTTCGAAGTCACCATTCTCTCTAATAATGAGTGGTGCCTCGTCGCGCGGCAGAAAGTCATTACTGTCATCGCGGGAAAAACTACCATATCGTCATTCATAGCATCATCATAGCATCACCTCCTATTATCATAAAACAACCATATCTATATCTGCAAATGTTGCCTATGATAGTTGCCTATGATAAATATAAAAATTATTAATACTATATGTACCTAAAAGACAACAGCGTGCCCGTACGAGATGTTCCGCATCATCGGCAACGGCAACCGTATTATGGGAACAGGGATATCTCAACCTTCTTCCGGGCATATTCTCTTGCAGATGAACTAAACTTTTCTATCAGTTTCTCGCTCATCTTGTGGTATTCTGCCGATTTTTCCCTGTCCATTTCTACTGTCAATGCCAGCTCCGCATACGCCTGAGCCAGAAGTACTTTATATTTACCGGTAGACTCTCTGGAATATTTACTCCCATATTGCTGCGGCTTTAAGCAGATATTCTTCAGATTTTTCATTTTCACCCATACGCCTGTACAATCTTCCAAAATCATAGTTGTTTTCTGCGCTGTAAACTTCGTACATAGAAACATTAACATTGTTAATCTCACCTAGCAATAATGATACCTTCCTCAAATATTCCTCTGCTTCTCTGTATTTTCTAAGATCAAGATTTATATTCCCCACTTCAGACAGACAACTGATTCTTTGACGTTTTTCCTTTTCAGTTGTATAGCTAAATTTATCTAATATGCTCATTGCCTCACTAATAATCCTCTCAGCATCTTCATACTGTCCCTGTCTTCTTAATATCAGGGAATAGTTTCGACACGCTTTTGTAAGTTTTGTCAGCGAAATCTCAGGATTACTGCTTGCGCACGTCTGATAGATATCAATCACTTCCTGGGCTAAATCCGCAGATTTATCATAATTTCCCATTCTTCTATACAAAACAGAAATATTGTTCAAAATACCGGCATATCCCGAGCTTATCCTCTATTTCCTGAATCTGATCTCCCTGTTTTTGTCTTATACAATGGAGCATATATGTTAGAGCCTTTTTCTGCCACTTTTAATGCCTTTTTGAGATTAAAGCAATCACTCTCATAAATCGCTATATATCTGTACAATAATGATACAATCCCTTTTTCCTCGTGGAGAATGCATATCTTCTTCAGAAATAAATTCTTCCATATTTTTAAGTTTATCGTACATTAAAGTGTATCTCTTTGCCATCCACATACACTTTGCAATACCTGCATTCAATTCAATGTAGTCTAATCGATTATTAGAGGTACATAAGCAGCAGCTTTTTTGAAATATTCTTCAGCCAAAGTATTATTCCCTGTCTTAAAATACATTTCACCGGCAACATATAAAAATCTATAGTTTCTGATATCCTGTCCCACTTTATTGTAATCCGACTCTTCTTCGGGATAAGTTTCTCAGCATCTCCGTATTTCCCGGTATCAGTAAGAAAAGCAAGATATTCGTACACAATATTCTCATACTCAGCAGTGCATTTTGCTGCCTTCCGTAATTCCTTATATATATTTACAATCAACTCCGTTTTATTATTTTCGTTTAACACCCTCTTACTTGCAATCAAATATCGTCTGGATTGAATATATGCTCTTATAACCTCATCCGCCTTAACTTTATTGGCAACGGCACTGTTATATTCTTCGTCCCAATCACTTTTATTAAGAAGTATAACAGCCTCTTCATATCTACCGCCATTTACAAATGATTCAACCTTTGTATTAAGTTCATCCAGAACACTTCCGTCTGTTCAATACCTATAGCTATCATCTGACAGTCACAGATAATATTCTCATATTGCCTTATACTTGTCGCTATGTCACTACGCCGTGAGTCTAATTCTGTCAAAGAGGCTACATCGCCTTTATTTTCAATCTTCATACAGTCATACTGTTCATTTAACTGAGCATATTTTTTTGTCTGAGTGTGATAAGCGTATTTGTGGAAAACATCGGATGGTCAGAGAGATCTACTCTGGGTATTCCGTTTTAAATAAAGTACCTCTGAGCGTATCTCTGCTTTGGGCTTCTCAGCAATTTCACAGCTTAAGAACAATCTGGCTATTTCAAACAGTATTTCAGAGTCCTTCAAGTACTCTCGTATCTGAAATTCAGTGCGTGAAGATTCTGAAAATAAATCAATAGCCTTTTTACTCTTCTCTGTAGTATTTACATATACAACAGGTTTGGAATCAAATCTTTCAGAATGTCCGGATGTATATTCTATCAGCGAATCCATCTCCGGATTACACATATTATCTGCTACAATAAAAACATAAGAGCTGCCTTTTATTACATTTTTAACCATCTCAGTGGCTCTTTTTTCCTTTGCAGTACATGAAATGACAGGAAGCTTTAGCATTTCTTCAGTCATTGCCTGTAAAAAAGCACTCTCCAGATTCTTTATATTTTTTTCTTAACCTTAGGCTTCGATCCGGATCCTCTATCGACAGAAGTAAAGTAATTACTTTGTTGTTATTCCTATCATCTTCCAAAGATGCGCTCACTCTTGTCTGCTCCACCGTCTCCCTTATTAGCTTCATTTCCTTGGGAAACAATGATATATGTGTTATTTTCTTGATATACGGTACTATTTCCTCTTCACACAGATTAAATATGAGTTCTTCATCTTTGTCATTAAAACCACATGACATCGCAAATACACCTTGTAGCTGTTCTCTTAAAAACTTCGTCTTATCCGCACGCGAATCATTATTTTTTGCTGTTTTTATTGGTAGATAAGAGTTATTCCACAGTAATGCATTCAATATATTTTCATAGTTTCCCGCAGCTATTTTATCAATTGGATAATTATTGTCACAAATCTCCTTTCTGTGTCTTGCATTTATCTCATCTCTTCCGAAAATCAAGGCAGAGTACTCTCTAATCTGCTTCCTATGTCTTCCAAACGTACTCCTTGATGGAATCCAGATTTCACCAGTAATTTTCCATTCATTTTCTTTATTATTTTTCTACATACTCATGAAATTGCATCAAGCTCCGTCCCAGGTCCACCGAACATATCCTCCACACTTCCGCCCTTATCGCCACCTGACATCCGTGCAAAAATCAAGGAGATTGTAAAACAGGCTCCTATTCTCTTTAATTTTTCTCATATCCCCACAGGTATAGCGTTTAGCTATTAGATGTTATTGCCTTAAGGCATTTTATTATCCATTTTATTATATACTCGGAATTTACTCTAAAATATGTCAGTTTTTCCAACGCCCATACTATCTTATATCCTTCCAACAAAAAGCCATCTCATTAACATAATCTTATTATATTAGCTTTACTTATAAAAAGTCAACGAGCTATTATGTTTGGCGAGTAATCTCACTTAGCAGTTCATATAAAAAGAACAGCAAACCTTTTTATGGGTTTACTGCCCTTAGCTATTCTATTCAAGAGAATCAAAATCAAAGGCTGCTGCCTTGGTATAGTTAGTTACCTTGCCTCAAAGAAGTCTGTCTTTGTTGCATTTAAGTTAAAGCTCTCTATCCAGCCCATTGGGTTCTCTTCAATCTCAGGGAACCACACAGAAGTCAATTGCTTTTTGAGTCTTAGGTTAGAAAAATTGCTGATATATCTCCTATCAGCTCATTATTGATACCAGAGTATCTCATTGTTGGTTACATACTGTCCCCATTCTATCTCATTTAGTGTACCTACCCTCACCATCTCCCTAAGCTCTTCCTTAAGTTCATCAGTGAATATCTCAGGATTTTCCTTCATAAGCTCTCTTATTATATTCTGAAAGAGTACGAGGTGGGTAATCTCATCCCTGTTTATATACTTGAAAATAGTACTTGTAGCCGTCATCTTTCCCTGTCTTGCAAGGGTGTAGAAAAAGCTGAAACCACTGTAAAAATAAATACCCTCAAGAATATAGTTCGCCATCACCGAGCGCACAAAGTTCTCTGTACTTGGAGCATCTGAAAATCTCTGGTACATATCAGCAATGAATTTGTTTCTGCTAAATAAAATCGGATCTTCACGCCATTCATCATATATCTTATCCCTTGTTACAGGATTGGTAACAGTGTCGAGGATGTATGAATAACTCTGAAACATGGATTTCCTCCTGAAATGCCTGTATATTAAAGCAAGGATGACACCTCTGCTGCAGTTACATATCTTGCAAGGTGAGGCAGGTTCTCACACTGAATCGAGTCAAGGAAATTAAGGAAAGAAAATAATCTTGTCAAAAGTACTTTTCTCTCCCGCAGTCAGATAGAAAACTGCTTAACATCCTCACCGAGCGATATTTCCTCAGGTATCCAGAAATTGTTGAGCATGGTGCGGTACATTACATTTGCCCAGTCATATTTTATACGGTTCCACTCTCTGAGGTTGGTGGTATTTCCATTTAGAATGCCCTCAGTACCACGCTTACCCAGTTCATTAAATATCTTTCTTTTTCCCTATATAGTCTCCATTCCACAGGCACCTTCAAGTGGCAATATTGCAGGTGAATAAGTTTTCACACTATCAGCTTGAACAGCTTGCACTCATCCATTTCAAGCGACCTGTTTCTTACATAGTAAATTGTCTTGATGCCTGACTTATATGCCTCCACATACAAATCAAGTATATCCTTTGCCTTAACATCAGGCGTGATGTAAAGATTAAAAGACTGAGCCTGATCAATATGCCTCTGTCTGGCTGCACAGGCTTTATAGACCATATTGGTTTATATAATGGCCTCTTTATAATACCAGAACGTCTCATCATTTTAGCTCAGGTGCTGTCTTGGGTGTGAAGCTTCCTTCTTCTCTTCAACAAGAACTTCTTAAATATGGGATCGATTCCTGCGGTAGTTCCCGCTATGTTGGATGTACTTCCTGTTGGGGCTACAGCCATAAGATAGCCGTTTCTAGAGTCCATATTTCATTACATCCTTCTTTAGCTCCTGCCATCTCTCAGATACATAGCCTCTTTCGTCAAAATACTCTCCTGTCTGCCATTTGGGACCTTCAAACTCTGCATGGGCTCCCTTCTCCCTCATCAAGCTCCATGGACGCCTTTATCGCATTGTAGGCTATTTCTTCAAAGAGCCTGTCCGCTTCTTCTATGTGCTTTCATTTTCCCGAGGCTATCGCATTTTTAGTGAATAATGATGGTATCACTCACCAAGCCCTATAGCACGGTATTTAAGTGAGTAACCTCAGCATCGATGCAGGAACATATTCAGGGTAATTACATTGTCAAGCATTCTTATCTGAAGAGGCACATTTTCTTTAAGTTCATCAAAGCTTACATTGCCAAGGTTGATTGAATTGAGGTTACAGGTCACCATATCTCCTGATTCCACTGTTGTAACTATCTTTGACTTTTTCCATTTTCAGATACGATTTCTTCCAGAAACAAACTTGGTTTCACTCATATTTTGAGCTATCTCGTGGCGAGAGGTTGGAGCCGTATATCATACCCGTGGCTGTTTGGATTGGCTCTATTCACCGTATCCTAAAGAAGATGAAAGGTGTACCTGTTTCCACTGCACTCTTCATTATCTTTTTCATTATGTCAAGGCAGGGACTGTAATCTTTTGCAAGCCTGCTATCATTTTTCACTAAAGCTTATATCTCTCAGAAATTCATTGTGTTTCTCATCCTTATCGTAATAGTCCTCAAGCGAAATCCCATCAGCTTTCAACTTCGTGAGGATCAAAAAGGCTGAAATCTGCCTGTTTATCAGTCTTTCCATAAAAGATATCAGGTATGCTTATGGCAGGGAAAAGATATCATGGAGCCTTTCTTCTGTCATCACCGTTATTGGTTCTTGGGTCAATGAATTCATACAAGTCCTTATGCCAGATGTCAAAGGTGATGGAAGCACCGCCCTTTCTTCTTCCAAGCTGGTCTACTGCAACTGCTGTATCATTGTAAAAGCCTCACCCAGGAATGACTCCTCCTGAAGCATTGCTAAAGCCTCTTATATCACTTCCAAGAGCTTCTGACCTTGCCAGGTAAATGCCTAAAAGCTCCTCCGTGTTTAGATGCTTTGGAAAACTTCGAATTGACATCATATATTGACCACAGGTTGTCCGAAACAGTACTTATAAAACAGCGAAAGCTGGTTAAATGTTAGTACCTGCATTGGCAAAAGCAGGTGTAGTACCCGTCATCTTAAGCTTACTAAGTAAGTCATGAAAAGCCTTGGCATAATGCACCTTATCCTCTTCTACACTTGCAAGGTGCATAGTGATAGCCATAAATCTCTCCTGAGAAGCTCCAAAACTTCTCCATCCATTCCCCCGCACCCGGGTAGCGGTCTGCAGGAGCTTCACTCCTCACTAATTGAAAAGGAAGTCTCTGTCAGGATCTATGTAGTCAGCCAATTCTTTCCTTTGTGCTTTACTATCTAGTAACAAAATCCTCAGTATATATCCCTCTTTCAACAAGCATTTCTACAAGCTCGTTAAAGTCACCATAACCAAAAGGTCTTGTAGTTACAGCTAATCTTAGCTTCTTTGTAAAGGTCAAACAAAAACAGCACGGCTGCCACATACTGCCACTTGCTGTTCATCCTGTTTAGGACTCCACCATTTCACTCTCGTCATTAACAATGACTTTCTCGATAACAGAACAGAATGAGCACCTGCTGAATTTCCTTGGTGCTCGTTCCATTTTTAAACTGAATCTTGGAGTCCATTTCAAGTTCCATAGGATCGCAGCCATCCAGCCCTTCACAGGCAAAAGCTACCATCTTCTTGGTCTTTTCAACGCAAAGATTCTCGTATTTACCATTACGTTTCTTTATCAAAATATCATATATATTGTGCTTCCTTTTCTTTTTAGTACTACATTTTTGATATTATAGCCTATGTAAATGGTTTTGTAAACCTGTAAAGTGACAAAATCCTCTGCCTGTTATATGCATAATTTTTACAAAAATTATATTGTAAGCAATATTATCTATAACAGGCAGAGGATATCACTAATTTCCTAATCTAATTTATTTCTGTAATGACAACTTCTTCATCAATCTACCTCTATAAGTTCATACTCTTTTAAGTGCTTTCACACTGAACGAACAGAATTTATACGTCTCTCAAGCTCCAGCCATATTTTTCTCTGCTATAAAATGGATCCGCAGATAATTCAAACGGAATACGATTTTCTCTCGCTACCTTTTTGAAAAATATTAATAGCAGTTGACATACTAAGCCTATATCATTGAATGTTTTTCTGCATTTCCTTAACTTCTTCATCTACACGTAAACTAATCTGTGTCCTTATAACCACCCTTCACTATCTTACTGATATAGTCTTCCTTTAACTTCCGTATTGTGCCACTGACTTCACCTGATATTATCATAAGTTATTTCTAAGTATTGTGCTGATATAGTTACCTTTTTGCCTTGCTATACAGGCGGTGGCAAAAGTCATTGTAACTGTATAAGGTTCATATTTATAGGATGGATCTGTAGTACAGGCATAGAATAGTATGCATTCTTTTTATTTTTCAGGTCAATGTACCATTTTCCACCGATATATTTTCATCTCTCTAATATACGTCGTAAGATAATCAAGCATCTTACTATCTGCGATCAGGTCTTTAATCTCCTTATAGTTAGCTAGAATCCAACCTTCAATTTCATCCAGCGACTCAATGCTGTAAATCAAAGCTGGGTTCTGCTCTTTTGGCAAATTCTCCCGTAAAATAATCCATCTTAAAAGTCAATTAGAATAATCCAATCCCTCAAAATCATCCTGCGTATATGCTATCATTTAAACTCCTTTACACTATTTTTCTATTAGCTTTTTACCTAATCATCCTATTTACTACCCTCGATTATTATAATTAATCAAACAGCCACTCACAATAATTTCCTTCTCTTCATCAGTCATGGCACCTAAAGACAGCTCTATCTCCTTAGTTCCGTTTTCATTTACTATCACAGCCTTCACTCTGCTATCTCCATTTTCAATAGCTGACTTTATCCCCTTTATATAAATTAAATCACCCTTGTGGAAAGGAATGTTCTCGTCCTCATAGATGAAAGGAATCATGCCCCAATTCATCACATTTGAGCGGTAACGCTTGGTGGCATAGGCTTTCGCAATATTGGCAAGACCTCCCAGTACGCGCTGGCAGCTGGCAGCCTGCTCCTTGCAGAACCATCCCTAAGCTTTACCGCATAGATGGCGCTTCCTATCTCTATGAACTCTGCCTAAGAGTCCTCATCATAGAGTACCAAATGTAGTAATTGCTTCATTAAGCTTATCATCGGTAAAAAGCGCTTGCCATTAAAGCCTTTCCTCCTCCACTCCTAACTTTCTTTGCCTCGCCCACACTAGTCAGGATCCTTCGCTTGATAAAGGTGAACTCTGCAAGCCCCAGAGGTTTGAGCAGTAGAAGCTGGATTTTCACCCGAAGGATTAGCTCATCAGTAGTAGTAACGGGATCGTGGTTTCGGATACTATCTTGATTAAGATATCATCCGCAAGCCTTTCCATCTTTAGTATGGCACAATGTTGGGGTCCGTATTTAAGCTCTGCATTAAAATCAGAGCTTCACACCATTAAATACCCCTGTTATCATATATCTTTCCGTCAAAGAAATACTTTCGGATGGCTGTATTCCATCTATCTCACGGGCAGATATTAGCCTTCCCTTATTTTGCGCTTGCATTGCCTATGCTTCTAGCATCCATAAGGGCAACAGAGGTAATCTGTCCACTGCGGGCTTGCTTCCCTCCCTGCTTGGGAAGTTTCTTGTAGAATGTCTAATTGAAAATGCACCATTGCTGGGTACATCTCCTGCACCAAAACAAGGTCCGCAAAATGCTGACTTAACTAGGGCTCCTGTCTCCATAAGGGTGGCTACAGTGCCGTTTCTAACGAGTTCTATGTAGACAGGCTGGCTTGCAGGATAGAGACTAAGTGAGAATTCATCATTTTCCTATGTATTTTTCCCTTGAGGATGTCCCAGCCAGCACATGAGGTTCTCAAAGCCACCGCCTGCACAGCCTGCTATTATTCCCTGGTCTACCTGAATCCTGCCATTCTTAATCTTGTCAGTTAGCTTAAAGTTGATATCTTTTCCAAAGCTTACCTTTGCCTTTTCTTCAACCTCGTGCAAGATATCCTTAGGATTCTTGTTTACCTCGTCTACCATCTTAGGTATTGCTTGGATGGAAAGCATAGCTATCCTCATGTATTATTTTGCAGGTCAACCTCGATAAGTCCGTCATAATAAGCAGGTGCACTAAGCCTAAGCTCCTTATAGTCATTTGAGCGAGTTGAATCTCATAAAACTCCTTCACCCTCTCATCTGTTTCCCAGATTGATGAAGGCAGGTAGTCTCGGTTGTCATAACATCTATGCCTATTCTATAGTCCACACTAGATGCCTTATTCCATCTCCGACAAATTCCATTATTTATTGTTTATATCCCCTGTCAAATACCTCGCCAATGATGGCTAGAGGGCTGTCCTGAGGTCCTACACCCTTCTACAGGCTCTCCCGTAAGCCTTCTGCTACAACTTCAGGACAGGCAACATCATAGGTCTGGTAAGAGCTGTTTTACAGCTCAGGACCACCCTCTCCTATTGCCATGGTCCCAAGTGCACCGTATCTGGTGTGGCTATCTAGACCAAGTATCATCCTGCCACCTCCTGCAAGCACCTCACTTGCAAACTGATGAATGACAGCAAGATTAGATTGGGTACATACATACCTCCAAACTTCTTGGCAGATGAAAGTCCGAATAAATGGTCATCCTCATTTATGGTGCCGCCTACCGCACTGAGTGAGTGTGACAGTTGGTAGGCATAAGGCACAGGAAACTTCTTTATCCTGAGGCTATAGCTGTCTGTACTATGCCTACAAAGGTTATATCGTGGGAAACAAAGGCAGTCAAACTTAAGCTAGATTCTCCATATCCTCTGATTTATTGTGAGCACGCAGTATGCCATAGGCAAAAATCTTTTTCTTCGCCTCTTCCTTTGTTATGCTTACTCCCATCTCTCAAGTCTTTCCCCTATATCCGCTCCGTCTTCCAAGAACTTTACCATTTACTATATATGCTCCGTTTTCTGCTAATCTTATCATATATTCTCCATTCTGCCGGCTCAGTACCAATTTTTCCTATAATAAAGCATTTTAAAATAATTATCAAGTATACCTCTTGTCATAATAACAAATCTGTAATAAATTAAGCTAGATGATACTAATATACTAACGGGGAGGTAACTATGAGGGCATCTTATAAGTCCACTTGATTTTTCAGTAGATGAGACTAGTATATTTTGACAGCTTGCAGGTGACATATACGAAACCCTGAAAAGTACAAGGATATCTGTCATGGTAAAAATTAGCTACTTTGTTTTATGAGCCAGTACATGAAACCCGCCTTTCATTTGAAGCTGCAATGCTTAATCTGGGCGGTAGTGTTCTCAGTTTTCGAAGTTCCTCAAGTTCAGCTGCCAAGGGAGAAACTGTAGCAGATACCATTAGGGTAATCTCCGCTTACGCTGATATCTGCGCTATGCGCCATCCAGGAAGGAGCACCTCAGGTGGCTTCGATGTATTCTTCTATCTCGGTTATAAATGCAGGGTGACGGTGGACACAACCACCCTGCAGACGTTTACCGATATTCTCACCATCAAAAGAGCTGCGTGGGAACATCGGTAATATATGACAGATTGAGCTCTGTGGCGACCTTAAGTTTGGAAGAACAGTTCATTCACTTATTCAAGAGCTTGTAAGATATCCTGAAATTAAGTTGTTCTTATTTCTCCTGAGAATTAAAAAGCTTCCTGAGTATGTGAAAAGACCGAGATACTGGATGCAAAATAATGCTCCTTACGTGAGACTGCCTCCCTGAAAAAGCCCTGCCTGAGCTTGAGTGTCCTCTATATGACAAGGGTGCAGAGAGAACGTTTCTTCCAACGAGGAGGGACTACATGAGGCTTAAAGATACCTACATCTTGAGACAAGGCTAAGCTAAAGGTGCCAAGTCTGACCTTATGATACTTCATCCTCTTCCAGGGTTGATGAGATATCTACCGATATAGACGAGTGATCCTAGGGCAGCTTATTTTTAAAACAGGCAGAATACGGTGTTTATGTAGAATGGCTTTGATACTACGTTTACTGGAATTGGCATAGGAGGTAATTTATGTTAAATAATAGCGGTATTAATTCGGGTTATGTGATAGACCACATACCTGCCGGACTGTCAATGTCCATATACAGATATCTGAATCTTGGTAAATATGATAATCAGATAGCCATTATTAAAAATGCGAAAGAGCTCCAAGATGGGAAGAAGGATATAATTAAGATAGAGGTATACTGGTGAGCTTAATCTTGAGCTACTATCCATCTTTGGTGATAGCATTACTGTAAATGTAATAATGGACGGTGTTATCAAGGATAAGATTCATCCTAGCCTTCCTGAGAAACAGTAAATGATATATTTACCTGCAGAATCCACGTTGTATAACCTCTGTGGAGCGTGGACTTAAGCATCATTCAAGCTTACCGATAAGGAGCACATCACTTGCCGCTGTGTATACTGTGAGCAGGCTTACAATATGAATAAATAGTAGGAGATTATGGAAGAAAACAAAGAAAAAGAAACTAAAATCAAGAAAATAAAGCGGTTACTTGCCCTTATCGAGGATAGTACTTCTACTTGCGCTATATGGTATTACTCTTATTACCTCCTTTATGGCAAGTCCGCAGCCAATGCTTTAGTTTATTGCGAGCCTTGTATGTACGGCTTCATACCTGTTACCATCTACATATTTATCTGGTTGCTAAAGTTTTCGATAAAGGTATGTATAGTTGTTTAAAATCCTATACACTTTTAACAAAGTTTATTTTAATCTTGTTTTCCACAATTAAATAGTGTATAATCTATTTTTACATGGAGAAAGTAAAGTACTCTAAGAACTATGATTTAAGTGTCAAATGTTTTTGACACTCATATCAAGCTAACAATATGTCAAAGGAGAAAAATTATGAAAAATATGTATGTGATGTTTGTGGATAGGGAATATGATGAAGAGGCTGGATGTCCAGGAGATGAGAATAGCTCCTGGAACAAAGTTTGAGGATCTTCGGACGACTTCGAATGTCCAGAGTGCGGAGTAGGCAAGGATATGTTTACTGAGCAGTAATTACGGTAAAAATGCTGTCACCTTCAAAGTGATGTGACAGCTAATGTCTAATAAATTCTATACTTGTTAGTTTTACTGTAATTACCGTATATCTTCTTTCCTCCAACCTTTACAAAGGCGCGGACCTTCACATAGTAAGTTTTTCCTGCCTGAGCCTTGTTTATCATAAACACTTGGTCTTTTTCGGAGAATTGAAATCATTTTTCTTTGATGACGGAATATTTTTAGCAAATACACTTCATGTATCCGCTCACGCTATCATTCTACTTACCTGAAGCTTTAGCTGCCACGCTTTGAAGCCTTGTTATAAGAGCTGCTTGAAGCATACACGTACACATTATTTGGTACAACAGTTACCTTCTTTGACTTTATTATCCTGCCATCCGAGTAAAACTGTTATCTTCGCAGTACCGTACTTGTTGGCTCTACGGTACCTTTCATAATCGTATTCAAATACTCCACCGATTCTTATCATTACAAGACTTAACACTTTACTGTCAACGTGATTTTACTACATCACTTGCACTGATGGGAGAGTCCTTATATTAAGCCTTACTGCTCTCCTATTTTGATGGTCTTTTGGAACTCTAGATAAGGATATGCCAGTCTACAGGTTCCAAATCAAAGAAGGAAACCTCTCATAGAGATAGGCTCGCTTAGCCCCGTAATCTCTAACACCAAACCTATCTCCATTTGCATACCTTTTTTATTCCGTCAGGTCTGAATATGATGCAACCACTCAGCCATGTAATTTACATTATTTACGTTAAAATATCCGTCAGAATAAGCTTTTGCTAAGTGCCATGTTTTGTTATCTCTATACCTTGTAAGCTCCACCTTAACATCCGAAGGTTTACTTCATATCCAAGTGAAAATACTCCATAAAATCAGATTAATCGTCTCAGTAGGCATATTCATAGCAGTATATCACACCGTATTCGGGAGGCCATAAAGGCACCGTCATAGAGCATAGGTCGCTGAAAAATTGTTGTAAAATCCAAATCCTATGAACTTCCATGGAAGGATTGGTATCCAGCGTCTGTAGTAAAATCCCTATCAATGTTGGTTGGTCACCGTCATTCATCTATCCTAACACAATACCTGAGTCTATATTGGTATAACCCATTGCAGTGCTGTGGGCCGCTCCTTCAGCACCTAGTCTGTATAATACATCGGACATACCATAAAGGCTTTGATGGGTAGTGTGAGCTTACCGTTTACAGCACTGACTACACTTGCCCCCTGTGCAAGCTTTATATATGCTCATTTAATACCACGTTTGAAGACAATCCCCGCTATATATCTAATCTGATTGATGGTATTCAGAGCGAGACTGCATAGTCTTCTTATCTAATCTTCCTAGAATAAAAGGTGCTCTTCTATGAGGCTTTTCTTTCAAGCTTTGCTATAGAATAAAAATCTGATGGATGCTTTTTACAAATCTCCTTATCTCATCCACAGTTCTATAAGCTACATTTATACCCCTTACTTTTATTGTTATATGACTAAAAACACCATCTATATTTTACATTGTTATCTTTGAGCCATTATCCTCTGCTTTAGCCGTATATATATTATCATTTGTATGTAGCTATTTCAGGCAGCGCGGATATAATAATCCCGCATACTAAGATGGCGAGTTAATCTATGCTTAAATCACTATCAAGACTTGCTTCCTCCATTTTTAAACAATTACCCAGACTAATAATATTTACACTAAAAGCAACAAATTGTCTCATAAATTTAGATATAAAATTTTAGTCAAAATCTAACTACATTTTTCTAAAAGAAACTTGCAGTATCTATTCCTGTAAAGCTGTTTATTATTATTAGTGTATCCTATATGTATCTGTCTTGCTATATACTCCGTATATCTTTTTACCACAACCTTTACGAAGGCACGAGCTTTGATATAATAAGTACGTCTTGATAATGCATTATTTATTGTAAACTTTGTCTTTTTATATGAATTTGAAATCAACTTTTTAGCATATTTGGAGAGTTCTTGTTTGTAGCGTATAAGACCTCATAGCCGCTCACAGTCTTGTCCTTACTTACTTGCAGGCTAATCTTGCCATATTTTATGCCATATATATCTACGCTTTCTGTAGAATAAATATATACATCTGAAGGATAACAGTTATCTTTTTGACTTCGTTATTCTTCCATCAAAAAGTAGACACATTTATGGTTGTCGTGCCATGTTGTCTGCTCTAATATAGAACCCATTGTCAGCATCATACTCCCTTATATGCCGCTGTTCTTACCTTTACCTAGGCCCAAAATCTTGCCATCTACTGTAACTCTAACTATAGCATTTTTCAGGTAAAACCTGATACCTAGGTCTAAATTCTCACCGAGGTCGGATAATATTAGGCGTTTTTATCAGGTGAAAGTCGGTAATAGGCACCAAGTCAAAGAAAGATACCTCATACGACAGCGTGCACTAAGCCTGTGATATTAACTTTGAACTTCTCTCCTGCCACATATCCTTCGAGTTCCATCAAGTACTAAAAATGATACATCCCCTGCTCACCATATCGCCATTATCTACATTGAGTATCCGTCAGAGAGACTTTGCTAAACTTCGGGTCTTATTGTCGTAAGCCTAATAAGTTCTACCTCTACACTGTCACTTACTGCACTAGCCTTATGGATATGCTCAAGAAGATCCTTGTTAAAATACTCCGTAGAGCACTATTCTGCCGAGTAAGATTACGCCGTATTCAGGTGAATATGCTGATGAGTCATCTAGAGCATAGGTAGCGGATTAATTGTTGTAATAGCCAAAAGCCTGTTGCCTTCATAGAAGGATTTAATATCAGCGTCTGTGTCTAACCTGTCTATGTTAGAAGAGTCACCATCCTCCATATAGCCATATGCCGAGGCTGGTGTCTATGTATTAACCCATAGCTATGTTGCTGTGAGATGCACTCCCTCTGCACCTATTCTGTATACTTCATCAGCATTCCTGCAGGCTTTTTCAGGATTATGTAGCTCATTATTTACAGATTTACCACGCTTGCCTGAGGCCTGTTTTTACGTACTTGTCATTTATCACATCACACAGAAAGTCCTGCTATATATCTAATCTGATTAAGTGTATTTAGTGCAGACTGCAGGTCTTATACTTTAGTCTTCCAAGTGAATACGGTGGCTTACTAAGCAGCTCTTCCTCATATTCTACAGGCGATGTAAAATCAGCAGGATGATTCTTTACGACTCCTGATTTCATCTTCTGTGTGATAGTCTACATTGACACCTACATTTTGCGTGTTTACACCAGGTCATCGCTGTAATCATCATCCGTATACAGATTGGTATTATTATCCTTAGTATTCGTCTAGCCCTTAGCAAGATAAGCATTATTCCTGTATTTACAAAGGAAACTGCAAATTACCACCTGTTAAGATTGCAGCTATTATCTTATTCTTAAATCTTCTTCTCATATCTCCTCCTATTTTTGATACAAAAATAACCCCAAACTTCTTGTATTTTACATTATTCTGATTCAGGTGTCAAAATATTTGACTATCTAATCCAACAACCATAAAATACTCTCAGTAATTTGGGTTATGTTTATCGTACTTATCTAAACAACTGTACATACTTCAAAAAGTACAAGCTTAAGACTAACTGCCTTCACTTTCTTTCCATAAGCATTTACAGTCTCTTCTACCTTAAGCTCCTCTTCTTCATTTTTCAAGGAGGTCACAGGTAAATGCTGATATAGCTTTGTATCTACCAAAAAGCAACTGTTGTCTTTGCATTATCACGCTCAAAAGTCTGATTACGGTGCCTTCACCCTCTTCAGCCTTCTTGATAGTCTCTATTACAACATTCTTCTTATCTACATTGGCAGAGTATACATCCTCTGCCATTGCCTTCTTCACTGTCTTTAGTGGCTGGTTTTGAGATTGTATGCTTCATCAAAAACATTGCTATAGCGCCAGCTCTCTGCGTGAGGATAGAGAGCATAGAGTGAAAAATGCTCTTCTGGTCAGTAGTAGAGATTGGGCTCAATACCTGACTTAATAAGGTGAGTCCAGTACACCGTCTCTTATTAGTGCCCGTACTCGCAGTCATTAAGGAGGGCTGCACCATAATGTCCCTCTGAGGTCCATCCACTTCTGAGCACCAGCTTTCAAACCTCGCCTCATCAGCTTGTATTGGTATGCACCTTTCTTGCTGCATTGCAAACTGGATCTCAAACGTGGCCTCATCTGAATGAATATCTACAGGAAGTGAACCTTAAGGAGATGCTGGTTATCCTTCCAGTCTACATAGGTTTCAGTCTATTCTTCTGTTATCAGCATAGAGTGAATCTTCTGTCTAATGAAGAATTGCTATCTTTCTCTCTACAAGAAGGTGAGCTCTTACCTCACCTATTTCAATCACTCTAAAGCTTCTCTACAGAGAGAGCATCCAGTACTTTTCGGTATGAAGATATCTATATCCCAGTTATCATAGTAAAGAGCATCCTCATACATACGTAGGAGATTTCCTTTTTCTCCCCTTTAAGTACCTCTCTATCATTTTCCTTGTCAAAAATACTTGAAAGAGCATTTTCATCAAGTTCAATCTTGTAAAACGGGTTTCTAGGCTCTTATCACCGTTTAATATAAATGGACTTTTCGGAAGCAGCTGTTATCTTATCAAAATACAGAGTTCTATAGCCACTTTGAAGTATATTCTCTACAAATGCAATTGCACCATCCTTTTATAAAGCTGTGCCTTATGCACTTCCATCTTCATACTTAAGTCCCTCATAATTTCCTTCAGAAGTATGGCAATATCTGAACAGTTGTGTCTGTAGTATTCCATACAGTTATACCTTCTTTATCTTCAGCAAGTATTTCAAGTCTCGCTGAGGGTTTCCTGTTCAAAGTTCTTTGCTTAATTCTTTCGTATTCTTCCTGTTACCTCGTACACTTCTTTTGATTGAAGAACTGAAGTATATCGTGGAACTGGTTAGAAGGACAAAGCTTCCACATATCGTCAAGCTCTTTAACAGGATAGCCTTCTTCCCTCTGCAGAACCGAGAAAATTCAAGGTCCCATAAAGTAAAGCTCTGTTTTCTGTTGCCACTTATTCCTTGCATTAGAGTATAGGTTCCTCTGTGGTACTCAAGTAGAGCTCACCTTCCCGGGTCTCAAGCCTCTTGTTGTCCTTAACCTTTGCCTCAAGCTCTTCAAAGTAGTTTACCTGCGAACTCTCTTTAACCTTAGGGATACCCATAACTCCCTTTTCCATTCTTCTCGCGGTCTCAAAGCATTTCTCTGGTAGGACCGCCTCCCGCATCACGAGACCATCATAGAGATGAGGATGTCGTTGTTGATGCGCTTGTTCTGATAACGCTCCCTCAGCCTCCCATAAGTGCCATCAGGATGAAGCTCTCCATTGTAAGTTGTAAAGAAGTTTACCACAGGCTGTCCTATACCAAGTGTGGTTATCATGTGTGAATATCTCTGAACCGTCTATGCCTTTCCAGATGAAGGTATCATTAGGAATCTTGATAAACTGGTTCCAGCAGCTTGGTTGTCATAAGTGCTGAGTTCCGCTTCTCTTCATTATCTGAGGAAGAGAACTGAGATAACCAAATACATCGAAGCCAAAGTACCTTGTTGTCTGTACCAAAACTCGTCCTAAGAAATTTCTTCCCATCATAGAACCTTACAAGTGACTCACCTGATGTGAGGATTACAGTCTACCTCAAGCCACATACCACCCTCAGGCTCCCAAACCCCCTCTTTTACCTTTTCTTTAACCTTTTCATAAACTTCAGGATATCTTTCTTTAAGGAATACATAGAGCTGTGGCTGACTTGACATAAACTTATACTCAGTGTTCTTCCATAGCTTAAGCACTGTTGCAAAACTCCTTGCAACCTTTCTCTGGTCTGTGCAGCTGTCACCACCAAGCCACGTCTATATGGGTATGTCCTATACAGGTAGCTATTACATCGCTATAGCCTGCATGTTCCTCATATAAGGCTTTTTTAAGATACTCGCGGGCAGCCTTAATTCCATCATAAAACTCTTTTGTATAAGGAGTTCTAAGGTCTAGGAAGTTAACTGCAGTATTGAGGATTTCTTCTATATCCTGCATGTTCTTATCATCCTCAGCCATTCTAGGGAAGGCTGCAAGCGGTACCAAGGTCCATCAAAGACCTTCCACTTCCTCATCTATCTCAATAATTGATGCAATGAAGAGGAACTCATCGTGAAGGATTCCACTATATGCCTGTATATCAAAGTTAATCTCATCCCCACTCTTAAAGCTATCTCCTAGGAAAAGAAGCCTGTGGTTCATCATCCATTCCCTGTACTATTTTATTGTTGATAAATACAAGGAACTGTGGGTTCTTAGCATCATCCCATTCATCAATCTGTGTAGCAAGCTTTAAGAATATTCTCTTTCCTGCCATGCTCTCAGGAACCACGAATTTCTTCTTAAACCAATAATGCTTGTCCTTGCCATACCAGTGCATATTTAAGGAATCAAACTCTGCAAAGTCAGGTACGGCACTTTCTGCCTCCTCGGGTCTAAAAACTGTCCTTCTTTGTACTGCCATTTATCCAGTTCAAGCTTTTGCTTTACCTTAAGCTTTTCAAGATTATCACATATAACCTTGACACGCTTATCTAAATATCTCATAAATTCCTCCTTTAGACTGGTTTATAGAGCGTTCTTTTTAACATAGTCAAGAAGTCTCTCCACTGTTGTAAAAGCAAGCCCTGTGACTGTATCTGCACAGACCATAGTATATAGCAATCTTTCACTTTCTTTATCACTTAAAAGGCAGCTGAGAGAAGACTACGTTTTGGCACTCTCCCATACACTCGTACTGCTCCCCAGGAGCCATTATATAATTCTTACTGCGTGCGATTACCTTCCAAGGCTCGATAAGGTCAGGAGTGCCGCTCCATACGATATACAAAACCATTACAGGTGTTAATTACCACTGGTAAAATCATAAACCCAGCCTTCATCTGTCTCGATAGAATAGGTCGGTCCTATCTTGGTTGACTACTGGGGCAGAAATGTCATCTTTAATTGTGCCCATTACGTGTCTATGCCTTTCAGAACTCATATCCTTACTCTGACATAAAGATATCCTTAAAAGAGTATGACCGTTGTCACTTGGTCTGTTAGAAAAAGCATCATATGATAGTGGTTTATCTTTCTGGAATAAAACTCCGTTTCTGTTAAACGGAAGGAAGGCATTTTTCAAGCTGTACAAACTTCTCAAAATCAAAGGTGTAAGCCACGCCTATTGTAGGATCATAGATAACCGTTACAGCGGTCACATAGTATCTGTCCTCTATAAAACAAACTCTAGGATCATATCTATATTCTCTCTTAATATCTCTTCATCATGACGCCTTCAAACTTGATAGGCTCGTCTTCTATCTCCCAATTAATTCGTCCTTACTCTTACCAACAAAATATCCATACTTATAGAGACGGCTGTCACATCTGACACACCTGCAAACCATCTTAAAATCTAACTACTGCTGTTAAACACACTGTTTGAAATCTTGTTTCCATCTCTTCCTATAATCGGATTGCAGAATATCTCCAAACCAGCTCTTTTCCTCCATTATCTTCCTCCCAAAGGTATCTGAGGTAATTTATTCTCACTATTCATCTTCATTCTCCTGATATTCTAATCTTGAAAAAGAGTTTTTCCGTCAATCGTCACATTACGGACAAATTCGGGAAAAACTCTTCTATTTTCATAAAAACAGTGTCTAATTTTTGTCTTATGTTTATCTGTAATTTAATTGTTTTGCAGCGTTAATCTGCTCCTGAGCCTTCTTCTGCATATCGTCAAAAGCCTGCTTTTTCTCATCTCTTCCATCATCTGTGGAACTACTTTCTCAGGATCAGATGTACCTGTGAAAAGCTCACTCTTATACTTGTTGATATCTCAACACAGTTAACCATTTTCATCTTCAAAATCAGTTACATCTAAGTTGATACCAAGTACAGGTGAGCGATAGCCTTTAGCATTAAGCTCCTTAACTTCTATCCCACTGATTGAAATCTACATCATCTCTCTGTGATACGATGAAGAATGAACCCTGTGTATAACCAGCCATCTTCCCTCATCGTTATTCTTGTGAACCTTCTTGTCAACCATTATATGTCCAATCATCACCTTCAAGAGTAGTAGAAGAGTGAATCTCTTACATAAGTATCTGTGTTTACAAGCTCTAAGAACTGAAAAGCCTTGTCAGATGCTCACAGCTAGCTGATATACAGTTAAGAGAGAACCACCAACTGTTACGTTTGAAAAAGTGTATCGCCCCAAGGCACTGCTACTACTTCCTCGCCCATGTTAGGACCCCATACTGTCTTTGCTGCACCGCTCCAGCCCTGTTCAATACTGAAAGGTCTGTATTTTTGGCTTCTCTGCAAGTGTAGCTGCGTCAGCATTGATAAGTCCGTCCTTGTACCACTTATATGAATGAGTTTAAGCTCTTTCATAACATCTTCCTGCTCGAAGATAGGAACAAGCTTCTTCGAGCTGTCTGTGAACTTTACTCCAAGTGCTGGAAGTCCCATGCTGTCATAATTCTTAGCAAGTGAGTTAGATACACCTTCCTTATTAAGGATAAATGGTGCTGTCTTCTCGCCATTCTTAATCTTTGTTAATGGCTCTATTAGTCCTCAAGAGTCTTTAACTTGTCACTATCAATATTGTACTTCTCCAAGTAACTTCTTTACAAAGATAAAGTAAAATGTCATTGAGCTCGTCCTTATATGTAGGTACAGCATAAATCTGTCCGTTTACCTTTGTTGCATTCCAGTAGTCTTCAGGCATTGAAGAAAGAAGGCTTGGTGCATTATCCTTAAGTAAGTCTGTAATATCAAGGAAAGCTCCCATCTTTACATCCTGTACATAGGTATTAGCATTGGTAAACATAATGTCATAGTCACCACCTGTATTTACAAGTGTGCTTCTTCTGCTGTCCCAATCACCCCAGCTTACTACTTCAACATCGATATTTACACCGATTTTCTCAGCTAAATACTTGTTGATATTTTCCTGCCATGCCTTGTAGTTATCAGGCTGGCTGCTGCCTACCTGTACCCATTTGAGATTTACTATCTCATCTGTCTTTGCAGTGCTTGTTGCCGATGCAGCACTTGATGTCTTGGAAGCAGAAGCTGCCTGACTTGTTGTGCTTACCTTAGACTGGCTTGTCTTAGACTGGCTTGTCTTTTCCTCAGTCTTTGCTCCACAAGCTGCAAGGTTAAAAACCATAGATGCTCCAAGAGCTAGTGCTAACAGTTTTCCCCATCTTTTTCATAGTTAAAGTTCTCCTTTCACTTTTTACATTTTATCTAAAAGCTTTATAGCTTAAGATTTAACCCTTAACCGCACCTATTGTAAGTCCGGTTACAAAATATCTCTGGAAGAATGGATAAGCACAAGCTATAGGAACTACTATAACTATGGCAATCGCCATTCTTACTGATTCTCTTGGCATGGTTGCCAGATACTGCTGAATACTTACACCACCGTCCGGATTGCTTGCAAGGAACTGTATGTTCTTAACCATGCTGTTAAGCAAAGCCTGAAGCGATATGAGGTCCTTATTTCTTATGTAAAGAGATGATAAGAACCAATCATTCCAGTAACCAAAGCTTAAGAAAAGTCCGATTGTAGCAATTACCGGCTTTGATATAGGAAGCACTATTTTGCTAAATATACCAAGCTGAGTAGCTCCATCTATCTTAGCCGACTCAATAACCGAGTCAGGTATTGTGGTTCTAAAGAACGTCTTACATATAATTATGTTAAAAGACGAAACTGCAAGCGGAAGTATGAGTGCTAAAAGCGTATCACTAAGGTTCAAGAGCTTGTCGTTTACAACGTAGCTTGCAGCAAGACCACCGTTGAATATCATCGGTATGAATATAACCCAGGTAAAAGAGTTCTGCAGCTTATAACTCTGTCTTGAAAGTACATATCCCATCGAGGTAGTAAGACCGAGTCCGAGGATTGTACCTCCCATTGTTACTATCACCGATATCCAGAGCGCCTTTTAATATCATCATCCTTTCTTTCCAAAGATACAGATAAGCCGCATCGGAAAGTTCTGCCGGTATGAATCTGTAGCCGTACTCAGCGAGGAAGCCTCAGATGATATGGATATAATAAACACGAAAATCACCGGCACTATACACATTGAGGATAAAATTATAAAATAATATTGAAAACAATGCTTTTGTTCCGGACTTAATCTGGTTAAGTCCTTTACCCTTCTTTACATTTTTATTTTTCCACTTTAATTCTCCTTAGTTAAATGATTGCCTGTTCTTGTTTATCTTCTTAACCAAAGTTTGCCGCAAGAATAGTAATACAGCAAGCTATAGACTGAGCTGCAGAAGCTGCCAGCAGTCTTTCCGATAGGAACATTTGACTGCAATGCGTATAAACATAGGTATCAAATGTGGATGCCACATCATGTAAGGAAGCAGGAATCTGCTGTGTTACCTGATAGAACAAACTGAAATCTGAGTGAGAAAATTCTTCCCACATTCAATATGAACATCATTATAATTACTGACTTAAGGCTGAGGCAGTGTAATGTACTTGGTCTGCTGCCATTTGTTTGCACCGTCAATAACCGCAGCCTCATAAAGGCTTGAGTCAATACCCTGTGATGCAGGCAAGATGAAACTACCATGCTGTATCCGATGCTCTTCCACTGCTGCATGAATATCAGTATGAAAGGTAGTACTTAGGGCTCCGAATACCAGTTTACCTTTTCCCATTCAAAAGAGGATAAAATGTTGTTGATAAATCCCTTATCCTGGCTGAGGAAAAGCATATACAAAATAACACAACTACGAGACATAAAGTGAGGAAGGAACATCATTGTCTGACATACTTTGGACTTAAGCTGCTGTGAATGAGACTTATCATTATAGCCAAAGCAACAGGAATGATAATTCCAAGAATAATAAATACAATGTTATATGCTATAGTGTTTCTAAGCAAAAAGCATAAAGTCATTTGAGTTAATAAAAGTACTTGAAGTTCTTGAATCCAACCGATTTACTTTGAAAAAGGCTCTGTAGGAATCCTGTCTCTAGGTCTGAGTCCCTAAATTCCTAAAAGCAATTACAATACCAAACATAGGCAGGGTAACAAAAGCAGATATACCAAATAAATGTAGGGTATACCGAGCAAGGTCAATTCGGTGTCATCTCTTGTCCACTTTTTCTTTTTCTTAGGCAAGAGTAGCTTCTTTTTACTGCTCATTATTTTCCCTCCTGCTGTTTTTGTAGAAGTATTAGTAAGTCCTTCAATTTCTAATATAGTTACATTTTATCATATCAATTAACATTTTTGCAACATTTTTATTTACTAAAATGTTGCAAAATAAATATTTTTGTTAACATGCATTAATAGTGATGTAAATGTTTACTAAGACATCCTAGTATAAAGTTACTTAACTGTAAAAATTATTCAGTTATTCCCCTTTAATCTGTCTGCATACCAAAGCACAACCTTAGTTACCCTTCAAAGCATACTCTCCTTTGAGTCCGCTCTATAAATCTCCTTATACTCATATACCATATTTCAAGCTCCTCAGCAAGCTCGAACTTCACTTTCTCATCTACTGTCTCCAGGCATAACCACGGCTCTTCCACTCTATTCAGATATCATACCTGACAATCGCATTGTCAGCCTTGTTAAACTCATTTCTTTTAGAACTGTCCATAGATAGCACTGTATTTCTAAAGCTTCTCTCTGATTTCTAACAGCCTCCTTTTAGACGCTCTGTCTACATCAGCTGTTTCAGCCTTGAACCTATCGAGTCTCTCAGTTAAAGGCTTGTGGCTGTTAAAGCCGGCAGGATTTGTCTTCTCATCAAAGTTTGCTGCATCTGCAAAGCCTTCAAACAGAAAGCACAGCACTCCACCGTCATATATCTGATTGAGAGCGGCCTTCTCAGAAGCTTCGGTATAGCTTTCTGACTTGTCATCATACTCAAGGAAAGACAGAGCTGTTAGCTCTTCCTTTCCTACTCCTTTTTTCTCCTGAATAAGCATCCAGATTCGGTAAATGCTCCACCATATACTATTCCCGGTGTCGTAAATGAAGGATTGTTTATGTGCCCCAAAATCACCCCACTCGGTATTTCATAGTCCTATGGCTCATATTTTCTTGCATACCCGCTCATAACTCTTAACATTGGAGTATAGAGGTGTCAATTCTATTTATTAGGTATTCCAACCGCACGCACCCTGACAAAGGTAAGGTTAGCCCCGGCCTTTAGCGATAGGCCTCGCAGATATCATCTTTTGCTCAGCCATATGCGGTATGCATATGGTCTCTGTAGAAGCTCCTTAATAAAACTCAGGAATTTACGTATAGTGTCTCAAAACATGGAATCTTTCCTTTTGCTAACAACGTACTCACAGAGCTTTCTTTCAAGAAGTCCATATACATTCTGTCGGTACCACCTTGTCAGCCAGCGCCTTAGACCTTCCCTTGCCGAGGTCAAACGTCTCATCCGCACATATATTAACTAGCTTTGAGCTAAATAGCGGCAGGTACTCATCAAGCATTTTTCTTCCACGACTTCAAAAAGAACGCTCATCATCTACATTTACTGTATGGTGCTGCATCTTTTCCCAGAATGAAAAACGGCTTGCCCGCAGCATCTTTCAAGCTCGACAGATATCTCATAGCTCTTTGTTCTAAGCAATTCTATATAGATGACCAAAGCTTGCAAGAGATGGCACGGAAGTCAATGTCTCTGTCCTTTACGAGTACTTATCAAGCTCCATAATCTCTTCCGGAGTAAGCTACGCTGTCTCTCCTCCCACATCTCAGAAAAATCCTCTAAAAGCAAAGGACTGCTCTATGTAGAGCTGATATTGATTTAACTTATAGTCCTTGAAAAGTAAATCTATCTCGTTTCTTGATAGTGTCTAACTTAGCTTCTACCTCTTGCCTGAGTCCATCTAAAAATCCTCTGGCAGGTATATCAGGCTTATCCTCTATCCTAAGAGCAGGAAGGCAGGCACCCTTGTTTCTTATAATCTGGCAGAGAGTCTGGATGCCATAGCCAACACCTGCTCTGTCCCTGCCTAAGAATCTCAATCTGTTCTTCTGTTATGGAAAAGTACATAGCTTTTGTGGAGGAGAGTGCACTTTGACAAGTCTTGAGACTGATATCACCCTTATCTGCTGTTCCTGCAGTAAGCGTGGCTTCTACGCCGGCATAACGAAGAAGCTCATCCCCTTTAAGACCTTTGCAGTGCCAGCCTGTGCTTGTCTTTAGTCCTTCACTCTCTGGAAACTATTCTTATCCCGGATTCTACAGAAGAACTCACCGTTTGTTTCTGCTAAGTTTTTGGTTTTGGTAAAAATCATGATATATACTCCCTTAATAAATATATTTTTGTTTTAAAAGTATTTAAAACATACTTCAACTAATTGAATAGTAATATGTATTTTAAAATATTTCAAGATGTTTTGTATAATTAATTGAGTTTTGTATTGACATATGTCATTATACTTTATTATACTTAACATAAGTTAACAAAAGCAATTAACATTGTATATATATAATTGTTGTATACTTTAAAATGTTTTGCTATCCAAATTATGTATTACTTAGGCTAAACAGCTATACAGAGGGAGGCGGATTGACAAATGAGTAAAGTTACTATGCAGGATATTGCATGCATTGGAGTATCAAGGGTGAGCGTTTGGCAGTGTTAACGATCAGCCGGGTGTCTCAAGCGCTTTAAAACACAGCATATTGGACATGGCTTCAAAGCTTGGCTACAATAGTCTTTCTGCAATCACTGTCTCTAACAAGGATATGAATAACTTTAAGAATGTGTCGCTTGTAGTGTCAAGGTCTGATTCTGCTGTCTTTTTGGATAGATATTATACACAGTATGGCAAAGGAACTTGCCCTGCACAATGTTAACTTACTGTACACATACATACAAAGTTCATACGATAACAATTTTCAGATACCTGATATACTTACAGGTGACAATGTAGGCGGAATTGTAGTTATGAACCTTTATGACAGACATATTATCAAAGAGGTTAATAAAGCTCCCAACCCCTAAGGTTTTTCTTGATACCGTGCCTTCGATAACTGAAAAGATGCTTGCCTGTGACCTTATGCTAATAGAGGGAAGAAGCGCTATTACAGCTATAATAGATGATATAGTGAAGAAAGGCTGTTCAAGGCTTGGCTTTATAGGAGACTTAAATTATGCAAGAACCAATCTGGAGCGTTATCAAGGCTTTGTGGACGGTCTGGCACTGCACAATATACCTCTTGACCCTACCATATGCTATACCGATTCAATTGGAATATCCAGTTATCAAAGTAAGATATTCGAGTTTTTAGATTCGATAAAGGAGATGCCGGATGCCTTTATCTGCGTGAGTGACTATGTGGCACAGTTTGTTGCCATGTATATCTCAGAATACCCTAAGCGCTTTAATAAGCCTATACTCCTTACCGGTTTTGACGGAAGCAAGGAGTATGTCAATGTTGCAGATAAGATTACAACAGCCAGTGTAAATACGAGACAACTGGGCAGAAGGCTTGCTTTACAGGTACTTCTACAGAATGGAGCATCCTGGCACCTTTGAAACAGTTTACATACATCCCTGAAATATCCTACTTTAGTTCATCCTAATTGATGAACTATCTGGAAAAAGGGCTATACAGCATATCCACTGTATAGCCCTAGTTCTATATTTAACTCCATCTGGATGCAAAAAGCTTTACTCTCTCTTCTATCTTTTCTTTCTGTTCTTCAATATCTATGTTGAATACTTTCATAAACTGCATCACATAGTCTACAAAGACGATGAGTAGTATAGCTCCTAATAAAAACTCCCATCTCTGTAGAACACGGTCAACAGTCCATATACTGCACTTTGTAAAAATACACTATACCAAGGGCGTAAAATCCCCCACGCAATCGTACTTTCAAGGCAGATAATCCCTTTATAATTAAATGGGTTTATCATTATAATCCCACCAAAGTACCTAGATATCTTATCATAAGCACTCCTGACTATATACTCAAAGAGAGTAGCGGAGATAGCACCTACTATATAGATACAGAGAGTAATTCCCTTAAGAGGACTTAAAATGATGTAGCCTACCATTGCTCCCACCCCGTAAATGAGGGCAGAATGGACCTCTTCCAAAGCCTCTATTGGTTATCTTCCTATTACAAAAAGACATATATATTGACTCAACCAGCCATCCTAACATGCTATAGATAATAAATGCACCAACCAGATGGTAAAGGTCAGTATCAAATATTTCTCTCTCCACATTTGCGAACATTCACTTTCATATAATAACTTTTCAAGTTCATTCCATAAAGGTATTTACATCTCATTCCTGTATACAGATGCAAACTCACGTAAGCAACCTGATCAGTACTTTAAGTCTCTCCATAACTATTTCACCTATTTCAGAGCTTGAAATCTCCTTAACACCTTTATTAAAGATGGCATTTTCTATATCTTCCACGCAAGCAGTGATATCTTCAACAGGCACAGGCCTCTTGTGACAGGATCTAAACACTCCTGACTCTATCTTTGACCTATCATAAGTCTCCCTTGTCATATCCTTCTTGATTACAACAAGAGGTATGGTCTCCACCTTTTCGTAGGTGGTAAATCTCTTTGCACTTATCACACTGCCTTCTTCTTCTAATAGTAGAATTATCATCTGAAGGTCTTGAATCTATCACCCTTGTATCTTCATTACCACAAAATGGACACTTCATCACTTACCTCGCGGCAAACAGCTGTGTCTATTTTCTTCCTCTTTGATATGAAATTCCAGGTATCTTAATGTCTGAGTGCGAATCCGATTAGGTCCACCTTTTCTGCTGCTGTTATCTTCTCAGCTGCAGGCTTACCAGTAGTCTTGAACTCTGTCTGGTTGAAAGAAGGAATACTGGTTCTTCCGGCTACCCCTCTTGACTGCAGAGGTCTCTTAGCCACACATCTACTGTCCCTGTTCTCTCGTCACTTAAGCCCGTAGCTTACTAACGAGTAACCGTAACGCTGAGTCTTGTTAGTATCATCATATTTTTGAGCCGTGTAGATGCATAACACGTCGCTTCTCATCACCCATCATTTCCTGAAGATGATCAACTGCATCAGCGATTTCCTGCATAATGATATCACCATAGAAATTTAACTATCATGTCGGTAGCTCTGTGCTACACTGATATCAAGCAGAGGGCTCTCAGCAGCTATCTTTGACAGCTTCAAAGGCATCTGTTCTCTTCCGGGTTCCAACACCCATTCCAATGTGTTGCCAGGCCTCATCCTTCATGTACAGTGCTACATCGCCAAAGTCAAGACTACGTCTGCATCCTCAGCACTTGGTGGTCTGTGACACCTGTACACCCTGTCTATAATGCCTCATCGGCCAGCCATCGCAAAAGCTCTCAGGCTGGAGTTGTGCGTCTGTCCATGATTTTCGAAAGCTTCTCGTTCTGATCACTATCAGAGTATCCACTACTTCACTCATCTTATCTGTACGCTGTCAGCATTTCTTGATCTTCTAGGTCCTCTCAAATCTAAACGAGTGCCTTGTTACTACAATTCAGCTGTGAGTATTCCATCTCCTTAGCAATCTCAGCAACCACAGGTGCAGCTCCGGTACGGTACCCACCACCCGCCACCACAGGTAACAAACACCATATCAGCTCCCTCGGCGGCAGCAAGATCCTCTCTGCTCTCCTCAGCAGCCTTCTGCTTACACCTCAGGCTTGGGCTCCTGCACCAAGTCCCTTTAGCCGAGGCTTCTCGCAATCTGTATGCCGAGTAGGTGCCGTGCGGAGAAATCCAGCTGCTGTTTATCAGTATTAACGCTGATAAACTCAACTCCTGCAACTCCCTCTCTAATCGCTCCTGTCACGGCGTTATTTCCAGCTGCGCCAACTCCAACATACATTATCCTGCAAAGCTCCTGATTCTCTCTCATCCTTTATCTCTCTATGCAATGCCTTCCTCCTACACTCTATTACGATAGTCATCTAATAAATCAATATCCATACCATAAAACTCAAGAAATAAATTGACATAATTTCTCTTAATAATATATCATTATATTCAAAATAATCAGAATTATTTTTACAATCTTTATTGTTATTTATCTGCCTAAAATCACTGCCTTTTATTGGTCTCAGAGAAGTCTTCCATAGTAGAGTTCCTTCATTCCCTTAGTTTTAGGCAATATTTCAACCAGATTTGATATCTGTTCATCGAAAATGTTTTCTTCGTAAAACAAATTTTCATCTTTTTCATATAACTTTATTGACAGATTGTCTCCAACTCAATCCTGTGTTTATCTCAAGTCCGTATTTTGATTAATGCGTGATATTCAATGTCAATTCAAATACTTCAGCATTCTTAGCTGCATTGGCTTATTAAATACGGCGGTATCAGTAGATTTATCCTGTAACTACCGGTATTGTCCTTTTCTTTAGGAATGCTCCCGACCATAATACCATCCTTGTCAAAAGCAGATAAATTCTCCCATAAAAGGCAGACAGCCTACCACCCTCTTTTCTGTTGTATCAATCACTATACTGTGAAGTCCTGTCAAGGTCCACATCAATCTCATCCACAAAGGAATCGTTATGCTTTATCATATTTAAGCCCTCATGTACGTGATAGTGTTTCTTACATAGTACTCTTTTAATTCATCCCTTAAAGCTTGTCATCTGTATAGTATATATTTCCCTTTACCTTTACTTCCTTAAGTCCGAAGCCATCACAAGACCACTGCCGCCAGTATAAGAAAGAAAATGATGAAAGAGCCAATTTTTATCTTATTGACATATCTTCTCCTGCTGATTCTACCTTGTTCCATGGTTTATGCTTTCTTTTGCCTTTGGTCTCATTATTTTACGCTATTATAGGTTGAGAAGTCTTGCCGGTAAGCGAGCTGTTTTTATATTCTATCTGAGGATATATTTAAGAACACTCCCTATCTCAAAGAGCATAATGATAACCGCTGTTCCACCGAAAGCTGATAAAAGGCAGGATAACACCTGTGGAAGGAATAACATTGGTTACAACCAATATATTAAAGTACCACCTGAATGGCAATCTGAGACATTATCCCCTGCTCCAACTAAGGCTACCAAATCTGTCTTTTGCATCTCATAATCACTCTAGAACATCCTATAGTATGAGCCCCAAACAGCACTATTACCGCTATCCCTCAAATATGCCAAATTCCTCACATACTATCGTAAATATCATATCGTTATATGCCTCAGGAACCCTGCTATACTTCTGCTCACTTCCTCCAAGTCCTTTGCCAAATAGCCCTCCTGAGGCTATTGCATATAGTCCCTGAAGTATCTGCTGGCCTTTTTCGCTGTCTCAACATTGGCCTGTATTTCCAAACGGGCACTTCTATATCCTCCAAGGAGCTTTACCGCAGCTTCTATAAGCTGCCAATATACCTGCAAGCACCAGATAAGGCAAGGTCTTTTAGCATTTACTAAATATAACACAGCCGTATATCCCCGCAACTATTATAGCCGCACTGAGTTTTCTTTTGCAATAGAAGCCCAGCAGGAGATATACAGAGGATTGCAGCTAAAACTCACCCTGGGTATTTATCTTTTCCCGCTTTTCTCTGACAGATATAGGCTCCAATACTATGACTACAAAACTTTGCAAATTCTGAAGGCTGAAAGGACAAACCTTCCACTTCTATCCACCTCCTTGCGCCATTATTTATAGGTGCAAAGAAGCTTGTATAGCGCCCTGAAGAGCTGTCATGGCAAAGAGCATTATCCAAGGAAGTGAATAACGAAAAGGAATTCCTTCCAAAGCAGTCCTCTTAAGAACCTTGGCATGAAGCCTTATCAAACTTGAGCCATCTATGGTCTGCAAATGAGAACAGAATCATAAAAATGAAGCCAATCCCGATAGTAATTAACTGTCTTTTTAAGAAATAAGTTGATTCAAGATTCTTGCTTTTTGCATATGTATGCACTGCGCTATAGATGATAATAAGGCCTATGGAGCAGGCCAAAAGAATCAGGAAGGTAAGGTTAAAATCGAATATCTTATACCAATCCTATTTTTCTTGGTATCTGCTGCAGTCTTCTTACCTTTCGCCACTTTTCCCATAGCATCACCAACCATTTCTATTATCTACTAGTAATGCAATAAAACCTATAAAACAACAGAGTATAGTTACTACGGTAAACATCGCAACCACCTTGTCTCTTCAAAGCCTGAAAGCTCAAAATGATGATGTATGGTGACATCTTTAAATATTCTCTTACCGTGAGTAATCTTAAAATAGCTAACCTGAATCACAACCGAAAGTATCTCAGCAAGATATATAAAGGCCACTATTATAATGAATAAAAGGACCTTTTTAGCATAAATGCCTCTGCAGCCACAAAGCCTCCAAGAGCCAAAGAGCTGGTATCTCCCAGCAAAGCACCTTAGCAGGGTATGTACTAAAGATTAAGAAACCAAAGCAGGTTCCTATCATTATCATAGCTGCAAGGTACACAGGTGATTCAATCCTTTAATGAAGTATGGCAAAAACATTGCTATAACAACAGTTACTGAGGTTGCAAGTCCATCCAGTCCGTCAGTAAAGTTGAGCACCGTTTACAGTACCAAGTACTAGCGACAAATACAAAAAGGAACAAAATAGTACACCAAGAGTTCCCAAACCACCTGTCCTCCTGTAAAGGAATAATAATCTGTGTAAGTTCAGGATAATCATTCATAATCACATAGGCAAAATATCCTGTGAGCACCATCTGAAGTCCAAGCTTCTACTAGGCTCTAAGTCCTAGAGATGCGTGGCAAGCTTTGATAAAGTCATCCAAAACCCTATAAAACCAAATCCGACTGTGAGTAAAATAACAGGAAAAATCTGAGATTCATTTAACATATACGCAAGCGATGAAACGTAAATGCAGCCAGCATAACTATTCCACCCATCAGTGAGTCCTGCCTTCTTCAAATGGCTTTCAGGGCCTTCCTCCCTTATGAACTGACCGAACTTCATCCTATGAAGTATAGGGATGAATATAGGGCATAGAAGCACTGTAAGCGCAAATGAAATAAATGCAGGTAAAAATATCTCAATTGAAAACATAATGTCTACTCCTTAGTTTTTTCAGGATATATTCCTAGTACCTTAAATACATTTTCAGCAACCTTCTTAGCAAGTGCGGATGCAATGCCGTTAGCAGTCTGATCCTTAACCTTAGGCTGGTCTACAACGACATAGACCACAACCTGAGGATTATCAGCAGGGCAGCAGCCACAATAAAAGAAATCACGTAGTTGGTATCTGATCTCACAAGCTTTCCATTGATATTGTCTAGCTTTTGAGCAGTACCCGTTTTTACCAGCCATCTTGTACCCTTCAGACTTTGCCCTCCAGCCTGAACCCTGTTCTACCGTCTCATAAAGTGCCTTCTGTATGAACTCTGATGTATCCTTTGTTACAGTCTTTTTCATAACTACAGGCTCTTTTTCTACCACCACCCGTTGTCATCCACTAGTTCCTTTAACAAGATGTGGTTTTGTACTAAGTCCCGCCATTTATAAGTGACGAGAAGCCTGCGAGCCATCTGAACTATGGTAACAGACACACTCTGTCCAAAGCTGCTGGTAGTAGCTCTACAGGATTAGCTGTGCTTCATTGTATACCAAGCCCGTTGTCTCTCCCGGGAAATCTATACCTGTTCTGCTTCCTATACCAAATATGTCCTGATACCTTGCAAAATCCTTCCACCAAGCTTCCTTACTATCTGCATCATTGTAACATTGCAGGACTGTTCAAACTCTGAGACAATGTAATCATACCGATGTCCGTCTCTTTTTGCACAGCGGATTTTTCTATCCATTACTATCTCATAGCCCTTACAGTAGAACTGCTGCTTCTTCTTTACTACATTTTCTTCAAGACAGGCCACCGTAAAAGGCTTTAAAGGTAGAACCGCTCATGATATGTCACTGGTACAGTAATTTTTCCATATATTGCTTAGCTCTTCAAGCTTTTTATCATCGCTCATAGCATCAATTTCTTTTTGACTGAAGACCCTGTAAGGTCTCTGGGATTATTGAGGTCATAGCCTTTGTTTGATGCCATTACGTAGATTTCACCGTTATTTGATTCATCAGATTATACCTACGTTTTCAGCTCCTCAGTCTTTTGATAATCAGCAATTATATCTTCGGTCATCTTTTTGTGCATCGGAGTCTATCTGTAGTGACTACATTTAAGCTTCATTCTTGGCTTTCAACTTCAGTTTCTTCCAGTTCCATATTGAGTTGAAGTATCGTATCTTACGCTGTTTTGCCATTTACTTAGAATTATAATATCCCTCAAGTCCCCATTCTGCCATATCTCCTGAGTATATGTAAATCCTATCACATCACTGGCTACCGTCTTTAGAGGATAAGTCCTTTATAGTAGCTCTCAAAGTTGCAGCCATACAACAATGTCGTTTGCCGTATCCGCTTTTTCGTTTTTGTATTTCTCTGTTATACTCATTTACCGCTGCTATAAATTTTTCCTTTTCATCATAGCTTACTTTTATAACCTGATACATAGACTCAGGATTGTTATCAATTATCTTGTTTTAGTTCATCCTGAGATACGCCGAAAATATTCACTTGCAAACTTAACTGCAAAAGTGCTCTGTCATCTTCTTTTTGAAAGTATGATTTTGGGCTCTAAAACAAAATTATAGACCAAGACAGACTTGGCAAAAGGACCCCACGTCTGTCAGATATATCTCTCTTTGGCTATAATCGGGTTGCTGCTGCATGTCTGCTGGGCAAGGTGTATTTTTTATAGTCTTCCTTTCCCCTTGCAACTAAATAACTGCAAGAGAAGCACCATTAGTCCCAACGCAGGACGTTAACACTATCTTACCTTTAACTGTCATCCCGCTTTTACGGACATCTCTTTTCTGCCTGTAGTTCTTCTTCTTCACATTAGCTCATGTGCCATTATAACTCTATCCGGCATTTACTACTCTTAAAATTCTCTCAAACTCAAAGCTTCGTGCTCTATTGCCTTCAAATCGCCATACTGCCTTCATATCCGTTAGTTACGCTCTTGTACGTAATAATCTGTTTTCATATGGATATACCATACCATATTTTCTATCGCTGTCTTTTCTTATCTTCCCAAATCAATGTTGCTAGAGAGAGTATTCTCGGTATTGTCATTGCTATCTTTGAGGCTGTCCGCTCTCTCTTGATATCACCTGGTTGAGAGCCTCAGTCTGCTTTTATGTCATTATATACTCTGATGTATCCTACACAGACAGACAACAAGCAAGGCAGCCACCATCATCATGCCTGCAAAGCCTCCAGAAAGTCTATGAGTGTGCATACCTCATTTTAGCATATCTTTTGTGGCTTTTGTTTAGTCCTTTTTGTTACCTGTGGCTGCTCTCAGGCAGATATCTTCTTTTGGAGCGCACTGCTCCTCACATTCAAGGCCATAGAACCACTTGTTAGATTCCTGTTTCTTACTTTTCTTTTTCACCATTAGATTCCCTCTTTCTTGCAAAGATTCTAAGCTCGAACTCTTCTGCCTCGAATTCCATTTCATCTCTTCTTCAGAAAACTATCGGCTTTCTTGAAGCAACAAATCCTTTGATCTTTTACCACGACACGCAAACCGAAAATCAGGCGGGCAGGTACAAGGTGATTCTGCCCGTCTAAAAGCTAGATTTTACTATCCTGTCCTCAAGTGAGTGGAAGGTAATTATAGCCATCTCTTCCATCTGTCTGATAGTATATCAATCTATCGCTTTCAATTGAATCTCCAGTACTCCAAGCTCCTGTTTAGCTCGATTCTGATAGCCTGAAAAAGTCCGCTTTGCAGGATGTCCTCCGTCAGCCCTATATTTCATTGGCTATAGCTGATTTGATAATATCTGCCAGCTCTCCTGTTGTTTCTATCGGTTTTCCTTCCCTAAAAGCTGCATATTTTAGGAGGCTATTTTAGAGGCTGAACTTGTCCTCCCCATATTCTTTTTATTATGCGGGTAAGTTCTTCTTGCTATAGTAATTAACTATATCCCTAGCTGTCTTTTTCCTGTCTCCTGTCCATCCTCATATCAAGAGGAGCATCTTCCATATATGAAAAGCCTCTCTCCGCATTGTCAAGCTGGTATGAGGATACTCCAAGGTCAAGCAGAATTCGTCAACCTCACTTATCCCAAGTCCATTCAGAACGTTTATCATCTGTGCATATTGCTTCTTATGATGGTAACTCTGTCCTTAAACTCTGCAAGCCTCTCTCCTGCTGCCTTGCCTGGCCTCATCGCCCCTAGTCTATGCCATAAGCCTTCGTCCAGCTGTAAGACGCTTTGCTATCTCATAGGAATGACCGCCTCCTCCCAGAGTTCCATCCACATATATACCATCAGGCTTTTATGTCAAGGCCGTGAATAACCTAGTCAACATTATAGGAATATGCTTAAATTCAAAATCATCTCCCATAAAACACATTCTCCTTTCTATGCCAAGGTACAGTACAGCAAAAGTCTCAACCTTGGCTACAGGATTGACATAGCTTAGTTTACTAAGCTGCAATCAAGTCCCAAACCGAAATTTTTATACCTTGCACTTGCACTATTACATAAAGTTTAGGTTATATTCCGCCAGCTGCTCTGCTATATCGTTGATGTCGCTCGATTCTGAAGTGTTCTTGTCCCAAAGTTCTTTATCCCGATAATTCAATTTGCCCATCATCCCGACTATCATAACATTTTTACTGATGCTGTACTCTCCTAAGATTGGCCGGTAAAAGAGTCCCACCCTGTTTGTCTATCTCTACTTTCAACGGCTGCAGAGAGGAAGTACCTCTGTAATTCCCTGCTCTATGTCCCCTAGCGCAGCAGCAAGCTCTCAAAGCTTTTCCCATTTATCTCATAGGATACATATATAAGCATCCGTCAAGCAAAAGATGATGATGAATCAGTGCTTCTCTGAACTTTTGGAAGGAACTATAGATTCTGCCTCATTATCTACTGTGTGCTCGTACGAACCCGTAACATAAGAACACCTCCTCCTTCACACCACTCATGAATTTATCGCCACTTTACTCCACTTTTGTTACATTTTATAATAATTTTATGCAAACGAATACATGTTCTGTTATTCGGCTTTAAATACAAAAAGCTCCCAATTCCCATGATGGGATTTTGAAGGGCTTTTAGCCTTTAAAAACATTTCCTTAAAAATTCCTTTTATTTTTCCTAACGTTTACTCTCTTTATATAAACTATGGCCCAAACTTGTAAGAAACAGCGCAAAGTGCAAGCATGAGATACAGCTATTCCTGTGCTGCCAAGAGTCAGCTGTCTGTCCTTAGGCTCTATAAAGGCTCTGCCATAGGCTATATCCTCCCATATATAAGAAAAGCCTGCCGTCAAATTTCTTTATGCTTGGTATACAGTATACATATAAGAAGGATAGATTCCATACTGATCATATAAAATGTCGGATGGATCTGAATGAGTCAACATAGTTGCCTTCTGCCATCTCTAACATCTTTTTGGTAATAGCATTCTGGTTCTACATCATAAGTCGAGAGCCCCATTGCAAAGAGGTTGTCTAGTATAGTCCCAAAGGCTTCCTATTAAAGAAGTTGCCCCACCCGCCCTATAATCTGACCTGTAAGCAGACCCAGCTAGGCAGTATCAGCAAGCAGGGTAAACTCATCTTTTATCTTCGTATAGACTATACAGTGATTATTCCTCCTATGACACCACCATAGATGGCAGTCCGCCTGCTCTTTAGGTTAAACACCTGTATGATGTCATCCTTATAATCGTCCTGCGAAAATTACAACGTAGTATATCCTTGCACCTATTATGGAAACTACGACAGCATATCTGCAAAAGTCAAGATATACTTCCTTGTCCTGTCCTGTTCTTGCAGCCTGAAAGCTTGCCACAATATAACCCATAGTCTATACCAAGACCGATTATTATTCCATAAAAGCTATGTCAAATCTTCCGAATACGGATATGTTTGGGAAGATTCTGTTACTACCTAGATTTGGAAAATGAAATTGTATCAAAGCAAACATAGTTAATCTCCTTATACATTAAAGCGGAAAAGAACTATGTCACATCATTCATAACATATTCCTTGCCTTCACTCTAACAAGCCCTTTTCTTTGGCTGCAGCCATGCTTCATGCAGGCTATAAGATTGTCGACTACTACCCTGCCTGATAGCCTCCTCAAAGTCGGTATGAATCTTGCCTGCTGCCTGCGGGCCTTGGTACCCGGCTTTTATAGTCCAAGCCTTGTCTCCATCCGCCGGCAGTTATATAGCTTAGAGGTCCTAAAGCTTAGTTGGCTTTTTATTAGTTTCTCAGTCCCTGATTCTGAGAGTCCCAAGTCCTCTAGAGCTTTTTCTTTCTTACTCATCCAGTTCAGAGATTTCCTGCCCTATCTGTGCACATACCACGAACACTTCCGAGCCTTCCTTCTCTGCTATATCCCTTACTTCTTTCACTCTATTATTGGCTCCGTCATCTGCAAGGTCATCATCTTTTACATTTGCAGCGTAGATAACAGGCTTTAGCAGTAAGAAGGTTGTACCTCAAAGAACTTCTCTTCATCATCATCTTCTTTCAAAGGCCTTTGCCAGGTTGCCTGCTTCAAGGAAGGCCATAAGCATATATCAAGCTCTTTCTGTACATCTTATCAGCACTAACCGACTTTAGCTACCCTGCTTTTCCTTCGTTCAAGCACTTCGATATCTGCAAATATAGTCTCAAGATTTGATGGTCTCTATGTCTCCCTTTGTTGGCGAAACAGAGCCTTCTACGTGAACAATATTAGCATCTTCAAAGCATCTAACCACGTGAACTATGGCATCTACCTCTCTTATATTGGCAAGGAACTGACTGCCAAGTCCCTCACCCTTTGATGCCCCTTTTTACAAGATCCTGGCTGTCTACAAACTCTATGGCGGCTGGTACAATCCTGCCTGAGTTATGCATCTTGCCAAGTACATTCAGTCTTTCATCAGGCACGGCAAACCACACCAACATTCGGATTCTATAGTAGAAAGGATAGTTGGCTGACTCAGCCCCTGCCTTGGTTAACGAGTTAAATAAGGTGCTCTTTCCTACATTTGAAGTCCCACGATTCCCCAGTTTCATATGTGTTGTATCTCCACTATTTTTACTTTCGTATGCACTAGGCATTATAATGCACGCAATAGATATAACCTGTGATACCGCTGCCACCCAGCAGACAAACAATCACCCAAAGGAGCTCCCCACCACGTTTGGGTCTATATCAAAATATTCTGCACCCTCACATACGCCTAAGCAGCATCCTATTGTTACTTTTTAGTAAGTCTCTTCATGTATATCGCCTCTTTTCTAAATTAGTACTACAATTGTAACATAACAGGCTTAGTTTTTCAATTACTCAAAGTACCATTATTCCCAAGCTTTCCATACACTTTCAGGCTGATAACCAAGGGTTGAGAGTTTCCTTTCTTAGTACAGGAGTTTTCTATTACCTGTTGATTTTTCCAGTATTATGTGAAGCTTGTCAGCATCCGTAGCTATTTTATCTTTGCAAGCGCATCCTTATCTCTTTGTAAGATTTGACAGAGTCAAATCCACCATCTTCTCTGCTACAGAGGTGAATTCTCCTTTGCTCATACCTTTTTCTTTCCATATCTACAAACTGATATTTTATCCTCTTCCTTAAAATATCTCTCCGCCTTTTTAGTATCATTACATTTTAGTTCCAAAAATCTGTATATTCATAGTCTTTCTCCTATTTTGGTTTCAAGTTTATCCTAACAGTATGAGGAATTTATGTTAAGATGTAAATATTCTATAAATACTACAGTTGTTGAAATCTCGCATGACATCTGGGTACAACGCTTATAATTAAGATGAGTTGCGTCAAAGAACTCGATTACACACTGATACCTGATTGCTACAGTAGCGCTGACACTTTATATCATCATATATTAATCACATGTCCATAACAGCGGAAAGGGAAAAATATGAGAAATATAGATTTACACGTGCATTCTAATTATTCCGATGGTTCAGAAACCACGAGGAACTGGTAAAGCTGGCTATGAAGGCAAACCTTGCCGCTTTTGCACTTTACCGACCACGATACAACTGACGGCTATCGTCCTTATCAGAGAGCTGCAAGCAGACATACGCAGGGACTTCCAAAGGATGAACAGCTGAAGTACTCCGGTGTTGAAATCTGCCGTCTACAAAAGCGGTGATATTCACATCTTAGGGCTTTTGGTTGAGCCTGACAATGACGAGTTCAATGCCTTACAGAAGCAAAAAAGAGAGAATAGCCAGAAATATAAAAATGGTTGAGAACTTAAAAATGCCGGTCTGCCTATATCTTATGATAGAGATAGTTGCAGCCCTCCTGATTCAATAATAACCAGAGCTCATTTTCGAAAAATACCCGGTGAAAAGGAATAGTAAAGGACATCCATCTGCCTTTGAGCTATAATTTTGAGATGATACGCCTTTACTATGGTAGCAAGAAAGTTTACCACACCAAAAGACGCTATAGAGGGTATAATAAAGGCCTGCGGCGTACCTGTCCTTGCCTCATCCTATCATCTATAGGGCTCTCATTCCGAGCTTGAGAGTCTTGTAGATACGCTTAAGGGCTATGGCTCAAGAGGAATTGAGGACTATATATTCAAGCCACAGCAAGCAGGATGAGGACTATGTGAGCAGCTTACAAGAGAAAAGGGTCTCTTTGAATCACAGGGGGCTCTGACTTCCACGTGAAAAACCAAAGCCTGCTATTAGCATTGGCGTTGAAGGAAACTAGAACTCTTTATTCGATACTGACAACCTAAGAGAGGAACAAAAGAAGTTTCTGTACTAAGATAATACTTATTCAGACAACAAAACAAATGCATCAGATGAATGTTGCTTACTTTTTCACGAATTTTATTATTTTTAGTACCTGAATAATCTTTAAGTGGCTGCCACACAAGAACATCCGTATAACTAGCTGTTTACATGTTCACAGCAGGCTTATCTATGGTTTGTCTCATGATGTGCTAAACACTTTTTCGTCTCGTAGATACACTCAATTTACTATCTAATCCTGTTCCGCCTTTAAGGCATTTTCATAGGCACAAAGCACATAGACTTGCAAAGGATGTCGTAATCTGTCCTACGCTCCCGGTACAGGAGTGCAGGCGAGTGCTATACCTTCTATACTGCTGTCAACATCTCCACAGAGTTTTCCTCTCATCAAGGTTACTGCCACATCTATGACTACAGCACCGTTTGCTGCATATTCCTTATTGATAAAATCTTGCCTTTACCACAAGAAGCATCAAGAATTTCAGCATTTTTACACGCTTCTTTTTACATCCTTTGTCGGCTGTAGACGGTTACAGTCGCATCAAGTCCTATAAAAAGCAGTGCAAGAGGTCTTCCCACCACATTGTTTCTACCTACTATAGTTACCTTTTGCCGCCTATCTCTACCCCCCGCATACTTTAGGATTTCCAATAACCCCTGCTGCTGTACAAGGCAGCAAAGCCGTTCTTATCTCTACATTATCTTGCCAAGACTGGCAGGGCCAATTGCATCTACATCCTTTGGGCCTGATTGATGGTCCTGATAAGCCTCGTCCTCATCAAGATGCTTAGGAAGAGCCTTAACACCAGGATTCCATCTACCTCATCATCTTTGTTGGTTCATCAAACTTCTCTATAAAAAGGCTCTTTAGACACATTTTCTCAAACCACAGCCTGTATGCATACACCATATCCATCCAGTATACATTCTCTTGGTAGGCGATAGGGTCATCAGGCCCTATCGCCCACTCTGCTAATCACGTTTAGGCACCTCTGTCCCTGTTTTGATAAGTTCATCTACTCTATCCTTTCACTCTCTTACTTATATCCCGCAACTTCCTACGCTTATGATATTCAAGTCTATTTCTTTCAGGTGTCCACAGTGAGACCACAACTCACTTGGGACAAATATAGTTAATTTCATCTGATGATAATTAGGTGCTTCCTTTGATATGGATATCGTGTGGGTGGCTTTCTTTTAAAGGACTGCGCAGATATCTTCACACTTTCCTGTATCCTGAAGCTTCTTAATATTGTCTGCTCCCACAGTAGCCCATACCTGAGCGGATACCACCTACAAGCTGGAATATGGCATCTTCGTACAAGTACCTTATACTGACTCTTCCCTTCTAGACCTTCAGACTCAGCTTCTTTGCGTCTGTCTGAAATATCTGTCCTGCTTCCATTTTTCCATAGCCGCACAGATCCCCATTCCACGATATACCTTGTATTTTCTACCCTGGTAAAGCTCAAACTCGCTCAGGACTCTCATCACAGCCCAAAGATTGAGCCCATCATGCATACGTCACCACCTGCGCAAGAGCCTTCACCATGTCTCCTGAATACTGATACCGCCGTCTGCTATTACAGGAATGCCATGCTTTTAGCTACTTCTATATACATTCATTATAGCGGTAATCTGAGGGTACACTATACCCGCAACCACTCTTGTTGTGCATATTGAGCAAGGTCCCATACCAACCTTTAGAGAATCTGTCTCCTGCTCTCATCCAAGTCCCTTGCAGCTTTCCACCTGCAGCAATGTTTCCTGCTATAATGTCAAGCTCAGGAAAGCATCCTCAACCATCTTCTACGCATCTGATAACATTGGCAGAATGTCCGTGTGCTGAGTCAATAACTATGGCGTTCACCTTAGCATTACTCAGTACTTCAACTCTCTCTAAGATATTCAGCTGTAACATCTACCTGGCAGCACATCAAGTCTGTCTCTGGCATCCTTTGCAGAATCAGGATACTTAATCTGTTTTTCATATCCTTAATTGTAATGAGTCCTGGGAGATTGCCTCAGCATCCACTATAGGAAGGCTTCTTTTCTTGCAGACGCAAGCACTTCTTTGCCTCTTCCAGTGTAATGCCCTCTCTTGCAGTACAAGACCTTCACTTGTCATTGATTCTTTTATTTTCTTAGAAAATCTGTCTCAAACTCAGATCTCGTTGGTAATATACCAACAAGTTTTCTCCCTCAGTAATTGCACTCCGAAATTCTGTATTAGCTAACCTCATTGGCATCAGCCAAAGTATGTCTCCGGTGACAGAAAAACGGATCCGTTATAACTCCATTCTCAGATCCTTAACCTTATCTACTGCTCTGCACGCGCTCTATGGTCATTCTTATGGATAACTCGATACCTCCCTGTCTTGCCATAGCTATAGCCATTCTGCTTTCGGTAACTGTATCCATTCCTGCACTCATCATAGGATTTTGAGTTTTATCCTCTTTAGCTTATGTTTCAAGGTTAACCTGATTAGGTATAACCTCTGAATGGAAGGCACCAGAGCACATCATCAAAAAGTAATTCCCGTCGCCAATTATCTGTCCCATTTTTCCTCACTTTCTTTAATCAGTTAGACTGCTGTAATAAGTAACTTTAATACGTTTTTATACTTCTACAAAAAGTATTTCCACAGTATAATATCAGATACTGTCAAGAAGGAATAAAAATTATTTTTATAAAAACCGAAGTGATTAATTATTCTAAGGTTAATGATAAGACCTTATTCTAAGCTCTGCTTCATTCTTGCCATCTCTACCTCAGCTGCAGCCCTCTTTTTCCCTGCCTTCCTTCTGAATCTGCATAACCTCATCAAAGGTATTGATAAGGGTTTCATTGGTCTTTGTGTGTTTCATATCTACACACTCTCTCTGATTCCTTAGCAACATCTACAGAAGCCTGATGAAGCATCTCAGCATTCTTTGTGAGGAGCTGATTGATCATACATTTTACTTCCCTTTCAGCCTTTTGCACTGTCCCGCGATGTTCTAGTGCCAAGTGCAAGCGCCATCTGTGTCTTCCATAGAGGTATGGTGTACAAGGTTGACTGTATCTTTTCACCATTACTATGTCATTTTTCCTGAACCAGTTCTTATTCAGGAGCCGTCTGCATGGCTGCAGTTCTTGTAAGTTCAGGTCATAGAGCTTTTTCTCAAATCTGGTACGACTGAGCGTCCAAGGTCTCAACCGCCTGAGCATCCTCTGGTTTACCAGCTCGGCAGCCTTTTCCTGCAGCTCTTTAAGCTCGGTATTTCTAACCTCATAAAGTCTCTTCTTACCTGCAATTATGTATGATAGTAAGCCTTTTCAAATGTGTAGATTTAGCTCATACATCTGGTCACATATGGTATCCTTCATAAGAGTAACCTGATGGCTCTCAAGAGCATCGGTAATCTTACCAATATTTACTTCTGCCTTGTCATACTTTTGTCTTTAAGACCTGAAGCTTGTTGGTCTGTTTCTTGAAGAAACCGAATATCTCCCTTTCATCATCTTCATCAAAGTTCTAAGCTCTCAATAACAACATCCGAAAGAAGCTTTCCTACCTCACCCATATCCTTGGTTTCTCAATGTTACTCAACAGCTTTTTCTGAAAATCAGCCATTCTTCTTCTGGGCACCTGAACCATACTGTAGTACCACATTTGAGTCTCTTGATATTAATCTGTTTTGCAAAAATCCTCAACCTGCTTCTTCTCAGCATCTGATGTATATTTTCATCTCACACCTATCGGATTGTTGGCATTGTCTCACAACCAACTGGTTCTCTCAGCCTTTGCAGGTTCAAGAGTAAGGCTTGCAGGAGCGGCTTCCTGCTCCAGTGCAGTCAGGCTACCACATTTTTAGCATCGGCAGCAAGCTCAGGCATTACATTTCATTTTCGTTCATAATCTTCTCCTTAATCTGTAATATTATCTATATTTCACTATGGTACTACAAATTATACCAAAGTCTAGAGCTTTAATTCTATCTCCTTTTTCAGCCTCATTTTCGTAAGCCTTTAGCACCGTCTGGCTTTTCAGCTTGACCTCATTTGCCTTGAGGCTTCGTCTGCGAAAAAGCCATCTGAAGCTGTGAGTATCGCTGTATTAGCAAAATCGTCGCCTTAAGTCCTCTCTCTAGCATGGCATTAGCACCGACACATCACTTGATATATCCCATGCGTATCCTTATAGAGATCATCAAGAAGCTTGCTGAATGCATCGTTTAGGCTGTCGAGCACATTTTCAATCTTTTTGGATTTATCGATATTTTCCACCTTTTACAGGTTGTCTCGTCCATTTTCAGCATAGGCTGTAAGCAGCTTTTATTGTCATAGGAAGATAATACTCATGCTGCTTTTATATCATCTCACACTGCTTGGTGCTCCTCAACCCCTAGCTAGTATCCTGCCTGTAATATCCTCTATCTTGAATATCTTATTTGATACTCACCCCGGATTCTGGTCATTTTAAGTGGCTAATCTGAGCGAGATACTTGCCCTGTTCAAGAGTTTCCTTTACCTCTGCACTGATATTTTGCTCATTTGCAGGCTTATTGACACTTAATTCCTCGTCTATTTTAAGTCTCTCTCATAGTCAAGCTGAGTTTTTCTGGTATGAGGCATAGGTTTCATTGGTGGATATGAAGGTGTTTCCACTCTTTATCTATATGACCTTCCTTAAACCATCTGTTTCTAATCATCTTCCTAAGGCGCTTTCAATGTCTTATCCTTTGATTCGCCCGTTTCTGCATAAGGTCCTCTATCTTTAGCATGAGATTTGTTGTCAGATAGGTTAAGTATCTTTTGATACTTAAATACTAGGCGGTCTTAAGGGCACTACATCATAGTTACAACTATGGACAGGCTTACAATCCGCCACACCGCTGTTCCTAGTTAGTGAACCTATGGCTTGCTTTCTCCCAGGGTTGCTATTGCTGTTCCAAAGGTTGCAATACCTCAAATATAGGTTTGCCATACCTTTGCCAAAGAGCTGGTTGTCCGATACGTACAGCTTTTGCATGGAAGGAACTATAGCGTTTTTATTTGCAGGACGGCTGATTCTGTCCTGATAATTCTATCCACCTCAACGGTATTACTACCCAGGTTTACTTTTACCGTCTTATTCTTGCTCTCTTAGTCTCTGCTTAGGCATCTTCAAAATGTATGTGAAGCATCCCTTATAATATTGTTAATACTCTTCCGAGTGAATTATAGTTACCTGAATCAATGGCTTTTTGAATAACACATTGATTCCGCCTCCAACTCATCCCATTTATTGCGCTCATAATCTTCTCCCTAATATAATCTACAAACCACTTCAAATTATCCGTGAAACGCCTTGGTAAAAGAGTCATATAGTATGAATAATCCAGGTATTCTGTATTATTATTCATGCTCTCTCATCTGGAATTTTGTATATAGATAATCTCTCATATCATTATAAATATTTTACCTTTATCATGTATGCTATTTCATGTTGCGATGTATCCCGCCAAGCCCAAATTAGAGGGAATATCAGCAGGAGGAAAATGAATAGATTAAGCAATTAAAACCGCACAATTGGTCGGTATGATACTTCTGCCTCGTTATGTTTTACAAACCTTTGCAAGCGGATTTAAGATTGGAACCTTTTACCACCGTCTCCTAATTCCCATTATTATGGGGGCGGTACTTGCTGAACTAGCGGTGCAATACTTTGGACTTGTCTTTGAGCTGTAGTATTATTTGCAGTCATTCCGGTGCTAGAGCCTTTCAGTACTTATGCTGCAGTACACCCGGCTTTTACTGTAGTTATCTGCTATATTCAAAGGGTTTATTAGCAGGATATGTTTCCGGAATTGTATACAAACTGCTAAAGGGTAAACAACGATATTTGCTACTGATAGCTGCCCTGTGGCTGCACCTGTTGTAAATACAGGTATATCTCTGTGAATGCTTACAGTGTGTTTTACCTTCTTCTTGCTACAGACTGCAAGTACGGCAGGGGCTGAAAATGTTATATTGTTTTACTTCACTATATTTATAGGAGTTGACTTCATTTTAATTTGGCATTTATTGCCATACTGGCACCCGGACTTCTTAGAATAATAAAAGATAGTTAGAAAATAAAAATAAGGCTGTTGCAACTCAAGTAAACTGCAATAGCCTTTGTTTTATGCTACTAACATGTCCGCGACAGGACACCGTAGTTTTATTTTCTCGCCACTTTCTGTGTTAGACTGACCTGGCTTCTACCTCAACAATAGCTGTCTTCTCTCATGAATATGGCAGTTCTTGTTAAGCTCCAGAACTCTACTACAACTCATTTCCTCCATGATATCAATGATAACACCGTAAAACCTGCCTGCAGTAAAGCACTGAATCTCCAAGCTCAAGACTAGACATAAGCTCCCTGCATCCTCTGCTTTTTCCTTCTTCTGTGGCTTGATGCTCATAAAGCTACATCATCACCACCTACTACCACTACCCAGATAACAATCATAGGAAGCAGTGATGCAAGTGACTCCTCCTGCTGTCTGCTCCTGTTGATAAAAACTCCAACTCATTTTTCTTCCTCCTAAAACTTTATTAAATATTTTACTACATTATAGTGTAGTGTGTCAAAAATATCAACACTAGGACTTATTGCTCTCCGCATTAAACCCTACGTTTACTTTTTGTATGCCTGAAATTGCCTTTTTCTATCGCAGTCTTATTTCTTCCATCATATTAGTTATAGAAGCAAAGATTATGCATAACCAAAAATCTCATTCCAAGCATTTCTGCCCGCTTAAGCAGATGCCTTATATAAGCTCTTGTATATCTTCTACAAACGGCAGTCACAGGTACTATCAAGAGGCCTCCCGTCAGCTCATACTTTGCATTGTTAAGATTCATCTTGCCGTGCTGGTGTAGCGTGTCCATGTCTCGCCATTTTCTTGATGGATATACACAATCAAAGAAATCCACTCCACGCTCAACGCTCTCAAGAATGTTCTCCGGGTGTGCCAACACCATAAGGTAAGTAGGCTTATTCTCAGGGAGATAAGGAACTACAGTCTCAAGAGTCTTATACATCTCTTCGTGTGTCTCCCCTACAGCAAGTCCACTGATGGCATAGCCCGCCAAATCCATATCTGTAATTCTCTTAGCATTTTCTATCCTTATGTCACTGCAGACACCACCTGATTGATGCACCAAAGAGCAATTGCTCTTGTTGATTGTGTCAGGCAGACTGTCAGAGTCTGCTTTAGCTCATTTTTACATCTAAGAGCCATCTCAGTCCCAGCCACCGACTCTAACATAGTACTTTTCTCCTGCAGGGTAGTCCCGGACATTCGTCAAAGGCCATAGCTATGGTAGATGCGATGTTGGACTGAATCTGCATACTCTCTCAGGTCCGTAAATATCTTTCTACATCTATATGGGAGCTAAAACTTACTCTCTTCCTTTATCTACGGAGTTTTAGCCAGGAAACACCTGAACCGCCCTGAATCAGTTACAACAGGCTTATCCCACACCATAAACTTATGATGCTCTAGCTTCTTTATTACCTCATCACCGGTCTTAGATGCAGGTGATAGGTGATTGAAGTTCGACCTGAGCTAAGGTTCTCTGTCCTCAGTAGATACGGCTCCCTTTGATAGCGCGGCAGGTACTCACATTCATAAAGACGAGTCTGTATCACTCCGTGCAGCAGTGGTAAAACTCCCCTCTTGGCTGAACCATCTTTTACGTAAAAGCTAAGCCCTTGAAGACAGATGGTCTTCTGCTTGTGGCGGGTAGTCCGGCTTCACAGGGGCGGGGTGCCAGATAACGTCTGGTGGTGACTCCAGGGATATTGCAAAGAAAATAACCGTCTGACCTGGTCGGATAAGGGTGAAGCGTGTGTGAGACCACCGCTCTTCGGTAACGAAGGGGCTGTATAATCCCATCGAAGACCAAATATAAAGCTATACGGCTGCCCGTCGTGCTTTTAGGTGGTCGAAGTTGTCGGTGACGGTAATTGAGATAGATGATCATGATACATAACCGGCTTATGAGTGTTTTCTCTTAATAATAAAATATCTAATATTAAAAGAAGTACCCTTTCTAAGATAGATTAACGGCTTTAGGTAGTTCGTATAATCCTAGTCAGGTTTTTTTTTCCTAAATCATATTTAGTATATTTAGTTTTAATGTAGCAATACTTGAATTGATGTTATACACAGGAAAACAATTTCCTCCTGTGAACTCTTTAACCAGCAATTCTTTGGAATATTGTCGATGGCATAGTGAAATAATCCAAAACTTAAGCAGTCTGTTAGCCTCAAATAATAAGGCGAGTCTGTGGGTATGTAAAAAGTAAGGTTCTGCCTTTAACACATCAGCTCGTAAACGTGAAAGTCAAACATCTCATCTGCGCCTCCTGGAATGGGAGTGTTCTTTTTCCTCTTTTACAGACGCCCATCTTGCAGGTATCTCTGCTGCTTCCTCTGGTTCTTGCATCTTTACCATTCTTCTAGCGTCAAATCAGTAGTATGGATTCTGTTGTGGTAATCAATGTTGAGTTGGGTAAGTGCCTTATGTATATCTTAAACTTGCTTTCTGGAAGTGATGCAGGCTTATCGTTTGATATGGATACCTCAATAACATGATATCTCGTCACCTAACTAGAGTCTTTTCCTTATACTCCTCTTACCTGTTTAAAAGTTGAAGGAAGGCATCTTACTTCTTTTCCTGCAAGAAGGTCTGTGTATCTTATTAAACTGTTTTACATCTATAGCATAAGGCATTCAAGTCATATTCTCGTTCTCGTCGCTTGGGTATGCTCCTGTCCTTAAAGTAATCATCCGAGTAATAGGATGAGGCTTAAGTCCTGAACCATAAGCTCTATGGACAATCTATGTGGAAATGTGGTTTGTGATGAAGAAGGTCACTGTATCATAACAATCTTTTCTGCTGTTTGTTATTCTCATTAATCTTACCTATCTTTGCCTTTGAGAGCCTCGTTTACGTATTACATCATTTATCCGTCCTCAGAGATGGTATCATTAGATTGAGCCATTGGTTATCCCAAGACGTTTTCCCAGGAATTTGGCTCCTTCATAGTCCTGTAGGCAGTTCTGAGGCTTAGGATGGGCGCTTTATTCAAGCTCTTCTCTGCATTAGGATGATGACAATGCCACTGTCATAGTCTTTAGTCAAGTGACTTAAACACCTGTATTTGGGCATATAGCTATAAAAATAATCGTGATAATTGCCAGGTCTGTGTTATATATTGGTGGTTGAGCTCTTCTGTATCTAACAAATGTTCTTTTGTCAGACAAATCATTGTTAAGGAACTTGTCTATAGCCTCACTTGTGGGTAGTGCGCTTTTCAAATATATTATCCTCACCTAGCTCATCCATCTCTCTCTTGACAGGGCAAACTCATCATCTACTGCTTTATTACCTATTTCTCACAAAATATGCCGTTACCTATGGGTTACTCACAGTTCACACCTGTAACACTTTTATCATATACATTATGAACAGATTTTATGAAAGGAACAGTATTTCTCTGTTATAGGTTCTCTTAATCACTTGTTTTGTCATAGAAGACTATCTCTGCATCTTCTGACACCTTTTCCACAGTTCCTTTAGCACTGTTTACCCAAGTAATTTCCATTATCATCTCCATATACGTCCTTTGTAATATCAGAAAGCTTAACTGCATTTTATTACTCTATTGTTTCCGTCAACTTTACCATCTTCTGTCTCCTTTATCCATTAATCCTAATTGGTGCCTCTTTATGTATTTAATTCGTTTTCAATTATGTGTTCTATCATTATTAGTGGCACTTTGTGATGTAAGCTCTTATTTGCAGCTCTCATAATGATTTTCCTCTTTTTAAGAAATTCCAGTAGTACGGGATGCTTTTTCTTTATAAGAATAGTGCAAATTTTCTCAGCCATAGTTCTATATCTTCAGCAGATTCATTCTTTCCTTACTTTTACCGCCTTCATAATCTGATAGTATTTTCACCTTCATTTAGCATATCTTCATCAGTTTTCAAAACGATATCATAGATAAGCCTTACTACTTTTAGGTCTGACTGTAGTTCAGTATAAGGGTATCGGCCCTTCTTTGTTATCTATACTCTCTGAAAGTATCTCTTTCTGAGTTGCCTCCCATGGTCGGATATAAGAATGGTATCCTTCTCCTGTTCATAGCCGCAAAAGTCCCGCACAAAGCTAGTCTCTATCCTTTCCTCAAAGCCTTCCAAGTTTTAATGTTGTCTTTCGCTATATTAAGCGGTCGCTTCTCTAGGTCGAAGCAATTATTTTTCAGCTTTACCATTTTCAAGAAGATTATCCAGAAATATATGCATAGATGCAGCCACATCTGCAAGTACCTTTGAATTGTCAACCAGGTTAGCTATGGCAAACATCCTTTTCATTGTTCGCACTATTCATTATTCAAATAATCCTTTAATTTTCTGCTTCTGCTGGGCTGTTGTCTAAGCTTCATAGTGCCTTCGACTCTATCTGCCTTATTCTCTCCCTAAGTGCATTAATTTAACGCCACCACTCTTCAAAGAAGTCCTTGCGGCTTGATCCTCAAGCCCGAACCTAGTTTTATGACTCTTGCCTCTCTGTCTGGGCTTCCAGTACCTCTTCCAGCTGTTCGCCAAGTATGTATCAACAGCCATTTCTGCAGAGCCATGTTGCTGTCATCGGAATAAAGTCACTATGTATTGTCCTCCTCTTCTCCTATAGGTGTTTCCAAGGATACAGGCTGGGCAATCTTCATGATATCCCTTACCTTTTTCAGGCTCCATAGCGAGTTCTTTTAGCTATTTCTTCCGGCTGTGGCTCCCACTACCCCAAGAGTCTGTGTAAGCTGTCTCTGTGTCATATCAGCTTGTTGATGTTTCCTTCATATGTACCAGTATTCTTATTGTTCTTGCCTGATCTGCTATGGCCCTTGTAATGGACTGTTTATCACCAGTTTGCATAGGTGCTGAACTTATATCCTTTGTGTGGTCAAACTTTTCAACTGCCTTTATAAGTCCCTTATTTCCTTCCTGAATCAGGTCAAGAAACTGCATTCCTCTTCCGAGATATCCTTCCGCTATACTTACTACAAACCTTAGGTTGGCTTCAGTTAACTTCTGTCTCCTCCTCATCACCCTCGGACATCTTTTTAGCAGCTCTATCTCATCCTCCATCGACAAAAGCGGAACCTTGCCTATTTCCTTTAGATACATCCTTACAAGGTCTTCAGTGCTTATTCCATCGGGGACAGTGAGTCAAAGTCTCAGGTTTTCATCACTATCTATATCGTCACTATTCTCGTCATTCAACAGGGATCGTCCTCTTCATCACTTGTTCATCTAAAATAAGCACATTAATCCATATTTTCAAAGGTATTTATAGCATTTGTCAAACTCTTCGCTGCTTATATCATAACCGTCAAAAAGTATTTTTACATCATCCTCTTCCAGTATCCCCTTCTTTTTCTTAGCACGTCCTTCACAAGCTCATTCAACACTTTTCAGCACCTTTTCATCCATAAGTTTACCCTCGAGGTCTTAAAAGATATTAATCTTAATCAAAGTCCGGTTCCCCAGCTCTTTTGCTTTTGGTAATCTCCATAAAGCTTTTCATGTCTTTGTTGTCAATTGATTTAAGTTCTTCTTCAAGTCGGCTCTTTTACCTTATACTATTTCCTTAAATGCCTTATCTCTCTCAACTTCATCACCTGTATAAGTTCTCCTCAATACCGCAATGACAAAGACTGATCTTCACCTGGCTCATACCTGCTTATTATCTCGCTGCGTTAGGCTTCTTGCCTTCTTCAATCTGGTGAATATTCTCGACATGTCTTTGTATAAGGGTGTGAAATCTCGGCAGTATTATATTTTAATACGGTTTATATAAATCAGGTTTGTCAGCAATGAGCTAGGAGGTCTATTATGTCTTTAATAAGCAATCTTCGTGTCTTTGCCTGTCTGCCTTCTTTATCCTCTCTCCTGCATCTTTATATTTCCATGTCTCTTTGCTCACCTATTTTTATTGACCAGGCTTTTAGGCATCCTTTGATGCAAAATATCTATCAGCTTCTGGCAGCTATATAGTTCTCTTTCAGCTCTTCTTCAAATTCTGTAAGTCTGTCAACAACCTTGTTGGGTCCGTCTTGCCTTCAGGCTCTGTCAAATCATTAGGACTTCTCAATGTTTGAGCTCAAAATTAAAGCTTATTTTCAGCATTTTAATTCTCTCTCATACTCTCCTCTTGCCAGCCTTTAGTAAGCTCATCCGGATCATTATAAGTCAGCTTTAGTATTTTGGTTCTATTCATGCGGATTTCAAGATAGGGTGCCCTGATTGCAGCCTTCACTCCTGCTCCATCTTTGTCATGGTAATAATTCATCCTTAACATGTCTTGCTATAATTCTTGCCTGCTCTCTTTAATGGTGCAGTGCCAGAGGCATTGGTAAGCCGCCTGGTGGGCAATCATCCATATATCCCTCTGAGTGAATATATCCTTCTCTGTAATATGCAGCAAAGTTTAAGCCATAATTCCTTCTCTTATTAAATATGGTCTCTCTGGAGTTAAGGTTTGTGATCTCCATCACCCATCACTCTTCCTCGGCGATAACCTTGTGTTTAGATCCATAATAGGAAGATAACTGTTCAGAACATTCAATATACCCTACCCTCTTTGAGGATTACAGTTCTGCCTTTATCATTAGTCGTCACTATAGCCTTGTTTTGGGTGGTTATATAATGCGTTTGGCGATTTTTATGGTAGCCAGGTAAAAGTCATTGATAGTCTTTCTGTAGCCTCTGTTTTAAGGTATTCATGGGGTGGCTTCCATATTCTCCCCTTAGTTGAGTAATAAAACTTTGCTGCCTCTTGTATATCTCAAACAATCTAGTCCTTAGATCTGCCCTCTTCCTCCTTCGGATTTATCCTCTTCTTCCGGGCTTAATCCCTGCTCTGTCAGCCAAATGCTTTGTGCCTCGGAAACGTCAATTCTCATACTTCATTACAAAGCTGTGCATTGCCTCAACACACATCCAAAACAGTGAAAGGTCCTTCCTGTGTTCACCGAAAAAAGAGGCGTCTTTTCGTGTGAAACAGACACAAGCCTACATAGTTGGGCCTCTCCTTGTAAGTCTGACATAGGAATGACATCCACTATATCATTTTTTTCTCTAACCTCATCTACAATCTCCTTCTGAATAAACATCTTATCTCATAGTATTTTCCCCGGCGGACGGAACAAATATTTCTTTAATCGTCTTTATAGCATAGTCATCGACATCCCGCTATGTGGTCGCAAACCACCTTTTCAAGCGGTTCTCCCCTCTCCTCTGTTTTACTCTATAGGCAGTGTTCAGTTTCAGAATAATGCCCATATAAATACTCAACAAACCTCTGCGCCTGAACCTCCTCTCTTTTGCCAAGTTACAATGAACCTTCATGAGAAAGACCTAAGGCCTCTCATCAAGCCGCCTCAACAGTCTCAGACATCTTTACTTCATTTTCCCCATACTGGTAAAATATTACATCCTTTACCATAGTTGTCTTCTCTTTGCACATCATCTTAACCACAGCAGTAAACTCGCTTGGAGGTCATTTTCAATCGATATCCCTCCTCTTAGGGCGTCATCTATATCGTGGTTGACATAGGCTATTTGTCAGAGAGAAACCTTACAATCTTCACCTTCAGGGTTGAAACTTGCAAACACTCTGTGGTTTTGATTCCATCTCTTACTTCTTTGTGAGGTTAAGCCCTGACTCCATCTTCTCAAGCAGTTCTGACCACCTACGCTCTATGTTATGATGGAAGCCATAAGGCGAAATCTGTTAGTGCTCTCTCTCCCTGCGTGTCAAAGGAGTATAGCTAGGTCATCACCCTAAGGCTATGGCTTCAGTCGGGTCTTCATTTAACATAAGGGCTCTGGCTATGGTTCTCATAATCTGAGAAACCTCCAAAGTATGGGTAAGTCTTGTCCTATAGTGGTCTCCTTCCGGATCAAGAAAGACCTGAGTCTTATGCTTCAGCCTTCTAAATACTTGCGGTGGGATCTGTCTCTGTCCCTCTGATAGAAAGTAGTCTTATCTCGTCAGGCTCTTCCTCCACATCTCTGCCAAGTGATGAAGCTGAAAAAGATGC